>Ga0163151_10000283_pt1 | contig 91005 bp, 83 predicted proteins | sample OliLakLV19MP5IB2_FD_145596 | JGI IMG/M metagenome (GOLD analysis project Ga0163151, IMG submission 145596) | Freshwater microbial mat bacterial communities from Lake Vanda, McMurdo Dry Valleys, Antarctica - Oligotrophic Lake LV.19.MP5.IB-2 | ecosystem: Environmental > Aquatic > Freshwater >...
GGATTAAGTGAGGTATATTGTTTTTTTGTTTGGTTTGATCCTAATTTTAATTCGTTTATAAATTGTACTACAAATGTATGCTCAACGCTATTCCAGAAAAATGAGGAATAGCAGATTAACAAGTGATTTTTAGCACGCGGTTTTGTAACAATCATCACATTAATTTAGGATAGATTCATGCCAAATGCTTAAATTTGAACTAAGATAGTTAATAATATGAAACCAAATCAATTTGATATTTTCGAGGACCAAAAATTACAAAGGGCGTTTGAAGAAAATACAACCTTAATGCGTTTACCAGAAGGTGCAATTCTTATGAATGCAGGCGAAACAATTCGTTTTATTCCTTTGGTTAAATCTGGTTGTATTAGGGTGCTAAGGCAAAACGAAGATGGAAATGAAACTTTTTTATACCACATCATGCCAGGTGAAACTTGTGCTATGTCCTTAACTTGTTGCAATGGAAATGCCTTAAGCGAGGTAAAAGCATTGGCAGAGGAAGACACTGAGCTATTTGCTATTCCCTCCCAAAATATGGAGGATTGGCAACAATATAAAGAGTGGAGAAATTTTATGGCACTCACCTATAAAAACAGATTTGAACGCTTGTTGCAAACCATTGATGATTTGGCTTTTCAAAATATGGATGAGCGTTTATGGAAGTATTTATTGGCTCGATCCAATGCCAAAGGCAGTAAAATATTACAAGTTAATCACGAAGAGATTGGTCAGGAGCTGAATATACAAAGAGAGTCGGCCACACGCTTATTAAAAAAACTAAAAGACGCGGGCTATATCGAAACCTCCAGGGGGCAGGTTACTTTGCTTAAATCAAATTAAATCAAAATTGCTATATTCGCTTCAATAAAATTAAAATGATGAAGAAAATACTTGCTTTATTAGTGCTAATTCCCGTAATTTTTTACGCTTGTAAAAAAGAAACTACAAAGAATGAAACGCCTGCCCCTGTAGTTGCTACAGAGAAAGTAATTGAAATTAGTACCAGCTTTGGCACCATGTATATGTGGTTGTATAAACAAACACCTTTGCACAGAGCCAACTTTATTGCCTTGGCAGATTCTGGATACTTTGATAACACAACTTTTCATAGAATTATAAAAGATTTTATGATTCAAGGTGGCGACCCAAATAGCAAAGACGGAGATCCATTAAATGATGGTACTGGCGGACCAGGTTATACCATTCCGGCAGAGTTTGTAGATAGTTTAAAGCATGATTATGGCGCCATTGGAGCGGCTCGAACCAACAACCCAGCCAAGGCTTCTAGTGGCTCTCAATTCTATATTGTATCCAATAAAAATGGCTATCACAGTTTGGATAAAAATTACACAGTTTTCGGAAAATTATTGTCGGGGGTAGACATTGCTTATACCATTTCTACCCAAACTAAAGACGCAAAAGATAGGCCCCTAGCAGATATTAAAATGACCGTTAAGGTGGTGAACAAAACCTTGGATCAGCTTAAAACTGAATTCGATTTTATACCATAAAAATGGATACCCAACAAGAATCGGATAGAAAAGGGTTCCTTAAAATGCTATCTAAAGCCGTTGGTGCGCAAATTGCCAACCATCCTATATTATCTGCACTTGCCGGCAACGATCAAGTATTAAAACTCAATGCAGAACAGCAAGAGTTCATGATAAAATATGGGCAATGGATGGACGAAAATATTGAGGTAATTAAGCAAATGAAATTGGAGCCCGAAAACATGGTTCATCGAAAAAGGATGATGAATTTATCGGTTCAGGCCGAAGAAATGCAAGTAACCTTAACCAACTACATGAAAAGCAGAGAATTTGGATTAATCTACCACGCATCCATCCAAAAAATGAAGGCAGAGATTGATTAAGGCAGAAATTATCAAACCAGAAAATCGTTAAGCCAGAAATTCGTTAAGCCGGAAAATCGTTAAGCCAGAAAATCATTAAGCCAGAAAATCGTTAAACCAAAAATTCGTTAAGCCAGAAAATCGTTAAGCCAAAAATTCGTTAAGCCAGAAAATCTTCTATAACTTGTTGAAATTTGGCAGGCGCCTCGGCATGCACCCAATGTGCGGCCCCATCAATGGTTTCCAACTCAAAATTGGGAAATAAATTGGCGAAATCGCTGAGGTCCTCTTCTTTAATATACCGGCTATTTCCGCCACGAACCACCAAGGTTTTGCCCATAAAAGGCACCTCGCTTTCAACCGATTTAATAATTTCATCGTAATCGCGGTGCAGAATTTTTAAGTTCATTTTCCAATGATACTGCCCGTCTTCACTGCGATGGAGGTTCTTCAATAAAAACTGACGCGTGCCAAAATCAGCAACAAAAGGCTCCATCATTTGCTCGGCCTGCTTTCTGCTTTCGATATTGGCCAAATCTACCCCAAAAATTGCTTCAAAAACATCGTCGTGCCCCCGTTTATATAGCTTTGGTGCTATATCTACAATTATTACGGTTTGAACCAATTCTGGATACAGCAAAGCAAATTGCATCACCACTTTTCCGCCCATAGAATGCCCAATAAGAGAAACCTTATTTAATTGGTGATGCACAATAAACTCCTTTAAATCGGCCACCATCAAGGGAATTGAATGCTCCTGAGAATGCGGCGAGCCACCATGGTTGCGCTGGTCAATGGAAAAAACATGGTGCTTCTTGCCAAAATTAGTAGCCAATGTATGCCAATTGTCTAAAGAGCCCATAAAACCATGTAGGATCAGCAATGGATCTCCTTGCCCATATTCTTTGAAGTTAAGTTTCATGTTGCGAAAATTTTTGGCACAATGATAATAAAAGGAAGCGCATATTAGGCGATTTTGAATTTGTTTTGACCCAAACAAAATTGAAATAGGAAAACTTCCACAATCTGAATCAAAACAATGTGCCAATTACATTGTATATTATTTAGATTTAGTACAAATAAATCTAATTAATCCCTAAATTCGTATCATAATAATCAATGAAAAGCATGTCGGACGAAAAAGCAGACATTATAGATCAGGTTGTAAGTCAGGAATATAAGTACGGTTTTACAACAGATATAGAAATGGAAACGGCTCCTATTGGGCTCAGCGAGGATACCGTGAGATTTATATCAGCCAAGAAAAATGAGCCAGAATGGATGTTAGAATGGCGCCTAAAAGCATATAGATACTGGTTAACCATGGAGGAGCCAAATTGGCAAAATTTCAATTACCCCAAAATAAATTATCAGAACATTATATTTTATGCAGCCCCAAAGCAAAAAATTCAATTAGATAGTTTGGATCAGGTTGACCCAGAATTATTAAAGACTTTTGAGAAGCTTGGAATTAGTTTGCTAGAGCAAAAAAGGTTAACCGGCGTTGCAGTGGATGCTGTTTTTGATTCGGTTTCTATTGCAACCACTTTTAAAACACAACTGAAAGAAAAGGGCGTAATTTTTTGTTCCATTTCCGAAGCCATGCAAGAGCATCCAGAATTGGTGAAGAAATATATTGGTTCGGTGGTGCCTGCTACCGACAATTATTTTGCGGCTTTAAACAGTGCCGTTTTCTCTGATGGATCTTTTGTGTACATTCCAAAAGGAGTACGTTGTCCAATGGAATTGAGCACTTATTTTAGGATTAATGCCGAAAACACTGGGCAGTTTGAGCGCACCTTAATTATTGCCGACGATCAAAGCTATGTGAGTTATTTGGAAGGTTGTACTGCACCCATGCGCGACGAACATCAGTTGCATGCCGCAGTGGTGGAATTGATTGCCATGGAAAATGCAGAGATTAAATATTCTACCGTTCAAAACTGGTATCCAGGCGATAAAGAAGGCAAGGGCGGTATTTACAATTTTGTAACCAAACGTGGTAGTTGCGAAGGTGCTCATGCCAAAATTAGCTGGACACAAGTGGAAACGGGTTCTGCCATTACTTGGAAATACCCAAGCTGCATATTAAAAGGCGATTACAGCACAGGTGAATTCTTCTCTGTGGCCGTTACCAACAATGCGCAAATTGCTGATACCGGCACTAAAATGATTCACATTGGAAAAAACACCAAAAGTAGAATCGTTTCAAAAGGAATTTCGGCGGGCAAATCGCACAACAGTTATAGAGGCTTAGTTAAAATAAACAAGAAAGCCGAGTTTGCCAGAAACTATACCCAGTGCGATTCTATGTTAATTGGCAATAGGTCTGGCGCGCATACTTTCCCGTATATTGAGGTAAACAACAATACCGCAACCCTAGAACACGAGGCCAGTACAAGCAAAATTGGGGAAGATCAAATTTTCTATTGCAACCAAAGAGGCATTGGCTTAGAAGAGGCCATCTCGCTTATCGTAAATGGATTTTGCAAAGAAGTGCTGAACCAATTGCCCATGGAGTTTGCAGTAGAAGCCCAAAAATTATTAGCCGTTTCTTTAGAAGGAAGTGTGGGGTAAAATTTTAATTAAGAATTAAGAATTAAGAACTTTGAACAAAAAAAATCTATAATGCTATCTATAAATAATTTACATGCTTCGATAGAAGGAAAATCAATTCTGAACGGAATTAATTTAGAAATAAAACCAGGCGAAGTACACGCCATTATGGGTCCAAATGGTGCAGGAAAAAGCACCCTTTCTGCTGTTTTAGCTGGAAGAGCCGAATATGAAGTAACGGGTGGAACGGTAGATTTCTTAGGCAATAACCTATTGGATTTGTCGCCAGAAAATCGCGCCCGCGAAGGTTTGTTTTTGGCCTTCCAATATCCAGTTGAAATTCCGGGTGTAAGCAGCACCAATTTCTTAAAAACGGCCATCAACGAAAAGCGCAAATACCACGGACAAGATCCCATGGAAGCAACAGACTTTTTAAAGTTTATGCGCAGCAAAATGGAAGAGATGGAAATGGATAAATCTTTAACCTCTCGTTCTTTGAATGAAGGCTTTAGCGGCGGGGAAAAAAAGCGCAATGAAGTTTTTCAAATGGCTATGCTTGAACCAAAATTATGCATTATGGATGAAACCGATTCGGGTTTAGACATAGATGCCCTAAGATTGGTATCTCAAGGCGTTAACAAATTAAGGGATGGCGAAAGATCTTTTTTAGTGATTACCCACTACCAAAGGTTATTAGACTATATCGTGCCAGATTTTGTACATGTACTTTACAAAGGAAGAATCGTAAAAAGCGGTGATGCCTCTTTGGCAAAAGAACTAGAAATTAAAGGATACGATTGGATTAAGCAGGAAGTTGAAGCTGCCATTTAATTCAGTAATTTAAATTAACCAAATGAGCCTTTCAGAGCAGATATCTTCAGATTTTAACCTTTATGCCAAACAGGCAATTAAAGATGAGTTTTTTGAATTGAGGCAAAATGCCTTTGCACAATTTGAAAAAAATGGCCTTCCTACCACAAAAAATGAGGAGTGGAAATACACCAATTTGCGTAAAATTTCGGAACAAAATTTTACCACCTCGTGCACCAGTTCTTTAGATGCCAAATCCTTGTTGGATGCCGGTATCTTAAACAAAATTGAATGCAATAAAATTGTCTTTGTAAATGGTTGCCTTTTCCCAGATTTAAGCGTTTGGCTAGAAGATGATGCCGATATTATTTGCTGCAGCATTGCAGAAGCAAGAATAAAATACAAGGATAAATTCATGGCTCATTTTGGCAAATATGCCAAAATTGAAGAAGGCTTAAATGCCATGAATACTTCTCTATTAAGTGATGGGGCTTTTGTTTTTGTGCCAAAGGGCAAACACATGAAATTTCCAGTGATGATTAGCAACATAACCGATGCCAAAGAGCAAGGTATTTTGCAACAACCGCGCAACCTCATTGTAATAGAAAAATCGGCTTCTGCTACCATCGTAGAAAACTATGTCGCAATAGGCAATCATCCTTCATTTACCAATGTGGTAAACGAAATTTTTGTAGATGAAAATGCCACGTTAGAACACTATAAAGTGCAGAGGGCAAAAGGCGAAACCTACCACAATAACTACACTCAGATATTCCAAAACGGCCATACCAATATTAACCAAGTTACCTTAACCTTAGACGGACAATGGGTGCGCAATAACCTCCATTTTTACATGAATGGAGAGAATTGCAATAGCTTGCTGTATGGCTTATACATTCCAGATGGCCATCAATTTGTAGACAACCACAGCCGGGTTGATCATGCCAAACCCAATTGCTTTAGCGACGAAAAGTATAAAGGCATTTTAAAGGATCAATCTACTGCAGTTTTTAATGGCAAAATTATGGTTCACCTAGATGCACAAAAAACCAATGCATACCAAAGAAACCAAAACATTTTGTTAAGCAATGAAGCCACAGTAAACACCAAGCCGCAACTAGAGATTTTTGCCGACGATGTAAAATGTACCCATGGCGCAACAATTGGCCAATTAGATGAAGAGCCAATGTTTTATTTAAGAAGTAGAGGCATCTCAGAAAACGAAGCCAGAAAATTATTGCTCAATGCATTTGCAGATGACATTGCAGAAAAAATAAAAATCCCAGAATTAGTTGAAATTTTAGAAGCAGAAATCGAAAGAAAATTATAATAAATAATGGAAACCAAGTCTGTCAATTTTGAAGAAATCAGAGATGAATTCCCCATTTTAAACCAAAAGGTTAATGGGCATAAACTGATTTACTTTGACAACGCTGCCACCACCCAAAAACCGGTGCACGTTATAAAAGCACTTGGGGCATATTACTTATTGCACAACGCCAATATTCACCGCGGTGCGCATACCTTAGCCGATAGGGCAACAGGCATGTTTGAAGACACAAGAAAAGCAGTTAAAGCCTTTATTAACGCCAAAGAAGAGGAGGAATGCATCTTCACCAAAGGAGTAACAGAAGGCATTAATTTGGTTGCACAAACCTGGTCAAAAAAGTTTTTACAAGCGGGCCACGAGGTGCTTATTACGCACATGGAACACCACAGCAATATTGTGCCATGGCAAATGATTTGCGAAGAAAAAGGAGCCATTTTAAAGGTTACGCCCATCCTACCCAATGGAGAATTAGACCTAGAAGCTTATCATCAACTTCTTTCGGTTCGAACCAAAATAGTTGCATGCGTTTGGGCCAGCAATGCCTTGGGTACCATTAACCCAATTAAGGAAATGATTGCTGCCGCTCATCATGTTGGAGCTGTATGTTTAGTTGATGGCGCACAAGCAGGCTCACATTTAAATATTGATGTTCAAGATTTAGATGTAGATTTTTTGGTATTGAGTGGCCATAAATTATATGGTCCTACTGGTGTGGGTGTATTATATGGCAAACGTGAACTATTAGAAGCCATGCCGCCTTACCAAGGTGGAGGTGAAATGATACGCGAAGTAAGCTTTGAGAAAACAACCTACAACGATATTCCTTTTAAATTTGAAGCCGGAACCCCCAATATTGGCGATGTAATAGCCTTTAAAGGTGCGCTCGAATTTGTGAATTCTTTGGGCAAGGATAACATCATTGCTTGGGAAAAAGAATTGCTTGAACATTTTGTGGAAGGTGTAAAAATCATCAACGAGGAAATTGGTTCAGACCGAATTGTTTTGGTTGGAACTGCCGCAGAAAAAGTTGCAGTGCAATCGTTTGTTATTGAAGGAAAACACCATTTCGATATTGGCATGTTGCTAGATGCAAAGGGCATTGCAGTTAGAACCGGACATCATTGCACGCAGCCTTTAATGAAACACTTTGGTCTTGAAGGAACCATTAGGGTGTCGTTTGCTTTTTACAATACCAAAACAGAAATCGACATTTTGTTAAATGCCTTATTAGTTATTTGTCGCTAATTTTTTAACTATGACCACCAGCGAAATTCAAGATGAGATTATAGCCGACTTTTCCTTGTTTGAGGATGATTTGGAGAGCAAATTATTTTACTTAATGGACTTAGGAAAAAAGTTGCCAGCCATGCCACCCGAGCATCAAAACGACGATTATATTGTGAAAGGTTGTCAGAGTAAAGTTTGGTTATTTCCTGTTTTTGAAGATGGTAAAATCTATTTTGAAGCCGATAGCAATACAGAAATAACAAAGGGTTTAGTAAGTTTATTGGTGCGTATTTATAGCGGCAAAATGCCAGATGAAATAATGGCTACAGAGCTATATTTTATTGAGAAAATTGGCATGAGTAGAATGATAGGATCACAGCGAAGCAATGGCTTTAGCAGCATGATTAAGCAAATGAAAATGTATGCATTTGCAAAAACAAATTAATTAAACAGGTAACAATTTAATATTTAAGTAAAATGACCTCAAGCGAAAATACTTCTTCCAAAAATTTTGTAGATGTTCAGAACGAAGCAATTCAAGTTTTGCAAAGCATCTTTGATCCAGAAATTCCTGTTAATATTTATGAGCTTGGATTAATTTATGAAGTGAATGTATCTCATGAATTAAACATCGAAATTATTATGTCGCTTACCTCCCCTTTTTGTCCGGCCGCACAAAGCATGCCTGCAGAAATAAAGGAGAAATTGGGTGCCATTGAGGGCGTAAAGGAAGTGGAAGTAAAGGTAACTTTTGATCCACCTTGGAGCCAAGATTTAATGAGCGAATCTGCTAAATTGCAACTCGGATTTTTGTAAGGTACCTAAAACTTATAGGTGCACTAAAACTTACGCATAGTAGCGCGGGGCGACATAAAAAATGGAATTTGTGTCCAGTCTTTATATTTTTCTAAAAGCGCCGCGCGTTGCTCGCCATCTGTTGCTGCCAATTTCATATCCAGAAAATACTGTTTGAACCGATCGAATACTGCTATTCCAGCAATGCTGCCATGTCCGGGTACAATAGACTCTAAATAATAACGTGCATTTAATTGGTCCAACGCCTTTAAATATCCTTCTGGGGTGCCCGCTCCCATAATAACAGGTGTGGTGTTATTTAAAATTATATCGCCAGCAAAAAGCACCTTGCGTAAATGGAAATATACAACCACATCGCTTTGCGTATGAACATCGTAAGGCAGGTTAAAAATGCTGATGGTTTCTTTGCCCAATTGAATTACCATGCTGTCTTTAACCCACTGGGTAGGCATGCCTTCTGAAGTGCCCGTTTCTTTGCTCCAAATTTGTTCGTTGTAGTTTCCTCCTGCAATGATAGGACTGCCAGCAAACAATTTATTTCCGCCTACATGGTCGGGATGGAAATGCGTATTGATTACTAACAAAGGTTTCTTTTCGGCAATTTTGCTCACCAATTCACGCAATTCTTCTGAGGCCTTTTCCATTTTGGTATCAATAACTACCACCAAACTATCTCCTTCAAAAACGCCCGAATTGCCTCCCCCACCATGAATGACCGTAAGGCGATCGTCGAAATTTACAATTTGAGTCTTTTCCATTTTTTCGATGAACGGTTTCACGTAAATAAAAAAGAACAAGCCACCTGCAAGCGCAAATAATAAAATGATTGCGCCAAGAACTTTAAAAATGGTTTTGATAGTTTGTTTCTTCATAAGGCTGCAAAATAGTAAAATTTCTATGTTAAATGTCAAGTTTATGCGGCTTGTAAATTTTGCATTCTAAGTATTTCAAATAACTTTGCTGTACTAATTCTGAAACATGAACAATAGCAATACTTTATTCGAAAAACACCGCGCTATATTAGATGCGGCCTTAGCAGCATTAAGCCTAAGAACTTATTATTCGCCTTATCCAGAAAGCCCTAGGGCTTATGCTGAAGATGCAGATGGAAAAGCGAAAGCATGGATTAGTGCTGCCATGAACAACAATTATGTTGCCTTGGATAGCACGGGTGCCAATGGTTGGATTGGTGAGGAAGTGAGTCCATTTTTACAAACGGGCATTGGGGTGCAATACCCAGCTTTTAGCGCAGATACCTTGTTAAAAAATGCGTCTTTGGTTCAGACCGAATGGGCAAACACCAGCGTGGAGGCCAGAACTGGCTTGTTAATAGAGGCTTTAGATAGGGTAAAAAACCGCTTTTTTGATATAGCTTATGCAACGATGCATACTACCGGACAAGCATTTTTAATGAGCTTTCAAGCCAGTGGTCCGCATGCCAACGATAGGGCTTTAGAGGCAGTTGCCATGGGATATAAGGAACTTAAATCTGTGCCAGAGAGTGCAGAATGGGTGAAGAACATGGGCAAGTTTGATTTAAAAATGAACAAGACTTGGCGAGGCGTTCCTAAAGGAGTTTCCTTGGTAATTGGTTGTTCTACTTTCCCTGTTTGGAATACCGTTCCTGGCTTATTTGCTTCTTTGATTACGGGAAATGCAGTGATTGTGAAACCTCATCCAAAGGCTATTTTGGCCATTGCCATTGTGGTGGAAGAATTGCAAAATGTGTTGGCAGAAAATGGGTTGTCTAAGCATATTGTTCAATTGGGTGTAGATACTTTAGACAAGCCTATTACCAAAGTATTAGCAGAAAACCCAATCGTTAAGATGGTTGATTTTACTGGTGGTAGCGAGTTTGGAAATTATATTGAGCAATTGCCTAAAACAACTTTTACAGAGAAGGCTGGTGTTAATTCTATCATCTTGGATTCGGTAAAAGATTTGAAATCTGTTTTGGGAAATATTGCTTTTAGTGCGAGTTTATATAGCGGACAAATGTGTACTGCGCCGCAAAATATTTTTGTAAGTAAACATGGCGTGCAAACGGCCGAAGGTTTGGTTGCTTATGATGAGGTAGTGAAGGGCATTGCTGCGGCCATAACCGTACTTGTAGACAACCCAAAAGCTGGTCCGGGTACCTTGGGCGCAATACAAGCAGATATAACGTTTAAGCGTGTTTTGGAGGCCAAAAACTTAGGTGGAAATTTGATTTTGGATACAAAGGCTATTGTGAACGAAGAATTTAAAGATGCGCGCATTGCCACGCCAGTGGTTATTGAGTTAGATAAATCTGCTGGTGGTATTTATAACAAAGAGTGTTTTGGTCCGATCCTATTTGTAATTAAGACAGATGGAGTGGAAGATTCGTTGGCTTTGGCAGAAGCATTGGTTCAGGAAAAAGGTGCATTAACCTGTGGTGCTTATACCACAGATATGGCTACCCAAAACCGCATTGCTGCAACCATGAACAATGCATTTGTACCTGTAAGCTTTAACTTTACGGGAGCTGGATTTATAAACTCACACGCTGCGTTTAGCGACTTTCACTTAACAGGTGGAAACCCAGCAGGTAATGCCAGTTTTGCCAACTCAGAATTTGTGAGCAAAAGGTTTGTATGGGTAGGTAATAGAATGATGGACTAACTAATCTCTCTTGGCGGGAAAAAGAAGCTCGCTGGTCTAGAAATAAATCGATTTTTAATGGCAATTAAAATTTTCCAGAGCGCATTCAAAGGAATGCCTCTGGAGCGTAAAGCCACCAAAAGAGATAAGGTGAAACTTACCATAAAATTTACAAAGCCTATTACCCCTATGCCTAAAATCGACATTAGAATGGTCTCCAAACTCAGTGAGAAACCTTGTCCATAAAGGCCCAAAGCAAAATTGCCTGCGGCAAAAGTAATATGCCGTATATCAAGGTTTAATCCCAAAATTTCGCCAACAGGGTGAATAAAGCCTAAAAAGATACCAAACCAAAGGTTGCTCGCAATTCCACTGATATTATTCTCATAAAACTTTGCCAAATTCTGCCTTGAATTTAGGCTTAATAGGCGTTTTAATGCAGGATGCTGTACTATCCTTTCTGGTACTCTTTTATACTTAGTTTTGTTATGAACCATACCAGCAATAAGGCCAGAAATAAAAAGAAAAATACCTGCAATGGCCGAATGGAAAATAAGGGGTGATTTTAACAAGTTTAAATCTTTAATAAATGTTGGCGCCTTGTGCGCTGCAAGGTTCACATCAAACAAAGTGCCCCATATAAACATGAGTGCCATGGCCACAGGAAAAGCCATAAAAACATTTCCCACAAATGCGATGAATTGCGACCTGAAAATCCTTGAAAATAATTGGGCCAAATTTAAATAATTATTGTTCAACTTTAAATCGCTTTCAACCTCCTTGGCAAGCGTTGCTGCTGTCATTGCAGGTTGTTTGGTAGCAAGCGTGTAATGCAATAAATAAATAAGGATAAAAGCGGTGGCATAGTTTATAGAATAGAGCAATCCCTGACCAAAGATACTCGAATGCATAGAGGCCAATTCCATTTTAGCCACACAAGCAAAGGCAACAATTGCGCCACCGCCAATGGCAGAACTCAACATACTTTTATAATCCTTTTGGTTGCTTGTAATATAATGCTCGCCGGCTTTGCCCGTATTCTGGGTTATTTCATGCGCCATAATCTGGGTGGCCTTATTTAAATACCCAGTTATTTCGGCTTTTCCAGAGTTTATAAAAATGATGGACTTTATAAATTTTGCCAATTCAGTTTTACTATCCTCTTCATCATGTTTAACAAATGAATCTAAGATAATGCTTAACCTACCCAATAGGGTAATGATAACCATGAGCTGCTGATGCAATTGAAAGCTAATACCAAATTTACTTTTATTTTTATACGCCGTGTTGATGAATTCGTGACATTGGCCAATTAAGACATGTATTTGCTTAAAATTAATTTCTTGGTTGCTTCTATTAAACAAACCCGTATTGAGGCCTTTTAAAAAATTGTCGATTTCGTCTTGCAGGGCCGCAAACGGACTTTCCTTGCAATGATATTCGGGCACCATGCGCAGCACTTCAAAGTCAAAGGCAATGCCTGTTAAACGATGCGTTATAACCCTAATGGCAAAAAGAATATCTTGGATAAACGGCGACTGAACATTGCGTTCAAAAAAACCATCTACCTCCAAAACATTTAATAACAGCTTGCATTTTTCATTGGGAATTTGCAATATCCATTTGCCGTCAATAGAATGATAAAACACATTGACTAAAATATGTTCAACGGTGTTTTTTTCTGGTTGATAAGGAAGGAATTTGTGAACTAAACGCTTTCTTAATTCAGAGAAAAAGTCGAGGCCAGTAATGATATTGGCATCAGTTAAACTGCTGCTTAATTGTTTGCCTAAAAGCAGTCGATTTAAATACTCCCGTAAACCAATTTTATAATTAGTTTGCGATTGCAATAAGAAAATTAGCCGATCAAATTGGGGTACGCGTTCCTTTAAAACATCCCCATTTGTGGGCCTAATGGCATGCACCAAATCGGCCAACAGATCAAGATCTTTGCCTTCGTAGGCTGAAATAGCCTCTAAAGTTTTTTGTAAATCAACCTTGTTTTTAAAAATCATCATTCTTTATCTAGAAACCATATCGAAGGCTTCTTCAGGTATTCCTTTTACCTCTACAATAAGGAAACCATCTAACGAATCATTGAAATTTGGATCTACATTAAAGGAAACAATTTTGCCATTTAACTTGAGGTATTTTTTCACCAAAATTGGCATCTTTAATTTCTGGTTACCCTCAATTTCACCAATAAAATTATCCAATAGTTTTATATCTGCAGAATGCTTTTGCAACAAAAGATTCTTGCCTTCGGTTTTTGATTGGTAATGAAACCTTTTCTTTGGTTCAATCCATTTTGCAATTTGGTTGTCCCAATGGTTATGTCTAATATAAGATACCAATAAGTCCTTCGATAAATTAGAAAAACTGTTGCTAATGCTTACCGGACCAATCATGTATAAAAAGCGTTCTTTGTTTGCCTTAATATACACATGAATGCCCTTCCAAAGCAACATTAAACTGGCTGGCTTCTTTTGGTATTCTAAAGATACAAATGAGCGCCCAAGTTCAATAGAATGAAACAACATGGGATGCATTTCCTTACTCATTTTAAAAAGTTGGTTCAAATAAAATCCCTTCACCCCAAACTTTTTAAATAACACATCACCCTCTCCTAATCGGTATGAACCAACCAGTTTTTTCGCCTCTCTATCCCAAATAAAAAGATGCTTATAATACACATCATATTCATCTGTATCGCAACTGTGGTTAGTTCCCTCACCTACACTTCTAAATACAATTTCTCGCAGCCGAGAAATCTCGCGCATCACATTTGGTATTTCTTTATAGGAGGCAATAAACACCTCATACATATCATGCTCAAACAAGAAAGATTTTTGCCTAATTTCTTCAATTTCCTGAGCCATATAAGAAGGATTTACAGCATCAATGAGCTCCTCTGGCTTGCTTAATTTTCTTAGGTTCAGGTTAAATTTTATCTTCTTGTGTGTTTCTTCTGTGGCACCCAACGCATAGGTTTTGGCACGCAAGAAATCCAATAATTGATCGCTCTCATAATTGGCTAATTCCTTAAATGGAATGGGCTTGCCTATGCGCAACTTAATGTTCGACTTCCCCTTATTCAACATTTCGGAAGGTAACTTAATGGTACGCAAGTTTGGATGCAACAAACCCATTAAATTAAAGGCCAAACTGTTGTGACCAGAAAAATAAACCGGTATCACTTTTACCCCAGCCTTAGCAATTATGCGGCCTACTGCTGGCTCCCATTTTTTATCACTTATCTTAAGGTTATTCAATTTCATGGAACTCACCTCCCCTGCAGGAAAAATGCCCAGAGGCGAGGTTTTTATATGCTCCAAAATCTGTTTCACTCCCGCAATATTCATAGCCCTATCCTCCACATTTTCGAAAGGATTAACAGCAATTAAACAATCTGCTAATGGCAGAATTTGTTTCAACAAATAGTTGGCCACCATTTTATAATCGGGCCTAATTTTAGAAATTATCGACAACAAAATAATGCCATCTATTCCGCCATATGGATGGTTAGAAATTAAAATAAAGGGTTCTGTCTTTGGAATATTAGCAAGGTCTGTATCACTCACCTCATAAGTTACGCCAAACTCATCCAAAATATCTTTGGCAAAAGCAGCTCCCGTTTTTTCCTTGGCATTAAAATAAGCATCATTGATATTGTCTAATTTAAGCAATTTCATAATTGCTGGCGCCAATAACTTAAGCTTAACTTTTTCAAGCCTAAGCGCCTTCGACACATCCTCCTTACTTATGAAATCAGTCATTCAATGTTAAAATATGGGTAAATATAGTTAAATAAAAATCACAATTAGTTATTGTCGTCCAATTCTGTAATACTTTTTTCAATCATTTCACTTATGGCTTTTTTCTCGCTTTCGCTTAAGGTATTTTTTAAAAGTGCCTGCTCTTTTAACTTTTTATACATTTCCTTTTTGCGCAGTTCCATTGCCACCCAAACCTGGTAAGTATTGTCTTTTTTCTGATAAATTTTTTCGTCCATTTTGGTCGAACCAATCAAAGTAGTGCTCATTACCTCGCGGGTTAATTGCTGAAATCTTTCGCCAAACATGCCAAGGTTGCCATCTACATTTCTTTCATTCTGGTAGCTTTCACTCACATTTTTTAGTTCGGTTTGAACCGAAGAAGCGATGCGCTGGTTGGCTGTGAGCAATGCCTTGCTGCGCGCTGTTTCTAAATTAATACTTTCTCCACTTGCCACAGATCTAAAAAATCTTCTATTGCTTTCATAAGCAGAACTCGAAAACGGTATCTTTACTTTTTTTAATCCGTCTTTTGAACTGTTGCACGAAGCGGCAAAAATTAAAATGGCAAAAATTGCCCCTATTGATTTATTCATTTTTGTAAATTTTGTTATTCGTTCAGTAGAAATTTTCGTGCCACAATTTTATCTATTGGAAATGTTAATTGGTTTAAATCGAATTTAAGCATTGGCGACCAAAAAAAACGCAAGATTTCTTCCTTACCACCAAATGAAATGGTCTTTTCAAGTAAACTCAATTGCTTCACATCTGAAATTGGTTCAACCCGATAATAAATGGCCATTAATTGATCTCCTGGCCTAAAAGCACTGGCCTGAAAAAAATCGGTGGTATATAAATGATCAGTCACTTTTACCGCCAAACCTGTTTCTTCCATAAACTCCCTCACCAAACAATCGCGCGTGCCCTCGCCAAGTTCTAAGCCACCTCCAGGGAATTTTGTAAAATGTAATTGAGGCATTTTCTCATGCACCAATAATACTTCTTGCTCTTCGTTTACAAGCAATCCATAAACCCTAATGGTAAAACAACCAATTTCCATTAATCAATATTAGAGAACATTACACCCACATTTAAAGAAACAAAAAATGGAAATGCCGAATTATTGGCAGTACTTACCGAGCTTGGGTAAATGCCCACCATGGGTTGAAAAAAGTATATCTTATCCTTGCTTTCTCTATACGCTATGTATATGCCAATTTGCAAGCTTACCGCCAATCTTTTGGCATCAAATCCGCTTGAATCTAGCTTAAATTGATCTTTGCCTTCAATGCTAAAACCTGGATTGCAATTGGCCACCAACTGATGCTTTAACAATACCTGTGGCGTAATGCCACTCGATAATTGATACACCCATTTAAAGTCGCCCGACCGACCCAAATACGTATTTAAAATAATGGGAATTTGTAGGTAATGAAAACGATAATTGTAAGTAATGCCCTTTTGCGTATTCGAAAAGTCCTCTATCCTACCCGTGGCAATTCCAGGGTACGTATAATTCTTAAAAGTTAAATCTGTTTGCTTGCGTGCAAAACCAGTTTGTTGATAGCCAACTCCTACTTGTATGTCAGATTTTTTACCCAATGAATAGGTGTACCAGGCATAAATCCCTTTGTTGAAATGAATTGCACTGCTAGTTTTTGAGTTGGTATCTAAAAAAGATTCATAATTTTTATAAGGATTGCCATTCGCAATTGCACCTCCCATTCCTCCATTTACACTAAAGCCAAATGAAGCCTTGGCTTTGCTTTGTGCCATCATAAAATTTGTTGTCAAAAAGAACAGGATAAGTAAAAAAGAAAATCTAATTTTCTTCAAACTCAAGTTCATCGTTGTTGTCATTTTTCTTTTCTAATTTTTTTAACGTAGTATCTTTTCTAATACTAAATTCTTGCTTAAGAATCTCCTTAATTACTTCTTTCTCTTTCTTTACATCGGCCTTTAATTGCTCCTTTGCGCCCTTTCTATCAAACACAAATTTCAACTTGTCTATAGGCCCCGTAATACTTAAATATAAACTAATACCTTTGGTTTTCTCATCCTCCTCACCAAATTCATTTGCTTGAGGCTTCCTTCTCTTACTCAACAATTCAGAAAGCGATAACTTAACCTTATAATCCACCACATTCTCAAAAGTATGCGCTCCAGTTAAACTCAAATTTAGTGCATTATTCTTAAAATCCATGGTGGGAATCGATAAAACTTTATTCTGAATGGTTAAGGTGTTTTTTAACTCAGAAAACTTTAAATTATTCAACTCATTTACATCCACAAATTTAGACAAACTATTTAAAGGCTCATAATTAATTAACTCCCCATTTTTAACCGTCATTTCAGTTAACACCACCATTTTATCTGCCTGTAAATTAAACTTTCCATCCCAAAAAATCAACATGTCCGAATGTGCCGTAATCAGTCCAAATAAGTTATCACTAGTAAACTCCTTCTGCCCAAAATTATTAAACTGTGTAAGCAATTCATTGATCTGAATCCCCTTTGCATCATTGGTCGATTTTAAAATGTATTGGTTATCGTTCATTATAAACTCTCCGCTTCCAGAGAAACTGCCACCCGAGGTGTTCATGGATGTTTCCTTAAAAACAATTTTTTCGGGGTATAATATCAAGTTCGATTTAAAAGCCCTTGCCTTAAAGGTTTCATAGGTAAAGAGTGCGGTCTGAACCGATAAATTTAACACATAATCTAACGGCTTCTCACCTGGCTCTCTAGGGTCAGATGAGTTATAAATAAGCAAATCACTTGCATCCAAATTTTGCGATACCAATTGAAAATTACCCTTTAACGTTACATTTTTTTGCACCAAGAAATCAAGAAAAGCCGAAATTTTTCCAGTTAATTTTAAATCCGATTTTCCAATATTGAAATGAGCTTCCTCAATGTGCAAATCGTTGTGGGTAATCTCTGCTTTTATAAGCGCATGGTCTAGCGATTTATCCAAATAATTTAAACTAAGCTTATCCATGTTTAAGGCAAAAATTCCTTTATTAAAAGGACTGTTCCAATCCCATGTATTGCCTTTCTTCTCCCCTTTTAAGATCAAAGTAAATTGCAACATACCCCTAATTTCCTTTACATCCTCAAACTTAAAAAAGGCATGCAATGTTTGTAAATTAGCATCCCCTGTTAAGTCCATGCTAAGTTTGGGCGAAACCATATTTTGGAGGTAAAGCGAACCTTTTATTTTTGAACCAACCATTACCGCACTCAGTTCTGGAATAGAAATAACGACATCCTTTAACGCACCATTTGCCCCATTGTCGAAACTACCCTTTAGGTTAATTTGCTCTAATTTAATTTTAGTATCGGGCTCAAGCATGGTGCCATTTACAATTCCAAACTGCACTTGAACCCTTGGATTTTTAGTTGCGGTTTGAATCCCCGTTATTTCACCCTCAAAAAACACATTTCCATTGCTTTGATAAGCCAAAATAGCCTCAGGCATTTTAATGGGTAAAGTAGAAAGCAAATCCTGAATGCTAATTTTTTGTGCCTTAAACTTTAACTGATACTCCGTTTGTTTCCTTTCAGATTGAACCCAACCTTCTAGCGTTAACGCCAATTGGTTCACCCCAAAATTGCCTTTTATTAATTGAAACTTGTGCTTTTCATTGTCAACATCTAAACTGGTTTCAACCTCAATGGCCTTGTTTTTTAAGAAGGAAATTCCCCCCGATTGCAACAACTCACAATCGCCCTTTAACAAAATATCCAAGTTAAAACGCGTATCTTTAAACTTACCAGAAAACTCCGATGAAGCAATATAAACCTTGGCATTTAAAGCACTAGCCACATCTAAATAAGTTAGTTTAACCTTGCTTAATTTCAACTTATTTAACTCAAAAGAAAATGGCTTTTTCTTGCCATCATCCTTGGTCTCTTTTAATAAATCAAAATTATTTCTTCCGCTGGCATCCGAGTATAAGTTCAATTCGCCACTGTCTAAATCAAGCAAATTAATGCGGTACTTTTCATTTAATACATCATAAAAATTAAAGCCCAAATACAAATGAGATGCCTTTAACAAATACTTGCCTTTGCGCAATGGATCTTCAATGGTTACCTCATTTAAAGCCAAACTCACCTTAGGAAAAGTTTGCATAAAACTTACCTCAATGCTCTTGGCAGAAAGCTCAGATTTTAGCAGAACATTCACCTCCTTTAAAGCATACTTTTTTAACGCATCTAAATTCTTGTAGATGTAAATAAAAACAGTTCCAACAAGTGAAACCAAAATCAGTAAACTGATTAGAAAAATCTTTAATCCTTTTGGCATAATACTTAAACGCCTCAAAGCTTATCCTATTTCAATCATTCGCCTAATTGCTTAATAAACATTCGGTGGATTGATTCCCAAATGCGTGTTATTTAGTATGCAGTTTCGGTCTGAACCAAATGCATTTTTTTTCAACTATTTTATTAAATCTAGAAAATTTTGCCGACTTTATAAAATTTTATTTTACTCACAATCAATAATTTAACTATGACTTGGTAAAATATTTTAGTTTATATCATAAACTACTTTATACATTTGTAATGCATGAAAGTGAAATTATTCAAAGAATTATAAACAGACAAAGCAAAAACCTAACTAACTAATAAAAACGATTTCACTGATCCTAAAACTAGAAACTTAAATATAAACCTTAAACACCAAAATATGAAATTAAAACAATTAATCAGGAAACTCAGATTTTGCCTCTACCTTTTTGCAGGCTTAATTACAAGCACAAACTTATTTGCCCAAACACAATTTGCTAATCCCGGGTTCGAGAATTGGGAAGAAAGAAGCTTTGGCGGATTTAAATATGAAGACCCCAGCAATTGGTTTACCTTAAATCAGCTACAAAAATTTGGCTTCGATCAAACCACCAACAAAACAAGTGATGCACACGGCAATAGCACTGCCGCCTTGCTAAGCACGGTATCGTCGGCTTTTGGCAACATCCCCGGACTCTTAGCAGGAAATCCGTTTTTGGGTGCAGATGGTTCGCCCGATATGAACTTAAACTATACCCCTTTTAAAGGAAAGCCTAACAGCATTCAATTTTGGTATAAGAGCTTTCCAGAAAGCCAGGATCAATCTGCTATGTATTGTGCACTTACTAAGTGGAACAGTGTAAACCAAAATAGAGATACCCTTGCAGAAGCAAGCTGGACAATGGATTCGACCGTTAGCATTTACACCATTGCCAATATTCCGTTTGTATATAAAGGAACATTTGAACCCGATTCTATATATATCATTTTTAGCTCAAGCAGCGAAGGATTTAGTCCGATACCCGGCAGTGAATTATACATCGACGATGTGCAAATGAACTATGGAACAAGCGTAAAAGAAGTAAAGAATGAAATCGATATTCAACTTTACCCAAATCCATTTGAGGATAAATTTATGATTGAGAGCAAGCAATTTCCATTGCAATATTCTATTATTGATGCCATGGGAAAGAAGCATTTGGCAGGTACTATTACCCACCATAAGGAAGAATTAAACTTGGGAGTGCTGCGTTCAGGTATCTATTATTTGGTATTGGTTAAAACCGAAACATTGGAAAAAACTTGTCGCCTAATCACTAAAACAAATTAAGGAGATTACACCTATGGAAATGAATGAAAACAAGGCTTTGGAGATTATTGAGCAAATGATTTCTAACGCAAAAAGGGAGATAAAAGACAATGGAAAGTACCATATGATGTGGGGATATTTGGTGTTTGTTTCTGCCTTGATAGATTATTTTTTATTGATAACGGGCAAGCAATACCATGCCTATGTTTGGGGAATTTTGATGCCATTGGGCGGCCTGGTATCTATTTTGATGGGCCGCAAACAAAGCAAAAATCAAAGAGTGGTTACCTATGTAGACGAAGTTTTTAAATATGTGATTATTGCCTTTGTGGTTTCTTTGTTATTGGTTTGTTTAATTATGCCCATGACCTCAAAACATTGGAGTTCGTTCTACCCTGTGTTGATGATAATTTATGCCTTTGCACTTTTTATCATGGGAGGTATTTTGCAATTTAGGCCTTTAAGAATGGGTGCCATGGCCATTTGGACTTGTTCCTTCGTGGCATTTTTTGTGGGCTACGATTATCAATTACTTTTACTTGCCCTTGCCGTTTTATCTGGATTTATTATTCCCGGACATTTACTTAATTTGCGCGCACGCCAGCATGTTTAAAGACCTTAACCCTATATTACACTCCCAATTGCGCTTAGCAGTTATAAGTCTACTTATTGGCGTAAAGGAGGCTGAGTTTAATTATATAAAAGAAAAAACAGCCAGCACAGCGGGCAACCTCAGCGTGCAGCTACAAAAGCTAAAAGAAGCTGGCTATATAGAAATTGACAAAAGTTTTCGCGACAATTTTCCGCTAACCACCTGCAAAATAACTGCGGGTGGTATTGCGGCATTTGAAACTTATGTTAAAAACCTTAAACAGTATATTCAAGTAAAATCGAAATAATGTTAATTAACTCCCGCTTTAATTTCTGCCAAGTCAATCTCAAAGTGGGTGGCTTCGTGGATACACTTACCATCTTTAATTAACAAGGTTTGTGGCGATTGATGTGCTATGTGATAATGCTGCGCTACTTCATTAGAAACATCGCGGTGCTTTAATAAATCAAGAAAATAAACGGGCAAAGCATCAGCATCTTCCAAGGCATACGCCTTTTCAAATCGGCTCAAAGCGGCCGAGCTAATGCTGCAGCGAGTGCTGTGCTTAAAAATGATAACAGGTTTTTGGGCAGATAATTCGTCTATTTCAGAAAGTTGCGCGATGGTATTAAATGAAATCATGTGCAAATAAACAACAATTTCAATTCACTTACCACATCCATTAACCCCATAAAATTGGAAAAGGGGCCGAAGCCCCTTTATCTTAGCAAAACGATAAGCCGGGTTCTGTACGCCTACAATTTGCACTGGCGGCGCGACTATCATTTATCTGCCCCAATAATCACTTATTGGGTGTAGCAGCCTACCCGCAAGAAAAACAACCCAAGGCTGTTGGTGCTAAGCGAACACCCTTTTATTTCTTGCCTATTTGGCCTTGCAACACATAAGGTTTACCCTGCAATGTTTATCACTAAACACCCGGTGGGCTCTTACCCCACCTTTTCACCTTTTCTCTGCTCGCAAGCGAACAAAGTAGTTTGTTTTCTGTGGCACTGTCTGTTCCGTGGCCTAAACCAAAGACCTTCCCGTTAGGAAGTATGCTGCTTAAGTTGCCCGGACTTTCCTCTCCACCCTAAAGCGTAGCGATAGCCTGTTTTGCCCCACAAAGGTAGGTAACTTAAAATAATTTTGGTTGCTCTGGATCAATTTTATTCTTAGGTTTTGGCCTTTTTTCTGCTTCGCCATCCTCTGGGTCATCTTCCAATAATTTCTTTATTTTGGCCTGCTCCTCACTAAACAAATCTTCATTTACCAAGGTCTCCGCCTCCTCCTGCACCACTTCATCTATCTCGTCGGTTGGGTCGGGTGGCAATAATTCCAATTTGCTTAAATCTACCCCAGCAAACTTATTTCCAATGCTCTTCCAACCTTTTACATCAATTACCTCGGTTAAATTCACCTGCTGCTCTTGCAAAGTTTTGCCCTTGCCAGTGCTCAAAATAACAACCGGATTCTTAAAATCGGTGGCCAACAAAATATAATTCCCCTTCTCCTCCATAATAAACATAAACTTCTTATTCAAAGTCTGCGTTTCAATCACAAATCGCTTAATATAATAAGTCTTTGCCTTGGCATCAAAATACACCACACTCAAAGGTCGTTCTGGCCTAAATTTCGAAATATGCAACAATTGCTCGTATTCAAAATGGTTGCCTACATCAAAATTAGTAAGCTCATAATTGCCATCTTTATAAATAGAAATAATTTGGTCTGAACCTAAAAAATTACCCAAAAAAGCTCCATGTTCTTGGGTATTCAACCTCCCAATGGCTGCATCGTACCAAAGATTTATGCCCCCCAAAGTAGAAACACCTTTCGATTTTAATTTAATGCCTTTTACCAAATACTTGCTCACAATATTTCCTTGAACACTCCTGCCCTTTATGGCCAATTCACTAAAATCGAAATCGAAACTCAACTTGCGGGCATGACTAAGCGGACTTAAAGTAATGCTTACCACCTCTGCCTCACCAGAAGGATTGGCCGTAAAATACAAAATGCGAGAACCATTGCTACCCTGGGTTAAATCATATTCCTTGTCGCGCGTTATACCCGTTACCGGAAAGCGTTTGGCATAGCTCACCTTGGTTTTCCCATCCAAGTAAATCAAGTTAAAAATACGGCGCTCATCATTCTTCCTAAATACATCCACATGAATAATATCCTTACCCACAAAAGTCTTATCCGATACTTTAGAAACCACCATTTTACCATCCTTTTTAAAGATGATAATATCGTCTATATCGCTACAATCGCCCACATACTCATCCTTCTTTAAACCTGTTCCCACAAAGCCTTCTGCCCTATTCACATAAAGCTTTAAGTTGGCAATTGCCACCGTTTTAGAATCAATGGTATCAAAAGTACGAATCTCCGTTTTGCGCTCCTTGCCCTTGCCATATTTCTTCAATAAATTTTCGAAATACTTAATGGCATAAGCCTTCAAATTCTCAATGTCGTAATGCACCTGCTCCAATTGCGCCTCCAGCCCCTTCATAATGTCGTCGGCCTTAAACGAATCGTATTTAGAAATACGCTTAATTCTAATTTCCGTTAAACGCAAAATATCATTTTCCAAAAGCTCTCTTCTAAACAATTTTTTAAACTTGTTCATGCCTTTCCAAATGGTATCAATTACCTCCTCAAAACTCTCGCACTCCTCAATATCCCTATAAATTCGCTTCTCAATAAATATCTTTTCAATGCTGCTATAATGCCATTGCTCCTCTAATTCGGAACGCTTTATTTCTAATTCCTGACCCAATAAATCTTTGGTCTTTTCGGTAGAAATTTTTAATAACTCCTCCACGCCAATAAAAATGGGCTTATCGTCTACAATTACACACGCATTGGGCGAAATTCCTACCTCACAATCGGTAAAAGCATACAAGGCATCAATGGTTTTATCTGGCGAAACACCCGGATACAATTGAATCTCCACCTCTACATCTTTGGCTGTATTGTCAATTACCTTTTTAATCTTGATTTTGCCAGAATCATTTGCCTTTATTATGCTATCAATTAATTGGGTAGTAGTAACACCATAAGGTACATCCTTTACCAATAAAGTCTTTTTATCAGACTCCTCAATGCGACCCCTAACCCTAATCTTCCCCCCTTTTCTACCTTGGTTATAATTGGCCACATCTACCATACCACCCGTTGGAAAATCTGGGTGCAACTCAAACTTCTTGCCTTTTAAATAATCAACACTGGCCACCAGTAACTCGCAAAAATTATGCGGCATCACCTTGGTTGCCAAGCCCACCGCAATACCCTCAACCCCCTGAGCCAATAGCAAAGGAAACTTCATAGGCAACGCCACCGGCTCCTTTTTACGACCATCGTACGAATTTTGCCAGGTAGTAGTTTGCTTGTTAAACGCAACCTCCAAAGCAAACTTCGACAAACGTGCCTCAATATAACGCGGTGCAGCAGCAGAATCGCCCGTGCGCACATCGCCCCAGTTACCCTGGGTTTCTATCATTAAATCTTTCTGACCCAAATTAACCATGGCATCGCCAATGGCCGCATCGCCATGCGGATGGTACTGCATGGTTTGCCCAATTACATTGGCCACCTTATTAAAACGCCCATCATCCATTTCCTTCATGGAATGAAGAATGCGGCGCTGAACAGGCTTTAAACCATCGTCGATTGCCGGCACAGCACGCTCCAATATCACATAGGAGGCATAATCTAAAAACCAATTCTCATACAAACCACTCACCTTTAAAACGTGATATTCATTAGGCAATGCCGGATCCTGGTTTTCTTTATTTTCGTCGTTATTATTCTCTTCCATGCTTCAATATCCTCGATTTGGCAAATTTATTGAATATATAAGAATGGCTATCCACAAAAATTCAAAAATTGTGCGGAAAATTCACCATTTATAGGCAAATATTGCACATTTTAAATGCCTAAATCACATTTTTAACCCCATCAATCCTCACAAAGATTTAAAATACTTGGCCGAGGCAATTAAGCGATTTCCATACCAACTAAACAGCTCGCCATCAACCAATTTTATGCGGGCGCTCACACAAATTGCTTGCAATTCTGCCAAATGCTTTTCCTTAAATGGATAGGGCTCCGACGATAAAAAAATATTGGCAGGTTGCTGCGCCAAGAGCCACTCTGCCTGCAATTCTGGATAGCGCGACAATTCCCCTTTGGCCAAATTTATATAGCCGCACCTGCTTAACATGTCATCAATAAAGGTGTAGCCCCCAGCCGCCATCCAAGGGTTTCTCCAAATTAAATACACGCAGGTTTCCTTTTTTTCGGTCTGAACCAATGCCTCGAAGCCAGCAGAAATTTGTTGGTGAATTTCCTTTGCCCGTTCTGGCTTTCCTACCAAATTGCCAATGCTCAAAATCATCTCCAAAGCATCCTCCAAGTTTTTAATATCGCTCATCCAAACCGGAAATTCTTGCATCAATTCCACTATTTCACTTTGCTTATTTTCTTCTTTGTTGCCTATAATTAAATCGGGTTTAAGGTTTCTAATCTTATTAATGTCTAACTTTTTAGTACCGCCTACGCGGGGTTTAACTAAATGTTGCTCGGCTGGATGTATGCAAAAAAGCGTTTGCCCAACTACTTCTGCATCCAAACCCAAATGGTACAACAGTTCTGTTTGAGACGGAACCAAAGAAACAATGCGCAATGGCCTTTGGTTCAGACCGAAACTTCTGTGCATTTGATCTACAAATTGACGGGGATAATTCATGCCTGCAAATGTGGAAAGAAATTGGCACTTTCCCTTATATTTGTAGCCGTTCAACTAAAAAATTTCTGTACATGGGAAGGGTATTTGAAAAACGCAAGCACAAGATGTTTGCCCGCTATTCTAAAATGAGTCAGTCTTTTACCAAGATTGGCAAGGAAATAGCCATTGCAATTAAAGCTGGAAACGGTATTGGCGACCCAGACAGCAACTCGCGATTGCGTGTGGTTATTGCCAATGCCAAATCGGTAAACATGCCAAAGGCCAATATTGATGCGGCTATTTCGCGCGCTACCAGCAAGCAGGACAAAGATTTTGAGGAAATTGCATACGAGGGAAAAGGGCCACATGGCGTAGCCATAGTTATTGATACAGCTACCGATAATCCCACCCGAACCATTGCCAATTTGCGCACCCACATGAATAAAACGGGTGGTACCATGTTAAATTCGGGCAGCTTAGATTTTATGTTCGACCGCAAAGGAATTTTCAGCATAAACCTAGCTGGAATAAACTTGGGTGATTTTGAATTAGAAATGATTGATTTTGGCATGGAAGAAATGGAAGATGATGGCGAAGGTCATTTGATTATTACCGTTCCTTTCACAGAATTTGGTGCCATGCAAAAGGCCCTTGAGGATAGAAAACTTGAAATTGTAAATGCTCAATTGCAGCGTGTACCAACCACTTTGGTCGATTTAACAGAAGAAGAACAAGAAGATTTTGGCAAATTACTCGATCGTTTAGATGAAGACGACGATGTGGTAAATGTGTGGCATAATTTAAAATAACTAAATTTTCCACAAATTGCTTTGAAGCATTACCTTAACTCAAAAACATTTTAACACAACGAATGCTGCAAGGCAGCGTGTTTTTGGTACTATATTTAATAAAAAAAGCTAAAGGCGAATAGCTAATACAAAAGCAGCGTGTTTTGGTATTACAGAATAAAAAAAAATCTAAAGACGAATAGCTAATACAAAAGCAACGTGTTTTGGTATTACAGAATAAAAAAAAATCTAAAGGCGAATAGCTAATACAAAAGCAGCGTGTTTTGGTATTACAGAATAAAAAAAAATCTAAAGGCCAAAAGCTAATACAAAAGCAACGTGTTTTGGTATTACAAGAATTAAAAAAAATCTAAAGGCCAAAAGCTAATTATAATGAAAACCCGTCCGAGTCGCAAACCAAAATTGATAGAGCGCAATGCCGAAAAATCGGACTTGCAGGCCATAATGGATTTGTCTAAAGCATGTTTCCCTAAAAGCGATCCATGGACTTTGCCCATGTTAGAAAGCCAATTTAAGATTTTCCCTGAGGGCATGCAAGTAATCGAGTATGAGGGCAAAATTGTTGGTTCAGCCAGTAGCTTAATTGTAAGTTGGGACGAATACGACTACGACCATTCGTGGAAGGAGATTTGCGACAATGGCCTTATTACCAACCACGATGAAGAGGGCGATACTTTGTATGGCATAGAGGTAATGGTGCACCCCGATTATCAAGGTTTAAAGATTGGCAGGCGTTTGTATGAAATGCGCAAAAATTTGTGCTTGGAGAAAAATCTTAAACGCATTTTTATTGGTGGCAGGGTTCCAAATTTCCATAAATTCTCTGAAGATTATGGGATAAGGGCATATATCAAGCGTGTGGTAGATAAAAAGTTTAAAGACCCTGTGGTTACTTTTCAATTGGCTCAAGGTTTTACCATTCAAAGAATCATTAAAGACTACTTGCCAGAAGATATAGAGAGTGAAGGATATGCTTTGCTCTTGGAATGGATCAATTTGGATTATGTGCCAGAGATTCGCGAGCGCAGTGTATTGATGAAAAAGGTGCGTATTTGTTGCATCCAATATGAGTTAAGGAAGATTCGTGGGTTCAAGGAATTTGCCCAACAATGTGAGTACTTTACGGATGTTGCTTCCAATTACAAATCTGATTTTGTGCTTTTTCCTGAGTTATTTACCACGCAATTGCTTTCTTTACATGAGTATAAAAGCATGAGTCCGGAAGACAGTATTCGCAAGATAGACGAGTATACCGAAGATTATATTGAATTGTTTTCTAGGCTTTCTTTAGAGTATAATATTAACATCATTGCCGGAACGCATTTGCAGGTAGAAGGTGAGCATCTTTATAATATTTCCTATTTATTTAAGCGCGATGGTACTTTTGAAAAGCAATATAAAATTCATATTACAAGCAACGAAAGCAAGTGGTGGGGCGTAAAACCCGGCAATGAAATTAAAGTGTTTAACACAGATTGTGGCAAGGTTGCTATCAATGTTTGTTACGATGTTGAGTTCCCTGAAATGGCCAGAATTGCTTGTCAGAAAGGGGCCAAAATTCTGTTTGTGCCATTTAGTACCGATGAAAAGCACGGACATTTACGGGTTAAAATTTGCGCACAGGCAAGGGCGGTAGAGAACCAGATTTTTGTGGCAACTGCGGGTACCATTGGCAACATTCCATCGGTAGATAATATGGACATTAACTATGCGCAATCTGGCATTTATACGCCAAGTGATTTTGCTTTTCCACCAGATGCCATTGCGGGCGAATGTAGCACCAATATTGAAACGGTGGTAATTGCAGATTTAGACTTAGCAGCTTTGGAGCGTGCAAGAAATACGGGCACAGTGCTAAATTGGAAAGACCGCCGCGGCGATATGTACGAAGTGCTAGAGAAATAATTTTTTACGCACCAAACTTCATGCGAAGTTTAATTTTGGTTAAGCGACGTTTGGTGTCCAAAGAAAAATCATTGTCCATCATCCACTGGTAATAGCCGGGTTCTTTTTTAAATATATCCTCCACCGATTTACCTTTGTGTTTGCCAAAGTTAAACACCTCTTTTCCTTCTGTATTATAAACCATGCGGCCTGCAAGGTCTACCAAACTATTCTGGCCAGATACTTTGCCTAACTCATCGAGGGTATTTTTTAATTGAGGATATTTATCAATTTGAGATTGAATAATCTCCCAAGTTGCACGCGTATCGGCCTCTGCACTGTGGGCGTTTTCCAAAGTTTTCTCGCAATAAAAACGGTAAGCGGCACTTAGGTTGCGAGGCTCCATCATGTGATAAATACGCTGGGCATCAATAAACTTGCGGTTCTCCACATCAAAATCAACTCCCGCACGCAAGAATTCTTCTACCAATAAAGGAAAATCAAATTTATTAGAGTTGAACCCAGCAAAATCGCACCCTTGCATAAAGTTTGCTAAGTCCTTGGCTAACGCTTCAAATCTTGGTTTATCTGCAACATCTGCATCGGTAATACCATGTATGGCGGTAACCTCGGCCGGAATATGCATTCCGGGATTGATGCGCTCTAAACGGGTTTCTTCCCTCCCATCAGGAAATACTTTGATACATGCCATCTCTACAATGCGGTCATTGGAAATGCTAATTCCTGTTGTTTCTAAATCAAAAACAATAAGTGGTCTGGTAAGTTGTAAGTTCAGCATGTTGTTTATTCTTCGACAAATTCACTTGTAGATTCAGCTTCGCCATCGTCGGCCGGATCAACTAATCCAAATCCATCTTCATCCCCATCTTCAATATCGCCAGGAATTTCATCAGATTGATTCAAATAATTCTTGGTTATCTCGTCAAATTCATTGTCGTCTACCACCCCAAATTTCTGTATTTTATCGTACTGCTTTGGCGCTAAACCAACCGATTTTACACACTGAGGGTATTTCGCTTTTGGATTTTCATCCTTAATAATGCCCGTCAATTCAATTTGCATCGACCAACATTCAATGAAATCGTACACATACAAAATCTTTTGATGCGGGTCTATGATATACTGACTCAATTTCGATTTTTCCATGGTAGGAACGGGTTTATCCTCCTTCTCACTCACGTCTTCCAAGGTAATTTCCTGACCCTTTTTCCAGCTATCATTGCTCATATAAAAAGAGGCCATTTGCTTGCCATCAAAATTGATACTCGCCAAAATACCCTTATGCAAATCGAGGAAAGTTTGGTTAGATTTCACTTCTACCACCCTATAAATATCCTCGTAATCTTCGAAATAAACTTTAAATTTATATACTGCCATGTCACTAATACTTACTGCGAATATTCAATAAAATATGTGTAATCCAAAATGTAATTCATTGTAAGCACAAAGTTTTTTTATCAGATAATCTTGCTTTACGTAACAGAATCCTTTGGCATGATCAAAAAAAGCGATTTGATTCAATATATATGTCAATAAAAAATCTGGTTTTCAATAACTTATGTTATACAGAAATTAATTAGTCCTAACGCCAATTCAATTTTTGTATGGTAAATGCAAAACCACAAGATGTTTGGTCCTAAAATTTTTTTGCCTATTTCCTATATCACATCATAAAAAGAAAGGCTCGGTCTGAACCAAAAATAGATTGAAAATTATCCCAATTGTAATTAATTAAATAGCCCAAATAAATTTGATAATTTTACGAGGGCAAATACCAATATTACAAAAAATATCACAATGAGATATTTTTTTCAATTGGCCTATATATTTTGTATGAATTTTATAATCACTTTAAAGAATTCTAATTATTTTTTTGAGCCAAAATACGTTCGCCAATCTGAACCATTTTTTTAAAAGCCAAATCATAGTCATTGGGCACATCGCCATCCAATATGGCCTCACGCAATTCAGTTTTAATTAGTCCCACCTCCCTGCAGGGTGTTAGGTTAAAATGCTTCATAATATCTTCGCCCGTAACTGGAGGCTGCCAATTGCGTAATGCGTCTCGCTCCTCTACTTCTTTAACTAACTCCTGAACCTTAAGTAAGTTGTCTCTAAATAATTTAATTTTCTCAGGAAATTTGCTGGTCATATCTGCCCTACAAAGGGTAAACAAATCTTCCAAATCTTCTCCCGCATCTACAATAATTCTTCTGATGGCAGCATCGGTAATTCCCTCTTCGGCCAGTACTTTTGGACGGTGATGCAAAGCAACCAATTTCTCTACATACTTCATTTTTTCATTTAAAGGAAGCTTCAATTTCCTAAAAATTCGCGACACCATTCTGCTGCCTCGGTCCTCATGACCATGGAAGGTCCAGCCACCTTCTGCATCAATAAATCGTTTGGTAACAGGTTTGCCAATATCGTGCAGCAAGGTTGCCCAACGCAGCCATAAATTTTGGGTTTCTTGGCAAACATTATCCACCACCTGAAGCGTGTGATAAAAATTGTCTTTATGGGCCTTTTTCTTAATTACCTCTATGCCATGCATCGCCTGTAATTCGGGGAAAATAAATTTAAGCAAGCCACTTTCAAATAATAGGTTCAGACCAATGCTTGGCTTTTTACTAAGCATTATTTTATTGAGCTCTTCGCTCACGCGCTCCATGGAAACAATGGAGATGCGATCTGCATGATACTTAATTGCGGCAAACGTTTCTGGGTGAATATCGAAATTAAGTTGAGCCGCAAAACGGATAGCGCGCATCATGCGCAAAGGATCATCGCTAAAGGTAATTTCTGGTTCTAAAGGTGTGCGTATAATTTTACGTTCTATGTCTAAGATGCCATCAAAAGGATCTACCACCTCAAAAAGATTGCTTTGATTTAGGCTAATGGCAAGTGCATTGATGGTAAAATCTCGGCGCAATTGATCGTCGCGAATGGTGCCAGGAATAACGGCTGGCTTGCGACTTTCCTTGCTATAACTTTCCTTGCGGGCACCCACGAATTCAATTTCCCAATCTTTGGTGCGCACCATGGCGGTACCAAAATTCTTAAAAACCACAAAGTCGTTATGCTCCTTAAGTTGCTCCGAAAATGCTTGCGCAAAAGAGATGCCATCTCCTACAACCACGATATCGATGTCTTTAGATTCTCGCTTTAAAAAACTATCGCGAACCCATCCGCCAACCACATAAGCCTCCACCTGAAGCGTTTGGGCCAATTGGATGAGTTGCTCGTAAACTTTACCGGTCAATTCAATTTTCACGCTGCAAATTTATGGCTTTCTACGCGTATAATCTTAATGCTTTTATATGCATATAATCTTAATGGCTTTCTGTATGCATCAACTTAATGGCTTTCTGTATGCATTATCTTAATGACTTTCTGTATGCATAATCTTAATGGCTTTCTGTATGCATCAACTTAATGGCTTTCTGTATGCATAATCTTAATGGCTTTCTGTAAGCATTATCTTAATGGCTTTCTGTATGCATCGTCTTAATGGCTTTCTGTAAGCATCAACTTAATGGCTTTCTGTATGCATCGTCTTAATGGCTTTCTGTATGCATCGTCTTAATGGCTTTCTGTATGCATCGTCTTAATGGCTTTCTGTATGCATCATCTTACACTATAAGCGATTGATAAATTTCCATCAGTTGCTTGCCCAATTTGGCCGATTCAAATAGTTGTAGTTGAGTGGGAATAGCACATAGTAATTCCTCACGCTTAGTTTGGTTGTAAATTAATTGGTTCAGACCAAAAGAGATTTCTTGTATGGAATCTGGCTCAACATAATAAACTGCTGTGCCGCCAACTTCTGGCAACGACGAGCTGTTTGAGGCCAAAACGGGCAATTGGGCGTGCAGGGCTTCTAGGATGGGAATTCCAAAGCCTTCGTACCTGCTAATATAGGCAAATACTTTGGCGGCTTGGTACATTTTTGGCAGTTCTTGAAAGGGCAATTCATGGATAAATTTTATACGCGCTTCGAGTGAATTTTCTTTTATATATTTTTCTAAAGCGGTGTAAGCATCGCCCTTTTTTCCAACCAAAACCAGATCAATATCGTGTAAATCACTTTTCACAAAAGCCTTCAATAAATTTAAGTGATTCTTGCGTTGCTCCAATGTGCCAACACTCAAAACATAATCTCTGGTGAGGCCATATTTTCTTTTAAGCGCGGCCAATTCTTCTTGGCTAAATCTTTGGGCAAAAGCCGCGTCGCAATCTTGGTAAACTACCTTTACTTGTGCAGGGTTACAATCGTATGCTTTTATAATATCTGCCTTGGTATGCTCACTGGTGGCTATCACAATATTGGCCAAATTAACGGCCGCTGCAAACTTTTTTTGGTACACTTTGCGGTCGAAAAATGGGTACAAATTGGGGTAATGTAAAAAGATTAAATCGTGTATGGTTACCACGCTTTTGATGCCTGTTTTTTCAATGCCTACCGGCAATTCATTGCTTAAGCCGTGGTAGAGTTCTATGCCTTGTGCTTCCAAATCTTTTACCAGCGCCCTACTACGCCAAATGGACGGGAATTTTTTATGAAAAGTGGTGGTGGGTCCATGTCTAAAAACTTCGGTCTGATCCAACAAATATTCGGGATAAATGCAGATGCCTGGACTGTATAAATGGTATTCGTTTTCTGGAAACTGAGTCACCAAAGATTTAACTACACCGCGCGAATAATTACCTAAACCCGTTTGGTTGTTGAATATTCTCTTGGCATCGAATCCTATTTTCATGTGGGCAAAATACATCTTTTTTATTTATTCATTTGCATATATGAATATATGAACATATATTTGTACTCGAAATGACAATCGACCGCCAAAAGTTAGAAAAAGCCGCATATATTCTAAAGACCATAGCCCATCCAACAAGGCTGGCGGTTATAAGTATGTTGCAGGTTAAGGAGGAATTAACGGTGAACGATTTGGTTGAATTAACAGGTTGTGAGCAGTCTTTGCTTTCGCATCATTTAATAAACATGAAAACAAAAGGATTGTTGCAAGTTAGGAAAAACGGCACCAGTTCTTTTTACAGTTTAAGGGAAAAAAATTTGGGTTCAATATTAAAATGTATAGATAAATGTGATTGCAATATGTAATAATGAATTGATAATGGAGAATTGATAATGGAGAATTGATAATGGAGAATTCATAATGGAGAATTCATAACTCAATAATTCATAACTCATAATTCATAACTCATAACTCATAATTCATAACTCAATAATTCATAACTCATAATTCATAACTCATAATTCATAACTCATAATTCACAACTCACAATTCATAATTCATAACTCATAATTCATAATTCATAATTCATAACTCATAATTCACAATTCATAACTCATAATTCATAATTCATAATTCATAACTCATAATTCATAATTCATAATTGGCATTTTAAATTTCGAAAGGGTTTAATAAATGGCAAAACTGACAATAATCAAACAGACAAATGATTGCAATCATGAATAATAGATTTTAAAAGAACGATATTCGAGAAAATAAAAAAACACATTATGTATATCCAACAATTATATACCAACTGTTTGGCCGAAGCCGCTTATTATATTGAGAGTAACGGCGTAGCAGCTATCATTGATCCGCTTCGAGAAACCGATCCATATATTGAAATGGCGGAACGAAGAGGGGCAAAAATTAAGTATGTTTTTGAAACGCATTTTCATGCCGATTTTGTGAGCGGACATATTGATTTGGCAAGAAAAACTGGTGCACAAATTGTATATGGTCCCACTGCAAAAGCCAAGTACGATATATACGAAGCGGCAGATGAGGAAGTGTTTCAATTGGGGAAAATTACCCTAAAATTATTGCATACCCCCGGACATACCATCGAATCGATGTGCTTGTTATTGCAGAATGAACAAGGCAAAGACCACGCAATTTTCACAGGCGATACTTTGTTTGTTGGCGATGTGGGCCGACCAGATTTAGCGGTGAAATCTGATTTAAGTAGAGAGGATTTAGCGGGCTTATTATACGATTCTATTGAGTCCAAAATAATGCCTTTGGCTTCCGATGTTATTGTGTATCCCGGACATGGTGCAGGCTCTGCATGTGGAAAAAATATTGGCAAGGAAACACAATCGACCATAGGCGAACAAAAGGCTAAAAATTACGCACTTAATTGTGCAACCAAAGAAGACTTTGTGAGGCAAGTAACCGAGGGCTTAGAAGAGCCGCCTAAATATTTCTTTATGGATGCGGGCATCAATAAAAATGGCTACGACAACATAGATGAGGTAATGGCGCGCAATACCATTGGGCTGAACCCAACTGAATTTGAAATTGAAATGCTAAAAGGGGCAGTGGTTTTGGATGCCCGCGATGCCGATATCTTTGAGAAAGGTTTTATTCCTGGTTCAATCAACATTGGTTTAAATGGCCAATATGCGGTTTGGGTTGGTTCTTTAATTGACCATGGAACGCCTATCATAATTGTGAGTGATGAGGGCAAAGAAAAGGAGGCTGTTTTGCGTTTAGCACGTGTGGGTTATGAACATGTTTATGGCTTTATAAAAGGTGGATTTGAATCGTGGTTGGTTCAGGGCAAACCCATTGAATTGGTCGATTCTATAGAGCCAAATGAAATGTTGGGCATAGATATGCATACCATTATTGATGTAAGAAACCCCAGCGAATGGCAGGCGGGTGTGATGGAAGGCGCAGAGTTGATTCCTTTATCCAAACTTGAGCAACAGATTGCACATTTGGATAAGAATCAAAAGTACTTGATTCATTGTGCAGGTGGGTATCGCAGTATGATGGCGGCATCGATTATGAAGAAGCACGGATTTTTGCATGTTAAAAATGTACGTGGCGGAATTAATAAAATAAAAGAGAGTGGATTTTTATTGGTAATACCAGCTTAATAAAAGCATAAAATGAACAAAATATTAAAGTACAAAATGATCTTAATAGTAGGTGTAATTGGTGCAGTAGCAGGTTACGGATATTACTACTTTGTGGGTTGCGAAAGCGGCACTTGCGCCATTACTTCTAGCCCAATTAATAGCTCCTTATACGGTGCATTTATGGGTGGATTAATTGGTGATATGTTTAGGGGAAAAGTGAATGCATAAGCGCCCATTGGTTCAAACCGAAAATGAATAAATAATATAAATATATGTCAGCATTTAATGATTTAATTAACGGAAGTACGCCTGTGTTGGTCGACTTCACCGCAACTTGGTGTGGTCCATGCAAAATGATGTCGCCCATCTTAGACCAGGTGGCAGGAGAAATGGGCGACAAGCTTAAGATTATAAAAGTAGATGTGGATAAGAATCCACAAGCGGCAGCGCATTATCAGGTGCAGGGTGTTCCTACTTTAATTTTATTTAAGGAAGGCAAAAACTTATGGCGCCAATCGGGTGTGGTGCAGGCATCTCAATTAATAGCAACAATTCAACAATTTAATAAATAAACAATGTTAGGCTTAATCAAAAAGTTATTTTCGAGCAAAGGCAACGAAGAGTTAGAAGAAAAATTAGCGGCAGGAGCCGTAATCATTGATGTGCGCAGCGAAGGCGAATTTGGTGGTGGACACGTAAAAGGATCTAAAAATATTCCTTTAAATAAATTAGCAGGCAGGTTAGACACCGTAAAGAAGTTAAATAAGCCAATAGTTTGCGTTTGTGCCAGTGGCATGAGAAGTGCGCAAGCAACTAACTTTTTAAAGCAAAATGGATTAGAAGCCATTAATGGCGGTTCTTGGCACTCGGTCAATAATTTAATGAAAAAATAAAATGGCAACAATCCATAAAGTTGGCACCCAGTTTATGGGTAAAATGGAGTTCGATACTGTTATTAATGGTCATCATATTACCTTAGATACCGTTGCTGCTGGTGGTGGAGAAGACAAAGGAGCTAGTCCAAAACCCCTTATCTTAAGTGCGCTTGCTGGTTGTACGGGTATGGATGTGGTTGGAGTATTGAATAAAATGCGCGCCACCTATTCAGATTTCTCCATTGATGTTGAAGGCGATTTAACCAATGACCATCCAAGAGTATACTCAGAAATAAGGGTTAAATACAGCATACGCACCGCAGACCACAGTAAAATGGAAAAGGCGGTTAACCTATCCAAAGATACTTATTGCGGCGTATATGCCATGTTAAAAAAGGTATGCGAAGTAAAGTTTGAAATTGTATATTTATAGTTTTGCCTTTTCCATAAATTAAAGATAAATACATCTTTTAACTTTAATTTTTACTTCACAACAAATGAGTTTAATCCCCTATGATTCGTTTTGTTGTTTATCCAACATAGTGAATTTATAATAATTCACAAATAAAAAAAGCCCGAATAATCGGGCTTTTTTTGTGGAGGCACACGGGTTCGAACCGCGGACCCTCTGCTTGTAAGGCAGATGCTCTGAACCAGCTGAGCTATGCCTCCTTTATTTCCATCCTTAAGGGGAGTGCAAAGATAAGAAGAGCAGACTTAAATGCAAGTCTATTGAAAATTAATTTAAAATATTTATGGGTTTTCCTCAGGATTTACTCATAATCAATAAATTAATTTTACACCTTACTTTGAGTAAAAATCAAAATTTTTAAAATGAGTTAAAAAGTAGTGTATCCACTGCAAAGGCGGGTTATACCAATTGTAATTATTAAACAGGCAAAAGCTATTTGATTATTTTGTTAGGGTAAATACCGATATAATAAAATAATAGCATGACGAATATTTGTTGAAATTGGACTAAGTATTTTGTTATTTCCTTATTGGTTAAAATGAATTATCAATGCCAAAGTCATCACAATTAATATCTACTGAACAAAACACACATGTATGCCATAATACGCAAGCAAATGCCTTGAAAAAGGCATAAAAAAGGCCAATCATTGCTGATTGGCCTTTTTTATTTATGTTAAAATCTTAGTATTCCCAAAGATCATGCTCTTTTTCGAAAAGCTCATTTTTGATTCGCTCGCCTTCTAAAATTCCAGCTACGCCATTGTCTTTAAACTCAGCGTAATCTCTGATGTACATATCTTGCTGATTCGCTTCTTTAACAACATAACTGTTAAACAATCTTTGCTCAAACCAATCATCGTATGTTAATCGAGCCGCATCATTTTGGCGGTTAAAGATTTCATAATTGATTAAGAAATGTCTTAAATCTAATCCGTCTGTTGAATGATACTTGAAAACACATAAATCCTGTTCTCCTAAATCAACTCCGCCTAACCTTACATTGTATAACGGTGAAATTGAAATAATACGAACAAACATTTGCGAATGCTTCTTATCGAAAATCCAATCTTCAACTAACCTAAATTTCATTATTCGCAATTCAGGTAACATCGGATTAACAATGGTATCAGTTTCTGTAAAGGTTGGATCATTTGGGTCAATAGGTACATCCACATATTCTGTATCTGTTCCTAATGTCATGAATTTTTCAATTGACATTTGTGTAGTCAACGAATCGTTGAAATAGGGTGTTAATTTCCCGTCACGAACCGCATTATACAATATAATACTCAAAGGATTTTTAGGCCAAGCCATTGGCTGGTTTGGTTTTTCACGTGTATCAATTATGCGTACTACGCGTTTAGCATACATAACATCTGCTTCACGAAGATAAGGCCATGGAATAACCTTACGCTCAGTAACTGCCTGACGGTTATATATGAAATCATCATACACTCCCTGAGCAAAGTTGCTATAAGAAAGCAACAGCAATACAACGATACCTATTATTTTTTTCATTTTTCGATTTTCTATATTATTGTCTTACCTCTAAAGCAAGTGAAGATGGAATAGGCACTGCTCCTGCAGGTCCTTTAGCCTTAATGTTCATTAGAATAAAACGATCTCCAGGACGGGCATTCATTAAGAAACTTTTGGCTTCTGAAGTTAATTGCTCTCCTGCTCCATTTGCAACTCTAGTTTGACCATTTTTAGGCTGATAAACAAGGTTCCAGCTAATTGGTGTAAATTTAACTCCTTCAAAAGCGAAATCTTTCAATGCAGTTAAAACGAAGTTAGCCGATTTTAATTGTCCCATTGATACTGTACCAGATTGTTCTATTGATCCTAACATAGGTGTAGGCTTAGGAATCTGACGAATTCGGTATTCTTTGAATCCCATCATTTTACCCTCAACTTTAGCGGTAAGTTTAACAGTTCTCACAGATCCATCAACAGTCAAATTATATTCACCAGAACTTCCAACTTTAGTCAATCTACCACCTTCACAAGTTACATCCACCTTGTTGGCAGAGAAACCTGGCACCGATACCGACATTGGATTATCTAATCCAATATAAACAACATTCATTTTGGTAGCTGAAATTACGGCTAAAGGTGCCATTACAAAGAATGAACCTTCTTTTGAGTATGTTTCTTTCTTACCACTAGAATTGGTTGTTGTAATTACTGCTGTAAATTTATTTTCACCTTCACGACCAGCGGTAACTTCATATTTACCAATACCGCTTTCATTTTTCAACTGACTTCCATTAACAGATATAGAAGCTTCAGATCTAGAACTAGACGCAGCAAGGAAGATTTCAGCTTGGTATTTATTACCCTGGGTAATATTGGTACCATTAACTGGAATAATTTGAGGTGTTAACTGATCAATGATCATAACATCAGCTGTTAATGATGACTTTAAATAATCCAAAACCTGCGCTTCAGTATTCTTAATATCATTTTGAGTTTTAGACATCAATGCAGCAACAGCGGCCAAGGGCGTATGTTCAAACATTTCTGATTCCCAAGTTTGTTTTGAATTTTTTGGATCTTCTGTTATTAAATCACTCTTAATCAAACCTTGCTTATCCTTTGGCATTAAAGCTAATAATTTTTCGCGAATTTCATTAATCTTAGCTCTAACCTCAGCTCCTTTACCTTGGTTAATCATTAAATTAGCATGTAATTCAATGTTACTTGCTTGCGCAACCTCTCCATCTGGGTCACCCTCTTTACGACCGCCAGCAGTTGTAATTAATTGCTCTTTTAGGTCAGTGAAATACTTCACACCATCATCGGCAATTTTCTTAACCTGCAACGATTTGTTATAGGCATCTGTACCTGTTGGATCGGTAGGGATATCTTTATGGTATTTGTCAATGGCTTTGAGGGTACCTTCATTTTTCTTGTCAATGTTCATACCCGCACGGTCCATGCTTATTTCTACCATGTGAAAGGACTTCAAGATTTCAGCCGACACATTTAGGGCTAACAATGCTGTTAACACCAAATACATCATGTTGATCATCTTCTGCCTTACGCTTACTTTACCTCCACTCATCTCTTTTTAACTATTATTTTGAAAAGTTATTTGTAATTTAATTACCACGCACGTTCATTGCAGCTAACATGTTGCCATAAACACTGTTCAAAGAAGATAAATTCTTATTCAATTTATCCATCTCACCTCTAAAATGCTCTGCATTGTTATTGGTTTCACTTAAAGTATTCACTACTTTAGATAATCCACCAACAAACTCGTTGATACCTTTTAAATGGTTGTTAGATTCAGAAATTTCCAATTCATAAATTGAGTTTAATGAAGCTAAGTTCTTAGTCATTTTTTCAATTTGAGCGCCATATTCACGTGAACCTTCTGATGCATTCACTAAAGTTTCCATTGCACTAACAGCCTTGGTGTAAGAAGTGTTTATTCCGGTTAAAGAATCAGCAGCTTGTTGAACATTTTTAGTGTATGTATCAGTTGCAACAGCAGCAGTAGATAAATCTTTTAAATTACTCACGTTTTCGCTTAAAGTGCGCATTCCGTTGCCTAAGCTATTGATTAAATCTGGACCAATTTTGGCTTCTTCCATCATTTTATCTAACTGTTGGGTAATGCTACCTTTGTTACCAGCAGATTTTTTCTCTTTAGGCTCTAATCCAGCCAATTCAGGATAAACTAAAGTCCAATCTGGTTCTTGATGAGGTGGTTCAAATGCAGAAATAAAGAAAATGGCTGCTTCGGTTAATAAACCCACCATTAACATAAAATCTGCACCTGGCCAGTGTAGAATTTTAAATAATGCCCCTACAATTACTACTGCCGCTCCAATTCCGTAAGCTTTCGCCATGAAAGACTTAAAGCCTTTACTTTCTAAAAAACTGTTTTTCATCTGATTAAAATTTTAAGTTTGATATTTGTTTAGTTTGTTTGTGTGTTTATTTTTTATCTCTGTTCGAGCGGCCTACATAACTTTGCACTAACCTAAAGCCTGTATATGAATTAGCACTATCTTGATACTCATAAGTACGGGTACCATTTTGAATATAATGCGCAATATCTTTCCAAGAACCGCCTCTAATTACTTTGCGTTTTAAGGTTTCATTCTCCTCGTCTTTCGCATCGTATTGGTAGTCTGAGTTTAAATCGTGTGAGAATAAATGTCCAGATTCTGCATAGGCCGAAACTGTCCACTCTGCCACGTTACCACTCATATCATATAAACCAAAATCATTAGGGAAATAAGAAGAAACACGAATTGGGTATACACCACCATCGGCACCATAATCTCCTCTAGCTGGTTTAAAGTTGGCCAAAGAACAACCTTTTGCATTTCTTACATATGGCCCGCCCCAAGGATACATCGTTTGATCTCTTCCTCCTCTCGCTGCATATTCCCACTCATACTCTGTTGGTAAGCGGAAAGATGTTACTCCATTTTCTTCATTTTCTGCGTAGTACGAATTTAAGTGAAAGGTCCTCCAATGCGCAAAAGCACGGGCTTGTTTCCAATTTACGCCCACTACAGGATAATCATCATATTTTGGATGCCAGTAGTACATAGTTGAAATTGGCTCATTATATGCATAGGTAAAATCACGCATGAATACTAATGTATCTGGGTAAATTTCTACAACTTCTTCCTTTTTGAAATCAGCACGATTTCTTTTGTATGAATCTTGCTTTTTCAATAAAGCAGCCTCACGAAGATTTACATAATCGTATCTATATTTTAATTTGCGCACATCAATTTGCTTGGCACGATAATAAACTTCATTCCCTTGGTAATACATGTCATTTATTTCGCCATTCTTCAAATCCTCTGGATCTATACGCACCTTGTAATTAATGGCATGTTCACCTGTCTCTTCTTCCGTAATTGGATCGATAATTGGAATTTGAAATTTCTCACCCATGCGATCACGGAAAATAGAATCCGTTACTTCATTTACGAACTGGCGATACTCATTGTTGGTGATCTCAGTTTCATCCATGTAAAATGCAGTAACTGTGATTTGCTTGTTAGGCGCAATCATCGCATTGGGAATGTCTTGCTCATTCGCTCCCACGTGGATGGTACCCGAAGGGATATAAACAGTTCCATAAGGCTGAGGGTGAAACCAAGCACTCCTACCACCTACTCCTGTTAATTCCCCTCTGTCGCTACTAAGGCCGCATCCTGTAAGGATTATAGCCAAAGAGAAGAAGAAAAACCATTTTAATTGCTTCATCGTTATGTTAAATATTTATGACTGTAATGTGGCAAAATTATTATTTCTACCGAAAAATACAAGTTTATATGTGATTATTTTGTTAATAAAACGTAAATGTCTGACTATTATTACATGAACCTAGGTGTAAACCTAGATCTAATAACTTTTTCTTTTTTGGGTATGCTTACGCCAAAACAATAGCGTATCATTATTTCATGTGAGCCAGAACTATATTTCAAAATTTGTGAAGTGGTTAAATCATAGCTATAACCAACATTTAAACCAAAAGGAAATTGGTAACCAACCAAAACAACCGCTGCATCCATTGGACGCCAGGTTAAACCTCCTCTTATATTTTCATTCCACACCAAAAAGCAGTTTAAATCGGTCTGAATCTTAGCAGGATCCTTTTTAACCAAAATATTAGGCTGCAATTTCATGGTAGCATTCAATTGATATTCGCCACCTGTCATAAAATACATGTGTATATCACTTTGTATTTCGGTACTAAATTGCTTCCATTCGTAGGTAATCACATTCTTATTTAAGTGCGTGGCAGAAAAACCAGCATAAAAATTATCTAGAACACCCAATAAATTTTCTTTGGTATAATATAAACCGAAATCTACATCCATGGCATTTCCTGAAACTTTTTGGTCTGGAATATTAGGATCGTTTGGATCAAGCGCCCTTAATTTATCTCCTTGTAAATTTCTTTGCATATAACCAACACCCACACCTGCTGCTATTGTACCCAAATCTCCTAATGGATGGCGATAAGCTAAAGTTAAACGTGGCATAACCATGTTTTCAAAACCTTGGTCGTCATTTGCAATCGTAGCACCAATACCAAATCTTGAACCAATAGATGCATTAATTGAACCAACTAAATTTGTAGGTGCATCGCCCCTGGCAATGGTTGTATTGCCTACGGTAGAAGTACCGCCACCAAAACCCGACCATTGATTTCTTTGTATGAGGGTTGCACAAATTTTACCATCGGTTGCCCCGGCAAAACCAGCGTTAAAATTCAATTTATTGTACATAAACTGACTGTAATGTGGATCCTGTTGGGCAGCTAATTGCGCCACAGAAAACAACATTGCTGCTCCCAAAATAACTCTTGTAAATATTGACCTCATTCGCTTTATTTTATATTATTATATTGTTCAAACGTATTTACGAATATATAAAATAAAACAAAAAAAAGGAAGGATGTTGAAAATTAAGATAATTTTTCGAATTAGTACACTCGATTAGACAGCCTTATTATGGGCCTCAATATGCTTATCTACCGCTGTTATCATAGAGGGAGTTTGAGGCGTTGGGGCTTGAATATTTGCCACTAAACCTGCGTCTACCATGGCTTTGATGGTAGTTGCACCAAAGCCAGCTATCAATGTTTTGTTCTGCTTAAACTCTGGAAAGTTCTCAAATAGAGAACGAATATCTGCCGGACTAAAAAATGCAATGATATCATAATTTACATGCGTTAAATCAGATAAATCACTTGATAAGATGCGATAGAAATAGGCTTCTTTAAATTGAATCTTACTTTTTTTCATGAATTTTTCTATATCCTGCTTGCGCCAATCGCTACAGGGAAATAAATACTTTTCGGTTAGGTGATTTTTAAATAAAGGGAACAATTCTACTTCGGTACCTTTGCCTACGAAAATTTTGCGCTTTCTAACTTGGATATATTTGGCTAAATAATTTGCAATACTCTCATTCACACAAAAATATTTTAGATCGATGGGAATCTCAATTTTAAGCTCAGCACACATTCTAAAGAAATTATCGACCGAATTTCTTGAATTCAGAATGATTGCCGTGTAATCGAGAATGTTTATCTTTTGAGATCTAAACTCTTTGCCAGGAATTGGTTCAACTAAAATAAATGGCCTAAAATCCATTTTAAGTTTATATTTCTTCTCTAAATCGAACCAGGGCGATTTAACACTTTCAGGCCTTGGCTGAGAGATAAGGATACTTTTTATTTTTTCTTTTTTCAATCTACCAGCTTATTAAAAACAATTTAAATACTACTAACCACGGCAATATTTCGAGCGCGCAAAGATACAAAAATATGTATATAAATTGATACTGCCCCTTTTGTTGGGTCATCACCACATTTTTTATTTCTCTATAGATTACCGAAATCAATAGGGTTAAGAGGATAATTACCGATAAAAAATTTGCCGTAAACGAATCGGATATAAACACAAAAAAGAGATTCAAAAATACCAAAATTACGCCCAAAAGGTTATTGACAACCATGGCATTAAATAAAGCAACTAAACTTGTAGGCACCATTTTAAAGATGTTTCCAATGATGATATTGACAGAAAATTTGGCCACATATAGTATAAAAATAATGCCAGATAGCTTCCAAAATAACAAGTAAAAACTTTCGGTTTCTATCTGTTGATTTAGCTCAAATAAATGGACCAAAAACAAGGAAACTGAAAAAATAAAGTTCAAAAATAATCCCAAATTACTCCAAATATAATTGCTCGTTTTACCTGTGTAACTCTGATAATCGGCGTGTAAATCTATACCCGACAATAATATTTCATTGAAGCGTTTGATATTAATTAATCGAATTAAGGCCAAAAACAACAAGGTTGATAAAATGGTCCAAAATTTCCAATTTTCATTGCTTATTTTCCTTAAACGAATGGCTTTTAACCTAGGTAAATCGCGGCTATCTTCAGCAGATTGAAGCATAACAGCATTGCCAATTATCTGCTCATTCAGAAAAAAATACTGGCGCGTATAACTTGGTTCAGCCAGACTATCCATTAAATTTTTAGGCAAACTTTTCTCTAAGGAAATTGCTAAAGTATCGGTCTGAACCAATGTAGTATCTGGGGTTTGCCTTGATAGTGTATCTGCACCTTGCCCGCAAAAGCAATGCGCAAATAACAAACTAAATAAGACCAACCTTTTACCCATGTATACTTTTCTAAAAAAAATTAACCAACCCAAAATGCACCTTTGCCCTTCGAAACTCGATGGGATTTCCTCGTTGAGTGCCTACAGCATAATACAAGGAGAAAATACCCGCACCTGTTTCTACGTTCATTCCTGCTCCTACTCCCCAAGGCCTATCTGAAATAACGGGAATAGGAACAGAGTTTTGGTACCAAGCGCCATTCCAAAACAACAGAAAATTTCCGTTTTTTTGAAACAAGTACTTTAATTCCAAATTCAAAATGAGGTACTTGTTTGCAAAAATACGCTGTTCGTCAAATCCCTTCAAAGTTTTTAATCCACCAATGCGGAAAAGTTCTCCTAAAAATAAATTTTCGTTGGCAATTATGGCTCCCCTTAACTGCGAATGCACCACAAAATTCTTATAAACAGGGATATAATACGAAACATTGCCCATAAATTTATATTGGACACTTTTGATGTTTATTGAGTCGTAAATGGAATAAGTATTTCCCTTTCCATCCTTTATTTTCAATTCTGCCAGCTTACTATTCACAATAATCTTGCGAGAACCTGCCCCTCCTTCCATTTCAACTAAATACCCTTTGCGCGGATTAAAGAAGTAGTCTAAGCCAGATTTCCTTACCGCCAATCCATAAAGCACATTGTTTACACTGTGGTTATTGGGCAATCGTTGATTGCTCAAAACATATAGGGTATCTGTTATAAAGCTAGAAATCTGTTGTAATTGCGCATATACCTTAAAATAATTGTTGCCAGATAATCGGTATTGCAAACCAATATCTTGAAAAAGTTCAATCCAGGTAGTATCAAATTTGGCTAACTTAAATCCATAATCAATGGCAAAACGGGTATTAAAAAAATAGGGCCAAAGAAACTTAATTTGTAGGTCTTGTGAATTATTAAGATAGCCTCTATAACTCAATTCCAAGTTCTTTCCACCTCCCATTAGGTTCAGCAATTTTAAGTTTAAATCGCCTGTTAAAACCAGTTTATTATTGAGGCTGCTATTGGGGGCAAAACCTATTACACCATCAAAACTTGAAGCCTTTCTGTGGTTTATATATACATACGGTTTTGCCTTATTGCCATAAAAATAAATTCCCGAGGGATTTGCAACTTGCACATAAGGCAACTCACTTAATCGGGCATCAATATTTTTTATTAAATCTTCTTGGTATAACATGCCAGGTTTATAGTTGGCATAGTGTTGCAAGAACTTCTTTTTAATATCGGCAGTACCCCCAAAATCAATGCTATCAAAGTAAAATATCCCGTTCTTCTGCATGTTTAATACCGCCGAAATGCCCATAGAATCTAATACCACCGAATCTAATTTTAAGCTCGCAAATGGATAGCCATTGTTTTCTGCAACCTTTAATAATTGTTGCATAAACATTGAAATCTCTTTGGGTTTAAACGCTTTTTTCTGTGGCGCATTAAATTTATTTGTTATGCTACCAATCCACTCCACAGGCACATTGCCAAGGCCAATTGATTTTATGTTGCAAGGTAATCCTAGGTAAATATGAACGGTGAGACTATCGCCATTTGCTTGGCCCAACGAATCTTTTGCCAACAAAAAACCTTGTTCATAACAGGCTAATAAAACAGCATTAACTTGGTTAAAAACTGTTAAGCTATCTGTCTTAACCCAATTTCCATAAGATTTTTGAAGGAAAGCTTGTGCAGGAAAAAATTTAAACGTTAATTGCTTGGATGGCTGCGCATAAGCACCCAAAAACCAAGCTAAGGCTATTAATATGAACCAAATCTTTTTCAATATTATCATGAACGTTTTGGAAACTCCCTCATTGCCTACTTACTTCGCACAGCTATTATGGCAGGAATTTATATACATATCCCTTTTTGCAAACAAGCTTGTCACTATTGTAATTTTCATTTTAGTACTCTTTTGTCTTACAAAGAAAGAGTAGTAACGGCAATTGCAAAAGAACTTTTTTTAAGAAAGGACGAACTTGGGAACGAAGCCATAGAAAGCATCTATTTTGGCGGGGGCACTCCTAGCTTATTAAGTAAGCAAGAACTTGAGCTTATTTTCAATACTTTATACCAGCATTATAACTTGAGTCAAGTAAAAGAAATTACCCTGGAGGCCAACCCAGACGACTTAAGTATGAGTTACCTTTCTCATTTGGCGCAAACGCCCATAAACCGACTCAGTATTGGCATTCAAAGTTTTGACGATGCGCACCTTCAATTTATGAATCGGGCACATTCGGCCAAGGAAGCAATGCAGTGCGTAAAAATGGCTCAGGACAAGGGTTTACAGAAAATAAGCATCGACCTAATTTATGGTATTCCGGGAATGGGCAAGGAGCTTTGGAAACAAAATGTTGAGACTGCTATTAATTTAGGTGTGCAGCATATTTCTAGCTATTGTTTAACCATTGAACCAAAAACAGTATTTGGTCAGCAACTCAAAAAAGACAAGTTTGAATTAATGCCAGAAGAAGATGCAGAAACGCAATTTTTAGACCTGATCCAAATCACCGAGGCGAATGGATTTGAGCAATATGAAATCTCTAATTTTGCCAAGTCCAATGCGTATGCTTTGCACAATACCAATTACTGGCGGGGTGTTTCTTATTTGGGTGTTGGTCCTGGTGCACACAGCCATTTCCCAGGAGTGCGCATGTGGAATATAAGTAATAACCAACAGTATTTGCGCCAAATTGAGGTCAATATTTTGCCTTTAGAAAAGGAAAATCTTTCGCTCGATAACCAGTTTAACGAATGGGTTATGACAGGCCTGCGTACCCAATGGGGCTTGTCTCTAAATGAGGGTAAACGGCGCTTTGGTTCAGACCGAATGGAGGCACTAAATGAAAGCCTAAAAGTGTATATTTTATCTGGAAAAGTTTTGGTGAATGGCGATCAAATTGTCTTGGATAAATTGGCCCGATTTTTAGCAGATGGCATTGCCTCAGCCGCATTTATTGTTTAAATCCTGTTAATCTTGGGTTACAAGCGATAACTAAGCTTAAACAAAAGGCAATGACGGCAGTGAGCAAGAATGTCTTAACCTCTGTTAATCTAGGGCTGCAGTAGAATAACTAAGCTTAAACAAAAGGCAATGACGGCAGTGAGCAATAATGTCTTAACCCCTGTTAATCTAGGGCTGTAGGCGTAAAGCCAATTTAAAAGTCAGTGAATCTAAGTCGTTGCTATTTTGCAAAACGAGGTAGCGGTTATCGCTGCTAACACTCATTCTATTAACAAAATCATTGAACTCTTTGTGGTAAATTAACAGGCCCAACGAATCGAGTATCAACAACTGGGATTGCCCATTAATACTGGGTGTTAATGCCAATACGGCCAATTGTTTGTTGGCAGAAATAGGGCTTATATAAAATTGTTCTACAGGCTGAACCAACAATGGCTGCGTATAATAAAATCCATTTTGGCGATTGCTCAATTTTATTTTATTGCCAGCTTCTGTGCTTATAATTAAGGAATCGAATAGCTGCGAAGGCATAGCAGGCACAAACATTTCGGCTGTTGGCATTTGGTTTAATTCTTCCAAGTTTACCATGTTTTTGAGCGCTGGTTTAGCAGGTATTTGGATAGATTGTGTGGCCAATGCAATGGTAAATTGGTAGGGTTTAATAAGCAAGACGTAAACCAAATAAGGCGCCAGAATAAGCAAGCTTAAGTTCATTAATTTAAACACATATTGCTCCACAATTTTTGTTCCGGCCCAATACAAAATTCCACCAACCAAAGCACCAATAAGGGCACTCAAAATTGAAATAGGGAAGAACCAAATAAAGCTGCTGTAGATCTCGTTTTGTAATCGGAAGAAGCTACTGAGGGCATTCAATAAGACATAAGACAAGGCCGATATGCTATAAAAAACAAAGGCATAAAATAAAATGCCATACGCTTTTAAGGAGGCTTTCTTTTGAAATTTAACTTTTACAAAAAAGAAAATAAACAGAATGCTGATGGCGGCAATGCTAAGCCACATGCTGTCTATTTCGGATAAAATTGGCCAAATAAAACTGCTTTCCATTGCTTAATTCCTAAATTGATCGTTGCGAATTAGAGAGGTAAATTCTTTTTTATCCCAAGTTAAAAAGCGCTTCCGTTCAATATTTTTAAACATGAATGGCCGTCCCAATGAAAGCGAATCGTTTAAAATGGGTTTGTCTTGAATGTGCATGTGCAAATGAGGGAAACTGGTATTACCGCTATTGCCAGAAAAGGCAAGAAACTGACCTTCTTTTATGGTATCACCCTTTTGAACTTGCAAACTTCCATTTAATAAATGAGCAAGAAACAAAAACCGGTTTGCCGCTACCTCAATTTCAATATAATTTCCGGCCGGATTTAAGGTGTCTTCTCCTTTAAAAACTACTTGGGTAGGAAAACCATTTATAGCTTCTAACACCACGCCATAAGCTGGCGCAAAGATACTGTCGCCAAAAGAATAAAAGTCGCTCGTATCAATACCAAAATTGCTAAAAAACTGACCACTCTCCCCTATTTTTACCATGTCGATGGCAAAATTTTGAGGCGGATAATTGCCATGATAATTTACCCATTTTTGTCCCCCTGCATGCATGGCATACCAGGTTCCTTTAACCGGAGAAGCCAATATTGTTGTTTCGTTTAAAGGGGGTTCTTGGTAAGTTCCTGGGGCAACTAAAGCGGCCAACATAAAGGAAGAACCACAGAAAATACTCACCAAAAAGAATAGGATGCGTTTAATAAACTGCTCTTTTAGAGATTGGGAAACCGTAAAACTTAAGATAAGCTCTTGCAAGGTAATCCAAAGCAAAACTACGATTAATGCTGTTTGTGGCAATTTTGGTGCAACAGCCCTAAACTGCGAAATGGCCAGAAACCAAACCGGAATATCGGCCAAAAATGCAATAAGGCCAATTAGAAAAAAGGCCTTCATAAAAATGATTAACGCATCTGGCTTTGCTTTAAAAATGAAGGTACGGGTATCTTTATTTTTAAGCACCAAAAAAAGTCGAAAAAGTGCAAGTGCTGCAAAAATTGCTGCCGCTATCCAAAGTCCTTGAGCGTAGGTATTGGCAAATTGTTGTAGGTTTTTTTCCATATTTATTATTCAAATCGAAGGGCTTCAATGGGGTCGAGTTTGCTCGCTTTAATAGCAGGATACAATCCGCTTGCCAAGCCCACCAATACACATAAGGTAATGCCACTAAACATCCAAAGCCAAGGAATGATAAAGCCTACACCAACTAGGTTGGTTACTATATTACCAATGATAATTCCAAAAATAACCCCTCCTATTCCGCCAATTTGGCAAATCAATATCGCTTCAAATAAGAATTGCGTTCTAATTACTTTAGGGGTTGCCCCAATTGCTTTGCGTATGCCAATTTCGCGGGTTCTTTCCGAAACCGAAACCAGCATAATATTCATTAATCCAATGGCAGCTCCCAGCAAAGTAATGAAGCCAATTACAGTTGCAGCAGCGGTAACATAACTAAGGTTGCTAATTAACTCCTTGGCCATATTATCTGATTTATACACATTAAAATTCTCCTCACTTTTAACCGGAATTTTTCTAATTCTTCTAAAAAGACTTGTGGCTTCTTCTACTGCAAAATCAATGGTCTTTACATCTTGCACTGCCACGGTAATTACACTGCTCATATTGGGCATAGAAAAAGTTTGATAGGCATTTTGAAGGGGCACAATAACCAACCTATCGCCACCAAATCCCATGCTAGAACCCTTAGAACTGAGTACCCCAACGACCCTAAATTTGGCTCCTCCTACATAAACACTTTCGCCAATAGGGTCTCTTATTTTAAACAATTTGGTATACACCTCCGAACCCAGCAATACTACATTGCTGGCAGAGTTAACTTCCTTTTCAGAAAAATTTCGCCCTCTATCAATTTCATAACCGGCCACAGAAAGGTAGTTAAAATCGCCCCCCATAACCATAATATTGGGATCTGTTTTGGTGCCTTCGTATTTCACCGTGCTGTTAAAACTAGCATTCACAGAAAGCGAAGTAGTAGAAGGAAACTTAAACTCGGCCACAAACTTATCGGCCTCAGATTTTGAAATGAGTTTATACTTTTTGGGGCCTTTTGACCCGCCAGAAAACCGAATATTTTGTCCCCTATTTTTAATATTAAAGGTATTTGCCCCCATATTAGAAAAGGAAGTATTTATGCCCGCTTTAATGCCATCTATCGCCGTTAAAATACCTACCAATGCCATAATACCAATAGAAATAATCAGCGCGGTAATAGTGGCACGAAGTTTATTACCCTTGATAGAATCGGTGGCAATTTTTAGGTTTTCTATAAATGTCATACCGCTTTGGCTTGCTTACTTTTTTCTAGAAATTTAAATCCTTTTCTTCCTTGTTGGTCTTGAAAATCGATCACCATTCCTGCAAAAAAGAAAATTTGTCCGGCATTATAAATAACCTCCACGCCAGAAATTTCTGCAGATCTATCCTTGTCATTTTTCTCATCAAACCCAATTAACAAACCTTTGTCTTGCGAATTTTTTTGTCTGATACCCACGCGCAGGGCAAATCCTTCGGGAATTTGCAGCGTTTGTTTATAATGTTCAATGGCCTCCAAAGCAGCGGGCGTAAATTCAATCATGTTCATTGGGGGGCAAGTTAATGAATCTACTTAAATGTTTAAGCAGTAAAATAAATTTAAACAATCATTGAACCTTTACTTATTTTTCGCAAAAAAACCAACATGCTCGATTTCTCACTCGTAACCATTGCCAATGTATCTTTACATCAAATAGGCAACAAAACAAATGGAGAACCCATTCTAATCTCCAAGGAAACTTTAAGCCAAAGAGACCAGGATTTAGATGAATTGTTGCTTCAATATTTCCTCAAACCTTTTCATCAACCCACCTATAATCACCTCACTTTTAGTAACGACGACCATGAAATGAATCCGGTTTATCACTATGCCCAACAGTGTTTTGACAGCCCAGATAGCTTTCATATTCAAAGCATACATTTGGCCAAACACCTATACGAAACGGCCTTGCATCCCAATATTAATCCGGGCGATTTCTATGTAGCCAAGTTTAACCATTTGCAGTATGAGGGTAATTCGGTTGAGGCCATTGGTTTATTTAAGGCCGAAACCAAGGACCATTTTCTAAAAATGAAAAGAGTGGGTGCAAATTTTGAGGTAAGCCATGATGCCGGCACGCCAGTAGATAAATTAGATAAGGGCTGTCTGATCCTAAACATAGATGCGGAAAAGGGTTTTAAAGTTTGTGTAGTAGATAAAATTAATAAATCTGCTGAGGCATTATTTTGGCGCGACCAGTTTTTAAAGATTAAGCCTTGTGCAGATAATTATCATTTTACGGAAAATTTTTTAAGCTTGGCTAAGGATTTTGTGACCAAGCAAATTACCCAAGAATATGAGGTTAGCAAGGCAGATCAAATAGATTTGCTGAACCGATCGGTAAATTATTTCAAAGACAATGAGCGCTTTGTTCAGGAGGATTTTTCTCAACAAGTTTTTGGCGACCATGAGGGTTTAATTACCTCGTTTAAGGACTTTAAAAACATGGCCGAAACGGAGTATGAAATGGAATTAAAAGATGGCTTTGATATCTCGGATCAGGCCGTAAAAAAACAAGCTAGGATTTTTAAGAGCGTGTTAAAACTCGACAAAAATTTTCACATTTACATACATGGCAATAAAAACATGATTGAAAAAGGGGTAGAATCTGATGGCAGAAAATTCTATAAAATTTATTATTCTGAGGAAAGTTAATTGGCCCTAAATTTTAGAAATAAATTACAGTATTTTCTGGTCAAAAAACTGGAAATTAGTCACAAAATGGCCAAAGACCTGATTGCCCAAGGTGAAATAGCGGTTAATGGTTTAATGTGTAAAGAAAATGTGGGCATTTTGGCCTATGATATAATTGTTTACCAGGGCAAAACATTGCAGGATCCCGATCAATTTGTCTATTACATATTGAACAAGCCAAGAGGGGTAGAATGCACCTTAAATTCGGAAGTTCCAGACAATTTAATAGCTTATTTGCCTGTTGAAGGAAGCAAAATATTTTATGCCGGAAGGTTAGATAAAGCGTCTGATGGCTTGCTTTTGCTCACCAATGATGGCTATGTTTATAACAAGGTAATTGACCCTAAAAAAACGGTCACCAAAGTTTATGAAGTAGGTTTGGAAAGCGAATATAATGCAGAATTTTTGGCAAAAATGGAAGCAGGAGTGGCAATTTTAAATACCATAACACTGCCTTGTAGGGTGGAGAAAATTGATTCGACACATTTTAGGATTTATTTAACACAAGGATTAAACAGACAGATAAGAAGGATGTGCTTTGCTTTGGGAAATTATGTGGTAAGATTAAAAAGAACCCATATTGGAGAATTGGCCTTAAAGGATTTAGAAACAGGAAAGTACAGGAAATTGGAGACCCTCGAAATTGATTGGCTCAGAAATTTACCGCTTTGATACTAAAAAATTATTAGTAAGTTTGATTTTCAAGTAAATTGATATGTTAAAAAAGATACTAATTATCACGGGAATTGTTGCATTGGGTTTAATATTATTTTTTAATTGGTTTAAGGCCGACACTAAGAAGCATAGTCCTGCAGCTACGGCAAGTTTCACAGATGGCAACCTAAACATTCTAATTAATTACTGTAGACCATATGCTAAGGGCCGCATTATTTTTGGAGATGAGGAAGCTGGGGCTTTGCAGCCTTATGGAAAATATTGGCGTTTGGGTGCCAATGAGGCCACAACATTTGAGAACAATGAAGCCATTCTTTTTAATAACAAAGAGCTGGCACCGGGTAAATATTCTATTTATGCTTATCCAGGTTTGGATAAATGGGTAATTTGCGTGAATAAAGAATGGGAAAGATGGGGTGCGCAAGAGGCCGACATGAGTTTAGATGTGTTAAGAACAGAGGTTCCTGCCAATAATTTGGTAGATTTTATGGAGCAATTCGAAATTAGTTTTGATAAAAACGATTCGAATGGTATCCAATTAAAATTTCATTGGGATAAAACGGAAGTAATGGTACCAATTAAAAAGGCCAATTAAGCGAATAGATTTAAAACTTTATTTTAAGCTTTAAATATAATAAAGCAGCCTAATTCCATTTTTTGTAGATTAAGCGAATAGCTATAATACTTTTTACTAAGCTTTAAATATTTCAAAGCTACCTAATCCCCATTTTTGTAGGCGGTAAATCACACTTGTTCTTAAAACGCCCAAGCCATAGATGCTGCTGCGTTTAAAGTTGATGGAAGATGCTTCTGGAAAATATTTAGTTGGACAGGTAACCTCGGCAATTTCGTACCCTTTCATGCAAATTTGGGCGGTAATTTCATTGTCGAACACAAAATCGTCGCTACAAATATTGAAAGGTACGGCCCTTAAAACATCGGCATTAAAAGCCCTGTAACCTGTGTGGTATTCTGATAACTTTTGGCTCATCAAAATATTTTGGAATAAAGTTAGCATGCGGTTAAAGATATACTTATACATGGGCATTCCTCCTTTAAGGGCGCCCATTCCCAATATCCTTGAACCAAAAACTACAGGGTAAACTTCATTGGCGATGATGCTGCTCATGGCTAAAATTAGCTTGGGCGTATATTGATAATCGGGGTGCAACATAATTATGATGTCGGCACCTAACTCGAGGGCTTTGTTGTAACATGTTTTTTGGTTGGCGCCGTAACCTTTATTTTGTTGATGCTTTATGACGTGTTTAATGCCAATCTTTTTCCCTAATTCGGAGGTATCATCCTTGCTTGCATCATCAACTAAAATAACCTCATCTACTATTTCGAAAGGAATTTCCTGATAGGTTTTTTCTAAGGTTCTTGCTGCATTATAAGCAGGTAAAACAACGATTATTTTTTTTCCGTTTAACATATATTGAGACGCAAATTAACTTAAATATAAAAAACCAGACAAACCAAAACTAAGATAGGCAAAAGAATTGGCAGGCTATAACGCCAAATGTATTTGCCAAAATTGGGCATTTCTACGCCGGTTTGTTCTGCTATGGCCTTTACCATAAAATTGGGACCATTGCCTATATAAGTCATGGCACCAAAGAACACAGCGCCGGTAGACAAGGCAGATAAAAGGTGCACTTGTTGAGACTGGATAAACTGTTGCACATCCGCAAAATTATTTAGGCTCAGACCCGAACTGGATAATATGACTGCAAAGACATTTAAATAAGTAGGTGCATTATCTAATACGCTGCTAAATATGCCACTTGCCCAAAAAATCAAATTAGAATTGAGGGTTAAATTATCCTTTTGAGCATGGGCAAATGCTTCGAGTGTTTGAAGGGCTGGCATCATGCATAGAAAAATGCCAAAAAACAAAAATGCCACTTCTTTAATGGCTTCAAAATCGAACTTATTGCTATCTAACGCGTTTTTATTGGCAAAGCGGTAACATAAAAATGAACCACCCAATTGAAGAAATTCTCTTAGGTACGACAATTTCTTACCATGGTAATCAATATGAGGTAAACCTTCGAAAATGTTTGGATCTAAAAACACGGTTAAAACACCTAAAAATAACCAAAAGAAATTTCGCTTTCCATTCACAATTATTTTGTTGGAATAATGTGCGCTTACATCCACATCATTGAGGTCGGTATTTTTTTTCTCAAAATAATAGAAAGCACCCAACAAACTAACTATTGCTAGCAGCCAAGGTTGCCATAAATTTTGGAGTGTCCAGATAAAGGGAACACCTTTTAAAAAGCCCATAAAAAGTGGTGGATCACCAATTGGGGTAAGCGAACCGCCCACATTGGATACAATAAAGATAAAGAATACAACATGATAAGGCTTAAGGCGATAGCGATTAATGCGCATAAATGGCCTGATAAACAAAACGGAAGCACCTGTTGTTCCAATGATATTGGTAAAAACTGCGGCTAAAAGTAGGAAGGCAATATTGACCCAAGTTCTCGATTCAACATCCACAAAGAGGTAAATGCCACCACTAGAAATATACAATATGGTAAGTAAGCTGATGAAAGAGATATATTCTGCTAAGGTTTCTACTGGCAGAACTACGTTATTTAAAACCACTATATAATAGATGGCCACAAGCAATCCTAAGCCAATGCTAATATGCTTATAATAATGATGCCAAATTTGGGGGAATAGAACAGGACCAGTAGCAATCATTAGTAACAGAGAAACAAAAGGTAAAACCACCCAGGTTGGGGGTGTTTGCATAAGCACACTTAATATCATCGGGCAAATATAATAAAATTAGTCCATACCCTATTATTGGGCCCAGAGTTTCACCTTTTAAAATGGGATATTTCCTGGTTAATTTTGGTCGGTTTAATTTGAATTTATTGATGAGTTGTTAGGCATTTATTGCTTAATTGTACCATGACGAAAAATGTAATAGTCCAAAAATATTTGGACTATTACATTTTGTCTTTCGGCATTGACCATACTAAAATAATTTGCCCTTTATACTAATTTAAGTAATGGTATTAGTAGCTACTTTTTTGAATAATTATTGGGAGAACAAATAAAATCGTATAGCCTTGATTTAAAATATCTGCTTGCCATTGAAATCGACATCAGTTTACAAAAACATACTTGATGGAGGTTCCTTTTCTATTAGGCAAATCTATTTTAAGTTGCTGATTAGCGCCAGAACTAGTTTGGTATTTAACAGAAATATTCATGGAATTACTGGTAATTGGAATTCTATAACGGTGAATTTTCCCCGGCAATGATTGCAGCCTCCCATTCTTTTTCATCCACAAAAACATGCGGCGCATTGTTGAAAGGATAATCATTAATGGCACCAATATAGAATAAAGCAACTTCGCCTATTACCTTTTGAGGTGCCATAAAAGGTCCATTTCCGTTGCTAAAATAACCAACCAATTTTTCCTTAACAGGCACATATCCTTCCTCCACTAAAAGCAATAAATAATCTTGTTTTGCATAATAGGTTTGAACCAATTTTTTATACTGCTTTTTAAATCGTTCTGCCTGGTCATAAAATCCTAATTTATTCATTAAATGATAGACATCTGAAACTAAATAGTTAGGAATTTCAACGCCATCATTCATGAAACAGAACTTATTTTCATAAGCCTCGAGTGCTTTTTTATAGGATATAAGCGCATCATTTGGTTCGCCCATAAATTCATAAAACATGCCCGAAACTAAAGGAATAAAAGGATTGGGAGAATAGTTTACATTACCCGGATGAATTGGAAATTTTCTAAGATCAAGTTGCTCTTTTAAAGATTGAAGTCGCTTGGCCTCAATTAATGGTTTATCATCTTGCATCATTACCCCGCACAAACCAATGTAAAAATTAATAAATGGACGCTCAAAATCATAACAAACATAATTGGTTTTCATGGGCTATTTTAACGTCATAGTTGAAACTTGCCCATAACTACCCCTTACACCATTTGCCCCTTGGTAAAACATTTCATCCATGTTTTTGGAAGGCGGAGGCAATGGACTCCCATCTTTGGTAAACCTCTTATCTTGCAGGTAAGAACTAAATCCATTTACATCTGTATAATGAATGGTACTCCAATTTTCTTGCCTTGCTTCGGCCGGAATAAATTGCTTGGCAGATTCCTCATACTTGTGCAATAAAAATAACAAAAGCCCTCTTTCAATATCCCGCAGATTATCATTACACGGCTCCTTTAACAGAGCAGATTGATTGAACAATTGTAAAGCCTCTGCTGTGCTACCTTGGTATAACTTGTAAAGCATTGGCTTTTGGGTTTGATAATAGGTGGGCTTAACACATGAAGACAATAAAACCAATAAAAATTAGGCGATTCTTTTCATTACAAAAAAACTTACTCAAATATAAGGCCAAATTTACCTATTTTCGCGGCAATGGAACATATTAGGAATTTTTGTATCATAGCACATATTGATCACGGTAAAAGCACCTTGGCAGACAGGCTTTTAGAATATACCAACACCACCTCCAAAAGAGAAATGCAAGCCCAGTTATTAGACAATATGGATCTTGAAAGAGAAAGAGGAATCACCATTAAAAGTCATGCCATCCAAATGGATTATGAGTTTGAAGGTAAAAAATACAAACTTAACCTCATTGATACGCCCGGACATGTGGATTTTAGTTACGAGGTTTCTCGTTCTATTGCCGCTTGTGATGGCGCTTTGTTAATTGTAGATTCTAGTCAGGGTATACAGGCGCAAACAATATCCAATTTATATTTAGCCATTGAACAAGGATTAGAAATTATTCCCATCTTAAATAAAATTGACCTCCCCCATTCCATGCCAGAGGAAGTGAGCGATCAAATTATTGATTTAATAGGGTGTGATTACGAATCTATTTTAAGAGCAAGCGGAAAAACAGGAGAGGGTGTTCATGAAATTTTAAAAGCCATTGTTAAACGTGTTCCACCACCTATTGGAGACATTAACGCGCCTTTGAAAGCCTTAATTTTCGATTCGGTTTTTAACTCCTTTAGGGGAATCATTGCCTATTTTAGGGTAATTGATGGCGTTATTAAAAAAGGCGACAAGGTTAAATTTATGTCGAACAACAGTGAATATTTGGCCGATGAAGTGGGTATTTTAGGGCTGAACCCAGAGCCTCGTGCACAAATTTCGGCAGGTGATGTGGGTTATATTATTTCGGGTATAAAGGAAGCGCGTGAGGTAAAAGTGGGTGATACCATTACCCATGTGGATAGGCCTACTACTAATTACATAAAGGGTTTTGAAGAAGTGAAGCCAATGGTATTTGCAGGTATTTACCCGGTAGATACAGAAGATTTTGAAGAGCTAAGAGAAAGCATGTACAAATTGCAATTAAACGATGCCTCACTCACCTTTGAACCAGAATCGTCGGCGGCCTTAGGCTTTGGCTTTAGATGCGGCTTCTTGGGAATGCTACACATGGAGATTATTCAGGAACGATTAGAGCGTGAATTTAAAATGACGGTAATTACTACGGTGCCCAATGTAAGTTACCATTGTTACGACAATAAAGGGGTGATGAATGTGGTAAACAATCCAAGTGATTTGCCCGATTCAAATTATATTGCCCATGTTGAAGAACCATTTATAAAAGCTCAAATCATTACCCATTCCGATTATGTTGGTCCAATTATGGGTTTGTGTTTGGGAAAACGCGGATTTTTAAAAGAACAAAAATACCTTACCACCACCCGCGTGGAAATGGTTTTTGACATGCCGTTGGCCGAGGTGGTTTTCGACTTTTTTGACAAGTTAAAAACCATTTCGAAAGGCTATGCTTCTTTCGATTACCATCCAATTGGTTATGTAGAATCGGATTTGGTAAAGCTAGATATTTTATTAAACAAAGACAATGTGGATGCGCTATCTGCTATTATCCATAGAGATAGGGCTTATGATTTTGGAAAACGTATTTGCGAAAAACTGAGGGAATTAATTCCAAGACACCAATTTGAAATTCCTATTCAGGCTAGTATTGGCGCAAAGGTTATTGCCAGGGAAACCATTAAAGCTTTAAGGAAAGACGTTACCGCAAAATGTTATGGAGGCGATATTTCGCGTAAACGTAAGTTACTTGAAAAGCAAAAAGAGGGAAAGAAAAGAATGCGTCAGGTGGGTTCGGTTGAAATTCCACAATCTGCGTTTATGGCCGTTTTAAAGTTAGATTAACCAAAAAAAATCCTGAGATTACTCAGGTTTTTTTTTGGAATGATTGTTTATTCTTGTGTTCAATTTAAAAGTATAATTCTTATTGGTTATGATGCAATTACTAAGTGGCAACGATGTTTCTAAAAAATTAAAACTTGATATAAAAGCCAAGGTTGATGAATTAAAGGCTGCTAATAAGAAGGCACCTCATTTGGCGGCAATATTGGTGGGCAGCGATGGCGCAAGTATGACTTATGTGGCAGCAAAGGAAAAAGATTGCGAAGAAGTTGGGTTCAATTCCACTGTATTGCGTTTTGAAGCAAGTATTACAGAAGAAGAATTGGTTGAGGAAGTAATAAAAATAAATAACAACCCGGAAATTGACGGACTCATTGTGCAGTTGCCTTTGCCTAAGCACATTAATGAAAAAAGAATTACCGAAACCATTAGTTATAAAAAGGATGTGGATGGGTTTCATCCCATGAATGTGGGTAAGATGTTTAAGGGGCTTAAAACTTTTTTACCCGCCACGCCATATGGCATTATTAAAACCTTGGAGTTTTATAACATTGAAACTACCGGAAAACATTGTGTGGTAATTGGTAGAAGTGATATTGTTGGGAAGCCAATGAGCGCTTTGATGCTGCAAAAAAACTGCACTGTTACTGTTTGTCACAGTAAAACGATAGACCTTAAAAGCTACACTTTGCAGGCAGATATTGTGATTGCCGCTTTGGGTATTCCTTTGTTTTTAAAGGCCAACATGGTAAAAGAAGGTGCAGTGGTTATTGATGTGGGTATTACAAGGGTGGCAGATGCAACGGCTAAAAGTGGTTACAGGTTAAAAGGCGATGTAGATTTTGAAAATGTTGCTCCAAAAAGTAGTTGGATTACCCCTGTGCCCGGAGGTGTTGGACCAATGACCCGCGTGGGCTTGTTGCTAAACACCTTAGATGCAATAGAACTTTATAAGTAACCTAATCTACCCATTTGTTTAAGCGATTGATAATTTCGACCAAATAGGGGTGCCCATAAAGGTTGAGGTTTACCAAATCGCAATATATGTGAACAAAATCCAATCTTATTTCCCAATCGGCTTGCAAAGGAAAAGTGGCATTATAGGCATCATAAAATTGAGGATCAAAACTACCATACCTTCTAGTCATTCCTAAATCCATTTCTCGGTGACCATAATAAACAGCGGGTTTAGTCAATTTAGGATTACCCTCCTCATCTATACGGATATTTTTCTTAGATAAATTTCCATGCAATAGAGATGGAGATTCTTCTGGAAATGCCATTTCGGCTAATTGATAAAATTGCTCGAATTTCTTTATGGTAGAAAAGTCGATTAACATTAAATCGGCAGCTTTTCTCACATTTGGTATGAGCCTATTATTTACAAAAAACTGTCCCCAATTGCTCATTCGGTGATTTAACTGTGGATTTAAACCCAAATAATTATCCTCAACAAACCCAAAATATTTATTGGATTCTAGGTGTAATTTAGCCAATTGTTCGCCAAAATTAATCCAAAAATTTTTGTTGGGTGGTACCGAATCAATATACTCCATAAACAAGTATTCAACCTGATTTATTTCACAATTGCCAATTGGAATAATGACATTTACCGCATTTGATTTGAGCAGGTATAATAGGCCAGATTTCTCTCTTTCGTAAATTCTGGGCGATTGGCGGTAATCATGCGCCTTTAAAAATACAGGTCCTTTTTCTGTTAAAACCTTGTAATTTTGGTTTATATCACCACCACCAATATGATGAAAACCATATAGTTGCGATGTGTTGCCCATCACTTTTTCGAAAGCACTTTGTAATTGGTGGATATCCATAAAAAATCAACCAAATATCAACAAAGTTTTAATTGAAACCAAAAAAACCCACTTTTACAACCAATCAATTATTATTATGGCCAGAATACTTGTTATAGATGACGAAAAAGCAATCCGAAATACACTACGTGAAATTTTGGAATATGAGAGTTACCAAGTAGATGAGGCTGCTAATGGTGAGGAAGGTTTGCAAAAAATTGAAAACGGGGAATACGATGCTGTTTTGTGCGATGTAAAAATGCCCAAAATGGATGGTATGACGGTTTTAACAAGAGCCAAAGAAATAGATGAGGACTTGCCATTTGTGATGATATCTGGTCACGGCAATGTTGAAATGGCTGTGGAGGCTACTAAAAAAGGTGCTTTTGATTTTATTGTTAAGCCACCAGATTTAAATAAACTACTTATTACCTTAAGAAATACCATTGACCGCAAGGAATTGGTTATAGAAACGAAGGTACTTCGCCGCAAAGCATCCAAGACCCGCGATATCATTGGCGAATCTCCAGCCATTAAAAACATTTTGGACACCATAGATAAGGTAGCACCAACCGATGCACGAGTATTAATTACAGGCGACAATGGCACGGGCAAAGAATTGGTAGCCCGCTGGATTCATGAAAAAAGTTTGCGTTTTAAAAATCCGCTTATTGAGGTGAATTGCGCCGCCATTCCAACCGAGTTAATAGAAAGTGAATTATTTGGGCACGAAAAAGGTGCCTTTACCTCTGCCATTAAACAAAGAATTGGAAAGTTTGAGCAAGCCCATAATGGCACCATATTTTTAGATGAGGTTGGCGACATGAGCTTATCGGCTCAGGCAAAAGTATTACGTGCCTTACAAGAAAATAAAATTACGCGAGTAGGTGGCGAAAAAGACATAGAGGTAGATGTGCGCGTAATTGCAGCAACCAACAAAAACCTTTTAAAGGAAATTGAAAAGGGTAATTTTAGGATGGACTTATATCACCGTTTAAGTGTGATATTAATCCACGTTCCTTCTTTAAATGAACGCCGCGATGACATTCCGTTGTTGGCAGAGAAATTTGTGAAAGAGGTATGCGAAGATGGTGGATTACCAAGGAAAGCTTTTTTACCTCAAGGCTTAGAAGAATTAAAGAAATTAAACTTCAGTGGAAATATTAGGGAGTTAAGAAACATTGTTGAGCGCTTAGTAATATTGGGTCAACCAAGAATTACTTTAGAAGATATACAAAAATTTGCGAGTCCTATAAACGCAAGAGACGAAGAAAAATCGATCTACGAGCGCTTTAGCACCCTGCAAGATTTTAAGGAATATGTAGAACGTATATTTATTGAAGAGAAGCTAAAGAAAAACGGATGGAATGTGGCTAAAACTGCCGCAGAAATTGACATTCAGAGGAGTCACTTATACAATAAAATTGACAAATACAGTTTAAAAAGAGGAGAAGTAAACGATTAGTTTTCTTCCTTCTTTTCAAAATCAATCACAATTTTTGAACCAACTTTTAAGCCATGCAATTGGGCGCTTTTACCGCGGTTTATTCCAATGGTTAGGTATCCATTTTCATTATAAAGTAAAACATCCTCGCCAGGTTTACCTTCGTGAAAATTTACGCTTATGGCATCAATAAAATGTTTGCCCCAATAGTAGAATCTAAAGTTTTGATCTCCTTTTTCCTTTTCAAATAAAGTTCTGTGTATATTGGTCATGGCATTTTGAAAACCATCCACAAACATCACTGTTCCGCTTAAACTGTTTGCCTCAATGGTTGGCTGAATGCTTGTTTTAATGTTGGTAATGGCGCTTGGTTCGGCCAAACCTTTTAAATCGCCTGTGCGTAAGAATTGCACAACCATTGGCAAAAACACATTTTTCTCTGGAAAGGAACTGTATTCTGTGGCTGCGTTGTGTAAAATTTTGTAAACTTTTGTAGGCAAGGTGTCAAACAACATGGAGAAAACGCCGTTGTCTGCGCCCACAAAAAAATGTCCATCGTGTTCAACAAATAATGCCTGTTGGTGCAATGTAATATTGGAATCTACACAAATAATGTGGCAGGCTCCCTTGGGAAATGAGGCGTAAACACTTTTTAAGATAAAGGCGGTCTGAACCAAATCATGGCTAGGAATGTGATGAGATAGCTCAAAAACCTTAGCATCTGGCATCAAAGTTTGCGCCCAACCCTGAATGGATGCCGTATAAGGACTCCCAATTCCATAATCAGATATAAAGGTAATAACAGAGTTCAATTTCTTTTCTTATTTTCGTACAAATTAACCGCAAGTACACTAAAATTTGAATAGCAAAGAAATCTTTATTGAACATATTGAAGCTGCAGAGGCGTTTGGCGTTCATAATCAAAATTTAAAAACCTTTCAATTACACTTTCCGCAATTGAAAATTGTTGCAAGGGGCAATCAAATTATGCTTAATGGACACAAGCATGACATTGAATTGTTTAAAGAAAAGTTTGACCACATGTGCGCTTATATTCAACGATTTGGCGGCATTACCGCGCCTCAATTGGATGGAATTTTTAGTGGCAGCACCGAAAATCCAAGCAGCACCACCGATGTTAAAGACCAAGGCGACACCAGTGATATTATTTTGTATGGCAACCATGCTAAAGTAATTAGGGCTAAAACGCCCAACCAAAAGAAAATGGTTAGCCTTATGCAAAAAAATGACATTCTTTTTGCCATTGGTCCTGCCGGAACAGGTAAAACGTATACCGCTGTTGCCTTGGCGGTAAAAGCGCTCAAAAACAAAGAAATAAAACGCATTATTTTGGCCAGACCTGCAGTGGAAGCAGGAGAAAATTTAGGTTTTTTACCAGGCGATTTAAAAGAAAAAATCGACCCTTATTTAAGGCCTTTATATGATGCGTTGGATGATATGATTCCGGTAGAAAAATTGAAATCGTATATCGAAACGCGGGTGATAGAAATTGCTCCTATGGCTTTTATGCGTGGTCGCACTTTAGACAACGCCTATGTAATTTTGGACGAGGCGCAAAATGCCACTGACCTGCAATTAAAGATGTTTTTAACCCGCATGGGACCTAATGCCAAGTTTATTATTACCGGCGATATAACCCAAATTGATTTGCCTAGAAAGGGCATGTCGGGATTGGTAAAAGCTGTTAAAATTTTAGAAGGTATAGAAGGTATTGATTTTGCGTACTTAACTTTTGAAGATGTGGTAAGGCATAAATTGGTGAAGAACATTATTAAGGCTTACGACAGAAGTATAGATAATTTAATAGACATAACAGATAAAAATAATTAAAGATATTATCTCAATAAATGAAAACCCAAAACCAAATAAGACTCATTATTGGGCAAGTAACAGAAAGTGCTTTTTCTGCTTTTTATGCTTTGCGTGCCAATATGGTTAGGACCTTGTTATCAACTTTGGGCATTACCATTGGTATTTTTTGTATCATTATGGTATTAAGCATTGTTGATTCATTGGAAAGAAATTTACAAGACAGTGTAGATAGTTTAGGCAAGGATGTGGCCATGGTAGAAAAATGGCCATGGGAATTTGGTCCTAACTACAAATGGTGGCAATATATGAATAGGCCCAACCCTACCATTGATGAATTGGAAAAATTAGAATCGAAAGTTACCTTGAGTAAAGGTATTGCCTTAATCATTTCGCTCCCTGGATATACCTTAAAATACAAAAATTTAAATGCAGAAAATGTGAGTGGAAAGGCCGTTTCGCAAGGCTATCCCAATGTAAGAGATTTTGAATTGGCAAAGGGCAGATTTTTCTCCGAAAATGAATCCAAAAATGGGGAACAAGTAGTTTTAATTGGTTCAGACATAGAAGATAATTTGTTCCCAACTATTAATTCATTGGAGAGAGAAATTAGCATTAAGGGAAAGAAATTTAGGGTGATTGGGGTATTTAAAAAAGAAGGTGAAAGCATGCTTAATAATAGCATGGATAATGTGTACCTAATTCCGGTGCAGGCTGGGGCAAACTTTGTGCGCTTAAACAGCAATATGGTTAATAGCAGCATTCAAATAAAAGCCATGGATGGTGTTTCGGTAGATAGGTTAGAAAATGAACTTATTGGCATTATGCGCTCTTTGCGAAAATTAAGGCCTAATGAAGCCCCCAATTTTGCTATTAACAAAACCACATTATTGTCTAAACCCTTGAAACAATTATTTAGTGTAGTTGGCTTGGCAGGATGGATTATAGGCTTGTTTGCCATGTTGGTGGGCGGCTTTGGAATTGCCAATATTATGTTTGTAAGTGTAAAGGAAAGAACGCAACAAATAGGCATACAAAAGTCGTTGGGCGCTAAGAATTATTTTATATTAATTGAGTTTTTAGTGGAGGCGGTGGTCTTGTGTTTGGTAGGTGGAATCATTGGTTTGTCTGTTGTGTTTTTAATTACCTTGGGGGTTAAACATTATATGGACATGAATTTATTTTTAAGCACTGGCAATATCCTTACTGGAATTTTGGTATCGGTTAGTATTGGCATTATATCTGGATTTATTCCGGCTTATTCGGCATCTAAGCTTGATCCGGTGGAGGCCATTAGAGCTAAGTAATATGTTTGTAAGTGGATTTACATTGGTAAGAAATGCCATTAAATACGATTATCCTATTGTGGCTGCTATTAACTCGCTCCTGCCCTATTGCAATGAGGTAGTGGTGTTGGTGGGTAATTCGGAAGATGAAACCCTTAACTTGATAAAAGGGATTGGTTCAGACAAAATAAAAATATACCATTCTGTGTGGGATGATACTTTGCGTGAAGGGGGAAATGTTTTGGCGGTTGAAACGGATAAGGCAAGAATGCTGGTAAACCCAAAGGCCGATTGGTGCTTTTATATTCAGGCCGATGAGGTGGTGAATGATGCGCACAAGGATTCTATATTGGAGGCCATGCAAAAATATGCTGCTGATAAAACGGTGGAGGGACTTTTATTTAGGTACCAACATTTTTTTGGAAACTTTAATTATGTGGCCAACTCGAGAGGTTTTTATAGGAAGGAAATTAGAATAATTAGAAACCTGCCCGATATTAATTCTTATAAGGATGCGCAAGGGTTTAGAAGAAATGGCAACAAGTTAAAAGTAAAGGAAATTGATGCCGAAATTTTTCATTATGGTTGGGTAAGGCACCCCCAAATTATGAAGAAAAAGATAAAGGATTTTCACCAATTGTGGCACACCGATGAATGGATTGCCTCGCAGGAGAAAGCCATCAATGATTTTGATTATAGTGAGATTGATGCAATTGTTCCCTTTAAAGGCAAGCATCCTACCAGTATTTTAAGCAGAGTAGAAGAGAAAAACTGGAATTTTCATCCGCCAAAACACATGAGAGCAAAGGGAATTAAGGACAAATTTTTGTGTTGGGTAGAAAAGAAAACTGGGTATAGAATTGGGGAGTATAAAAATTATATCATAATTTAGCGAGGATGGATCGAAGTAAAATATATTTTTATACGTGTATTCTATTTATGCTAGGTCTGTTTTTTATGGACGTAGCAAGGGTTTTACCTAGTATTAGCATGATACTAATTGTGCTATTGGGCATTAGCTATTGGATAAAACCCGGCGGCGTGGAATTGAGCGCTCATTCATTGCCATTTTATCTATTAACTTTAAGTTTTTTGGTGCTACTTCCATCCATATTATATTCTAACAATACCGATTATCTTTTTCAAAAATTACAGATAGCCATTCCGTATTTAGTTCTGCCACTCGCCATCCTTAAAATACCCAAGCTCAGCAAAAGGAGTTACCTTCAAATTTATGGCTTGTATTTTTTAGGCATACTTTTAATATGCTTGTTTGCTTTTGGCAATTACTTGCTGAACCAAGAAATAATTAACCAGCTTTACCTTGAAAGTAAAGTCATGCCTACCCTGGTAAGTCACCACCCAACCTTGAGTTTAATGATTGTATTTGCTACTTATGTAGCTTATAATTTATTTCAAAAAGAAGAAGTGATTTTTTTGAAAAAGGAGAAAATCATCTTTTTTTTAGGCGGAATATTCTTATTCATTTTCATGCATGTTTTCTCTGTACGAAGTGGATTATTGGCGCTTTATGTGATTTTATTTTTAGAAATATTTCGCATTGCGTTTCATAAAAAGCAATTTAAACAAGCCATTTTTGCGGGCTTAATAATCGTTTTAATTGGTGGCATTACCATGTTCCTCTCTCCTACCGTTAGCAATAAAATTACCAATACCACTCAAGATTTAAGCAACTATAAAAACAAAGGAAGCGCTAACAACCAAAGCTTATCGAGCCGACTAATTAGCTACAAAAATGCCTTTAGAATTGCCCAAGAAACGAGCATCTGGATTGGTTGTGGATTAGGAGATATAGACGATCTGAACCAAGAAATTTTTGCCAAAGATTATCCAGATGTAAGCAAGCCCATAGACCCGCACAACCAATATTTATTTTATTATGCAGCCATTGGTATTTTGGGATTGGGAATATTTTTGGCCGGATTTTATTTCCCATTGCTATATAAAAATGCTTTCCAAAACAGGCTTTTATTTGTGCATTATGGCATTATAAGCATTGGATTTCTTTTTGAAGCGCCCATGGCAAGTCAGCTAGGCGTAGCCTATTCAGCCATTTTTATTCTTTTGCCATTACAATACCTTTTTGGCAAAGATGCTGTTGAGGCAGATAGGATTTAAGCGCAAACTAGGCGTATTCTTTTTGTCATAATCAGTCATTTAGCACATTTTAATCTTGTTTTTTTGCTTACAAATTAGATATTTGAAAAGTCGTTTGAACCAATTATTTGGAAAGATTGACTAATTAAAATAACAAAACGAGTACATGCAAAAAAAACTATTTAGTCTTCTGGGTATCCTTACCCTTGCTTTTACCAGTGAAGCTCAAATTTCGAAAGAAAAATTGGACATAAACTTTAAACAAAGTCTTGAAAAGGAACAGTTTTTATCGCCAGAGAATGTGCAATATGTAGTAAGCTCTGAGTATACCACCAACCACAATGGATTAACGCATGTATATTGCAATCAATTGGTCAATGGTTTGGAGGTATTTAATTTAAATGCAGACATCCATTTAAATAAGGATGGTAAAATTGTGGCTTATCACCATAATTTTATTGCCAATGCAAGTAAGTTTGCCAATAGCAACAGTTCAAAATTAAGTAAGGTAGAAGCATTAAACAAAGCACTTAACAGTGTGGGCATTGTTTCTACGCAGATGCAAACCAAAACCAGCCAGCTAGAAAACGGAAAAGACGTTTGGTTCGAACCGAGCCTTTCTTCTGAAAAAATGATGGTAAAGCGGGGTTATATTGCTGTTGCAAACCAAATAAAATTAGTTTACCAAGTTGAATTTTTATTGGATGAAACCAATGATTGGTGGAACAAAAAAGTGGATGCAAACACAGGTGAAATATTGGAAGAATTAAGCTATACTACGCATTGTAATTTCGAAAATTCTAGCAAAAACCAACATGGTTCTTTTGTATTTGAATCGGAAGTTGCTCCTGTAATTTTAGGTAAGAAAGCAAGCAGCGGAACATACAATGTTTTTCCATTGCCTTTGGAAAGTCCGGCAAGGGGACAAAGGTCTTTAATGGAAAATATGGCTACTGCAAATGGGTCGCCTTATGGCTGGCACGATACAAATGGCGTGGCCGGACCAGAGTTTAAAATCACCAGGGGTAACAATGTATTTGCCAAAGAGGATACTTTGAATTTAAACAGTGCAACCATAGGTTTTTCTCCCAATGGAGGCGATTCATTGATTTTTGATTATGAGTACAATGTTGACAACAAACCGCGTAATAATTTAAATGCAGCAATTGTGAATATATTTTATTGGAACAATATTATTCATGATATTTTCAATAATTATGGTTTTGATGAAAAGGGTGGTAATTACCAACAAAAAAACTATTCTGGACTTGGCTTAGGTAGGGATGCTGTAATGGCTGATGCCATGGATGGAAGTGGCAAAAGCAATGCTAACTTTTCGGCCCCGGCCGATGGTTCAAGCGGCAGAATGCAAATGTTTTTATGGCCAACTTCGGGTGCAGCTTCTAACAACAATATTTTGGGGGTTAGTTACCCAAGTTCTGTTAAAGGAAAATTTTATGGTGTGCAATCTGTTGCTGGACCAAGATTAAATGCAGCTAGATTGCCAGGAAGGGTAATTTTGTTGAGAGACAGCCTTATTGGCCAAAGTGCCACTACCAATACAGGCTGTGGATTAATTGCCAACTCTAATGAATTTGCTGGTAATATTGTTTTAATTGATAGGGGTGGTTCATGTGGAACTCAATCATCGGTTAGTAGAACAAAAATAAAAGCCATTCAGGCAGCAGGAGCCATTGCAGTAATCATAGCTTATAATACAAATGGTTTTACGCCAACTGCTGTTACTGGTACAGACAATGCCATTACCATTCCTTCAATAAGCATTGGATATGGAACAGGGGTTATGCTAAAAAATGCCCTGGCTTCCGATTCGGTTTATGTAACCTTATTTGATTCTACCGAGTTTAATCCAGCCCGAGTTTATGACAGTGATTTTGACAATGGCGTAATTGCGCATGAGTATGGCCATGGAATTTCTATTCGCTTAACGGGCGGACCATCAAATTCTTCTTGCTTGGGTAATCAAGAACAAGGCGGCGAAGGTTGGAGCGATTTCTTTGGTTTGGCCTTAACTACCCGTGTTTGGGAAAAGAGTGCCACTGCATCTAGGGGAATTGGCACCTTTGTTATTGATGAAGACACCAATGGAGTAGGTATTAGAAATTACCGTTACTCAAGAAACATGGCTATTAACCCTGTTACCTATAATAGCATTAAATTATCTTCATTTACAGTGCCTCACGGTGTAGGTTCAGTTTGGTGTAGCATGTTATATGATATTTATTGGGATATGATTGATCAATATGGTTTTGATCCAGATTGGTATAATGGAAAAGGTGGAAATAATAAAACCATGCAATTGGTTATTGATGGATTAAAATTACAAAAGTGTAATCCAGGATTTGCAGATGCAAGGGACGCAATTCTTTTGGCAGATTCAATTAACAATGGCGGCGCAAATAAATCTTTGTTGTGGAAAGCATTTGCGCGTAGAGGCTTAGGTTTTTCTGCTAACCAAGGTACTAGTGCCAGTCGCTCAGATGGAACACAGGCTTTTGATTTACCTACATCGGTTACTGGATTAGCAGGGATAGATCAATTTACTAATTTCAATGTGTATCCAAATCCAGCACAATCAATCGTTACCGTTGATGTTTTTGGTGGCGCTTCAATCACTGGTGTTGAAATATATGACTTGAACGGTCAATTGGTTCAGACCTATAAGAACACCAATTTAATGCTACCAAGTGCAACATTAAACATTCAACAGCATTGTTCTGGATATTACCTATTAAAAATTACCAGCACAGAGGGCATAGCCTATAAAAAGCTGTTATTAAATTAATTTGAAATAAGTTAAAAAGGCGACCAATTAGGTCGTCTTTTTTTATGTTAAAATCCTTAGATTTGAAGAGGAATGAAACTGAATAAATTTCAACAATTTAAGAAACTACTTTTCTTAATAGACGTTTTCAAATTGTCTTTAACTGCATTTGGTGGTCCACAAGTGCATTTTACCATGTTCAAGAAAAACTTAGTTGTAAAGAAAAACTATTTAAGTGAAAAGGAATTGGTTGAAACAAATTCTTTTTGTAGCATGTTGCCGGGCCCCACTTCTACGCAAACCATTACGGTTATAGGATATAAAATGGGTGGTCCATTTATGGCATTTTTAACCTTGGGTATTTGGATATTTCCTGCTTGTTTTTTAATGGGTTTTCTAGCCATTGTAATGCATAATATTCCAACTGATAGTCCAAGGGTAAATTTCCTAAAATATTTAAGTCCAATGGCCAGTGGATTTATGATTTATGCGGCCTATAGTTTTATTCAAATGTTTGTAACAAAACGATTGCACTGGGCGCTTTTAGTGGGCACAGCGGTTTTGGGGATATTAAACCCTTCTCCGTTTTTAATTCCAGTTATGTTAATTGCAGGCGGTTTAATTACAAGTTTTATTAATACCAGAGGTGTGGTGGTTAAGCCAGACCCCATAAAAAATATCCATTGGGACAATTTGTGGTTGTTTTTTGGGATTTTTTTATTGGCGGCCATTTTGGGTGTTTCCACTCAAAACAAGTTGTTCTTGTTGTTTGAAAACAATTTTAGGTATGGGAGTATTGTTTTTGGCGGCGGAAATGCTTTGATACCCTTAATGTACAATCAATTTGTGGAGTATAAACATTATATGGAGGCCTCGGAGTTCCTTGCTGGCATTGGTTTTTTACAGGCCGTACCTGGTCCGGTTTTCTCCATAGCCTCCTATGCCGGGGCTATGAGCATGAAAGATGCCGGATTTTTTGGGCAGGTAATGGGTATGATTTCTAGCTCGACTGCTATCTTTTTACCAGGAATTTTATTGATATTTTTTGTGTATCCAATTTGGAATCAAATAAAGCATTATGCCCCCATTAGCAATGCTATTGAAGGGATTAATGCCATATCTGCAGGCTTGGTTGTGGTGTCTGCTTATTTATTATTTTTGCCCGTTCAAGTAAATGAGCAAAATATGCTCGTGTTATTATCAACATTATTCCTATTATTGTCTACCAAAGTGCCAAGTCCAATTATTGTTCTTGGCTGTTTAATTGGAGGATATTTCTTTTAATGAAGTTCATCAAAATCACCATTCGTCTGCTGTTTATTATGGGCATATTATTGCTCCATAAAGAGGCTCAATCACAAACTAAAAATGACTCTGATTTGGTTCAGTTCACTGGCTTTGTGGTTAACGACGACAGCACCAAAACCATTCCTTTTGTTACCATCAGAATTAATGGTTCGAACCGAGGAAGCTATTCTGATATGCAAGGATATTTTTCATTTGTAGCAAAGCGTTCTGATGTTTTGGTATTTACCTGCATTGGTTTTCAACCCAGGTATTTTAAAATGCCCACCCAAACAAAAGGGAGTAAGTTTAAGAGTGTTGTTGCCTTAAAAATAGATTCATTTGTAATGGAAGATGCCATAATTATTTCGAGGCCAAGCGCAGATCAAATGGATTATATGTTTTCGAGAGCAACCCTGCCCTATTCTGATTACATGAATGCCCAAAATAATTTAAGGCGCAAACCCCTTGCCGATGAAGCTGCCAATTTAGCGAATGATGGGTATGCCAATGCCCGCTGGAACTTTAATGAATACGCCAACAAAGCTTATTATAATGGTCAGCCACAACCCATACCCGTACTGGATGTTTTTGCCTGGGGAAAATTTATTAAAGCTTTGCAAAATGGCGATTTAAAAAGAAAATAAGCTTTGGTAGGTTGTGCTTTAGTTTCGGTTTGATCCAATGTCTTTTCGTGAAATTGGTTTACCTAGCCTATGTACCTAAAATAAGTCAGATTGCGTTAATAGCATGTGAACAGGTTTATAAGCCTTAAAGAAGTTTAAATGTGAAGTAGTTAATTTTACAACAATGGCAACATCAGAATTCTATATCGACCGAAACACCCATAAGCATAATATTTATGGCCTAGCTGGAACTTTGCTCATTCACGGTTTAATAGCAGCATTTTTATTTTTTTCTGTGCTTTATCCACCAGATCCTCCGCTAGAATTTCAAGGCATGATGATGAGCCTAGGAGAAGAAAATATGGGTGGCCCAGCCAATGCCCCTGTTCCAGATCCTGCTCCACAAGAACAATATGTTCCCATTAGTGAGCAAACCGATGATGCTCCATTAACTTCCGAAATAGATGAAAGTGTTGCCATCAAAGAAAAGAATACCCCTAAACCAAAAGACCTAAAAGATCCTCAACCAAAAATAGAAGAGCCTAAAAAACCGCAATTAGAACTACCAAGAAAAGTGAACCAACAAGCACTTTTTAAGCGTAAAAACAACAATGGCGAAAATCAAGGTGGTTATGGAGATGGCAGTGAACCTGGCAACGAAGGCAGGCCAGATGGAAGCGAGAATGGCAATCCACATGGAAATGGTTTAGGAAATAGTGGTTTTGGAACAGGTGAAACTGGTCCAGATGGGGTGAGTTTTGAGCTAAGTGGCCGTAAAATAAAACAACTTCCTAATATAGAAGATAACAGTAAATCTATAGGTAAAGTGGTGGTGCGCATTATTGTAAACCGCAATGGCGAAGTAATTAAGGCAGTACCCGGACAAGTTGGTAGTACTACAACAGAGCCTAGTTTGTTAACAAAAGCAAAAGAGGGTTCCATGAAAACTAAATTCTCCTCGAGAGATGATGGACCCGATGAACAATATGGCACCATGACCTTTGTGTTTAAGTTTAAACCGTAAAATTTATCTTAAACCAAAGATTTATTTTTGATTTGCGATTCACAGCACTAATTTCGAAGCATTGAAATGGTTCATACCATAAATTTAGCATTGTGACTTATCAAGAAACTTTAGAATATTTATACCAGCAGTTGCCCATGTTTACGCGCATAGGCAGTGCTGCTATAAAAAAAGACCTAACCAATACCTTGGCAATGTGCCAGGCATTAGATCAGCCACAAGAAAAATTCAAATGCATTCATATTGCAGGCACCAATGGAAAAGGCTCTAGCAGCCACATGCTTGCCTCCATTTTACAGGAAGCAGGCTATAAAACAGGCTTGTACACCTCGCCACATTTAAAAGATTTTAGGGAGCGAATCCGCATCAATGGAACCATGATATCTGAAGAGCGGGTAATGAAATTTGTACAAGATCATCAATTCATTTTTGAAGATATAAAACCTTCTTTTTTTGAATGGACTGTGGCGCTTTGCTTTGATTATTTTGCACAAGAAAAAGTTGATATTGCTATTATCGAAACTGGATTGGGTGGCCGTTTGGATTCTACCAATGTGATTTTGCCCTTTTTAAGTATTATCACCAATATTGGATACGACCATACCGATTTATTGGGCGATACTTTAGATAAAATTGCCTTTGAAAAAGCAGGCATTATAAAACCTAGAACACCTATAGTTATTGGAGAATATCACCCAGAAAGCTTTCCCGTTTTCATGGAAAAAGCGAGGCAAATGGATGCACCTATTTTTCTATCCACCCAAAAGGTAAATGTTTTGTATTTTAACAATGGATTTATGGAATCGGCCTTCGATGTGCAATTTCAATTTGGGGAGTATTGGAAAAACGTTTACTGCGATTTAAATGGCAACTACCAGCAACATAATATAAGAACCATTTTGGCTAGCCTTGAACCCATAAGGCAGGCTGGATATTTTATAAAAGAACAGGATGTGCGCGAGGGACTTTTGCATGTAAAAAGGAATACAGGGCTTATGGGAAGGTGGCAAATCATTGGCACCAGTCCTACCATAGTTTGCGATACTGCCCATAATCCAAATGGAATAGAATATGTAGTGAAGCAAATTGCCCAACAAAAATACAACAAACTGCATTTGGTTATTGGCATGGTAAAGGACAAAGATGTAAACAAGGTTTTGTCGCTTTTACCCAAAGAGGCAACTTATTATTTTACCAAAGCCGCCATCCCAAGAGCTATGGATGAAGCAGAACTTCAGGCAAAGGGCGCCGCATTTGGCTTACTAGGAAAAAGCTATGTAAGTGTAAGTGAGGCTATATTGGCAGCAAAAAAAGAGGCACAAGTCAAAGATTTAATATTTATTGGAGGCAGCACTTTTATAGTTGCCGAGGCATTGTAATTTAACCCAAACTAAATTCATAAAAGCTTTTTATAGGGCCAAGGCAATCTAAAAGTCTAACAAAAATCATTAAAATTTGCTGGCAAGTGCTGCAGCTATGCGCTTCACCATGGGTGGCCCGCCATACACAAATCCAGTGTAGACCTGAACCAATTGCGCGCCTGCATTTATTTTCTCGATAGCAGAATCGGCATCGTGAATTCCACCTACACCAATTATTGGAATGCGCCTATTTGATTTACTAGAAATATACTGCAATACTTCGGTGCTTCTTTTTTGCAATACCTTGCCACTTAAGCCACCAGCACCTATGGCATCTATCTCCTCTTTCGAAACTGATAGTCCCTCCCGAGAGATGGTTGTATTGGTGGCCACCAATCCTTCAATGCCACTCTCCTGCACAATTTCAATCACATCATCAATTTGAGAATTGGTTAAATCGGGTGCAATTTTTAGTAAAATCGGTTTTGAAATCAACCCATTTTTAATAAAGTTTTCTCTTTGAACAATTAGGTGATTTAAGATTTGAAGCAAGGGCTTTTTATCTTGCAACTCACGCAAGTTGGGCGTGTTGGGTGAGCTAACATTTACCACAAAATAATCCACTACCTCATAAAGTTTGTTAAAACAAATGCCGTAATCATTTAAGGCTTCTTCATTTGGTGTAAGCTTATTTTTGCCAATATTTCCTCCAACAATTAAGCCCGCTGGTCTAGATTTTAAACGCGCTGCCACCACATCTACCCCATCGTTGTTAAAACCCATTCTATTAATTAAACAGGCATCAGGCTTTATTCTAAATAACCGGGGTAAATCGTTACCCGCTTGTGGTTTTGGCGTAACCGTTCCTATTTCAATAAACCCAAAACCCAATGCCTCCAATTCATGCAAATATTGGGCATTTTTATCTAAACCAGCAGCCAATCCTACCCTGTTTCGAAACGATAAACCCAAGAAATTCACCGGTGCATTCACAACATATAGCGATTTGCAAATGGCGCGCACAAAAGGGAGTTTCATCAACAGCGAAAGCAAATTAAACGTAAAATGATGCGCCCTTTCGGCTGGCATTAAAAAAAGCAGGCTTTTAATAAGAGAATACAAAATGGTTAATTTAAAAATTTTGTCAAATTTACAAAGCATGAGCAGTAATTCTAAACAATTTGCAAAAAATGTGTGTTACCATTTTAAGTTAAAAGCAAATAAATTTGAATGAGGCAATATTTTTTACATAATCCACTGAGAAACTGCAATTCAAAAATATAGTAGAAATAAATCTCAAACTTTAAAAGAGATTATGCTCCATATTTATGCTTGCAATTCGGTGGAAACAATTGTCGAATTTGAAAGGAAGATATTATTTAGAATAGGTATAAATACCTCAAATGTGAATAATTAATGCGCCTTTGGCCGTAAGAAATTAAATAGAACTATAAATTCGCAAACAAATTTAAATTAAAAAAAGAATGAACTGGGTTATCAAAATGTTTTCATCCTCAATTGGCCAGAAGTTTATCATGGCCCTAACCGGATTGTTTTTATGCTCTTTCTTAACAGTGCATATGATTGGCAATTTGCAATTGTTTAAAGCCGATGGTGGATTGGCCTTTAACACTTATGCAGTATTTATGACAACCAATCCACTTATTAAAGTTACCTCTTACCTCCTTTATTTTAGCATTTTATTTCATGCTATAAAAGGCATCATGTTGGTTGCCAAAAACAACAAAGCTAGGCCAGTAAAATATGCCGTACAAAATGGTGCTGCTAATAGCCATTGGACTAGCCGCTCAATGGGTGTATTGGGAACCATCATCTTAATTTTCATTGTTATTCACATGAAGAATTTTTGGTACGAATATAAATTTGGTCACGAAGTGGGATACACTTCCTATTTCACAAATATTTCTACTGGTGAAACTGGCAACAACCCAATGAGTGCAGATTATAAGCAAGCCAACAAAATTGAAGAAGCCATGGTTAGCAGTCCAGAAGGACAACAATTTAAAGTAGTTATTGTAAAAGACCTTTACAAAGAAGTAGCAGTTGAATTTAAGGAGTGGTGGTTAGTTGCACTTTATGTTTTATGCATGTTTGCATTGGCTTTCCATTTGTACCACGGCTTCGCCAGTGCATTTCAATCGTTGGGTATTAATCACAGTAGATATAACGGTTTGATCCAATTTATTGGCGTTTGGTTTTTCTCCATTATCGTTCCAGCGAGCTTTGCCGCCATGCCACTTTATTTTTTCTTTAAATAATCATTAGAACCAACAGATATGACATCGAAAATAGACTCAAAAATTCCTGAAGGTAACTTGGAAACCAAGTGGACCAAGTATCGTTCTACTGTGCCTTTGGTTAATCCATCCAACAAACGTAGTTTGGAAATTATTATAATAGGTTCTGGTTTGGCAGGAGCTTCAGCAGCTGCATCACTTGCAGAGTTAGGCTATAAAGTAAAAGTATTCTGCTTTCAAGACTCTGCCCGCCGTGCTCACAGTATTGCGGCTCAAGGAGGTATTAATGCGGCAAAAAATTATCAAAACGATGGCGATTCAACCTATCGTTTATTTTATGATACCATTAAAGGTGGAGATTACCGTGCACGCGAAGCCAATGTTTATCGATTGGCAGAAGTAAGCTCTAGCATTATAGACCATTGTGTGGCATCGGGAGTTCCTTTTGCCCGCGAATATGGTGGCTTATTAAGCAACCGTTCATTTGGTGGTACGCAAGTACAAAGAACTTTTTATGCTGCGGGTCAAACTGGTCAGCAATTGTTGTTAGGAGCTTATAGCGGTTTACAACGTCAGGTAGGTTCGGGCAATGTTAAGATGTATGCCCGCCACGAGATGTTGGAAGTGGTAACTATTGAAGGTGTTTGTAGGGGAATTATTGCCCGCGATCTAACCACAGGAAAACTAGAGCGCCATTTTGGACATGCGGTTTTATTGTGTTCTGGTGGTTATGGCAATGTATTTTTCCTTTCAACCAATGCAATGGGTTCTAATGTAACGGCAGCGTGGAAGGCACATAGAAAAGGTGCTTTGTTTGCTAATCCTTGCTTTACACAAATTCACCCTACTTGTATTCCGGTTTCGGGCGATCACCAATCTAAGTTAACCTTAATGAGTGAGTCGCTTAGAAATGATGGTAGAATTTGGGTACCAAGGATGAAGGAAGATGCCCTTGCCTTGCGCGAAAATAGGATCAAACCGAATGATATTAAAGAAGAAGATAGAGATTATTATTTGGAAAGACGTTACCCTGCATTTGGTAATTTAGTGCCAAGGGATGTGGCTTCTAGGGCTGCAAAAGAAAGATGCGATGCTGGTTACGGTGTAAACAAAACAGGTGAGGCAGTATTTTTAGATTTTGCTGCAAATACTAAGCGTTACGGACAAATTGAGGCCAATAAAAAAGGCATGCATACGCCAACAGAAGACCAAATTGTTAGCATGGGCCAGGCTGTTGTGAAAGAAAAATATGGCAACTTGTTCGACATGTATCAACAAATTATGGGTGTAAATCCTTATGAGCAACCGATGATGATTTACCCTGCGGTGCATTATACCATGGGTGGACTTTGGGTTGATTATAATTTGATGACCAATATACCGGGGTTATATGCGTTGGGTGAAGCCAACTTCTCAGACCATGGTGCCAACCGTTTGGGAGCATCTGCTTTGATGCAAGGTTTGGCAGATGGTTACTTTGTAATTCCGTATACCATTGGTGCATACTTAAGCAAGGAAATTATGACCAAGGCAATTCCTACAGACCATGCTGCGTTTGTGGAAGCCGAGAATAAGGTGAAATCAATTATTGATGAACTTTTAAGTATTAAGGGCAATAAAACGGTTGATTATTATCACAAGAAGCTTGGCTTAATTATGTGGAATAAATGCGGTATGGCTCGAAATTCGGCAGATTTAACTCAGGCTATCAGCGAGATTCAGGAAATAAGGAAAGAATTCTGGAGCAATGTGCGCGTTCCGGGCAGTTCAGATGAAATGAATCCTGAATTGGAAAAGGCAATTAGGGTGGCAGACTTTTTAGAATTGGGTGAGTTGATGTGTAAGGATGCTTTGGAACGCAATGAAAGTTGTGGTGGTCACTTCCGTGAGGAATACCAAACCGAAGAAGGTGAAGCCATGCGTGATGATGAAAACTATAAGTATGTTGCGGCATGGGAATACTTTGAAGGCAATAATTGGGAACTTCACAAAGAGGACTTAATTTACGAAAACATAAAAATTGCACAAAGGAGTTATAAATAGTTTTTACGGTATAATGAACGGCGCTAAGTCGTTTATTATTCATAAAGGATAAACATTAAATTATTATTGACAATAAGCGAAAAGCAAATTACAATGGAAAAGAATTTAAATCTCAATCTAAAAGTTTGGCGTCAAAAGAATGCCAAGGATAAAGGTAAGTTTGAAGAATATAAAGTGAATGACATCTCTACCGATATGTCGTTTTTAGAGATGTTTGATGTATTGAACGAGCGTTTAATAACCGAAAACAAAGAGCCTATTGCATTCGACCACGATTGTCGCGAGGGTATTTGCGGTTCTTGTAGCATGCACATTAATGGTAGGCCGCACGGACCTAAAAATGGAATTACCACTTGCCAGTTGCACATGCGTAGTTTTAAAGATGGCGAAACCATTACGGTTGAACCTTGGAGGGCTTCACCCTTTCCGGTTATAAAAGATTTAGTGGTAGACCGTTCTGCGTTCGACCGCATTATTTCTTCTGGTGGTTTTATTTCTGTAAACACTGGTAATGCGCAAGATGCCAATGCTTTGCCTATTTCTAAAGACGCGGCAGACGAATCGTTTGCAGCAGCGGCTTGTATAGGTTGTGGCGCTTGCGTGGCAGCTTGTAAAAATGCTTCTGCCATGTTATTCGTTTCTGCTAAGGTTACTCAATTGGCTTTGCTGCCACAAGGCCAGCCAGAGCGCCAGCAACGAGTAATGGAAATGGTTGCGCAAATGGACAGTGAAGGATTTGGATCTTGTACCAATACCGGTGCTTGTAGCGCTGAGTGTCCAAAAGAAATATCCTTAACCAATATTGCTCAAATGAACAGGGATTATTTGATGGCAGAGCTAACTGCCTCATCAAAATAGGTTCGAACAGAAAAAATAAAAATTAAACCATGGTAGTTTGTAAAGCTATCGTGGTTTTTTTATGCTGTAAATGCAACATTTTGTTTTAATTTAGCGTCTTGTAATTAAGTACACACAACTTGACCCATTTTCAGAAATTTTTTCTTTCATTTATGGTGCTATGGCTTTTGAGCTTTGCGGCTATAGCAACGCATTATCGCGCAGGGGAAATTACATATAGGCAGATAGGCCCGGTATTATACGAGATTTCTGTTATTACCTATACCGATCCAACAAATACGGCAGCAGATAGAAATGAATTGGAGGTAATTTTTGGAGATGGGAAATCTGAAATAGTGCCGCGTTCTAATGGTAGTGGGCAGGAAGTAAATTCTGATTTAAATAATAAGATTAAGAAAAATGTGTATACTGTTTTACACACTTACCCTGGGTCGGGTTCCTATTTAATTAATATCACCGATCCAAATAGGGTTGATAAAATTAGAAACATAAATGGTGGTAACAGTGTAGACATACCATTTTACGTAGAGTCATGGTTAAATATAATTTCTGGAATTGGAAACAACCAATCGCCAGTTTTGCTTTTGCCACCTATAGATGTGGGCTGTGTCAATGAAGTTTTTAAACACAATCCTGCTGCATACGATGCCGAAGGAGATAGTTTGGCTTTTTCTATTATAGCTCCAAAAAGGGCCATGGGTTCGGAAGTACCAAATTTTACCATTCCCGCCTTTACAGATTCATTTTCTATTGCGGTTAATACGGGCCAATTAACGTGGAGTAAGCCATTAGAAGAGGGGCATTATAACTGGGCTATTTTAATTAGGGAATATCGGGGTGGCTTATTAATTGGTTATGTGGTGCGCGATATGCAAGTGTATATTAACAACAATTGTAATAATTCGCCACCAATTATCAATGTGCAAATAGACACTTGTATTGAAGTCAATCAATTTTTACAAAAAACCATATTTGCCACCGATCCAAATCCAGGGCAAACAATCCGTTTGGAGTATTATGGAAGTCCGTTTGTGCAGAAAAGTTCACCTGCCACCATTACGCCAGTTTCGCCAACCGGACCAAGCTCGGGATTGTTTGGAACTTTTAGGTGGACACCCAGTTGCAATGCCATTCGGTATAGGCCACATGTGGCTGTTTTTAGAGCAGTAGACAACCACAATACCAAGCCCTTGGCCGACATAAGCTATTGGAATATCAAGGTGGTTGGGCCAGCGCCGCGCAATGTAAAAGTGATACAAGACAGCAATGGCTTGGTGGTAAGTTGGGATAGAGATACTTGCAGAACAGCCTTTGGGTATAGTATTTATAGAAAGGTAGATTCTAGTTATTGGAAACATGGGGCTTGCGAAACGGGGGTTCCTGCAAGCTCTGGTTTTGTTTTATACGACACCTTAAGAGGCGTAAACAATACCCGCTTTTTTGATAACAATTTTGGCAAAGGTTTATCGCCACTAATTCGGTATTGTTATGTAATTACCAGCGGTTATTTCCCAAGAGATGAGAATGGCACCAGAATTTTTATTGGAGAGAACTCCGAGAGTTATGCCAGCGATGAAGTATGTGATATAATATTAAGAACTAAGCCCATTATTACCAAAGTAAGTGTGGAAACCACAGATGAAACCAATGGAAAAATTGCGGTAAATTGGATCAAACCAGAACAATTAGATAGCAACCAGTACCCACCACCCTACCGGGTTCAATTGCAAGGTTCTAGCACGGCAACGGGCGTGTTTTCAAATATTGGCTTGCCTTATAATTATGCCAGTTTAAATGAGGTAAAAGATGAGTTTTATATGGATAGTGTGTTAAATACAAAGGGCAATACTTATTTCTATAAGGTTCAATTTTATTCGACAAAGAATGGTGCTTTGCGATTAACAGAAGAGAGTGCCGCGGCGGGTTCTGTTTATTTAAGGTTGTTCAATTCTAACCGCTCTATCAAGTTAACTTGGAATCCAGAAACGCCTTGGATAAACAGCGAAACGATCATCTATAAGCAAAATGGCGCCAATCAATTTGATTCAATTGGCCTTACTTCCAATAACGAATATTTGGATACGGGCTTGTTTAATGGCACTATTTATTGCTATAAATTAGAAACCAAGGGCAATTATAATGTAACTTATTATCCAGATCTAATTCGCAACTTCTCTCAGGTTAATTGCGGAGTTCCGGTGGATACCATTAGGCCTTGCACACCAGTGTTAGCAATAGATACACCCTGCAATTCCTTTAGTGCTTTGGAGGTAAAATTAAATTGGGTTTACCCAGCCTCATGCGAGCAGGATGTGGTAAAATATCGCATATATTGGAAAAAGAATTCCACAGAGAAATGGGTTTTATTAGATTCTGTTTCTTTGGGTCTGAACCAATACACTGATGCGCGAGATATTTTGAAATATTCGATAGCGGGATGTTATGCTGTTTCGGCAGTTGATTCATTTAAAAATGAAAGTTATTTAAACAATGAGAAGTGCATTGATAATTGTCCGTATTACTTAATACCAAATGTTTTTACCCCTGGCACAGATGGAAAGAACGACTTGTTGCGACCTTTCCCTTATAGGTTTATAGACAAGGTTAATTTGGTTATATACAACCGTTGGGGTCAGGAAGTTTTTAGCACACAAGATATCAATATTAATTGGAATGGCGACGATTTAAAATCGGGTAAACCATGTGTGGAAGGAGTATATTATTTTATTGCCGACGTGTATGAAAGTTATTTGGAGGGAACCAAGAAACGAAGCATAAGAGGCACCATAAATTTAATTAGATAAAACGTGTTTACAGGAATTATAGAGGCCAAGGGCTTGGTTAAATCCATTGAGCGTGAATTGGAAAACATTCAATTATGGGTTGAATCGCCTATCAGTGGTGAATTAAAAGTGGATCAAAGTGTGGCGCACAATGGCATTTGTTTAACGGTTGTGGAATTGGGTGCAGGTTGTCATAAAGTTACTGCGGTGGCAGAGACTAGGGCTAAGACCAATATTGATCAACTTTTGCCTGGAAGCAGTGTTAATTTAGAACGATGCTTGTCTGTAAATGGCAGGTTTGACGGCCATATTGTTCAGGGGCATGTAGATGATACTGCAACTTGTATAAAGGTTTTAGAAGAGGGCGGCAGTTGGTTATATTATTTTAGTTTGCACCAGATTTTGCAGCAACAGCTTATTGTAGATAAGGGCAGTATTGGTATCAATGGGGTGAGCTTAACCATTGTTGCCTGCACAGAGGAAGGATTTTATGTGACCATTATTCCGTTTACGCACGAGCACACAACCTTTAAGGAACTGAAAGAAGGTGATTTTGTGAACTTAGAATTTGATATTTTGGGCAAATACATCCAAAAACAATTAGCCGCAAGAATTTAAAGTAAAAACCGCAAAGGCATAAAACAAAAAAACCACCCGAAGGTGGTTTTTTTGTTAGTAAACTTGTTATAATTATTCTGCAATAACTTCAACAGCGATGTTAACAGAAACATCACGGTGTAAGTTTAAGATTGCTTCGTAATTACCCAATGTTTTTACATCATTGATTTCAATTTTACGTCTGTCGATTTCGAAACCTTTAGTTTTAAGAGCTTGCGCAACTTGTAAAGGAGTGATAGATCCGAAGATTTTACCATTTGCACCAGCTTTGGTACCGATGGTAATAGACATTTCTTTCAATTGTTCTGCCAATGACAAAGCATCGGTTTTCATTTTTTCGCGTTTAAGAGCACCTTGACGGTTGTTCTCTTCATGCATTTTCAGGTTGCTAGCAGTAGCCATAATAGCCATGCCACGTGGAAATAAAAAGTTATTTGCATAACCGTTTTTCACATCCACCACATCTCCTTGGTGACCCAAGTTTTTCATGTTTTCTTTTAAAATAATTTTCATACTGTTGTCTCCTTATTTTAAAGAATCGCCTGTGAATGGTAGAACTGCGATGTGACGAGCACGTTTAATTGCTTGTGCCACTTTGCGCTGATACTTCAATGAAGTACCGGTTAACCTACGTGGAAGAACTTTTCCTTGATCGTTTACAAATTTCAATAAGAAGTTAGCGTCTTTGTAATCAAGATACTTGATGCCATTCTTTTTGAAACGACAGAATTTTTTCTTCTGTGGTGCTTCAGGCATGGTGTTAAAAACCATTGCCGGAGATGAGTTTGCTTTCTTTTTCATTACTTACTTCGCTCCTTCCTGTTTTTGATCTTTTTTGCCTTGGTTGAATTCACCATTGCGTTTACGTTGGTTGTAGATAACTGCGTGCTTGTCTAAAGAGACTGTTAAGTAGCGCATGATACGTTCGTCGCGTCTGAAAGCTAGTTCAAATTTTGAAATAAAATCTGGTTTCGACCTATACTCAAGCAGATGATAGAAGCCGGTCGACTTCTTCTGAATTGGGTACGCTAGTTTGGTCAAACCCCAGTTTTCTTCATGAACCAGCTCTCCGCCTTCGTCAGTTATCAATTTGCTGTATTTTGCTACTGCATCTTTTAACTGCTCGTCGGAGAGTACGGGAGTGAAAATAATCACTGACTCATAGTCTTTTAAGACAACCGTCTCTGATGTTTTAGATTTGGTTTTAGTTGTCATTTTACTGAGGAATTTATTTAAAAAGGACCGCGAAAGTAGGCTTTTATTTTATATAATCAAAGTTATCTTCAATTATTTTTTTGATTTTCACCTTCATCCAGTTTTTTTCAGGCGTATTTTGTGGCACAACTTTGTAAACTTGGCAACACTGCATTGTTATTGCAGACTAATTTGCTCCACAAATTTAACTAAAAAAAACAGCACATTTTCCATATTGATCAGTCAAAAACTCAAAAATGGTAATTGGTTCAGACCGAAAAAAAACGAATTAACTTAAGATTTGATGATATAAAATGAATTAACCCTTTATTTATCTCCATTCAAACAAGCATTTCTCCAAATATATTTTATATTTGCACGTATGTCAATGCCCCCTTTAAGATTAATTAGCACCTTTTTATTAATAACATGGGTTGGATTTTTTAAGGTTGAGGCAAAAAAATCTGATTTCAATGCTACAGATAGCCTGCTTCAAGATTGTATAAAGCATCTCGACAATTACGACAATACCAAGGCTTTTGAATTAATGGATGAGGTTGATCGACTCATTCCGCTAGAAACAAATCGTTTTACCATTGCAGATTATTACAGCGTTAAATCCTCATTAGAAGGGAGGAGATTAAATTATGAGGAGCAATTTGGGCTTCTTGAAAAATTCAATAAACAAGCTATAGAAATTGGGGATGCGGAATATATTGGAAATGCATTTTTAGGTTTTGCTAGCTATTACGAACATTTTTCTGATTTTAAGAAGGCACTTCCTTATTTTTTAAAAGCACTTGACCAATTTAAGAAACTAAACGATGAAGTTAGAATAGCATATTTATATAATAAATTGGGGCTCATTTATTATGCGGATGATGATTTTCTTACAGCAAAAAATTATTTTATGGCCTCTTTTGTTTTGTTTAGCAGGCACAAAAACGAACTGGTTGTAAATGAATATTGGATGCAAAATGCGCTGTCTAATATTGGATTATGTTATAAAAACCTTAAGCTATATAGAAAGTCGTTATCCTATTTATTTATGGCCTACGAATTCTGTAAAACCGCAAAGTTTGAGAAGGAAAGACCGATGTCTATTATTGAGTCGAATATTGGCGTGGTTTATGGAGAGTTGAACAATTTCGATAAAGCCATTTATTATTTAAAATTAGGAATAAAAGGTAGCACAGATCCAAAAAATGAAGAATTGAATCATGGGGTAGAAAGTACTATTTATCTATCGGCTATTTATTCAAAGAAGGGAGATTTTATAGAGGCAGAGCGACTGCTGGAGGAAGCTAGAGTTATCATTCAAAATCAAAATTTGAATTTTCCTTTGGTGGTATATTACGAAGAATTAGCGAAACTATATTATCAAAAAAAGGATTATAAAGGTGCTTTTTTAGCCAAAGAAAACTATCTCCGGTTGAATGATTCTCTAGAAAGATTAGATAAAAAAACCATTTATGGCAAGCAATTTTTGGTTCATGATTTAGAAACCCAAATGATGGAAATCCAAATTTTAGAAAAAGAGAAAAACCTTCAGACTCAAGAAAAAATGGGGTTTATTGGGTTAGCTATGGCATCTATTTTAATTATATTTCTGGTATACCGAAACTTAAATAAAATTAGGGTACAACACCAAAAACTAGGCGACTTGAACCAACTGATAAATGAGCAAAAATCGAAACTATCTGAGGCAAATAAGCATTTGGAAAAATTAAATCAAAACAAAACTTATTTATTACAATCTGTTGCCCACGATTTAAGGTCGCCAATAGGCAATATCATAAGCTTAAATGGATTATTAGAAGCAGAATCGGAGCCAGATTCTGAGGAAATCGTTTTTCATAAGCTCATTCAAAATAGTTGCCTACTTAGTTTAAATATTATAGAAGATATTTTGGATCAATCGATGATAGAAAGGGGTAAATTTCAATTAAAAAAGACCGAAGCCGATATTCAACAATTGCTTGAGGATAGCATAAAAATAATTGAGTTAAGGGCTCATTCTAAAGGAATCGAAATTAAAAGACAATATAGTCAACTCCCCGAATTGTTGTTAGACCAAGACAGAATTAAGCGTGTTTTTATCAATATACTGATGAATGCAATTAAATTTAGTCCGAGAAATTCTGTTATTGAGATTTCCGAATATGTTCAAAGTGATAGGTGTATTATTTCCATTAAAGATCATGGTATTGGCATAAATGATCAAATGCTCTCTCAGATTTTCGACAAAAACTCCAATGCTAGCAGAGAGGGAACCGAAAAAGAGGGAACTATTGGGATAGGACTTTCTATCACAAGATCAATTGTAGAAGGGCATAATGGAATAATTAGAGTGGAAAGCATACCTAATTCTGGTTCAACCTTTTATATTGAACTTCCAATTTTGGACACAAATGATGCTGTTTTAACTTTTTAATTGATTCTTTTTTTTTAATTTGCGGCATGGAAAATTTTGTGGTAAGCGCGCGCAAGTATAGGCCCGATAGATTTGATACGGTGGTTGGGCAAGAGCATGTGGTTCAAACCTTAAAAAATGCCATCAAAAACAGGCATTTGGCGCATGCATTTTTATTTTGCGGTCCAAGAGGCGTTGGAAAAACAACCAGTGCCCGTTTACTAGCTAAAACGATCAATTGCACAAATATAAGTGCAGACTATGAGGCTTGCAATGCATGCGAGAGTTGTATAGCTTTCAATGCAAACGCATCGTTCAATATATACGAATTGGATGCTGCCTCCAATAATTCGGTAGATGATATCAGGGGTTTGGTAGATCAAGTAAGGTATGCACCACAAGGCGCCCAATATAAAATCTATATAATAGATGAGGTGCACATGTTAAGTGCGCAAGCTTTTAATGCCTTCTTAAAAACCTTAGAAGAACCACCACCTTACGCCAAGTTTATATTAGCCACCACAGAAAAGCACAAAATACTCCCAACCATTTTAAGTCGCTGCCAGGTTTTCGACTTTCACCGCATCAAAATTGAGGACGCAGTTAAGCAACTAAAGAAGATTTGCGAAAGTGAAAATATTATTGCCGAAGAGGAAGCCTTGCACGTAATAGGCAAAAAATCGGATGGTGCCATGCGCGATGCCCTCTCCATTTTCGATAGAATTGTTAGCTTTAGCGGCAATAAAGTTAGTTATGCCGATGTAATTTCTAATTTAAACATATTAGATTACGATTACTATTTTAAAGCTACCAACCTCTTGTTATCCGAAAATATTGCGGGCAGCTTGCTCCTATTTGATGAAATATTAAGCAATGGTTTTGAAGCCCAACACTTTTTACAAGGATTTAGCGAACACATCAGAAATCTAATGGTTTGTAAGCATCCAGATACCCTAAAACTCTTGGAGGTAGCTCCCAATGTAGCCGCAAAATTTGCGCAACAATCGGCAACTTGCAGCAGCACTTGGTTATTAAATTCCCTAAACTTGCTCAACCAAACCGATTTCAACTACAAGTTAAGCAAGAACCACCGACTGCATGTAGAACTAGCCCTCATGAAGCTTTGCAACCTTCATAGAGCAATTCAAATTACCACTCATCAGCCAAACGCTGAGGAGAAAAAAAAAATTAGTGTAAGCGCCCCTGCACAAAACAATTTGCCTGTTTCGGCTCAGCATACTCAAAACACATCAATTGAGGTAAGTGGAAATGTAAATACAATTGCAGAACCTCCCATTTATAAGCCTGCGCCAATTGAACCTAGTAATGGAAAATCAACACTCGATAAATTGCGCGACCAAGTAACAAAACAAAAGGAAGACGCCCAGCAAATCAATTCAACAAACAACGAAATTGTAGAAGAATTTAAAGAAAATAAGCCTTTTACGGAAGTAGAATTTCAGGCCATTTGGGAGGGATATATCCTCAGATTAGAATCAACTGGCAAGTCAAGAATAGCCTCCTTTTTAAAAGAATCTCCCGTTAAATTTCTGGATACAGAAAAGGTGGAAATTGAACTAAAAAGTTCTTTAGAAGCAGAGATTATGGAAGACGAAAGGATGGATTTAATTCCATACCTCAGAAGAGAATTACAAAATTTTGCGTTCGATTTGCAATTCGCCATTAACAAAGAACGCGTTCAACACATGAGCAAAGTAAGTAAGCCAGATCAACTAAAAAGAATGATAGATAAAAACCCCCAATTGGGCGATTTTGTTCAGGGTTTAGGCTTAGAGATTGACTATTAATATGAATTACGGAAAAGAAAAAATCAAGCAATCTTTTGGTTCAAGAATGCGCAAACTTTTAAATTACTTTTTAAAAGGTCTGCTCATAACCCTGCCCATTTACGCCACCTACAAAATTATTAGGTCGCTCATGGAATCTATTGATGAAGTATTGCTCCTAGATACCCCAGGTTTGGGTTTCTTAATTGTAATAAGCACAATTACCACTATGGGTTTTATTGGTTCAACCCTCATTACCCGCCCCATCGTAGATTTAATGGACGATTTTTTCTCAAACATCCCATTGGTTAAAACCATTTATACCTCGGTAAAAGAACTTATAGAAGCCTTTGTGGGCGAGAAAAAAAAATTTTCCAAACCCGTTATTGTGGAGCTATCGCCCGGAATTTACAAACCTGGATTTGTGACACAAGACGAATTAATGAGCCTAAATTTGCCTGGCATGGTGGCCATTTACATGCCCCACTCCTACGCATTCTCGGGAAATTTATTCTTTATAGATAAAAGCAAAGTGCAAGTCTATAAAGGAGAAAGCAGCAACCTCATGAAATTTATCATTTCGGGCGGGGTCATAAATTTAGATGAACCAAATGAAGAAAGCTTATGACAAAAAAAATCACAGACTTTTTACGTTTAATAAGAGTCAACAACCTCATCATTATTAGCCTTACCCAGGTTTTTGCCTATTATTTTCTTACGCCTAGCATTAACTACCACAACCTGTTACAAATAGATTTTATTCTATTGCTTATAAGCACCTTTTTGGTGGCGGCTGGCGGTTACATCATCAACGATTATATGGATGTGATGTTAGACCTTATTAACAAGCCAGGCAAAGTAATTGTTGGAAACACCATTTCGCGCAGGTGGGCCATGTTTTTACACCTCCTTATCAATGCCATTGCCTTTATTTTAGCCCTCGCAATTAACAGAAAAATAGCCCTTTTGGTGCTCGTTTGTTCCATTTGCTTATGGCTATATTCTCAGTTCTTAAAAAAGACCTATCTGGCTGGGAACCTTTTAGTGGCAGGACTTACAGCCTTTACCATTTGGATTTTATACCTATTTAACCCCAATATCATGAAAAACGGAATTTGGGTTTACAGTTTATTTGCCTTTGGCAGCACACTTATTAGAGAAATTATTAAAGACAGTGAAGACTTGCGTGGCGATCAAAAATTTAAGGCCAAAACACTCCCCATTGTTATTGGCATTAGAAAAACCAAAGACATTTTAATCTACCTACAAATCATTTTAATCTCGTTATGCATGGTTTATTGCAGCTCCTTCGTAGCCATCAGTTATAGCAGTCAAACCATTTTCATTCCATTTCTCCTATACATGTTGGGCTTGGTTTTATTGCCCATGGTGGCCATGGCATGGCTCATCAAAACAGCAGACGTAAAGAGCGATTTCACCCGCCTCAGCCTCCTCAGCAAATTAATCATGATAAGCGGCATAGTGTCCATGATATTTTGGCGATATTAGCCGTAATTCGTTAACAATTTTGACCGCAAAAGCAACATATAGATTTTCCAATGTAAAGCTTTCCTTAGGGTTTGTATGCTTCTTTTTCGGTCTGAACCAAACAATATTGCGCGCACAAGAAAGCAGTGGAAGGCAGCGGGGCTTTAGATTTCCTGTTGTAAGGATTTCCTTATGGCTGGTAATCTTTTTTTTCGGTCTGAAC
>Ga0163151_10000285_pt1 | contig 90620 bp, 69 predicted proteins | sample OliLakLV19MP5IB2_FD_145596 | JGI IMG/M metagenome (GOLD analysis project Ga0163151, IMG submission 145596) | Freshwater microbial mat bacterial communities from Lake Vanda, McMurdo Dry Valleys, Antarctica - Oligotrophic Lake LV.19.MP5.IB-2 | ecosystem: Environmental > Aquatic > Freshwater >...
TCTGTTATGTAATTAAAATAAGGTTCTATGTTCATTTGATTTTTTTTCAAAGAAACAACCTACTTTAAAATCCCTAACTAATGCGTGTGGTAACTTATTGACATTCAGCTGTTACTCATGCGGTGGCCCTGGCGATAAAGTATCTTTTTTAAATGAAAAGGGGAATGGTGTAATAATAAATATTCTATCAAATTTTCGTGTTTCTGTACTAAATTCGGATGGTTTTGAGGTCATTTATTCCATTCAGGAATTAGTACCATTAGCAGATAAATCAAATTACAAAGTTGACTTTAAAAGTGAAAATAAATGGCAGGATCAAAAGGAAGAACAAAAAATAAAACCACCCAACTTAGAAGTAGATGAAGCTTGGGAAGTTGACCTACATCTACATGAGCTTATTGATAGCTACCAACAGAAATCTGACCATGAAAAACTACTATTTCAACTAAATTATTTCAAGAAATGTATGGATGCAGCATTTTCACATAGAATCAAAAAGGCTATTTTCATTCATGGCGTTGGAAAAGGTACATTACGACAAGAGATTATTCATGCTTTAAAAGATTATGAGCGTATTACCCATTACGATGCTCCCTTGAAACGCTATGGATATGGAGCCATTACTGTTGAGTTTCGTTGATTTATTTCTTTCAGAAAAATCCGTATTTTTGCTGTGTGTTCAGAAAAACTGAATAACGTTCTTTAACATATCAGACCTCTCTATCGCTCTGGCTTTAAAAGCCAGGGAGGAAAGTCCGGACAACAGAGAGCATCCTGTCCGCCATTGGTGGATACCTGACGGCAAACGTCAGGGCAAGAAAGTGCCGCAGAAACTAAACCGCCTAGCGATTACAGCAAAGGTAAGGGTGAAAGCGCGAGGTAAGAGCTCACGGGTTATGCAAGCAATTGTATGATTAAGGTAAACCTCAGGAGTTGCAATGCCAAATAATGAATGACTGCTCGTCTCATTTTAATATGAAATTCATTGGTAGGCAGCATAGATAAATGATAGATATATCCTGAAAATAGTTCAGGATGAAACAGAATCCGGCTTATGCCAAAGGCATTCTTTTGGAAATGGTCTGATATGTTATTTTTTTTCTCTTCCTACAACTACCTTCCCTTCCAAAACTATTTCTTTGGTATTTTTTGGGCAATTTGGAGTGTACTTTACTACCCAGCGATATTCCCCTTCTTCCACAATTTTCCCATTAGAAATTTTCCCACTCCATTTCTTATGAAAATTGGATGTTTCAAAAATTACATTTTTTCCTTTTTTATCAAACACTCTCAAAACAAAGCTTTTAACATCGTCAATTTCATAGTAAAACTCGCCATTTAAAAATTCTGCACCCGGATTAAATGATGGCAAATACGTAAACACAGCATTATCTTTTCTAAATCGTAAGCGGACACTATCTGTTATCAAACATCCTTCTTTAGCTATTTCAACTTTATACATTCCTGATTTTCTTGCAACAATTTGTTGTGCTGTCTCTAAGGTAGACCAGGCATAAGTAGCTCCAAAGTTTTTAGCAGATAAATAATATTCATTTTCACAAACAGAAATATCTGCAACAGTCAGTTGATTTTTTCTAGAAAAAGGTTTTTCTATTATTTGACTACAACGATCTTCTAACAAAAATATGCCGCCAGAAACATCTTTTATATTATTAGAATCCTCAAGATTGTAAAAAATAGCGGGCAATCCAAAATTACTACTACGAGGACTTAAATCTATCGCATTGCTTTCATAGTTGCAATCCGGAAATGAATAATCAGGGAATCGTATTACAGCTATCTGTCTGCCAGGCCTAGCCACATATATTTTTCCATCGGGAGCAAGATTTAAACTACCAAATGAATTATCGTTATTAGCTCTCGCCACTTCCGAAAACACTTTCTCAATAATATTCAGCTGCGTAATGCCAGTTTTACCTTTCAAAAAAGAGATATATAATTTGCTGTTGTCTTCCGAAAATGCTAGCCCATATGGAGAGCCTAAAAGCGTTAAAGAAAGTACATTAGAAATTTTTCCTGTAGAATTATCAAAATCAAATAATTCCAAATTATTATTTGTGCGATAACAAATGGCAGAAGCTAACAATCGTCCATTTGGAGAAAAACAAATAGAGCCTATTGCTTCTTTATTTTCGCTAGCACCAGTTTCATTATGTATGGTGCCTACAGCTGATTTTACCGGACTACCAATTCCTTGGGAAGTAAGTGGATAAGAAAAAAAATTGTTTGAATTCCAAGCATGAACAACTATCCAATACCCTGTATGATTGTTATTTAAAGTAACTGTCAGCTTTTCGGTACAAGACTCAAGTAATCTTATATTTTTTTCAAGTACTACTCCACCCTGCCTTGATATATCTATTACAGAATAACAAAAACCTTTTGAACCTGCTTTTTCGTCAGTTGTAAAAAGGTAAAAAATACTTTTAGAAGTAGGCTTCTTAACAATTAATGCTGACTGTGTTGATGATTTGGAGCCGTTAAGATTTGCACCATTGGACATTATTTCCTGCTTTTTGTTCCACACTGTTATCCCATCCGTGTAAAACAACAAGTTACCTGAATCGTCAGTAGCAGTAGCACAGCCTTCCAGCGTAAACAATTTACCATCAAAAATTGGCTGAGCATGATTATTAGAAAATTTCAATCCTGCTCCGTTCCCAAAATACCAAACAGATTGAGCAGGTAAAAAAAATTGAAATAAAAAAAATAGGGAGGTTAGAACGAAAACATTTTTCATTACTACTGAATCAACGAGATCTCAGTTCTTCTATTTTTAGCTCTACCATCTGGATTATCGCTTCCATCTGGATTTTCGTTTGGAGCAATTGGTTTTGTTTCTCCAAATCCATTTGTAATTATTCGATTGCGATTAACCCCCTTTGAAGCTAAATAGGATGCAATTGCATTAGCTCTACGTTTAGAAAGTGATAAGTTGTATTCATCAGAACCTTTCGAATCTGTATATCCAGCTATATTTATTTTAGCATTCTTACTGTTCTTTAAAAAACTTACAACTTTATCAAGTTCGCTGGAAAATGTTGGATTAATGCTTGACTTATCATAATCAAATAAAATATTGCTTACCGAGAAAGCTACAACCGGCTTTGGATTCTCATCTACATTTGTGTTAGTTACAGTTTGCGATGAAGCAATCACCGTTGGTGTTGCCGCAACAGTAGGTGTGGCTACGACTGCAACAGTAGCTGTTGTAATGGCTATTACAGAGTCGGATTTAGCAACGATAACAGCTATAGGTAAAATGTGTTCACTATACAAAGGAATTGACGCTTTATCAATTTTAGTTAGGTATTCAGGATAATTATTGTCGTTTAAATTACCCAGTATTTTGTTGATATCAAAAAAAGCATTTCTAACTATTAAACTGTTTGGCGTCTGGTTAACGTCTAACTCCTGATACAAATCATAGACCTCACATAATCTTGGAATTGCTACATCTAAAGAAACTGGCGGAGTGCCCGAGCGGATGTTAAATGTAAAATTATAGTTATTGCCATGAGTTAACTTGAAGGCATACTTTCCATTTTCAATTTTATAATCGCCTAGCTTCTTCCCTTTCTGTTTATCAAATACTGTGATTGTTCCACTCTTTATTCCAATCGTAGTTCCAGCTAAAAGTATTTCACTGACATCATCACAAAAATCTACTGAATAAATATCCATATCATTCGATCCATCTACCGCTAAGGCAGACGAAGAATAATATGCCTTGTTACCATTATTAGCTAGAATAAAATAAATGTCTTCTCCAGGAGTATTAAAAGGGCGACCTAAATTAATTGGACTAGACCATTTATCAGCATCTTTTTGAGATTTAAAAATATCAAAGCCCCCCATGCTATTGTGTCCTTTAGAAGAAAAATACATAGTCATTCCATCGGCAGTAATGAATGGCGCATCCTCATCGTAGGGCGTATTAATCGGAGCGCCCAAATTTACTAGCGAACTCCAAGAACCATCCGCTTGTTTTTTCGCTACATAAATATCTCTACCTCCCACTCCTCCCTCTCTATCACTTACCACATACAACTCATTTCCTGCAACTGCAAATCCGAAAAAACTAGTTTCCCAAGCTTTAGTATTTAAATCTGATTTTTCATACATGACTGTAGGTTTGCTCCAAATACCTTCAGAAAAATTGCTGTGATAGAATGTGCCTTGCTTTATTCCCCTATAAAAATAAATGGTTTTACTGTCTTTTGAAATACTAATAACTGCTTCATGTTTTTTAGTATTAATTGGAGCACCTATTGAAATAGCAGAATCCCACCCATTACGAGTAAGGCTCGTTTTATAGATATCTTCAAAATATTTATCATCCCAATCTACCTTGCCACCTGTTGTGTTTTCAAGGCGAGCTGTAAAGTACATAACTGAATCATTCGAAGTTAAAACTGAACCATAATCATCATATTCACTATTAATTGAATTTCCAACAGGTGCAATTTTAAAAAAACGTTCGCTACCATTAATATTAAATTTTTCAACTAAAGGCAGCTTATATAATTCAATCCCATTATTACACATTTCGATATAATGAAGAATGCTATTGTTTAATTCGTTTTCTTCTGCATCCATTAAATACGAACCGTGATACGATAACATATTTAAATAACGTTTGTAATTGGATTTGGCGTTCTCAAACTTACCAGCTAAATGGCACGCACTTGCCAAAAAGTAATAAGCTTCCCCTAAAGAATCTTTAGAGTACTTTATTGCATTTTCATAATATGGTATCGAAGCTATTTGAAGAAAATTGTTGTATAAAGTTTGAGCTTGCTCAAAGTTATACATAGGATTCGTAGAATCAATTTTTAATAACTCCAAATACTTCTTAGAAGCTAAATTGTAATTACCATAATCAAATTCTTTACGAGCTGATTTCAAAAGCTTTTTTTCTGTCTTTTTAGTCTTGCTACTTGAAAACGTACCATATGGTTTTTGGTTTTGAGAGTAAGAAAAAAAAGAAAAAAACAGTAAGAAAACGAAAAGTATTTTTTGCATGCTGAGTTAATAGCTTGATTTACAAATATAAAAAATAAAACATAACTAACAGAAAAAGAGCGCTTTACTCTATTCTAAAAAAATCTAGCTGAGAAAAACGAATCAAATGAATGTTTGTATAATAATGGTTAATAATCTTTGTGTAGGAGTACCCCATCTCTCCCATTCGCATAGCCCCTTCCTGGCAAAGTCCTACACCATGCCCAAACCCTTTTCCACTAAAAATTACATGGTCGCCATTTTGCTTTATAGTAAAAAAAGTGGATTTCAACTTCATGTCCTCTCTGATATTTTTTAGAGGAATAAAATATTGATTATTTAATAAATACGCTTGACGGTTTGGCTGATCAAAATTTAAAAGTTTTTGACATAACAAAGAATCTCCAACAGGACAACCAAACTTAGTTTGCAAATAATCCAACCAAAGATCTTTAGGGATGCTTTTTTCCCAAATAGCATTTGTTTTATGCAAACAAAAAGTATCTTGTATTGATCGCAAAGAAGATACGGGCCTAGACCAAACATCTTCAGAATTCATAGTTTGCCCTCCACAATTAGAATGAAAAGCGGAGGTAACGATGCGCGCACTATCATCTACTAAAATATATTCTGCGGTTTCAAATGCAGCATCTCTAATATTTTGGCTAAACGTTTTTCCTTTATAAACTTGGCAATGCACTTCATCACATAATTGAAACCCTTCCTCTTCATGCCTACGCCAATTCCCTAATGCGTAGGTGCGACAAACAATTGTTTTTACTTTATTAAATTCTTGTGAATTATATATGCCTACTTCCCACTGCACAACCCCTGCAACATATTTTTCAATATTGACCTTACAAAGCATTTTTAATGTATTTGCAGATGCAGTGATGGTTAATTCATCATCGTATATTCTGACTTTGTAATCAGGCTGAACTGCTTTTAATTTAAAACTGCTTTCCGCATTCTTTGGAACAAAACGTACAGAATAGAATTTTTTTTCAAAATTCGGAAATTTCAACAAAAGCGAATCGTTTATCAAAGTAACAGAAACAAAAGAAATATTAGCTACGTGCGAATCAACTACCTCACCACTATCCCCATAAATTTTGTAGCTACCCGAAGCTTGAAAAAAATTAATAGCAGTTACTTTGTAACTAGCAAATAGCCGAATCGAAATAATTTGCTTTTGATCAGCAGAAGCTCCAACCCTAGCATTAGAAAAAGGAGAAAGATAAAGTGATAAGTAAATAAATAATAATGTGAATCTTCTCATATACAAATACCAAAAGAAATTAATAACATCCTAATGTGTTATTGCGAAACTACTTTAAACTCTGTCCTCCTATTCATCTGCCTATGCTCATCCGAATCATTAGGCACTACTGGCTTTGTATCTCCAAAACCTTTATACGTAAGTCTATCTCCTGCAATTCCATTTGCAGCAAGATATTGAGAAACCGATTTTGCTCTATTTTCTGAAAGAACCTGGTTCTTCTTTACATCCCCAACGTTGTCGGTATGTCCGCGCAACTCAATTTTAAGTGAAGGATTATTTGTCAGGAATTCAACCAACTTATTCAACTCACTTTTCGACTCATCTTTTAAATCAAATTTATTGGTTTCAAAAAAAACATTTTTTAAAGTTACACTAGAATCCTTAGTTATGGGCGAAAGCGGTATTATAACTTCAAAAGGCAAATGATCCTTCTTATCCTTTAACGCAAAATTTTCCGAGAAAAATAAATAACCTGTTTTGGAAGTACTAAATGCGTAATCTTTATTTAGTGGCAGGCAAATTAAAAACTCACCTTTAGAACTATTTGAGACTGCGCGAAGAACAGAATTTCCTGTAGCCAAATCTACTACATCGATATCAGCCTGTAATACTTTTTTAGTAACAGCATCATAGACTTTACCTTTTACATAAATTGTTTTGCCCGGCTGCGCTTCTTCATACAATTCAAAACTATAAAGATCCAGCCCTCCATAACCACCAACCCTATCAGAAGCAAAATAGGCCAATTTGCCATCGCGAGATACAAGGAGACTATTTTCATCGTTGTAAGTATTAATTGGATATCCTAAATTTATGGCAGGGCCCCACTCGCCATTTGGCTGTCTGCGCGACATATAAATATCTAAACCACCCATTCCCGGGTGGCCGTCAGAAGAAAAATAAAGTGTTTGATTATCCGGGTGAATAAAAACCGATTCTTCACTACCAGAAGTATTAATATTACTTCCAAGCTTAACAGGAGTTGTCCATTTACCGCCCGGCTTTAAGGTTGAAACACAAATATCAGTTTCTTTTATTCCTTTCGCATTCATTGATCCACGAATAAAATAAAGTGTTTTTCCATCGGATGAAAAAGAAGGTTGTGTTTCCCACCATTTTGTACAAACTGGTGATCCTAAATTTACAGGTTTGGACCAATCATCTCCATTTTTTAGAGAGTAAAAAATATCGCAGCTACCAAAACCACTTCTGCCAGCTCCGTATCCAAAATCTCCTTCACAGGCTACAAAGAAAAGTATTTCTCCATCTGGAGACAAGCTTGGCGCTCCTTCGTTTCCTGCAGAATTTATTTTAGGACCAATGCCTCGAGCTTCACTCCATTTACCATTTATCTTCTCGCTAACATAAAAATCCTCTTGCCAACCAGCTTGAGTTTCGGTAGATGGTAGTCTTCTAGTAAACAGAAATCGCTGCTCATCTGCTGTAATGGAAGGGAAATATTCATCGTATTTGGAATTTATCCCTGAACCCACATTAATAGGTTTAAATGGTACTGGATTTTTTATTGCTTCCAAAGCAAAGTCGCAATTATTTATTCCAAGCTGAGCTGCTTTCTCCATATCCTTATTTGAAGATGGTCTATTAAGAAAAGACATGAAATTATTTTTAGCATCAGCATACTGCCCTATGCTTGCTTGTAATTGAGCGAGGGTAAAAAAATTACCCGGATACATTGCCTGATTTATTTCCAGCGCTTTCTTAATTTCATCAATAGCTTTAAGTTGCTGCTTCAAATCACCGTACAGATAACCAAGCATGGTGTGTGCCTCTAAAAATAAATCATCTTTTTCAATGGCTGCCTGTAAAGCCTTTAACGTTTTATCATAATCTCTCAACCCATATTGAGTTCTGGCTTCTTCAAAAAGTTTAATAGCTTTTTTATTGGCTGTGGAATATTTCTCTTGAGAAAAAGAAATTGTATTAATAAAAAGCAAGATAAAAAAAACAGCTATGGGTCGGAAGATTACATTCATAGATTCAGTTTAATCAAAAATTGTTCCTTAAGGTATTCCTATGTATTTATGCGATTGTAACGAAATCATCCAGCGGGGGTGTTGCATTACATAATCAACGATTAATGGAAGCATTTCTTTGCTTTTACTCCATTCTGGCTGCAAAAACGTTTTTGCCATTGAATTGGGAAGCAATTTTGCATTTTCCTCTGCAAACCTAAAATCGTCTTTATTATGAATTATTACTTTTAGCTCACTAGCCTTTTGAAAATTTTGTTTTAATACTGGCATGTTTTTTTTGGGAGAAATACATATCCAATCCCATTCACCCGTTATTTCGTATGCACCCGAAGTTTCTAAAAATGTTTGAATATTATTTTCTTTAAACTGCTGTGTAATATACTTCAAATTATACATGCAGGGCTCACCGCCTGTAATAACTACAGCTTTGGCAGGATGCTTCATTGCATTTGAAATTATTGAGTCTGCGGCACTTAATGGGTGTTTGCTAGCGTCCCAGCTTTCCTTTACATCGCACCAATGACAACCTACATCACAACCTCCAATACGAACAAAATAAGCAGGTTTTCCGGTATGAAATCCTTCGCCTTGAATAGTATAAAATTCTTCCATTAATGGAAGTTGCTTTCCTTCTCCTATTACAGATTGATTGAAAATCATAGTTCAGACCACAAATTTAGTATTTATATTTTCTGTACTATTTTTTGATAAATTTACGAAAACAATGAAGCAAAACACCGCTATACTCCTTTTGCTTATCCTACTTGGTTGTTCGCGAACTTGGGGACAAGAAATTCATTCCAACGTAGATTCTTTATTGTCTATTAGCGATAAATATTCTGAGCACAACACAGACTCTGCTTTTCACTTTGCTTTCATGGCTGCAGAACAAAGTCAATTAAAAAATTTTCCCGCATTGTTGGCAAAATCTTACCAATCCATTGCTGCGTTGTATGATAAAATTGACGATGCAAATAAAACTATTGTTTTCTATGAAAGAGCCTTGGCCCAAGTACAGAAATCTGGAGATGAAAAGCTAACAACAGAACTAACTTATGAAGTAGCAAACTCTCACTTCATTAAAGGGAGCTACGACAAAGCAGAGCTTTATTATCGTAAAGCTAGGCAGTTGGCCGAAAAATATCAGAATAATGATATTATATACAAAGTAGTAATTGATATGGTCTATTTCTATTCCATTATAGGCAATGTTCAACAAGACTCTGTTCGACATTATATTGCTCAGGGACTAAAGATTGCTGGAATGTTAAACGATTCGATTAAAATAGCTAAATTATTTAAAGCCTATAGCGGATTATTTTTACCTATTAAAGAGTACGATTCCTCCTTGGTATACGTTAAGCGAGCTTTAGAAATCTATAAGAAGAAAAACGACAATGAAGGATTGACGGACGGTTATAAGTCTTTAGGTGATATTTATTGGTATAAAAAGGACAACATTCAGGCAAAAAAGTGTTATAGCTTGGCTTATGAATATGGTAAAAAGACGAACAGCACTAATTCAATTGCATTTTTGGCTTGCGACCTTGCTTATATGTATGCCCAGGAAAATAATAAACCTGAACTAGATAAGTTCGCATTGGAATCAATAACTGCTGCTGAAAAAACTAATTCATGGCGCACGATAAGCTACGTGGGAAAATGGCTTAGTAAAGCTTATCAAATATCAGGTAATTTTGAAAAATCTTTGCTCTATTATAAAAAGTTTCACGCCTCAGAAGACAGTATAAATAATCGAAATCGCATTCAGATGACTTCGAAATCGAGCACTGAAGAATTATTTGAGGGAAAAATATTAAACTTAAAAATTGAACAAGAGAAGAAACAAGCAATAGCTAAGGAAAAAGAAGAGTATCAAAAAAAAATAAGGAACATACTTATTGGCGGAATTTTAACTACTATTTTACTTTTAGTTGTTGCTCTTTACAGTTACATTCAGAAAAAGAAAGCTAATGAAATTATCTTCAAACAAAAAGAAGAAGTTGAATTACAGAAACAAAAAATTGAAGAAAAAAATACTGAGATTACCGATAGCATAAATTATGCTAGATATATTCAGAATTCAATCCTGCCTGACCTTAGCAAAATTAACGAGCTATTCCCAGATTCTTTTGTATTGTATAAACCAAAGGACGTAGTAAGTGGAGATTTTTACTGGTTTGACAAAACATCAAATTATGTTTTTTTAGCTGCCGCTGACTGCACAGGTCACGGAGTACCTGGAGCATTAATGAGCATGCTAGGAAATGACAAGCTGCATTACGCAAAAAATTCAAACATCACTGACCCCGGAGAAATCCTCTCCTTCGTAAACTTAGGAATCAAATCTTCACTTAAACAAAATGAATTGAGTAGTACCTCAAACGATGGAATGGATATTGCATTGTGCAGCTACAACCTAAGTACCAGCACCCTAAAATTTTCAGGAGCTAATCGTCCGTTATGGTTGGTGAGAAATAAAACACTGATTGAAACAAAGCCTACGAAAGCATCTATTGGTGGCACTACTACTGATAATCAGATTTTTACTTCCCATACTATTAAACTTGAGTTAAATGACACAATCTATTTAGCAACGGATGGCTTTGCAGATCAGTTTGGAGGAGAGAAAGGTAAAAAAATGATGAGTAAGAATTTTAAAGAGTTATTATTAGAAATTCAAGATTTAAATATGCATGAGCAAAAAAATATTTTAGAAGAAAAATTTGCCGGCTGGAAAGGGGAATTTGAACAAGTTGACGATGTTCTTGTTATTGGATTCAGAGTTTAGTTTTCTTAAGCTAATACACAATATTCAATTCTTCATAATCTCACACAAATAAATTTATTGTTGGTTAAAAAGAATGCACCAACTAATTATAAAAAATCGCGGGTTAATAAATTTCTTTTTTATTAGCCTTCAGCGTATTTATTAATAGTGAGGCTATAGTCATTGGTCCTACTCCACCAGGGACAGGAGTTATGTAAGAGCATTTAGAAGCTACTTCTTTGTATTTTACATCACCGAGCAACTTCCAACCTGTTTTAGTTTCGTTAGATTTCAGTCGGGTAATTCCTACATCTATCACAACAGCTCCTTGCTTCACATAGTCAGCCGTTAAAAATTCAGCCTTGCCAAGTGCTACTACTAAAATATCAGCCTGCGCACAAACTTCTTTTAAATTTTTAGTCTTGCTATGCGTAAGTGTTACAGTACAATTTCCAGGATAAGAATTTTTACTTAGCAAAATACTTATTGGAGAGCCCACAATATGGCTTCTGCCAATTACCACACAATTTTTTCCTGCAGTTTCAATTTTATATCTTTCAATTAATTTTAAAATACCAAAAGGAGTAGCAGGCAAATAAGTTGGCAATCCCAATGCCATCCTCCCCACATTGGCAGGATGAAAACCATCTACGTCTTTCTCAGGAGAAATTGCTTCAATAACTTTTTGTTCTGAAATATGTTTGGGCAATGGCAGTTGAACGATAAATCCATCTATTTCATTGTTGTTATTAAAATCAGAGATGCTTTTCAGCAAATCAGTTTCAGCTATAGTATCGGGCAATTTTACTAAAGTAGATTTAAACCCCACGCGCTCACAAGCCTTTATTTTTCCTCCTACATAAGTTTCACTTGCACCATCGCTCCCTACCAGTATGGCTGCTAAGTGCGGAGCTCTTCTGCCAGACGCTACAAGTATTTTTACTTCAGCAGCAATCTCGTCCTGAATTTCTAAGGCTGTTTTTTTTCCGTCAATAATTGTCATAAGAATAATTACAATTCAATAAAACGCATATCGTATTTTTATCTTGGTCTTGGCATATTTTGCATCATCTTGCGCATTTGATCTTTATTGCCCATGGAGCGCATCATCTTGCGCATATCATCAAACTGCTTCATTAATTTATTAACCTCTTGAATGTCTGTGCCACTTCCTTTTGCTAAACGCTGGCGCCTGCTGCCATTAATAATTTCCGGGCTCATTCTTTCTGCAGGAGTCATTGAATGTATAATTGCTTCAATTCCCTTAAATGCATCGTCTTTTATCTCTACATCCTTCATTGCTTTTCCTACCCCAGGAATCATTCCCATAAGATCCTTCATGTTGCCCATCTTTTTTATTTGCTGCAACTGAGTAAGGAAATCGTTAAAGTCAAATTTATTTTGTGCAAATTTTTTGTGAAGCTTTTTTGCTTCCTCTTCACTAAATTGCTCCTGGGCTTTTTCAACTAGCGTAACCACATCACCCATACCTAAGATTCGATCGGCCATACGGTCGGGATGAAAGACATCAATCGCATCCATTTTTTCTCCCGTTCCTACAAATTTGATAGGCTTGTTCACTACACTCTTAATTGAAAGAGCAGCACCACCACGCGTATCTCCATCTAATTTGGTGAGTACTACTCCACCAAAATCTAATTTATCGTTAAAAGCTTTTGCCGTATTTACAGCATCTTGCCCTGTCATAGCATCCACCACAAACAAAATCTCCTCTGGTGAAACTGCTTTTTTAACAGCTTCAATTTCATTCATCATTTGCTCATCCACCGCCAAACGTCCAGCAGTGTCGATAATAACAATTGAATGATTATTGTCCTTCGCAAATTTCACTCCCTTCTTGGCAATACTAACAGCGTCTTTATCTTCTTTATCAGAAAATACGGCTACTCCAATTTGCTCACCAAGAATATGGAGTTGATCAATTGCAGCAGGTCGATAAATATCGCAGGCAACCAACAAAGGATTTTTTCCTTTTTTTGTTTTTAAATAATTAGCAAGTTTTCCTGAGAAAGTAGTTTTACCTGAACCTTGCAGACCACTCATCAAAATTACTGCAGGGTTTCCGGCAATTTTTAACTCAGAATTTTTTCCGCCCATTAACTCTGCTAATGCATCGCGAGTAACTTTGGTCATCAGCTGTCCTGGCGATATGCTGGTAAGCACATTTTGGCCAAGAGCTCTTTCCTTTACATTATCTACAAATGTTTTGGCAACTTTATAGTTTACGTCTGCATCCAATAATGCCTTTCGAATCTCTTTTAAAGTTTCATTAATATTTACTTCCGTAATTTTTCCCTGGCCTTTTAAAATCTTAAAGGCTCTGTCTATTTTATCACTTAAATTCTCAAACATATTTCTTTGAATATTATATCTAACAAAGTTAATTTTTTCTCAGTTTTGGGCATGTTTTAATAAGCTGAGCTGAGGCTAACTTATCGATGTCAATAAATACTTCATTTAAGTCACACTTAAATCAGGAATTTATGCGTATCTATACAGAATTGCAGTTTAAAACACTAAATTTATGCGAATTATACAGTTTGAAAGAGATAAGTCAAAGTTTATGGCTGTTCTTCGTAAAAATGTGAACGATTACTTTCAGGAAAATGGCATTTCTTCCAAGGGCAATTGGAAGATGCTTGTGAAGACTGTAGTAATGTTATCAGTATATATTACTCCTTTTATATTGATACTAACAGTACCCATGCCGGGCTGGATGATTTTTCCACTTTCAATAATCATGGGAATAGGCATGGCAGGTACTGGAATGTCTGTGATGCACGATGCTGTACACGGTTCTTTTTCCAAGAAAAGTTGGCTTAACCAAATGTTTGGAAGCACTATTTTTTTACTGGGAACTACTATGTTTAACTGGAAAGTACAACACAATATATTACATCACACTTTCACAAACATAGATGGTATGGATGAAGATATTGCAGGACGCGAATTGCTTAGATTTTCTAAGCATGCACCTCTAAGAAAAATGCACCGCTTCCAACATATTTACGCCTATATCTTATACAGCTTCATGACTCTTTCTAAATTAGTGAATGATTTTTTTCAACTTCATAGTTACAACAAAAAAGGACTTACCCAGCAGCAGAATGCAAAACCTACTACAGAATTTTTAAAACTTATAGGCATTAAATTAATTTACTTTTCAGTTTCAATTGGGCTTCCAATGATTTTTTCAAGCTTTTCCTGGTGGGAAATTCTGTTAGGATTTCTTGTAATGCATTGTACTGGCGGTATGATAATGGCGCTAGTTTTTCAAATGGCTCATATTGTAGAAGGAGTTGAACAGCCTTTACCAAGCGTAGAAGGAAATATTGAAAACGAATGGGCAATACATCAACTTCAAACAACTGCAAATTTTTCTAGAAAAAGTAAAATTATGAATTGGTTTATTGGAGGCTTAAATTTTCAGATTGAACATCATTTATTCCCTAACATTTGCCACATTCACTATCGCAAGATTTCACACATAGTTGAAAAAACTGCCTTAGAATATGGTCTTCCTTATAACATCAAACCTACGTTTGTGCATGCACTAGCCTCACACACACGCATGCTCAGGTCTTTAGGAAGTATGGATACTGTATCAAGCGCAAAAGCTGCATAGGCTTCTGGCAGCATAATTGATATATTACTTTCATGAAAGTTTATCAGATATTTATTGCTGTTTTAATTCTGTCCTCTTTAAAGCCCGCTACATTTAGCACTAGCGAATGCCGAATAAAGGTAAGCGGAACTGTAACGGAAACTCGTAAATATTGCGGAGGCGCAAGACCTACAGCCGAAATACTTGCCCAATTAAATACACCTAAGCCTTCGCCTAATAAAAAAATTTATATCAAAAAAGGTAAGATAAATACTTTAGACAATAAGGTGATTTTGGCTTTAAGTACGGATGCAAAAGGAAACTTTAATGCTAAACTTAAACCTGGAACATACCTGATTGTAGATTCAACAAAGAAAGATTTAAATTATTATAATCAACTTCTACTCGCTTACAAAGAAAAAACTGAATCTTACAAAGCCATAGATTCCCTTTGCCTGAAAGAGTGGTACGAAAAAGCGGATTATGTATTTGAAGTGACTAAAAGTGGAGAAAACAAAATAAGCCTTAACTATTTAATAAATTGCGAGGAATATGTGCCTTGCACTACATTCCTTGGTCCTTTTAGGCAATAGCATATTGCTAGTTACCTCCATTTCCGATTAATATTATCCTTTCCACTCGCAATTCTCCGGTTTTCTTATTTTCGCTTCTCAATTTTAAAAACTATATATGAATCGTACATTTACAATGATTAAACCGGATGCGGTTGCAAACAAAAACACAGGTGCTATCCTAGATGTAATAATTAAAGGCGGCTTTAAAGTAATAGCCATGAAAATGCTTCAACTTACTCCCGAAAAAGCAGGTGCTTTTTATGAAGTTCACAAAGAGCGACCTTTTTATGGAGAGCTAGTAAAGTATATGAGCTCGGGTCCTATTGTAGCAGCAATTTTAGAAAAAGAGAATGCAATAGAAGATTTCAGAAAACTAATTGGCGCTACAGATCCATCCAAGGCTGCTCCTGGAACTATCCGTGCCATGTTTGCTAAATCCATTGATGCAAACGCCATACATGGGTCTGACAGCAATGAAAACGCTGCTCTAGAAGGCAGCTTCTTCTTTTCTCAAATGGAACGCATTGCTTAAACCAGAGAATACTTAAAATAAAAAAAGGGAGCATTGCTCCCTTTTTTTATGCGCCTATCCAACACGCTTAGTCTTGTTTTTTTCCTCCAGTAATTTTACTTACTAAAGCCTCTGCCCCATCAATTAGTTTTTTGAGGAGGTCAAAATACAATGCAATAACAAGTGAAAGAGTCATACACCAAATTACAATCATGTTTACCCAATAGGTGTCAAAATAATTTCCAAAGATAGCTTTACGTGGAGCATAAAAATGAGCACGTATAAATGTGTCTTTAGAAGGATCTAAAAATATTGGTTCTGTACGTTGAATAAGTTCACCGTTGCTTTCAAGAATTTTATCTTCCAGCGTATTTGAGTTTTTAACAAGATCACTTAAACTTTCGTTCTCGTATTCGTTTTTCACTCTCATAAATTCTTCCGGTCCTATCTTTTTGGTAATAGCAGAAATAACAGCATCCTTTTCATTACTTGCAATGTTGTACGCCTTTATGTAATACTGCTGCACGTTATTCAAGTATTCTGTAACCTGGTTAGCTAGTTCTTCATTAAATGAACTTAACTCCAACTTATCTAATACGGTACACTTGTATTTAGTAGTAAAACGCATTTCCTTTGCAATCTCTGCTTTTATTAATACTATATCATCCAAGCATTCTTGCTTAAACTCCGGCTTTTTATAATTAACAACTAGCTTGTCTATTTTACCTTTCAACTTAACAATAACATAATCCTTTTTAAAAGATGCAACAGACATTTTTTTGTCAAAAACATAAAACTGTCTTTCGTATTCGTTATTCTTAAATTGATTAACCGCCAATGCCTCAAATGCCCAGCGAGATGTCATTACTTCGCCCGAAAAAGGAACATTCTTTTGTGTAGTAAGTAAAGGGTTTAATTTATCAAACGGCACAATTACACCACTCAATAAAAGTTGAGGAATTAATAAAATAGGAATCAAAATATATACCGTGATGGCTGAATTAAAGCTTGCCGAGATATTTAGTCCTAAAATGTTAGCACAGCAGGCAGTAGTAAATAATACCAGCCAATAATCAAAATACATTCCTTTAATATCTAATAAAGAATTAGCTACTAACACAAACATGATCATTTGTATTGCAGAAAGCGTAAACAAGATAGTTACTTTAGAAAACAAATAGCTTATTCTGCTTAGATTCAAAAACTTTTCACGTTTTAAAATCTTTCTGTCTTTAATGATTTCTTCGGCACTCACCATCATTCCAATAAACAAAGACACAACAACAGACATAAACAAATAGGCTGTCATATTTTCGTTTTCGCGAAAGATATAGCCGGTTTTATTTGCAATATCTGTATTGTAGTACCTAACCATGAAAGCCAAAATGAATCCCAGCAAAGGGGCTTCCAAAAAGTTGATGGACATGTACTGGCTATTTGCCAATTTAGAAAGCACATCGCGAGTAACAAAAACTTTAAACTGCTTAAATTTATTTGGAATACTAAGCGTACTTACAGGAGAGCTGTTCTGCTCTTTTGGCTTAACGAGTGTTTTTTCAATTTGATCTACATAATGCTCATTCCACTCTAGCGGAGAAATCTTACGACTCCTTGTTAAGCTACCATATTCGTCCAATACTTTAGATTCAATAATATTAAATATCTGCTCTGGATTAACATTACCACATTCTGCACATTCACTCTCATCGCTCTTCACGTGATTAATAAGGCGCTTAAAATAAATGATTGCATCAATAGGATTGCCATAATAAATAGGGAAACCGCCAACATCCAAAATAATCATCTTGTCAAACATTTTATAAATGTCGGACGAGGGCTGGTGTATTACAACATAAAGCAATTTGCCTTTACGTGCAAGCTCCTTCAGTAAGTCCATGATATTTTCAGAATCTCGGGAAGAAAGTCCGGATGTAGGTTCATCTACAAAAAGAACAGATGGCTCACGAATTAATTCAAGTGCAATGTTTAAACGTTTGCGCTGACCACCGGAAATAGTTTTCTCTAGCGGACTACCCACTTTTAAATTCCTTGCTTCGTATAAACCCAGATCCGTAAGAACAGAATTCACACGCTCAGTAATTTCATAGTCTGTCAGGTTATCAAAACACAACTTTGCGTTATAGAATAGATTTTGAAAAACAGTAAGCTCTTCAATAAGTAAATCATCTTGAGGAATCATTCCAATAATTCCTTCTGCTTTATCCTTCTCCGTATGGATATTTATTCCATTAATTAATACCGAACCCTTGCTTGGCGTTTCATTTCCGTTTAAAACATTTAGCAGCGTAGATTTTCCAGCTCCACTACCTCCCATTATTCCTATCAACTTACCAGATTCTTCGTAAATATTTACATTACGCAACCCAATCTTTCCGGTAGGAAATTTATATTCTTCAATCTCTGCAACAAATGTTGTTTTGGCCTTAGAAGTATCAGCCAAAAACTTGCTAATGATGTCGCTGTAATAGATAGGATGAACGCGAGGGCTTCTAATAGAAGAACCCTCAGTTAAAATATATAGCTTATCCTGAGATAATACTTGTCCATTTAAATAAAGTGCGTCCGTTCCAAAATACTTCATCACATACATACTTACGCTAGGTATGTGTAATACGCGTATTTGCCCCTCTAAGTGAACGGAAGTAATATGCTTGACATTGAAGTTTGGTTTGCCGTCTTTTTTGTCAACCACCAACAAGAATGGAGAATCCTGAACTACATCAGCTTGACTTTTTACAAACTCTACTGCTCTTTTAAATTCCTCATCACTAATATTAAAAGTTTCGCCTACGGTAGTCACAAACTCAAGTTCTTGAGGGGAAATTTCGTTGTTCGAATAAATAAATTCCAACAAACGCATTAACACAACTACCTTTTGCTTTTGAGCAAGTTCCGTATTTATCTGCGTACAAATTTTAAGAATTTTTACAGAACCTAAAGAAGTTCTTTTTGCTGCACTTTCTTTACGCTGAGAAACTTTGTGGTACTCTTCTAAGTAAACATCAAATATTTGCAAATACTGCTCAACCATTTCTTGGTTAAGCTGTTGCTTCAAAAAAGATTGAACAATGAGTCTGCCAGAATTATTAATACCATCCACCTTTGCGATGATGGCAAACATTTGCATTAACGCTTTTAATATCCTTTCACTCATAGGTTATTATGGTTCAGTAATTCATTTAAAAAAAGTTTACGGTTTAAATCCAATCAATACAACAGCGCATCCAGAATGAGCTCCAGCCAAGGTAGCTTCTAATATAATACCCATGGTAGATGTTACACTAAAGTCCCAGTATGGAGCATTTTTAAAATCCTTATTAGAGAAAAGCAAATTGCGCTGTTCATCAAATACAGAAAACAATAAGTTTCCATCATTTAACCCGGTACAGGCAGCAATACGATACGTACCCCCACCAAAAAATGTAGCATGAAATTCAGCCGTTTGATCAGCAAGCAACAACGCTCTATACTGCTGGCCATCTGAGATGTAGGGAGAAATAATATGCTTTGCACATACGGTAGCAATAGTATCACATTGTGCAGCAGAACGATTAATAAATGCAAAATTAAATGCTAAAAAAGCAAGGATGGTTACGTATTTTCTCATGATAGAAAAATTTATTTTTTTTAGTTTTCTTGAAATTTTTATGCTACGATTAGATTGCGTATAGCTGCAATTTTTTCTCCAATAGCTTTAATATTTTCCGGAGTGATTTTCACTTCCGATTTGCTTTTAAAAGTTGTATTCTTTTTTACTTCATCTACAACCGGTTGCTCATAAACATATTTGTATTCAACTTTGTCATACTCCGTTTCCAAATCATTAAGCTTAGCTAAAAGCTCTGCATACTCCTCATTCCCTTGATAAGTAGAAATCAAAGAAATCAAATTACTTAACGTACTCTTTTGATCAGCTATTCTACGCTTCACCTCATTATTCCCATTCGTGTTCATGATGTTGATAGCAAACTGAAGCGTTTCTATCCAACCACCAGCTATAATTAATGCCGCTTCTTCATTTCGCTCGTTGTTTTTCAGAAAGTCATTGCTGGCACGATATGCAGAGGATACAAGTACAAGAATAGAGTCCTTCTTACCAATATTTTTCTGAAAACGTTCTACCAGCGTGTTATCAAATGCATTGGTTAATCCTAAATCAGTAGCTAATGTATTTGTTGCTTTAAAGTATAAAAGCGCATCTTGAGTTTGGTCGTATAGTGTAGCGTAACCCAAATCAGCCCCATAAATTCCTAGATTCAAACATTTTTGAAATTTAGTAGAATAAGAATTTACTTTACCAGGACTATTAAGCATTCCTTTATCATACTTTGCACCACTCTTTTGAATTAACATTGCAGTTTGGATAGGAGAAGGGATGATAAATATCTTGCCCCCAACTCCAACTGTCACATTGCTTGAATCTATCATGTTTTCCATTCTCTTCTCTGCATTTTCTTCATCACTATTTCCTCCACAAGAAGAAATTACGATGCAACAAGAAATTAAAAAAAGAGGAATCAGGTAAAAAGATTGTTTCTTCATCTTAATAATATTAATAGTGTAATTGAGTGCCTCAAAAGTAGTATTTTTTTACAATTTAAGCACTTCTCAGAAATAAACAATGGGCTAACAAAATGAACGATTTGAGCTCTATAAATTAAGGTTTAGAGCTTCTCAAATCTATTTTTTTTCTCTACAGCCTCTTTCACCTCTAATGCTTTGCCACGGTGCTCTTTGCTATTCATTGCTTCTATAGCTTTTAGAGCATCCGCCTTTTTAGCAAACTCAATGAAGCCAAATCCTTTAGAAGACCAGTCGGAGCGGTCATAAACAAGCTTAGTAGACAATATTTCGCCATAAATAGCAAAAATCCCTTCTAACTCGAGCTCATTAACATCGGGATGAATGTTTTTAACAAATAGTTTCATGTGATTATAATTTAGAGATTTTATATCCTTTTGTGCTGTAAAACAAAATAAATAAATAACAAGGCACCATTATCCAATATGCTTGTTGGTGTCCTATCCAGCTTAAATCGGCAAGTTTTCCATATAAAAGTGGTAATGTGGCACCCCCTGCAATTGCCATAATAAGCATGGCAGAACCAGTTTTTGTGTGTTTACCCAAGCCAGTAATGGCAAGAGGCCATATGGCAGGCCACATTAATGCATTTGATAAACCGAGTAAAGCAATAAATAATACAGAAACATAACCTGAAGTAAAAATTATTCCTGCACTAAATATTATTCCTGTAATTGCTGAAATAGCCAATGCTTTTGATTGGGAAACATATTTAGGGATAGTTAATATTCCAATAATATATCCAATTACCATAGCTGTTAATGTAAAAGCTGTAAAGTTTTTTGCTTCGGATAATGGAATGTTTTGCGATTGCCCATAACTTCCAATGGTATCGCCCGCAATAACTTCAACGCCTACGTATAAAAACAAAGCCAGCACTCCTAAAATTAAATTAGGAAACTGCCAAATGCTTTTCGGGATATCTACATCACTTCTACCCTCTCCTAAGTCCTCTTGCGCTTCAATTTCAGGTAAAGGAGAAAAATTTATCATCACTCCTAGTAAAACCAAAATTATAGCCATTACTGTATACGGAAATATAACTCTTGAAGCTAGCTCATCTAAGCGAATAGACTTTTGTGCTTCATCCAACATTTGCAATTCATTTACAAAAACATCTGAATCTGCAAGAACAATGGCACCTAATATAATGGGGGCTAGAACTCCTGCTACTTTATTGCAGATTCCCATGATGCTAATTCTTTTTGCCGCGCTTTCAATAGGACCCACAATGGTTATATAAGGATTAGATGCCGTTTGCAGAACCGATAATCCAGTTCCTATAATAAAGAGTCCGGCAAGAAAGAGCTCATACGTACGTGATTGTGCTGCGGGAATAAATATTAACGCTCCCAATGCCATTACAAACAAGCCCAACATCATACCTTTTTTGAAACCTGTTTTTTCAAGCAACCAAGATGATGGTAATGCCATTACAAAATAAGAAATATAAAAAGCAAATGCTACCAGCAACGACTGAAATGTATTTAACTCACAGGCAATCTTAAGATATTGAATGAGTGTGCCATTTAACCAGGTAACAAAACCAAAAATGAAAAATAATATTCCTAAAATAAGAATGGGAACAAGTCCCGATTTAATACGCTGACTCATTAGTGGTGTTTTTCAATAAATCGGATACCATAGTTTTCAAGTTCTGCTAATACAGGGTTATAAATTTCCTTTACCGTTGGCACCCAAACTCCTTTTAATTTAATTTTTCCGTTTAAAATAAGTTTAGTGGCAATACCTAAGGGAAGTCCTACCGTTTTTGACATGGCAGTATTAATCTGATCATCCCCTATTACCACCAAGGACGAAGTAATTTTTTTAAGCTTTCCTTTATCTCTGTACTCAAACTCATGCTGCATGACCACCATGTCTTTATCATTTGGTTTCAGGCTCCATTTTTTCATTAACAAATCCAAAAGTATTTCTGCCGGAGATGCATTTTTAATTCCTATTTTTTTCTTTTCAAAAACACCCAGCCACTCTATCTTTTTTATTGTAGGAGAAGTTTCCTTTTCTTTTATAAAACGAGCGAGCTTACTTTTAACAGACCCATTTCCTTCTGGCAAAAAGGAATCAATCAATTCAGCATAGGTCATATTTTCAGAGTTGGAAACTTTGCAGTTATCATCAGTTAGCCCCAATTGAATAAACACATTCCAAGCCTTACTAAAACCCGGCATGCGCAATGTTCCTCGAATCATATTCTCTACATTCTTTAAACCATATATCTCTTGGTACGAAAGAGAATCTCTATTTGCATAAGCTTCAAACTTTCCATGTCCTTGAACTGAAATTGGGGTAGCATTGGAAAATAATCTTTGATAAGGAACAAATTTAGTTTTCCCATTTTCCATAAACTGGGCGGTAGCACCAGCAGAATCGCCCGATTGACCTGCCATCACTACGGCACGAGGATTCCACGTAAACTTATAACCCCAAGGGTTGTCATTGGATTCCGGTGCAACTAAACCTCCGCAATACGATTTGAAGGTTATCATTTTCCCACCTTTCGCTTTAACTTCATCAATGATTTTCATAGCCGAAAGATGGTCAATACCCGGATCCAAGCCTATTTCATTCAAAATAATAATACCGGCCTTTTTTGCACTTGCATCCAAGCTTTTCATTTGCTGTGATACATAACTTGCCGTAACCATATTCTTCTTTTGCCTAATACATTCCTGAGCAACCGATAAATGCATGGTGGCAGGCAACATGGAAATCACCAAATCAACTTTGGAAATTTCTTGGATTCTTTGTGCTTCATCATTTACATCAAAGGCAATTGCTTTTGCATTAGGATGATTTCGAATTTTATCTTTCGCTAGTTTTAAAGAAATATCCGCAACAGTAATACGCCAATTTTCTTTTGCAGAATTATCTAGCAAATACTTAATTAGCGTAGAAGCTGATCGTCCTGCACCTATTAGTAATATTTGTTTCATGAGTAAAATTAATTGCTAAGGTAAAAGTATAATTTATGTAATAATGAAAATTTAATTTATTATTTATCTACTTAAAGTCCAAACTCAACTTCTTTAAAACAAACACAAACCTACTATACAATAATACTGCAGCAAGGGATAATGCAATGGTAAGTCCAAACCAAATGCCTTGTACTCCAAAATTTAATTTGAAAGCTAGGAAATAACAAGTAGGCAATCCTATTAGCCAATAAACCGAAAACGTAATCCAAGTTGGAATCGTAACATCTTTAACGCCTCTCAAAACTCCAAGCGCTACTACTTGTATACCATCCGATATCTGAAATAAAGCTGCTATCAACAACAAGGAAGATACGATGTCTCTTACCTCTTGATCATGGCTAAACATTACGGGAATTAATTTTCTGAAAGACAAAAATAAAATTGCAAAAAACACTTGAGTAATAAGTACCATTACAAATGCACTCGAGGCTGCTTCTTTCAACGATAAAATATTTTTTGCGCCTAGTTGGTTACCAGCTCGTACTGTTGCAGCTGCACTAATGCCGCTCGCAATTAAATAGGTCATTGCTGCCACTTGAAGCGCAATAAGATGTGCAGCTTGTTCTTTCTTACCTATCCATCCAATCATAACCATTGCACATGAAAAAGCTCCCACTTCAAAAACCCATTGCAAACCCGATGCAGCACCTAGCTTAAATATTTTTTTTATTCTTTCAAAAGATAGGTCAAGCAAAGAGAAGCCAATCCAGTATTGACGAAAACGCTTTCCACAATATACATACATGAACATGGCTAACGCCATTATTATTCTTGCCCAAAAACTTGCCCAACAAGCACCCATCAATCCCATAGCATCAAAACCAAAATTCCCATAAATTAGAATGTAGTTAAATAAAACATTTAAAAGGTTTGACCCAATTGTGATAATCATAGCAAATCGAGTAAATGAAAGCCCTTCAGCAAATTGTTTAAATGTTGAAAATAACGCCAGCGGAATCATACTCAATAACATTACATTTAAAAATGGAATTGCCAACTCTACTACATCACTCGGCTGATCGATATATTTTATTGCAGGCGAAACTAAAAACAGAAATATAAAGAGGATTACACTTGTGCAAATGTTTACGACCAAGCTATGACTTAGTAATTTGCTATTTTCCTCTACGTCTCCTGAACTATCCGCAGCGGCAGTTAAAGGCGTAACTCCATAGGAAACACCAAATCCGAATACAAGTACCAAAAAATAAATACCGTTAGCTAATGAAACTGCGGCTTGTGCAGTAGTGCCTGAATAGCCAAATTCATTCTGCGTTATACCACCAACCATTGCTGTATCAACTACACCAACCAACACATGACCTAAGTTGCTTACACAAACTGGCCATGCCAATAGCATGGTTTTATAAAAATGCTCCTTGAATGATTTACTAAACATATGAGTAAAATTACCGGAACTAGTAATCGGTATATTTCTGATACAAAACTTGCAGAAAACTTTTACCTTCTTTTTCTAATCTATTTTTTTCTTCAGCTGAGTTTGTCTTCTCGAAATAATAATGATCCATTTGATGAGAATATACCAGGTATTGGTTAGGCCGGACCCAACCAAATCCATCCGTAGTTTCAAAATATGCGAACTCAGAAATAGATGGGTTGAAAACATTCTTACTCCATTCAAAACGAGTTGAAGAAATTTCCAGTTGACTAAATAATGTTGCGGCTAAATCTGTTTGAGAACATATTTTCTTGTTTTCATATCCTCTATACTCTTCTTTAATAACATTGCCCCAAAACACCATAGGTATTCTACGATATTCAGGTTGGTTCATAGACCAGTGTTTAGGTGATCGATGGCTGTGGTCAGCAACAATTACAAATAAAGTATTGTCAAACCATTTTTCATTTTTAGATTTCTGCAAAAAATCAAACAGCTTATCATCCGCATAATGTACCGAGTTTACATAGTTAGCTTCATCGCTATCAAATGCAAGTCTGTCTTCTTTTTTCATTGGCATATCATACGGACTGTGACTGCTGAGCGTAAACATAGAAGCAAAGAAAGGCTCCTTTTCATTTTTTAATAGTTCTAATTGCCTTGCATACACATATTCATCGTGTACTCCTAACCTACCTGCTGGAATATTGCTGCTAAAATCTACTCCTTCTAATATGCGATCAAAATTATTGTAATACATATATGCCTTAATATTACCATAGCTAAGTTGTCCGCCAAATAAAAAAGATGTAGAATACCCTTTTTCTTTAAGCTCCGTATTTAAACAAGGGAGTTTTACGTATTTTCCTGGCTGAGAAATAATGGATACGGTAGGCTGCGCTGGAAAGGCTGAGAATATGGCAGCCATTCCCTGATCCGAAAGACTTCCGCTTGCATACGCATTTTCAAATAACACTCCTTCGGAGATGATTTTGTCAAGTCCGGGCGTAATGCTATCATATCCACCTAACGATTTCACTAAATCTGCTGACCAACTTTCAAGAATAATTAGAACGATATTAGGCCGGTTAGTTTTAAGTACAGAAATAGTACTATCCTTTGCTACGCTATATAATTCATTCACTGTTTGAGTTGCTTCAGGTAATGGAAAGTAATCGTATGGATTAGTACCCATATTTTTTTTGTTTTCCCAAATACTTTGCCCCAGATTCCAACCGGAATTTACTGCAGCCAAGTTCAAAACATTATGTTTTGAAAAATATGCATCACTTTGCTGAATTGGAATTTCCTGCAATCCTCCTCTCAATCCAATTACGAGTAATACAGGCATTAACGCAGTAAAAAAAAGGACACTTAAAACGGATACCCAACTTATATTTTTATTGTTTTCTCTCAACAAATAAATTGCAGGGCATAATTTTTTCCAGATCGCAAATCCAATATATACTAATAACCCAACTGCTAAAAAACCAACTGCTAAAAATAACAAAGATGTAGAGTGAAATACCTCCGCAGGTTGTTGTAAAAAACGAATTGCTTTTACCGTAAGTTTAGATCCCCATTCATTATAAATTTCGAGTTCAGCAATTGTAATAAATGACAACACAATCAACAACAAAATAACGTAAGCAGAATGGACATAATGAATAACCTTTCCTGGAATAAAAGTAGATAAAACCATCATTAATACTGAAAACCCCAGCAAATAGCAAGCAAATGAATTATCTAAATATAAAGCATGCCCAAAAGTCGATAGTATTTCCACAAAACCTATCTCATTTATTTCGTCTAAGTTATAAAGCACAAATACACTTCTAGAAATGAAAAAGAATATCATCCAAAAAACATACAACCTAGATATATTTATAAAGAGACCCTTTAACATATTGAGCAAAAGTAAGCGTAAAGGTTTAACAATTTACAAATAGGATTTTTTTACATTTGTGAAAAGGGAAAAACATTTTCTATCAATTTAAGTAAGTGCAAAAAAAAACAATCATCCTAGCAGGATTTTCTGGAGCCATGTGTGTATTATTTGGTGCCATGGGTGCTCATGCATTACGCAAACTAATTCCAGCAGATAACTTATTCACTTTTGAAACAGCCGTTAGATACCAATTCTACCATACGCTAGCCTTACTTTTTGTTGGAGTGTTATCTATAAATATACAGTCTAAACTATTATCCTATGCATCCTACTTATTTATATTGGGTATAGTGCTATTTTCTTTTTCCCTATATTTTCTTGCATTAAGACCTCTATTAGGCATTGGAAATGAAGAATTTAAATGGATTGGAGCCATAACTCCTTTGGGAGGAGTAAGTTTTGCTTTGGCATGGTTAATGCTTTCTATTTCAATAATAAAAACCAACAACAAATAAAATCTATATTAATATGAAAACAGTAAACAATCTATTGCTTTTAAGCGTAGCAAGTATTTTTATTATTTCTTGTTCAAATAAAAAAAGCGCTACAACCGCTCCTGCTGCAACAAATACTCAAAGTCAAGTAAATTACACTTCTGGCTCGCCTGCCTCAACAGCAGAAGTTACGCCTATAGGGAATGCTGCAAAAAATGAAAACATGAGATTTGTAGTCTCTTTTTATAGCATTGGCGAAGGAATCGACATTAAAGCAAAAGATGAATTTGTAAATCTATTAAATACAAATTCGAAAAAGATATCATACGAACCAAAAAACTGGGGAAGAGAGGGTGAAGTAGACTATTGCCTATCCCTTAAGGAACTTTCTGCATCTGAGCAAACTGAATTCATCAATAGAGCCAACGCTATTTTAAATAGATCTAAATTGGTGCATAAAAAGGAAAACTCCAATTGCGAACACTCAAATTGGCAAGTAAATGCAACAACTAATATGCAAGAAGATATTTACAGACTAGTAGTGTCTTTTTACAGCAAAGGCGAAGGTGTTGATTTGAGCCACAAAGCTGAATATGAAAAATTTCTTAACAACCAACCTAAAAAAATTGCTTTTGAACCCACTACATGGGGAAGAGAAGGTGAGACTGATTACTGTCTTAAACTCAATGAATTAACTACAGATGAACAATCTAATTTTGTAAAAAAATCAAAAGAAATTCTTAACAGGTCAACATTAGTGCATGTTAATGAAAACGCAAAATGTGTTCATAAACAGTAATTAGTTTCGTCAGGATTCTTTCATTCATTTTTTTATTTTTGCCGCCTAAATGTTAAAGTTATTTATTCAAGGCAATAGAGATTATTTAACACAATTTGGGTGTTAATTTTTCTAAAAAAATATAATTATGAGTGAACCAACAGATAAGGGCCTTCAATGGCTTAAATCAATCGGAATAAATAACTCAACCTCTTACTGGAATCTAACTCCTGCACAACTTACTGAAGCGACCTTACGTTTAAAGCAAGGTGTTTTAACTGACACGAAAGCACTCGCTATTGATACAGGCGAATTTACTGGACGTTCTCCAAAAGACAAATTTATTGTTTTAGATGAAAAATCTAAAGACACAATTTGGTGGGGTGATGTTAATTACAAATTTGACTCAGATAAGTTCGAACCTTTATACAATAAAGTAGTTGCTTACTTATCTAACCGGGAAATTTATGTGCGAGATAATTTTGCATGTGCTGATGTAAACTTCCGTCTTTCTATTCGTGTTGTTACCGAGTTGCCTTGGTCAAATTTATTTGCAAATAATCTATTTATCCGTCCTAGTAGCGATGAACTAAAATTATTCATACCAGAGTGGACTATTATTAACGCACCTGGTTTCAAATCCGAAGGCGCAGCAGACGGTACGAGACAACACAACTTTACTATTTTGGATTTATCAAGAAAAATCATTCTTATAGGCGGAAGTGGCTATACAGGCGAAATCAAAAAAAGCATATTTACTCTTTTAAATTATATTTTGCCTCACGAAAAAGGAGTGCTTTCCATGCACTGCTCTGCAAACGTTGGAAAAAAAGGAGATACTGCTATTTTCTTTGGTTTAAGCGGCACTGGAAAAACAACCCTATCTGCCGATCCAAATCGTGGGTTAATTGGAGATGACGAACATGGCTGGGCAGATAAAACCATTTTCAATTTTGAGGGTGGTTGCTACGCTAAATGCGTAAATCTTAGTGCAGAAAAAGAACCCGAAATCTATAAAGCAATTAAGGCAGGAGCATTACTTGAAAATGTTCGCTTTTTACCTGGCACCAAAAAAGTAAATTACGATGACATTTCTGTTACCGAAAATACACGTGTTGGCTATCCACTTGATTTCATAGAAAATGCTGTTGAGCCATCCGTTGGCAGTATTCCAAAAAACATATTCTTTCTTACTTGCGATGCATTTGGCGTTTTGCCTCCAATTTCAAAGCTTACTACTGGTCAAGCCATGTATCATTTCATTTCTGGATATACTGCAAAGGTTGCAGGAACTGAAATGGGTGTAACAGAACCCACATTGACTTTCTCGGCTTGTTTTGGAAAGGCTTTTTTACCTCTTCATCCTACCAGATATGCTGAGTTGCTAGGCAAAAAACTTAAAGAAAATAACGTGAACGTTTGGCTGGTAAATACTGGCTGGACCGAAGGCGAATATGGCGTAGGACATAGAATAAAATTATCAAATACACGAGCACTTATTACAGCAGCCTTAAACGGAGTGCTCGATAATGTAAAATTTGACACTCTGCCAATATTTAATTTAAGCATGCCTACTACCTGCCCAGGAGTAGTGGGAGATATTTTAAATCCTAGAAATACTTGGGGAAATAAGGATGCTTATGATGTGAAAGCTAATGAACTAGCAAAATCGTTCGTAAAGAATTTTGAATTGTTTTCCAAAGCAGCAAATGAGGAAATTTTAGCAGCTGCCCCTAAGGTTGTTGTTTCGGCTTAGCTTTAAGTGTTCTATTATTCTGAATCTTTATCTTAAAAGACATTAAAAGAAATATCACTATTATTTTTTTGTATTTTGATTAAAATCTTGTTTTCTCGCTTGAATATGTGTAAAAATAAAGTTCAAATACAACATTATTTTAATTATCTTTGCAACAAAGCGGTCAAATTTATTCATGCGTAAACTACTAGTATTCATACTTTTATTTTCTTTAATTGCCTCTGTGGCTGATGCACAAGGCAAAAGAAGACGCAGAAGTGGTTCCTTTGGAAGGAAAAAACCACCTTACCGATATGAATTAGTTGGTGCATTAGGTGCAACTAATTTTTTAGGCGACTTAGGCGGTGCAAACCAAATTGGCACAAATGGCTTAAAAGATTTGGAATTAGCTTTAACTAGGCCAGCGCTTGGAGCAGGAATTCGTTTTCCGTTAGCTTCTCATTTTTCAACAAAATTAAATCTTAATTGGGGCATTATAAGAGGGGATGATAAACTTACTCAAGAACCATTTCGTAGTAGAAGAAACTTAAATTTCAAGTCTGGGATTCTTGAGCTTTCAGGGCAATTTGAATTTAAATTTTCAAAAAGTCAAAAAGGTCACGTGTACCAAATAAAAGGTGTACGTGGAATGAAGCGCAAAGAAAAAGATTTATACCTATTTGCAGGTGGCGGTTTAGTATTTTTTAACCCCAAAGGAAAATATAATGGCACTTGGTATACATTACAACCCTTAGGAACTGAAGGTCAGGGAGTAATTGCAGGTAAAAAAAAATATTCTAGAGTTACCCCCATATTAGCTGTTGGTGGTGGTTACCGTCTAACCATCAATCGTTATTGGTCTTTAGGTATTGAGCTAGGTATGCGCAAAACATTCAGTGATTATTTAGATGATGTTAGCACAACCTACCCAGATCCTGCCATCTTTGGCAATAATACCGTTCCACAAAACCTTTCTAACCCTTCAGGCGTTGACATGCAACCTGGAGTTGATATTCGTGGAGACCATACCGATAAAGACGCATATATGTTTGTGGGCTTTACAGTAGGATACAAAGTGATGTTTAGAAAACGCTCTCGCTCAAAGTTTTAAGAATAAATTTTCATTACTGCATTTTTATGAATACAAATATCCGTATTCATTATTTTAATTTTGTAGTTTGCATTTAAAAAAACAAATGTCTGTTTTCAATATACGAGTTTACGCGTTATTTATCAATGAATCTAATCAAGTATTAGTCACTGATGAATTTAGATTTGGGAATGAAATGACAAAATTTCCTGGCGGAGGTCTAATTTGGGGCGAAGGCACGATTGATTGCGTAAAAAGAGAATGTGGAGAAGAACTAGGCTGCGACATAGAGGTGATAAAACACTTTTACACTACCGAGGTTTTTCAAGCTGCTGCTTTTCACGACAATCAACAACTACTGAGTATTTATTACCAAGTAAAAAACCTAACACCATTTAATGCACCCATATTATCCAATAAAATAGAAGTAGAGAAAAAAGAAGGTGCTCAAAATTTCAGATGGGTTGCAATAGAAAAATTAGATATAAAAGAATTTACCTTTCCAATTGATAAAATTGTTGCACATCTTTTAAAATCGAAATAAAGAGCCCTCACCTACTTTGAATTTCATTTCCACTACCCCATGTCCACTGTGCTTTGAAAAAAGTAAATTATTTTTTCAAAATAAAAAAGCAATTTTCCATCAATGCACAACTTGTTATGGAATATTTTTGGATAAATCCTTTTTGCCGGATCAAGAAACTGAGAAAAGCAGATACTTGCTGCACGAAAACGATATTACAAATGTGAATTACCAAGAGTTTGTGTCTCCCATCACAAATTCAATAATAATAGATTTCAAGTCGCATCATAAGGGCTTAGATTTTGGCGCAGGTACCGGCCCCGTGATTTCAAAAATCCTTACTGACAATGGATATTCTATTGGACAATACGATCCATTTTTTCATAACAACAAAGAATTGCTTGATAAAAAATACGACTACATAGCATGCTGCGAAGTAATAGAACATTTTCATTTTCCCAATAAAGAATTTACTCTTTTAAATAGAATATTAAATAAAGGCGGAAAACTATATTGCATGACTGAGTCTTTTAGTGCTTCTATGGATTTTGAAAAATGGTACTATAAAAATGATCCTACCCATGTGTTTTTCTATCAAGAACGTACCTTTCAATTCATAAAACAAAATTTTGGATTTAACGAACTTACAATGAAAGGAAGATTAACAATGCTTGCAAAGTGAGTTTTAAGGCTCATTAGCATTTTCAACTTCCAATGGTAAGTTTTTTAAAAACTAACGCATCAACAATTTGGTACAATTGAACAGGGCTAACTGTTCTCCAAGGAATGGAAGTTAGCTCATCGGAAGAAATAAAATATTTTAAAATATCAATCTTTTCAAACTCTTCGAGAACATGATCTCTAAAACCTATTAACGAAATCCAGCCACCAGAGGAATAGATATCTTCCAACCACTCTTCGTAGTACGAATCATCGGAGTAATGAAAATTTAAAATATTTTCGCCTATCAAGATAAACTTATTTACGCCCTCATTAATTAACAAATCAATAATATCACGCTTTAAAAACATGATATCGTTATACAAGCAGTCGTTCCACTCGCCAAGCAATTCAATTATTGCAAATTGCTCATCATAGTCGACACATAGCAATTTAATAAACATTGTTTGAGAACCAATCTCATCCCACTGAGGATGAATACAGAAACCATAAATAGAATTTGTAAATTCAAACTCACTATACACTCTCTCATAAAAAGGAGATCTTTCGTCCTCTTCGGCAGTATAGATATGCTTCCAATTATAATACGGCTCAATATCGTGCATAACTTATAAAAGCTGTGAAAGCTTTCATTCAAAATCGATGTATATAAGATACTTTTTTCTGATTTGTTTAAATTTAATCAATCCGGGCTCCCAAGTTTTACGAATTTGATCTTCTGATAATCCATCTTTGATTTGTTGCTGAAGCACATCATTACCCGCTAGTAAATTAAAATAATTATTAAAAAAAATTTCTTTAACTGTACTCGTACTATAAAGATTTATTATCCAATACAAATAAACTTTCTTATAATATTTAATATAAACTTCTCCATATCGAGAAACATCAAATCCACTGCATGTCTGACCATTGTATTTAGGGTTCTCGCTAGCTCCTTTAACAGGCACAGGTGTAAACTTTACATTACCACCGGTTAATTCCGGGTATCCAAATTGCTGAAACGGTTTATCTGTCCCCCTACCCACACTTACGAGCGTACCCTCAAAAAGACACATGGAAGGATACATATAAATTGAGGACATGGTTGGCAAATTAGGAGAAGGTTTTATCGGCACTTGATACTGATCGTTATGGGTGTAGTTTTCTACAGGGATCACTGTTAGTTTGCATTGCTTACCGCTACTTAGCCATTTTTCACCGTTTATCATTCTGGCGTACTCACCTATGGTCATACCATGAACCATTGGCACAGGGTGCATTCCTGTAAAAGAAGTAAACTTCATATCTAAAACGGGACCATCCACGTAAAACCCATTCGGATTTGGTCTATCAAGAACTATAAGCTCCTTATTATTTTCAGCACAAGCTTCCATTACATAATGCAAGGTGGAGATATATGTATAAAATCTTGCTCCAACATCTTGGATATCAAAAATTACAATGTCAACATCCATTAAATCTTGTGGCTTTGGCTTTTTATTCTCTTTGCCATAAAGGGAAATACATGGAAGACCCGTTTTTTTGTCCTTGTACGTATTTATATGCGCTCCAGCATCTTCATCTCCTCGAAAACCATGTTCAGGAAAAAATATTTTCTTTAAATTAACTTTCATGGCTAACAACGTGTCAACGACATGCGTACTTCCTATCGTAGACGTTTGATTGCCAACAAAAGCAACATTTTTATGAGAAATTAGAGGTAAATATTTTGCCGTTTGCTGAGCTCCTACTTTGATGTTTTCCGGAGATATATCTTGTAATTTAAGGCGGCTTTCGAGCTGTCCGCTACTAGTTGTAGAAAAAAATAATCCAAGATAAGTTAAGAATATACAAAGCACCCCCTCAGGAAAAGAAACAGGACGCTTAAATGAAAAAGCAAAAAAACTGCGCATAGTCTAAATTAGTAAATTCGTATTGAAAACACACTCATGGTAGAATTATTCATTTCCAAACGCATTACAGCAAACAATAAAGGCTTCTCAAAGCCTATTGTAAATATAGCTATTCTGGGAATTACACTAGGCGTGTGTATCATGATTCTTACTGTTGCTATTGTAACCGGTTTTCAAAAAGAAATACGTGATAAAGTAATTGGGTTCGGCTCGCACATTCAAATCACCAACTACGACAATAATGAATCATTTGAAGGCACTCCTATAAATGCCAATCAGCCATTTATTGCAGAGCTAAAACAATACAAGTCCATTCGACACATCCAAGTGTATGCTTCGAAAGCTGGTATTATCAAAACAAAAAATAAAATTAGCGGTGGCGATTTACAAGGAGTAATAGTAAAGGGAATTGGCAGTGACTTTGATTGGGATTTTTTTAATAAAAACATAATCGAAGGAGAAGCCTTTAACGTTGTTGATTCTACTAAGTCAGATAAAATATTGATTTCAAAATATCATTCCAAAAAATTAAAAATTAAATTAAAAGACACAATCGTTATTTACTTCATACAAAACCAGCAGCAGCGCGCTAGAAAATTTACAGTTTGCGGCATTTATTCTACTGGGCTTGGGGAAGTTTTTGATCAAGTATACGTCATAGCAGATATTGGTCATATTCAAAAGCTTAATAACTGGGATCATAACAGCATTGCCGGCTTTGAAATACTGCTGAAAGACTACAAATATTTAGACCAAACTACCGATGAAATTAATTTAACTATTGGCTACCAGTTTTTAGCCAGAAGCATTAAAGAAGTAAATAGGCAAATTTTTTCCTGGCTTGATGCGCAAGATATTAATGCAATCGTGGTTATCGCCCTCATGGCGCTAGTAGCAGCAATTAACATGATATCTGCATTACTTATCTTAATACTTGAAAGGACAAATATGATTGGAATATTAAAATCATTAGGAATGTCAAATGGCGGAGTAAGGAAAATTTTTTTACTAAATGCGGCATATTTAATTGGCCGGGGCTTGCTGTGGGGAAACCTAGTTGGAATATCGCTGTGCCTGTTGCAAATGCATTTTAAAATTATTTCTTTGGACGAAGCAACGTACTACTTATCTGCTATCCCAATTAACCTAAACTTATTTCACATTGCCCTCCTGAATATTGCTACTTTTTTACTTTGCTTACTAATGTTGATACTCCCTTCCTACGTTATTACCTATATAACTCCTGTGAAAGCATTGCGGTTTAGTTAGTAAATCATTGCTTTACAAGTCTAGACAATAACTGATCGCTTATAACAATTCCTTTTGAGCGAATATCTTGAATTGACATCCCATTATTAAGTGCTAATATTAAATACTTAGAAAAACAATTATCATCTTTTTTTGTTTGGCAATTTAAAAGTAAATTAATATACACTTGATAATATTTAGGGTTAATAGCAATTGCCTTAGCCCAAACTTCTTCAGCTTTTACATAATCTTTTTTATAGTTATAGTATATCACCCCCATATTACTCAGCGCATCTGAATTTGAAGGGTTAATTTTAATGGTCTGATCTAAATAATATAAAGCAGAATCTAGTTTTTGATATTGATAGTACAACAAACCAAGTTGTAAAAAAGCCTGTTCTCGTTGCAAGCCTAAATTAATTTCAGTTAAAAAATCTTTTTTTGCTTCGTCTACCAAGCCTTTTCTTGAGGCAATCATTCCTTTGTACAAATAATACCGACTTATGGACTTAGAGCCAACTCTGCTGTCTAAAGCGGAAATAATTTTTTCGCAATCAACCTGATTGTTTTGCTGAAGCAGTCCTCCAAGTAAATCTAAATAGCTTGATATTTTATATTCCGATAATTGCAATGGCAGACCAGCTAAATCTTTGTCTAAATTATATTTAGCTGCTAAATAGAGAGAATGATTTTCATCTTTTACAATGCTTTCTTTAAAAGAAATTAAATGCACAAAATTGACATCACCAATAATAGAAGTCCCTAATTCAAAATTAAGTACTACTAAAACTGTATCATGGTTAGTGTGAATATAATCAAGAAGACGTTTAATGATAACATTGTTATCCATCGAATACTTCGTAGCAAGCCAGATTGGAAAGGTGCTTGATGAATCTCTTTCTGGATAATAAATTGGCTTTCTGGTATAAGCTGAAATAGGAGAAACAGCATAATCTACAAATCCTGCCATGGCAAATCGTTGGTAATTATTTTCAACTATATAGTTCCCGGCATTTTGAACAGAAGAAAAATTATTTACAAAATCTTTTGCATATGCAACTCCGCCTGCTAACATATTTATAGCGAGCAAAAGAGAAACATAGGATGAGCCATATTTTTCTATTTTAAATTTTTCACGCAACTTGCCGAATAAAATAAATGGCGTTTTTGATTTTTCAGGAAAATAATTCATGAGCCAATAAGAAATAACAAATACTAGAAACATAAATCCATTATATCTTGAGGCGTTAATAATGAATATAGCGCCATTTAAGTAGGAAAACAATAAAATACCTGCATTGCCAGCTAGAAAAAAAACAAGCACACTGATGCGCTTCGAAAACATCAGAACACCGTACAACAAAAAAAGCAATGAGGATGTAGTTAAAAACAATCTTACTCCAGCAGATGGGCTGGAAATGTCAATTATATTAGAGTTCCAAAAGTTTATAGTTGACATGTCAGGAACTGGAATATAACCAAGCCACACCCTCCATAAAATGCTGAATACACGGTCTACATTATATTCAAAATACCAAAAGTTTGCATAGATGCTATCTTCAGGTGGTGAAATTGATTTTATTGCAACCCAAATAGAGATTAATATCAATGTTACTGTCCATCCAAAATATTTAATTTTTTGCTTCTTCTTTGCTTCCGACATCTCATTAAATAAATAATTAGCTACAAGAAACATTAGAAACGATATAGATAAGATTGCTCCAAATCCACCGGTAGCGTTTGCTAGAAAAAAAATAACTACGGCTAGAGGAATCCCTTTGTCCCAATATTTTTTAAAAAAAGTGCAAAAAAGAAAAATGAAAAAAATCGTAAGTGCATAACCTCTACTAATAATTGCAAATTCGTAAAGAAGATAATAGCTAAAACATAGAAAAAGTTTTTGCAATAGTGTAAAAGGTGAATATCTTAACACTAAATATGCAGATCCCAAAGCAACCACAAAATGTGCTACTTGAACAATAATTGGACTTAAAGAAATTGAACTTAAAAAATGCAATATGAGGTACCACACATAGGGATTAGAACCCATTTTCATATTGTCAAAAAACTGTGTTAACGTTTTACTTTCACTTGCTATTAACCAAGGCTCTATCTCATCTCTCCACATCTCATGGTGCATCATTCCAATACCAGCCACAATAGCATATAAAAGAAATATTAAAAAAAGGAAAACTGCACTATTACCTTCCTCATTTGGAAACAATTTATCAAAAAATAAAAATTTCGAAAAAGTCTTCTTCATTAACTAATAGGCTTTTGAGCTACAACAACTACTTGAGTAAAAATATCTTTAATTCCAAAATAATACTCCAACACGTTAAAACCTGCAAGTTCAAAAGTTTCTGTCGCGTGTTTGCGGGATTTTGCACGAGTAATTTCATCGGGATGAAACTTAATATTCATTTTAAATATTTTATTTAAAATAAAATGAGCGGAATCTAAAATAAATACCGTAAATCCAAATACAGGAGGCCAGAGTACAACTATTTTCCCGTCCGACTTTATCACACGTTTACATTCAATTAAAAGCTGCTGAATCTCATCCTGTGTAAAATGCTCCACCACTCCTAAATTATATAATCCATCAAAAGAGTTATCCTCAAATGGCATTGAAAAAATGCTTCCTTGAACTGCTGTACAATTTTCGCCATTTACTTTTTTATATATCCTTAATGCATGAGCTGAAATATCAAATGCCGTAATATCTATTAGTTTTCTAATATCCGTATCCACTTGTCCACTCCCACAACCAGCATGAAGTACTTTCTGACCTTTTGTAAAATGCTTTTTTATAAAATGGTTTAAAATATTCTTAACTATTAATCTGCGGTAAATGCCTGCTAAAAAATCGTAAGCAACATTGCTCGATTTATCTTTATCCGACCAATAAATATCCCAATCTTGCTCAACTTGCTTGTCTTTATCCACGTGTAGTTATTTAGTTGTAAATGTATTTTTATAAAATAGCTTCCTAATATATAAACTCAATAAAAATTCAAGACTTTTCCAAGCATCTTTCCAGGTCATTTTAGAGGTACCATAAGTTCTAGAAGGGAGCTCAATTGGTATTTCTACTATCTTCTTTTTATTGAAATTTAAAATAAATAAACTTTCAAAAAAGAATGAATACCCATCAGATCTTACCAATGAAAATGCATCATAGCTAATTTTACTTAAGTTATAAAGCCTAAATGCACCACTAGCATCGTATGGCATATCTAACAGACTTACTGTTAAAAAATGCCCCAAGTGTGTTAATGATTTCCTAAATAAATTCCAAGTAGCAAGGCTATCCTTTTTCATATACCTGGAGCCAATTACAATATCGGTTTCGTGACTATTCTTTATAAAATCAAAAATATATTCGGGCGAGTGTGTGAAGTCGCAGTCCATGGTAATGAGTACCTGATAACTTTTATCATAAGCATATTTAATTCCAACCTTGTGTGCACTACCAATGCCCAATTTTCCTGTACGATGAATTACATGCACCTGTTTATTATTAAAAACTATAGTATCCAGTATTTTCCCAGTACCATCGGGCGAGTTGTCATCCAAAAAAAGAATATCCGCATCTAGTCTAAGAGCACTAACCTGCTGAAAAATCCTTTCAACATTTTCTGCTTCATTGTAGGTAGGGATAAATATGAGCGTTTTGTTTTCAGACATATTTCAATTGCTCTTCTTCAACTAATATTTTTACTAACTCTTTAAAGCTTACTGATGGTTTCCAATTTATAGATTTGAATATCTTAGAATTATCACCAAAGAGGTTTTTTTTCTGCTTTTTAGTAATAAGTCTTGAGTCAATTTTCACATACTCTTTCCAATTCAAATTCAAAATATTAAAAACCTCTAATACAAAATCTTTGATGGTATGTTTAGCACCGCTGGAAATAACAAAATCATCTGACTTAGAAAGCTTCATTATTTCATGTACGCCCAACATATAATCAGGTGCATACCCCCAATCAATTTGCGATTCTAAATCACCAAGAATGATTTCTTTTTGTTTATCATTTTTTATAGCAACAGCACCCTCAACAATTTTCTTAGACACAAATTTGGAAGCACGTCTAGGAGATTCATGGTTATAAAATATGCCAATATTTACAAACACACTATAATTTTCCCTGTAATAACGACACGTTTCAACTCCGGCAGTCTTAGTTATTCCGTATACACAAGTTGGCTTCAAAGGAGTGCTTTCATTTTGCGGAGATAAATCAGGACTTCCAAAAATATGAGAAGAAGCTGCATAAAACATTTTTGAATTTGGCGAAATGGTTCGAATACATTCTAAAAAAATTACAAGCGCCTTAACATTTACATCAATACTCATTTGAAATAAATCTCCGTCATCTACCTCTACATCAACAGATGACTGATGAACAGCTGCCAGGAAATAGATTTCATCAGGCTTTGCTTTTGTCATTAAAGATTTCACTTCTTCCTGTTTCAAAATATCAACCTGTCCAATCCCAAAATTATTGTCCGTAGTGTGTTTGCTTGAAATACCAATTACTTCATATCCATTCTTAAGCAAGAGCTTTGAAAGATAATATCCATCTTGCCCAGTATGGCCAACAATAATTGCTTTTTTCATTAACCTACAATCTCGATTTTTGGAAGAGGAAAAATAAATTTTCCACCATGAGCTATGTATTCCGTTTCCTTTTCTAAAATGCCCTTTCTAAAATGCCATGGTAAAACAAGTAAGTAGTCTGGCTTATTAGATTTCGCCTCTTTTTCTGAAACAATAGGAATGTGAGTGAAAGGAGTATAAGCACCAAATTTCTCTTCGTTTACTTCGGCTATGCAAGGCAATTCCTTTGTTGTTAACTTACAATACTGCAACAACACATTTCCTTTTGTAGATGCACCGTAGCCATAGACTACCTTACCCTTTGCATGTAACGATGTAATCAAGTTAACTAATTCACGTGCATGTTCTTTAACTTGTTTTTCAAATAACTGATACGGAGCAAGTGTATCTAATCCCATTTTATCTTCTTTTGAAAACAAATCCGATACCGTACTGTCAGGTTGGTGAGCAGCATTTTTCTTTGCAACAGTAACCCTAAAGCTACCCCCATTTATATCATTTAACTCTACATTAATAATTTTAAAATCAGAGGCATCCATCATAAATTTTATCTGCCTCAATGCATAATATTCTAGGTGTTCGTGGCAAATAGTATCGTATGAAATAGTTTCAAGCATCGCAGGTAAATAGCTTTGCTCAAACACCCAGATGCCATCTTCTGCTAACGATTCAGAAATCTGCTTTACGAAAGACATTGGGTCTTCCAAATCATAGAACATAGCTATGGAAGTAATTACTATCGCCTTTTTGTCCGGAAAAGATTTATTAATATTTGCAAACGAAAAGAAATCAGGAATTAATTGAATATGTGCAGGGTAATACTTTTTAAATTTTACACCGGTCGGGTCAATACCCGCTAACTTTAACTTTTTATCCGTTGGATATTGCTGAAGAAGCGTACTATCATTACTTCCGATATCTATGACTAGGTCTCCTTCCGATAATTTTACAGTAGCAAGCACATGACCTACGATGTCATTTAAATGCTTTACCATGGATTTATTTAATCCAGAGCGGTATCCATAATTCATTCCATACATCTCGCTGCTATCATAGGAGTGATGCAACTGAACTAAATGACAAACATTGTCTTTATCGTTTTTGGGGTGGCACTTTACCAACTCCAATGGACCAGAAGTAATCTTATCTTCTATATTCTTAGGGAAAACTCCTGTTAACGATTGCTCACCCAAATGAATAAGAGAAACCAAATTAGCATTCCCGCAAATTCTGCATTTTGTAATTTCCTTATACATTTATTAATAAATGAATTAAAATCTTGATTTTTATCGGTAAATATCAATGCTAAAATATATTATTTTTACCACATACAGGACACTAATGTTTTGCAGAACCCACTTTAACCCTTCCGGATTAACAAATAGAATTTGCAATAACACTGAAAGCTAAACTTTTTCTATAGATACTTTATTGTAACAGGTTAGGCTTTAACAAATGATTGAATAATGAAACAGAAGAAAAAAAATATAACCCAACCAACAAGCAAGGCCTTGAAATCTCAAAGTCAACATAATCAGCATCTACAAACCGATTTTGCTTCTACTTTTAAAAATTAAAAAGCTTTAAACGCAATTGCAATACTTATACCTGACATTGCAATATGCACATACTTCTATTACCTAAACAAGAATTCATACAATTTCCCTTTCTATGATGATTTTAATTCTATTCTTGAATTTCTAGGTTTTTTCATCAGCGCTCCTACTATTTTTGAAAAAATACGCTTACTATTTCAACAACATAGTGAGCACCGGTTAGTTTTTGATCGAACTATTGCACTTTTAGAATACTACACACTTGGCGAAATCAATTTTAAATCATTTATTCTAATTGGCAATGGTGCCTTGTTGGCACTATCCGTAATGCTATATAAATCTTTTAAACTAAAGCATGAGGCAAGCATCATTTACTTATTACCTGTGGTGATGGTGATTTTTAATTTCCGGTATTTTGAAACAAGTTTCTGGCCTATGGCTGCATTGCAAAATTTGTGGGTGCTAGCTTTCGCCTTAACTTCGCTATATTTTTAAAATAAGCCTGGCAAATATTCTATCTATATTTCTATTCTTATTGGCTGGATAGCTACATATACTAGCGCTAACGGCATGATGACTTTTGTTGCAGGTGCATTTGTGATGCTTTTAAGCATGCAAAAAATTAATAAGGAACGGCTTATTTGGCTTGCAGCAGGGGCTTTTGCAATGGAGTCCTACTTCTTTCATTATACCAAACCTAGCGCTCATCCAGAAATTATTAAACCTTTACTAGAGAATCCAACCGGTTTTCTTGGTTATGTATTTTCATTTTTAGGAGGAGCTTTTACGGAGAAAAGTAACTATGCTATTGCAATTGGAGTATCCTTAGCTTTAGTTTGCCTTTTTCTAACATACAAGAAGCAATATAAAGAAAATCCCACCTTATTTGCATTTGCAGTTTTCATATTAATTACATCAGTCTTAGCTGCATTAACTCGTTTTGGCTTTGGACTAGAACAATCCTTATCTTCAAAATACACTATTAGCTCTGCAGTACTTGCAGCCACCTGTTATGTTGCAGTAGTGCCGTATGTTTTCAAAAAACTTAAACCACCTTACCTCGGATTACTTACGGCACTTGCTCTGTATTTTCATTTCGACACCTATAAAAAATACCTGCCTGCTAAAGAAGCTGAAAAAATAGAATTTGAAAAAAACTATGCGCTCGTTACTGCAGGGGAGTTATCAGATTTTAATTTCGGATGGACACCAATGGATCACAGGAAAGAAATGCCAAGACAATTATTAAAACAGGCAGATAGTATAGGGTATTTAAAATTTAAGTTCAAAGACGAAGGGGAAATTCTTAATGCTATTCCAAGTGATACAAGTAAAACAGCCCAATACAAATTGGAACGATTTGAGCAGGCACAAGCCAATGCAATTGTATTATCAGGTTGGGCATTTGTCAAAAATGTAAATCCTGCCGAGTTGCGTAGTATGTTATGTTTTAGAGATCAATCAGGCAAAGCCGTAAAATATTTGTATTGTCAAAAATATAGCCGCCAAGATGTTACTCAAGCCAACGCAGCAGACAAAACCAATTACGATCAAAGCGGATTCTTTACTTTTTTTAATCCAAAAGAAGTACAACCTGGAAACTATTTGCTTGAAATTATTTTGACCGACTCAAAATATAAAGTTGTAATTAAAACTGGTCAAACGTTAACAATGCAATAAGTTTGAGGATAATCATACATCTTGATATTTATACCATAAACTAATTTTCAATTCTTTTTACGACAAAATATATTATTAACTTCGCACATCTTTGCATTAACTATTGACAGAATCATTATGAAAAAAATACACGATAATATACTTGAGACTATTGGAAATACACCTCTGGTTAAGCTAAATAGCATTACCAAAGATGTAAAAGCTACAGTACTTGCCAAAGTAGAAACTTTCAACCCTGGAAATTCCATCAAAGACCGCATGGCATTAAAGATGATTGAAGATGCGGAAAAAGCTGGCTTATTGAAACCAGGTTACACTATCATTGAAGGAACCTCCGGCAATACCGGCATGGGATTAGCGATTGCTGCTATTGTAAAAGGATATAAATGCGTTTTCACAACTACCGATAAACAATCAAAAGAAAAAGCAGATGCACTAAGAGCTTTTGGCGCTGAGGTAATTATTTGCCCAACCGATGTAGACCCAGAAGATCCACGCTCCTATTATTCCGTTTCCTCCAGACTTGTAAAGGAAATCCCTAACTCTTGGAAGGCGAACCAATACGATAATCTTTCTAATTCAAAAGCACATTACGAAACTACTGGCCCAGAAATATGGGATCAAACTGATGGAAAAATTGACCACTTGGTGGTAGGAGTAGGAACCGGAGGAACCATTTGTGGTACCGGAAAATTTTTAAAAGAAAAAAATCCAAATATTAAAATTTGGGGCATTGATACCTACGGATCTATTTTCAAAAAATACAAAGAGACTGGCATTATTGATAAGAACGAAATTTATCCCTACATAACGGAAGGTATTGGCGAAGATTTCCTTCCTAAAAATGTGGACATCAACATCATTGATCACTTTGAAAAAGTTACGGACAAAGATGCTGCCATGATGACACGAGAAATTGTAAAACAAGAAGGAATTTTTGTAGGAAATTCTGCAGGATCCGCAATTGCAGGACTTTTACAGCTCAAAAATAATTTCAAAGCTGGCGAGGTAGTAGTGGTTATCTTTCACGATCACGGAACCAGATACTTGGGTAAAATGTTTAACGATGAATGGATGCGCTCCAAAGGTTTTTTTGACAAAAAAGGGCTTACAGCAAAAGATCTTGTGTCTTCACAAAAGGGAAAATTAATTTCCTTAAATGTGAAAGATACCATTGGAGATGCCGTGCGAATAATGTCGGAAAATGATTTTTCACAAATTGCAGTTACCAATGACGGACGTGTGGTTGGTGCCTTGAACGAACAGTACCTATACACTAAAATTGTAAAAAATCCAGACATAAAATCTCAGCCAGTTGAAACTATCATGCAAACTGCATTTCCTTACGTAGATATTTCGGCACATATTGATTCATTATCTTCAATGATTACAATGGACAACAGTGCTGTTTTAGTTCGTGATTTTAAAACAGATGAAACCTTTATTATCACTCGTTCAGACATTATTAAGGCGCTCTGCTAGTAGCTTTTGGCTCAATATTCGTGTTTTTTTTATTCGTATATTCGCCCAAGGAAACACCGCTGAACATTAAACTAAAAAGCCAAGGATTTCGTTACAAATACTCATGAAACTATCAAAAGAAGTTAAGACCGGAATTCTAGTTGTAGCCACTATTCTACTTTTTGTGTATGGGTTTAACTTTCTGAAAGGAAAAGATTTATTTTCTAATCGTGAAATTTACTATGCAGTATACCCACAAATAAGTGGCATAGTTGAAGCAAATCCAGTACAAGTAAATGGATTTAAAGTTGGAAGAATTAAAAAAATCGAACTTCTTGACACTACTGGAAGAATATTAGTAACGATGGCCATTTCTGATAAAAAACTTAGAGTCACAAAAGGAACTGTAGCCAGAATTGTAAGCTCTGATTTACTAGGCGCAAAAGCTATTGAATTAGTAATTGGAAAAAGCAGGAATTTTGCGAACGATGGAGATACTTTAACATCAGAAATTGATCCTTCCTTGCAGCAATCCGTAGAAGGTGCAATTAAACCCTTAAAAGACAAAGCCGAAAAACTGATAGCATCCATCGACTCAATCATGGAAGTTGTTCAAGCGGTTTTTGATAAAAACACTAGAGATAATCTAAGTAAGAGCTTTGGAAATATAAAGCACTCTTTGGAAACATTCGATCGCTCTGCGATGCGCCTTGACACGATGATTGCATCCGAAAAACATAAGCTTTCTGTCATTTTCTCAAAAGTTGAATTAATTGCTACTAACTTAGCTGCTAACAACGATAAAATTTCATCTGCTATTCGTAATTTCTCTTCCATTAGCGATACGTTAGCAAAAGCAAATATTGGTAGGACTATTGAGCAAACAAACCTTGCATTATCTCAGGTTTCTTCTGTTATGGAAAAAATAAATAAAGGAGAAGGCTCTGCTGGAATGCTTGTAAATGACGAGAAACTTTACAAAAATTTAAGTGCAGCTTCCGCATCCATGGATAGTTTATTAAAAGATATTCAAGATCGTCCGGGAAAATACATGCCCTTTAAGCGCGATAAAAAGAGGAAGAAGTAATACATTAAAATCACTTGAGCTTAGCAAACATCATATTTATCCTGCTTCTGATCGCAGGATTTGGCTTGTTTTTTTTAAATGCTAAAAAAATTCGAAGAAATATTTTACTAGGAAAAGATGTAAATCGTTCAGATAATAAAGCGGCACGCTGGAAGTTAATGAGCCTCGTTGCTCTCGGGCAAAAAAAAATGTTTGAGCGCCCTATACCAGCCCTACTCCATTTATTTGTTTACGTAGGCTTTGTGCTAATTAATATAGAAGTTGCTGAAATGTTCATCGATGGTATTTTCGGAACACATCGTTTTCTTTCCATCTTAAATTTTGAAACTTTTCATTTCTATAATTTTCTAATTGGCTTTTTCGAAATATTAGCTTTCCTTGTTACGCTAGGATGCATATTATTTTTAATCAGAAGAAATATTCTAAATATTAAACGCCTTGCCATGCAGGAGCTTGATGGGTGGCCTAAAACAGATGCTAACCTTATTTTAATTTCTGAAATATTATTAATGAGCGCTTTGTTTGTTATGAATGCTGCAGACCAATCACTGCAATTAATAGGCAGCGAACATTATATAGCAGCAGGAAACTTTCCCGTCAGCAACTTACTTGTTCCAATGCTAAGTGGAATTTCTGAAAACTCATTGATATTTATAGAGCGCTTTTGCTGGTGGTTTCACATAATTGGAATATTAAGCTTTTTAAACTTTCTGGTTATTTCAAAACATTTGCACATCCTTCTTGCTTTCCCAAATGTATTTTATTCAAACTTAATACCTAAAGGAAGCTTCACAAATTTAGAGAGCGTTACCAATGAAGTAAAGGCAATGATGGACCCTTCATTCACCCCACCAGCTCCTGCCAACCCAGATCAACCTATGCGATTTGGCGCGAAAGATGTTTTTGATTTGACCTGGAAACAATTGTTGGACTCTTACACCTGTACGGAATGCGGTAGATGTACTTTGGCTTGTCCGGCAAATCAAACAGGAAAGCTATTATCACCACGTAAAATAATGATGGACACGCGTGACAGACTTGTGGAAGTTGGAAAAAATATAGATAAGAATGGCAAGTTTACAGACGATGGAAAGTCTCTTTTTGGAGATTATATCTCTGCAGAAGAATTATGGGCTTGCACAACCTGCAATGCCTGTACGCAAGAGTGTCCAGTAAACATTGATCCACTAGGAATCATTATTGATATAAGACGTTTTTTAGTAATGGAACAAAGCGCTGCGCCACAACCTATAAATATGATGAGTACAAATATTGAAAACAACGGTGCTCCATGGCAATATTCACCTGCTGATCGTTTGAACTGGGCAAAAGAAAATTAATATGAAAGAATTTAAACTTATCGATGCAGAAGAAAACGGAAAGAAGATATCTCCCATTTTGCCGGAAGATGTAAAAAACTTTTTAGTGGATATTGACGGGACCGTTGGCGATGACATACCTAATGAAGAACCAGAACGTATGGAAGATGCAGCCATCTACCCGGATGCTCTTGCTAAAGTAAATCAGTGGTATGACGAAGGGCACATCATCACTTTTTTTACTTCTCGCACCGAAGATCACCGTGCTGTAACAGAGCGTTGGCTTAAAAAAAACGAATTCAAATATCATGGCCTTTTAATGGGCAAACCCAGGGGCGGAAATTACCATTGGATAGATAATCACATGGTAAGAGCAACCAGATTTTCAGGGAAATTTACTGATTTAATAGATAAAGAAGTTACAATTCAAGTTTTTGAAAAATGAATGAATTGAATGTAAAAACAATGGCCGAGTATTTGGCATCTGGCGAACAACCCGAAATATTATTTTGGGTAGGTTGCTTAGGTAGCTTTGACGACCGTGCCAAGAAAATAACAAAAGCTATTGTTAAAATTCTGAATCATGTGGGAATGAAATTTGCAGTGCTAGGCACCGAAGAGTCCTGCACAGGAGATCCTGCAAAACGTGCTGGTAATGAATTTTTATTTCAGATGCAGGCAATGAACAATATTACTGTACTAAATAATTATTCAGTAAAAAAAATTGTTACAGGTTGCCCTCATTGCTTTAACACCTTAAAAAATGAATATCCTCAGCTAGGAGGTAATTACGAAGTAGTTCATCACACCCAATTAGTGCAAGAGTTAATTGATGCAGGAAAATTAAAAGTTCAAGGTGGTGAATTTAAGGGCAAAAAAATTACCTACCACGATGCATGCTATTTAGGCAGAGCAAATGATGTGTATGAAGCACCTAGATCAATCATAAAAAACTTAGACCTTAATTTGTCGGAGATGAAACGTTCTCGTCAAAATGGTTTATGCTGCGGTGCCGGAGGCGCACAAATGTTTAAAGAACCCGAAAAAGGAAATAAAGACATCAACATTGAACGTTCTGAAGAAGCTTTAGCAATAAAACCAGATATTATTGCAACTGCTTGTCCATTTTGCATGACCATGATGAGCGATGGCGTAAAACACTTCAACAAAGAACAAGAAGTTAAGGTAATGGATATCGCAGAGATTGCCGCTCATAATTTAACTGCTAAATAGAATTAAAATTATGAATCTAACAGATAATTTTCCTCCTCAATCACGCGTTTGGGTTTACCAGTCAAACAAAGAAATTACGAATGATCAAACAAAATCATTTGAGGAATTAAAAAATGTGTTTATTCAACAATGGGAATCTCACGGCAACCCGGTAAAGGGTAAAATTGAATTACTGCACAGTCGCTTTATTGTAATTCTTATTGATGAGGCCGATGAGCGTAGTTGTGGCAGAGCTGTAGATGCTTCCATAAAGTTTATGAAAGAATTAGAAGCAGAGTTTAACTTAACGCTGCTGGACAGAATGTTAGTTGCTTATAAAAAGGGTGAGCAAATATTTTCTTGTACAATCTCAGAATTCGAAGTATTAGCAAAAAAAGGCGAAGTGAATGGCAGCACCATCGTATTTAATAATACCATTCATTCGGTAATAGAATTTGAAAACGAGTGGGCAGTTCCAGCTGAGAAAAGCTGGCAGAAACGATTGCTTATCTAAGAATAATCTCTCTAATTACCTCCTCCCCTGCCTCTTCGTTTAACATTTTAACAATTTTTTCTCGGGAATAAAAAAGCTCTTGTCGTAATGGAGCAGAATCAATATGTAAAAAAAGTTTTTTATCGTAGATGGAAATTTCTTTGGTGTGTTTAGCAATCATCTTTCCCATTCTAGCCTCCCAACCATCTATGATTTTTTGCTCGGCTAATTTGCCGGAAAGCTTTGAGGATTTTAAAAAAATCCCTATGGCATTCTTCATGGATTGTTCGTTCGCTGACATTAATTACAAATATAAAAAGTAAAACTGTATTTTCAAACCGCTAATCAGAAATTAATTCCCCCTCCTTTGCTATAAAAAGCTTAAAATCAGAATTAATATTTTTAAAAAGCTTTGCTATTCGCTCCTTTCCAGTATCCGTTATAAACACTTGGCCAAAATCATCTGAACTAACAAGCTCTATCAATCGTTTAACCCTGCTCTCATCCAGCTTGTCGTGTACATCATCCAGCATAAGTATAGGAATAATTTCTTTATGCTTCTTAATAAATTCAAACTGGGCTAGCTTTACTGCTAACAAATACGATTTTTGCTGTCCTTGTGAAGCAAATTTTTTCACCGGTAAATTATTTAGGCGAAACTCCCAGTCATCTTTATGAATCCCTACCGAGGTATATTCCATCGCTTTATCTTTTTCTATCGCCTCATTTAATTGGGCTTGAAAGTCTCCATTCAACAATTGAGAATGATACACCAGGCCTACCTGCTCACTCTCATTGGCAATGAGTTTATAATACTTCTGAAATATTGGCTCAAACTCCACAGAAAATTCTTTTCTGGAAGAATGAATTTTATCTCCCAACTGAATCAGCTGAATGTCCCAAATAGTTAAAGCCTCCATATCAAAAGATTTTTTGATTGAAAACTGCTTTAGCTGAGCATTTCGTTGCGTTAACACTTTGGTGTAGGCAATGATGTTTTCTAAGTAGCTGTTATCATAAAGCGAAATTATGCCATCTACAAACTTCCGTCTCACCTCGCTACCCTCTAATATCAATCCTACATCGGTTGGCGATGCCATTACGACCGGAAATTTTCCTAGATGATCTGCAAATCGGGGGACTTCCTTTTTATTTAATTTAATTAGCTTTTTTTCTCCTCTTTTCTGAGCACATATAACTTCACTTTTTTCATCACCAACATTAAATTCACCTTGAATTAAAAACAGGGGTGCATCGTGAAGAATATTTTGAGAATCAATAGGATTGAAGTAGCTCTTAGTGAGAGATAAATAGTGTATTGCATCTAGTAAATTCGTCTTTCCTTCACCATTATTCCCTATCAGGCAATTAAAACGATTTGTAAATGAAACATCTGCCTGAGCATAATTTTTAAAACTCAGCAGCAAAAGCTTAGAAAGGAATAGTTTCTTCATTTTTTGTCTGTTTACAAAGGTAACCCTGTGGCTAAATGAGACACCACTCATTATTAAAATAATTTTATCTTTGCCCTCCTTATTTAATAACCCATGGCAAGCGAAAAAGATGAACCAATTGTTGATGTACAAGAATCTATCAGCAGAGCGGAACAATACATAGAAGAAAACAAGCAAAGTTTATCAATAATTATTGGCGCTGTAATTGTGCTTGTAGGCGGTTATTTTGCCTGGACTAAACTTTACATTGCTCCATTGGAAGAAGAAGCTCAAAGTCAAATGTTTATGGCAGAGCGTTATTTTGAGAAAGACTCATTAGATAAAGCTATCAACGGTGATGGTCAGTTTTACGGATTTAAAGATATCATAGAAAATTACGGACCTACTCCAACCGGAAATTTGGCACACATGTATCTTGGACTTTGCTATTTAAACAAAGGGCAATTTGAAGATGCCATTACTGAATTAAAAGAATACGACAATGGCGATGATATGATGCTAGGTCCAGTTTCGTTAGGAGCTATTGGTGATGCTTATTCAGAATTAGGGAATGCAGAAGATGCAATAAACTATTACAAAAAAGCCGCCTCTGCTAATCAAAACAGTTTCACTACGCCTATTTACCTGATGAAAGCTGCAGGACTTTTCGAAGATAAAAATGACTATACTAACTCCTTAAAGCTATACGAGCAGCTAAAAGTTGATTTTCCTGAATCACGCGAAGGCAGAGAAATAGAAAAATTTATTTCCAGAGCAAAGGCAAAAGGAGGAATTGAGTAAGAGCTATTAATGTCTACTTCCTTAAAAAATAATCCTTTAGATTACAAGGTTGATTTAGTATTTCCCGATTCTATTAAAATTGGCATCGTCATTTCTGAATGGCATCCTGAAATTACGGAAGCGTTGTTCAATGGAGCAGTAAAAATTCTTCTAGAGAACAAGATTAAAAAAGAGAATATTATCCGTAAAAATGTTCCCGGCAGTTTCGAACTTCCTTTTGGTGCGCAGTTGCTTACCGAAAAAGTAAAAGCCGTTATTTGTTTGGGCTGTGTTATAAAAGGAGAAACCGATCATTATGATTTTATTTGTGATTCGGTTGCAAATGGAATAATGAATGTTGGATTAAAAACAAATATCCCTGTTGCATTTGGCGTACTTACCACCAGCAACTTAACTCAAGCACAAGAACGCGCAGGTGGAAAACATGGCAACAAAGGTGAAGATGCTGCCTATACCGTTCTAAAAATGCTTGCTATTCAAAATAGATAGTCAAGTTAATTCTTTCTTACTACTCTCCGTAATATTGACCGTAAACGAAAAAACACCCATGTTTGTACATGATTGTCAATGAGTTATAAATTAAGGAGTAGTCCTGCATGGATTCGAACCATGGACCTACGGTTTAGAAAACCGTTGCTCTATCCAGCTGAGCTACAGGACCAAAATATTTACACTATGTCAATTATACAATCTACTATTTAGCTTACTGTTGCTCCCTGCCAGAAGGCAGGTATCCAGTGCCGAAGGCATCCCTTCGGGACTGAGCTACAGGAGCAAAAAAAAATTGCGGATCCCGGATTGACGATTGTGGATTAAAAAATCCTAAATCTATAAATCTAAAATCCGCAATCAAATTGTCGGGGTGGCAGGATTCGAACCTACGACCCTCTGCTCCCAAAGCAGATGCGCTAGCCGGGCTGCGCTACACCCCGATATTTTTATCAACTACAAAAACAATATTTCAAATCTACTTTACAGTGTCGCTTTCGCAACTTTTCACGGACAGTGTCCGCTGGAAGTCGCTTCTGCGACTGAAAGCGGAGAGAGAGGGATTTGAACCCTCGGTACCCCTTTCGAGGTACGGCAGTTTAGCAAACTACTGGTTTAAGCCACTCACCCATCTCTCCCTTTATTTATAAAGGGTGGCAAATTTAGAAAAAAAGATTACATAGCTTTGCTTTTATTGCTCAGGCTTTTTTATTTTTTTTGGCGTACCTTTCAACAGTATTTAATGCAAAAGAAGGCTCCATCATGAACAAGTCAATAAAACTCAAAATTACAAGCTTTACACTTTCTTTATTATTCCTTTTCTCATGCTCTAGCACCTTGGATGTAAAAAACGAAGTAATAGAGTATGTTTCGGCAGATCCAGAAATGCTAAACCCTCTTAACTGTGTTGATGCTACCTCTGGGTACATATGTAATTACATGTACTATAAGTTAATAGATACAGATTTTAAGAATCCAACAGATTTAGTTCCGGTAATTGCTGAGAGTTTACCAATTATTGAAAAAACAATAGAAGGGAAATTGAATTTAACTTTTACAATTCGTAAAGAGGCTAAATGGGAAAATGGACAACCAATCACAGTAAAAGATGTAGCGTTTTCTATCAAAACTATCAAGTGCCCTCTTGTAAATAATTCGCATGCGAAACCATTATTTTCTTTTATAAATGATTTTATTTTTTACCCTGCCGATGATAGAAAATTTACGGTAGTATCAAGCGAAGTATTTTTTTTATCTGAAGCATCGTTTACCGACATCTACATACTTCCTGCACATGTATACGACCCAAAAGGGTTAATGAAGAAAATCACTGTAAAATTAATTTCCGAAAAGTTTGATTCTTTGCAATCTGACCCTTCTATTATTGAGTTTGCAAATGACTTCAACTCGGAAAAGAGAATGCGTGATTCTAAATTTATGGAAGGTGCTGGAGCCTATAAATTAGAAAAATGGATTACCAACGAGCGAGTAATAATTGCTAAAAAAGAAAATTGGTGGGGAAACTCATTGAATGGTATAAATAATTATTTTGAAACCTACCCCGATAAAATTATTTTTCAAACTATTAAAGATCAAACTACTGCGTTAGTGTCATTAAAGTCGGGCAATATTGATGCCATGAGAGCTATACGAGCTAAAGATTTTGCTGATTTACCAAAGTCAGAAAAGTTTGTGAAAAATTTCAACACCTACACACCCATGGAATACTCCTATGTATATATAGGAATAAATATGAAAAGCCTTTTTTTAACAGATAAGAAAACAAGACAAGCACTTGCTCATTTAGTAAATATTGATGAACTTATTTCTGTAGTTAAATATGGCGAGGCCGAAAAAATAATTGGCCCTATACATCCCTCAAAAAGCAAGGCATATAATGACAATATTAAACCCTATTCATACGATCCTGAATTATCAAAAAAACTTTTAAAAGAGGCAGGCTGGGAAAATACAAATGGTGATGCAACTTTAGATAAAGTATTTAACGGAAAACGAAAGGAATTTATTATTGACTTAATAATTAATTCCGGCAATGACGAAAGGAAATCTATCGCATTGATGTTTCAAGAACAAGCCAAGAAAATTGGAATCACCGTAAATGTATTGTCTATTGACTGGGCTGTGTTTTTAGGCAAATGCAACAAACACGAATTCGATATAGTGATAGGAAAATGGGTTACTGCAGCAAGTCCTGATGATTTAACTCAAAACTATCATAGTAAAAGCATTGTTGATGGAGGCTCAAATTATTCTAACTTTTCAAATGCCGTATTAGATTCCTTGATAGAAACTACTAGAAGAGAAATTGATGCAGATAAAAGGAACATCTTGTACAGAAAGTGTCAGGAAATATTACACGAAGAAGTTCCTATGATTTTTTTATATACACCATTAGAGCATATTGCAATAAGTAAAAAATTCGAAAACGCATATCCATCCGTAGCTCGTCCAGGATATTGGATTCCAGGATTTAAGTTAAAAAAATAAGTTGTAGAATAGTCCTTGGGCTATTTGTATATTCGCTACCTCGCTAAAAAAAGAGGATGATTAAGTACATACTTAAGCGCATTTGGATTACGTTACCCACCCTGCTGGTCATATCATTACTCACTTACTTTATTTCCATTAATGCCCCTGGCGATCCGGTTGAAGTGATGCTAAACCGCGCTGAAGGTAGCGGCAGCTTGCATGTAAAAGGCTCTCCATCAGACAAAGAGTATAATGAACTTAGACACCTACTTGGCTTTGATCTCCCACTATTTTATTTCTCTCTGACGGATGCTACCGAGTCGGATACCCTTTATAAAATTTCCAAGGCTGAGCATAGGAAAAGTTTAAAACGCATGTCAAACAGATATGGTAACTGGGATCACGTATCTGCATATTACCTATCTATAAAGCAAGCTGATGAAATACTTGAAAAAGCGATGATAAAGTCAGTCAGCGATAGCTTTCCTGCAGATGCGGAAAAAATCCTATCATTAAAAACAGGGATATATGGACTATATGCACAAACTGATGAGATAACAACCAAAGATAAAATTGAAAAAATAGTAAATGAAATACAAAGCAATTATTTATTAAACCAAAGCTTACAAAACACTTTAAGTTTAAAAATAAATGTAATCAGAGATGGCTTTAATAAAGTTATTACCGAAAAAAATCCATATCAAAAATATATACCTGCATTTAATTGGTATGGCTTCAATAATCAATATCATAATTGGATTACAAATTTTATTATTGGTGATTTTGGCATTTCATATCAAGACAAGAGACCTGTAGCTTCAATAATAAAATCTGCTTTAAGCAAAACACTAGGAATCAGTCTTACTTCTATACTTATAGCCTACTTAATTGCGATTCCGCTAGGCATTCATGCAGCTGTAAATAAGGATTCAATAAAAGAAAAAACTATTACAACTACTTTATTTATCTTATACTCACTGCCAAATTTTTGGATTGCTACCATGCTGGTTGTATTTTTATGCGGTGGCGATTATTTTTCTTGGTTCCCTGCTCCTGGCTCAGCTCCAATACCAGACGATGCTCCTTTCTGGTATAAGTTTACCGAAAGTATCTATAGATTAATTCTGCCTTTGTTTTGCTGGACATACGGTTCTTTGGCATTTATTTCCAGGCAAATGCGTGGTGGAATTTTATCTTCCATATCGCAGGATTACATTAGAACTGCCAGAGCAAAAGGACTCACCGAAGAGCAAATAATAAAAAGGCATGCATTAAAAAATTCTTTATTGCCAATTATTACATTATTTGCAAGCATATTTCCACTTGCAATTTCTGGAGCATTTGTAATTGAAAATATTTTTAATATTTCAGGAATGGGCAAGCTTAGTTTGGATGCCCTTTATGCAAGAGATTACCCTGTCATTTTCACTATAATGATGTTTACAGCAATATTAACAATAATGGGTAACCTTATATCAGATATATTGTATTCATTCATTGACCCAAGAATTACCTATAATGCTAGTAATTAATGACTTATATTGATCTTTATTAGCTACTAAGTGGTTAATCTATTTCACATTTTTTTAAAACTTACTTGCTGCATAATAAAATGCTCAAAGTTGTTAAATTTCATTGTTTTAAGATAATATTTTCTATTTTTGCGCCTCTTTAAATCAACCTCAGGAAAGCAGCAAAATGTCGGATTTTCACACCGAATCTACTAACAAGGATAATTCAGATAATGACTTTTTAAGTCAGGAATCTGAAAGACTTGACTCTACACATTTGTTTGCCTTTTTTTACAAATGGCGTAAGGCAATTATTGCTGTAGCTGTTCTTGCTTTTATTTCTTCCTCTGTGATTGCATGGATGATTCCTGAAAAATTTAAATCTACAGTCATTCTTTTTCCTGCATCCTCTGTTTCAATTTCTAAATCTTTGATGAGCCAAAACTCATCTCCTCAATCTGACATATTACAGTTTGGAGAAGAAAATGATATGGAAAGGATGTTACAAGTATTAAAATCTGAGGAGATCAGAGAACGAGTTGTGAACAAATACAAGTTAAGCGAGCATTATGGTATTGAAAGTGATAATAAATTTAAAAAAACATTATTACGCCAGGAATATGACGACAACATTCAATTTAAAAAAACCGAGTTTATGTCGGTAAAAATTGAAGTGTTAGACAGAAACCCTGAAATGGCATCAAACATTGCCAATGATATAGCTGCCTTATTTGACTCTACCATGACGAGAATGAAAAGGGAGCGCGCTGTAGATGCATTTAATATTATTAAAAGAGAATATACTTTCTTTCAACAAGATATTGAGACTAAAGAAGACTCATTACGCAAGCTCATGAGACTTGGCGTGAACGACTATGAATCACAGGCAGACCGCTTAAACGAAGCATTAGGAAAAGCAATTGTAGAAGGTAAAACCGCAGCAGCTGCCACCCTAGGAGAAAAAGTAAAAGTTCTTTCAGATTACGGAACTGCTTACATGGCTCTAAGAGATAATTTGTACAGAATGCGTGAGCAATCAAATATTTTAAAAGAAAAATACAATCAAGCCAAAGTGGATGCAGAACAAAGCTTACCTGAAAAATTTGTAGTTGACAGGGCATTTCCTGCAGAGAGAAAATCGTATCCAGTAAGGTGGATCATTGTAGCAATTTCAACAATTGCTTCTCTTATCGTTACCTTGTTGTCAATTGCTATCTTAGAGAATTTTAATAAAATACAAAACACAGTTAGGAAGACATAAAGTTACTTTATGAAAAACTTTGACCTACTAAAAATAGTTATGAAATGGAAGGGAACCCTTGCCATTGTGTTTGGTATTTCGGTAGTGCTTTCATCTATTTTTTCTTCTTCCTATTTTATTAAACCAAAATACAAGTCATTTGCTGTAATATATCCTTCTAATTTAATGCCCTACAGTCAGGAATCCCCTACGGAGCAAATGCTACAGCTTTTCCAATCAGATAGTATATTTAATCATGTAGTAAATTTTTTTCAGCTGGTGAGCCACTATGATTTAGATTCATTAAGCCCAACAATACACAACCAATTACTTACGGAGTTTAATGAAAATGTTTCCATTAAAAAAACCGAATACGAAGCAGTACGCATCGAAGTGCTTGACGAAGACCCCGAAGTAGCATGTCAAATGATAAATGAGATGGTTCATGCCTTTAATGCCCACACGCTAAAAATGAACCGAGAAAAATCCAAAGAGCTAGTAGAAATATTTGGAGATCAGTTAACCAGAAAAGCAATTCAGATTGACTCTATCAATTTAGTGATGAAAGAAATAGCCGTTAAATATGGGATTATCGACTATAATTCCCAGTCTAGAGAGTTGTCTAAAGAGTATTATAGGAGCATTGCAACAGGTAATGAAAAGAAAATTAATGAGTTAACAAATGCCTTACGAAATTTAGAAGAGCGTGGGGGTAAATTTAATGAACTACAAAAACATTTAAGCAGCGCAACAGACGAGTTTGGCGCTCTGCAAAAGCATTACAACATCGTACTTTCAGATTCTCAAAAAAGTCTTACCTACACCAACATGGTAGCAAAACCATTTGTATCTAAGAAAAAGGCGTATCCAGTTAGATGGCTGATTGTAATCTTATCCAGCTGTGCTGCAATATTATTTTCCTTATTGATAATCACCATCATTGAAGGAAGAAAAAACGAGACTGCTTAATCAATATTTAATAATAAATAAATAAAAATATCACTATGGCAATAATTTCAAGTATTCGTAAACGGGCAGGTTTAATTGTAGCGGTAATAGGTGTAGCACTTTTTGCTTTTGTAATTGGAGACTTTAAAGGGCAGTTATTTAATTCTCAGGAACAAAACGCAGGCGAAATAAACGGTCAGGCAATTAATTTTATTTCGTTTGACAATGAAGTGCAGCGCATTTCGGATGTGCAAAAAGAGCGCAGGCAAACAGCTGCTTTGGATGATGAAATCATATCAAGCATTCGAGATAACGTTTGGGAAAAATTTGTTAGTGAGCTTGCTCTTAAACCACAATTTAACAAAGCAGGAATTGCAGTAAGTGATGGCGAAATAAAAGAACTCATCCTTGGTAACGATCCAGACCCTTTAGTTATTCAATATTTTACAGACCAAACTACCAACCAAATAATTGGCTACTTCAAAGACGATTTAACTGGAAAATTAAAACCTCAGAGTGTTAAAATATATGTTGACTCCCTCCCTCCACAAGAGCAGCCCAGATGGACAGAATTTGAAAGCTTACTTAGAGATAGCAGAGAACAAACCAAATATTATAATCTTATAAAAAAAGGATTATACGTTACAACATCTCAGGCAAAACAAGATTATGCTAGCCTAAATCATTCAGTAGATTTTAGTTACGTTTTAAAACCATATTCTTCCATTCCAGATTCTTTAATTACTGTTGAAGATAAAGACCTAAGAAAATATTATAACGAAAACAGGTACAAATACAAGCAGGATGCTTCCATTAAACTAGAATATGTATTGTTCAACATAAAACCTACAGAACTTGATCACGAGGAAACAAAAACTGAAATTGGAAAGCTTGCTGAAGAATGGAAATTAATTGATAATTATAAAGAAGATTCATTCTTGGTGATTCGTGAATCGGAAGACAGATGGTTTGACACTACCTTTTATGGCAAAGGCTTGTTGTTTGAACCAATAGATTCACTTGCGCATGCGTCTGAAAAAGGAACCATATTACCTTACTATAAGGAGGAGAATAAATACAAGCTTTGCAAAGTAATGAAACATGAAATGACTCCAGATTCTGTAAAGGCAAGACATATATTAATTAAAGTACCCGAAAGAGATACGATTGCTAAAGCGTTTGCCAAAGTACGTATCGATAGTATTTACAATGTAATAAAAACTAAAAAGAATTTTGCTGAAATGGCAAAGCTATTTTCACAGGATGAAGGTAGTGGAGAAAAAGGCGGTGACTTAGGATGGTTCACCATTGGGAAGATGGTAGCTCCGTTTCAGTATGCTAGCTTTCATGGTAAAAAGGGAGATATGCCAATTGTGCTTTCAAATTTTGGTTATCATTTGATTGAGATACAAGAGCAAAGTCCATTAACTATTAAAACAGCAGTTGCGACAATTGAAAGAACAGTAGAAGCTGGAAGCAAAACCAGGCAAGATGTTTATAATGCTGCAATTGATTTTATTTCCAATTATCATACTTCAGAATCTTTCGAAAAAGGTGTTGAAGAACTTGGTCTAGTAAAAAGATTAGCCGATCCTTTAAAAGAAAATGACAAAACTATTTCTGGAATAGAAACTCCAAGAGATATTATTCGTTGGGCTTTTAAATCTGAAGAAGGTGCTGTAAGCACTGAACCATTTAGCTTTAAAGATAAATATGTTGTTGCACACGTAGCTCAAGTTAGAGAAGAAGGTATTGCTACAATCGAACAAAAAAACGATGAGGTTTCTCAAGGAGCTAAGAAAGCTAAAAAAGCTGAGAAGTTTATTGAGGAAATGCAAAAACTTAACGCAAACACAATCGAAGGCTTAGCATCCAAGGAAAACTTAGAAGTAAGTAAAGCGAGCGGTGCTACATTTTCTTCTTACACCATTCCTAATGTTGGAAGAGAAACTAATTTATACGGATCTCTTTTTACTTTAAAAAATGGCGAACTCTCTAAACCTATAGCTGGCGAATCTGGAGTATTTGTTCTTAGAATTGATTTAATTTCTGAAGCCCCTGCCACTTCGGATTACAACACCTCAAAAGCACAAGCTAGAAACAACTTTATTTATAGAGTAGATAGCGAAGTTACTGAAGCCATCAAGAAAAAAGCAAAAATAAAAGACAACAGAGCAAAGTATTTCTAGCATCAAACAAACACTAACAAAATAATAGCATTTATACTGTATGGAAAATTTAATTTATCTACTTCCCGTTTTCGGACTTGTTGCATTAGCCTACATGGCATTTATTTCTAACTGGGTAACCAAACAAGATGCCGGTGATGAAAAAATGAGAGGCATTTCTCAAAATATTGCCGAAGGGGCGATGGCATTTTTAAAAGCTGAATATAGAATATTAGCCATTTACGTTGTGCTTGCAAGTATTGGGCTGGGAATACTTTCACAAATGCCAAAAGTTGCTGAACACTCCAGCATACTAATAGTAGCAGCGTTTATTGTGGGTTGTTTCTTTTCTGCACTAGCAGGATTTTTAGGAATGAAAATTGCTACCAAAGCAAACGTAAGAACTACACAAGCAGCAAAAACTTCATTAGCAAAAGCCTTAAAAGTTGCTTTTGGTGGCGGAACCGTAATGGGATTAGGTGTTGCTGGATTAGCTGTACTAGGACTTAGCTCACTATTTATATTTTTCTTTTTTCAATTTATGGGTGGTAATTTTAACACCGGTGGCGGATACGATGGTATGACTAAAGTATTAGAAGTACTAGCAGGATTTTCGCTTGGAGCAGAATCTATCGCACTATTTGCACGTGTTGGTGGTGGTATTTATACCAAAGCGGCTGACGTTGGAGCTGACTTAGTAGGAAAAGTAGAAGCCGGAATTCCGGAGGACGATCCACGCAACCCGGCAACCATTGCTGATAACGTAGGAGATAATGTTGGTGACGTAGCAGGTATGGGAGCCGATCTATTTGGTTCTTATGTAGCAACGGTACTGGCATCCATGGTACTTGGAAATTATATCATTCGTGATAATGGAGGAAGCATAGCAGATAATTTTGGAGGCATTGGCCCTATCCTACTTCCTATGACGATTGCAGGAGTTGGAATCATAGCTTCAATTATAGGAAGCTGGTTTGTAAAAGTATCCGATACAGCAAAGACAGATATTAATACCGTACAAGGCGCGCTAAATCGCGGAAACAACATATCCATGATACTTGCCCTTGCAGCATCTTTTGGTTTAATAAAAATGATGCTTCCTGAAACTATTAAAATGAGTGCGTTCAATGCAGGCGAGTTTAGCATCATGACCACTTCTTCGATGAATGTATTTTATGCAGTTTGTATTGGAATGGTGGTTGGTTATTTAATGTCTTACATCACCGAGTTTTATACAGGACTTGGCGGAAAACCAGTTTTAGGAATTGTACAAAAATCAGCAACAGGAGCCGCAACAAATATTATTGCTGGATTAGGAACCGGAATGCTATCTACTGCATTGCCAGTAATTATTTTTGCAGCAGCTATTTGGGGCGCTTATGCCCTTGCAGGTTTTTATGGCGTTGGAATTGCAGCATCAGCAATGATGGCAACTACCGCTATGCAATTAGCCATTGACGCTTTTGGTCCTATTGCAGATAATGCTGGAGGAATTGCCGAAATGAGTGAACTACCAAAAGAAGTTCGTGAAAAGACAGATGTGTTAGACTCCGTTGGAAATACTACAGCAGCTGTAGGAAAAGGATTTGCAATTGCATCGGCAGCCTTAACTGCACTTGCACTTTTTGCAGCGTACGTGACACTTACAGGCATTCATGGTATTAATATTTTTGATGCTAAAGTATTAGCAGCTTTATTTGTGGGTGGTATGATACCCGTTGTGTTCTCTGCCCTAGCCATGAACTCGGTAGGAAAAGCTGCCATGGATATGGTAAACGAAGTACGCAGACAGTTTAGAGAAATACCAGGGATATTAGAAGGAACAGGAACACCAGAATACGGAAAGTGCGTAGAAATTTCTACCAAAGCTGCGCTAAGAGAGATGCTTGCACCGGGCGTAATCACTATTGTAACACCAATTATTATTGGACTAGGAATGGGAGCCGAAGCATTAGGAGCCTATATGGCAGGAGTAACTGTGAGCGGTGTACTTTGGGCAATTTTCCAAAACAATGCAGGTGGCGCTTGGGACAATGCAAAAAAATCATTCGAAAAAGGTGTAGAGATTGAAGTGAATGGCAAAAAAGAAATGTTTTATAAAAAATCAGAACCACACAAAGCTGCCGTTGTTGGCGATACTGTGGGCGATCCTTTTAAAGATACTTCTGGCCCATCTATGAATATTTTAATTAAGCTTTCTTCTTTAGTAGGTTTAACTATTGCTCCCCTTATTGCAATACAAAGCCATCGCACAGAAGCTAATCACCAAGCAGAAGTTGTTACAACAGTTACAGTTTCTGAAAACACAACAGTTGACGAAACTAAAAATGCCAGCTATACTAAAGAGGTAGAAAAAGTAGTTACCGAATAATATTTTAAAGCATTTTTTATTGGCGTCAGGTGTTACCACCTGACGATAAAGGAATAGCTGGAAGAGCGCGTCAGGTCTTACGACCACAAAAGCATTCAATAAAAAAGCAGCGTATCACTACGCTGCTTTTTTTATGAACTTCAGCCCAATACTCACAACAGCACCAACTACATTTCATCCGTCCAATCGCCCTGCCCTGCTTTGTTTACAGATGCCATACGCTCCAGTTCTAGCCCCTTATAAATCGCACACTGGATGGAAAAATTCAGTTAAATTATTAATATTATTTCTGTTTGGAATAAATTCATTCCCGATAAAAGTAGGCGGGTTTACATTTTTACGAGCAATGGATTTTTTTTATCTTTCACACAGTTCAGTTCCACAGCGGATTTTCGGGAAAGTTGGCAAGGATAGAGTAATCTTTCCCCATACTTTTAATTACATCTTTCCAAAACTTTTCATCGGTATCTTTTCCAGCATTCATTACTAAATCTTTTGAAGAAGGCGCCACCAACCAGGAGTTATTTTGAATCTCGTTATCTAATTGCTGTGCTCCCCAACCTGAGTAACCGATGAAAAGACGTATTTCGTTTTCGGCAAGTTTGTTTTCTTTTATTAAAGCTTTAACAGTTTCAAAATTTCCGCTCCAATAAAGTTCTGGTGTAATTGGTATGCTATCGGGTATTGCATCGCCTAGCGTATGTATGTAAAACAAGCTATCGCGCTGCACAGGCCCGCCATCCCAAACTGGCAAATGACTTGAATCAAATTCATCAATGATTTCCTCAAGCTTTAAGTCCATAGGTCTGTTTAACACAAACCCCACACTACCCTCTTCATCATGCGTTACCAACAAAACCACAGTGCGCTTAAAGTTGGGATCCTGACTAAAAGGCTCGGAGAGTAACAGTTTTCCTTGCTCCGGTTTGAATTTTGTGAAATCTAATTTAATCATAGTATAGATACGAATAGCTACAAATCTACTAATTAGAATTAATCGATTCAAAATTTACCACCCTTTTACATTGAACACCATCTCTATCAAAATTAATAAGCAGTGCTAATTTTAATTTTGAAACGGACAAATAGTTCTTCGTTTGGTCAAAATGCGCTTTAGAAAATCTTGACAATGATTTTATTTCAATAATAATTTTTTCCTCAACAAGAAAATCGAAATAATTTCTCCCCACTGTTATTCCTTTAAATTCAACAGGGTAATAAACCTCATCCTTGAAATTCAGATTTTGAGCGCCAAATTCGATTGCTAAGGCCTTGTGATATACTATTTCTTTATGGCCATTCCCTAATTGATTAAACACCTCAAAAGCACAGCCAATAATTTTGTAACTAAGGTCAGGAAAAACTAAATCTTTTTTAGGCTGCTTGTATTCCATTCGCAGATTCGTAATAATTTTAAATTCGTACGTATTATTTAAACAACGGATACTTCTTCATCCACTTATTCACTTCTTTTTTTACTGCCACAATCTTAAGGTCGTTTTCGTTGTTCTGAAGTACAGTGTCAATGAGTTCAACAATTTTAGCCATGTCCTTTTCTTTTAAGCCACGCGTAGTAATTGCAGGTGTTCCAATGCGTATGCCAGAAGTTACAAACGGAGATTTATCATCAAAGGGAACCATGTTTTTATTTACAGTGATGTCCGCCTTAATTAGCGAATCTTCTGCTTTTTTCCCTGTAAGATTTTTGTTTCTCAGGTCAATAAGCATGCAATGATTATCAGTTCCGCCAGAGCTAATATTATATCCTCTATCCATGAATGCTTTTGCCATGGCTCTTGAATTTTTCACTACTTGCGTTCCGTATTTCAAAAACGAATCCTCCAGTGCTTCGCCAAATGAAACTGCTTTTGCTGCAATCACATGTTCTAGCGGTCCTCCCTGTGTGCCCGGAAAAACAGCACTATCTAAAATGGCAGACATCATTTTAATTTCTCCTTTTGGAGTAGTTAATCCCCACGGGTTTTCAAAATCCTGTCCCATCATAATCATTCCGCCTCTTGGTCCGCGAAGTGTTTTATGGGTGGTGGTGGTAACAATATGACAATGTGGAAGTGGATCGTTAAGCAACCCTCTGGCTATAAGTCCGGCAGGGTGAGCCATATCGCACATCAACAATGCACCAACTGAATCAGCAATTTTGCGCATACGCTTATAATCCCAATCACGCGAATATGCCGATGCACCACAAATAATAAGTTTAGGCTTTTCTTCGTTAGCAGTTTTTTGTACGGTATCGTAATCTACTTGTCCGGTTTCTCTGTTTACATTATAAAAACAAGGAGAGTAAAGTTTGCCCGAAAAATTTACTGGAGAGCCATGTGTTAAATGACCGCCATGCGATAAGTTAAAGCCTAATATTTTATCTCCTGGCTTTAAAACACCCAACATCACTGCTGCATTGGCTTGTGCTCCGCTATGTGGTTGTACATTTACCCACGCAGCGTTGTATAAAGTTTTTATTCTGTCAATGGCTAAGTTCTCTACCTTATCTACTACTTCACAACCACCATAATATCTTTTTCCTGGCAGTCCTTCTGCATATTTATTGGTAAGTACGGAGCCCATGGCTTTCATCACTTGCTCGCTTACAAAATTTTCGGATGCAATTAGCTCTAATCCGCCTAGCTGACGTGCTTTTTCTTCTTTGATGTAGTCAAAAATTAATTGATCGTTTTTCATAGGTAAAATATATAATTAAAGGTTTACAAACTTAATATGTTTTTTAATACCGATGCGACATATCTTTTAACCCAATTACAAAGGGATATGTCGATTGGCTACCGATAGCTATCGGTAACCATAATATTTTGGACTAATTTTTAAAGATTAATGGTATAAGACAAATAATAAAAAAGCAATTATATAATAATTGTCGAGGGAATCAAATTTTAAGATAGAATTTTTATAGCTCTGGACCAAAAGCCAGAATCTATTGCTTACTCGAAATGAAAATCTTAAAGGATTGGTGGAAATTGGCAGACTTTACATCTACAAAGTATAATCCGGGAGTTAAGTTTTTATCGGTTAACTTAATATGCTTTTGCTGAACAGCATTATGTTGAGTCGAAGACAGCTTTTCGCCTACTACATTATAAAGGTCTATTAATACATCTTCCTTTTGCTGGAGGTTTATAGACAAAAACACCTCTCCATTTTGGTAATATACACCCAAACCATTATTTGATGTGTAGTTACTGATAGAAGTACTCAAAGAGTCAAGTACCGTAATGGTTTGGTAGGCAGTATGACTGCAAAGGCTATCAGCTATGGTAAACGAAACGGTGTATGTTCCAGCCAAAGAGTAAGTATGAGAAGGGTTTGCTGTGCTATCTAGTGCAGAGCCATCACCAAAATTCCAGGAATAAATAAAGCCACCCGATGAAAGATCCAGAAATGCCTTGGTGCTGTCAACTGATAATATTACAGTATCAGAATTTACCGGTAAGAAATCAGCAAATAGTACCGGTGTACTAGAAATTGAAACTACAATCTTCTTACTGCAACCAGCAGCATCCGATACAGTAACAGAATAATTTCCAGGACTTAAATTTTGCACTTCATTGCTAGTATCGCCAGTGCTCCACAAGAATGAATAAGCAGGAACACCTCCGTTAGGCACAACCATCACAGCACCATTGTTTAACCCCATGCAACTTATATCGGTTGATACAGGTAACAAATTCATGTTAGATAGATAACCAACGGTAATAGTATCAGAAACAATTCCACAAGCTGAGCCAGAAGTTTCAACGGTATAAATACCAGCGGGAATATTAAACAAGGTATCAGATGTTGTAGCGTTTAAAGTATTTTGTAAAATATTTCCAAGCGAATCTTTCCAAGTATAATTCCATGGGCCTGTTCCTACTCCTGTAACAACAGCAAGCCCGTTTGAATCGCCATTACAAACTGATGCGGCAGACTGTTTAGTAATTGGTGCAGAAATATGTAAAATAAAACGAGGCGCTTGTGTAGTATCGGAAATAGAAAAAGTGTAGGATATATTTTGTCTTAAATCTGTTATTGTTCCAGTTAATAAATCTTCTAGCTGAATACAGGAACTCATTGCAAGCATTAAAACACTATCGCGCCTTATGGTATATGTGCCAGAAGCAGGAACTCGTAGTCTGAGTTTTATTGAAACATCTGAAGTTAAATCAGGCAGACTGCTAATTGACAAATCGGAAGTATCATTGAACACCGAAGAAAAATTATGCACAGTAGGATCATTATCAAGTTTCCACGCATCAAACCTACTGTCAAAAGAAGTCGTTGCACTTTGATCAAAACGAATTACTATTTCATCATCCAAACCATTGTTGCTTACCATTAATCGAATGCTATTGGGGACATCATTTACATTTAAATCTACTGGAAAATCTTTAAATGCCATTGGATAATGACTGGTGTTTGGCGCACTTTGTTTTCTTAGAAAGCTAGGATTAGAAGCAACCTTTACAGTTTCAACTAAAGAAAGTACAGGAGAGTTTGCATTTGCTTTTACCCAAAATGCCTGTGAAGATGCAATGTAGCGCGAGCCTCCATTTACTCCAATGCCGGACGCATAGCTGGAGTAACTTCCAGTGGATGTGTTGTATATATATATAGCACTATCTACATTTGTTTTTGTCCAGTTGGTAAGATTCCTCCAATCAATTGCTGAAGGGTAATTATTAGAAACCAAATTCCAACCATCATCGTTAATACTTCCGCTGTTGCTGAATGTAACAGGAATCGACTGAACAAATTTTTGAGGTGGTCCTTTCACAGAAATAGATATTGGATTAGGCCCCATGTAAACATAATATCCTTTTCCTGCAACAATGGGATTCGTAATATTTGTAGCTCCTACCCAACCTGCATTATCTTTATTTCCAGGCAGTGTTTCATCATATGTATAAATAGAAACAAACCCATTTGTTGGATCCGTTGAGCCTGTAAAGCCACTGGTAGGAAAATCATCGGCCCAATCCGCAATGGTAGTGCCACTAATTGAACTTGAAAGTTGTCTCCAATCTGTAGGCCCTGTTCCGGTATATCTTTCCATCACAATGCTTCCGGTTAAATTTGCTCCCGATGGGATAGCTGCAATGTTTGCAGTATTAGATACATTAGATACAAGTGTAAAAATTTTTCCCGTTGTTGTAAATGTTCCGGAAGAAATAGTAAGAGTATTAATTAATTTTACATCCTGAGTGATGCTTACCCCTGCAGAATTATTTTGGGTCAGATTATAAAAAGAGGGAACGGAAGTGCCACCTATGGTTTGTGCAACATTACCATTCATAGTTACAGTGCCGTTGTTATGAGTGAAAGTTCCATTTATCAATAAATTACGAGCTACTTGAAGATTTGATGGAGCCGTTAATGTACCTGCAACAGTTAAGCCTCCAAATCCAGTTGTACTTGAACCTGCTATTGAAGAAATTCCATTAAATGTAACCGTACCACTATTATGTACAAACGTACCGTTGTTTGTCCAATTTCCTGTTACATTAAAATTTGTTGCATGACCTGTTAATATTCCAGAAATTATTACTTCCTGAAATGTAATTGGACTAGTACCTAACAACCTAGAATTATTAATGAAATTAACAATGGAACCTGCTGAAGAATTAAATGTGCCTGAATTATCAAAGTTACCTCTGATAGAAATATTATTTGCGCCAATACTTAAAACACTTCCTAAAGAAAAATCAAAGTTTATCGTTATATTATTAGAAATAGACTTAGCACCTATCCCAGTCATTATTAAATTATTAAAAACTTCACCTCCACTATTAGTGATAGACTGAGCAGAAGATCCGTTAAAAGTAGCAGTACTAAAACGTGGATTAAAAGTGCCGCTATTTGTCCAATTTCCAGCAACATCCAACGCATAGTTATTAGTACTAACATCAAGGCTAACACTCACTATATCTAAATTTCCATTTAATACTGTACTTCCAGATAAAGTTTTTGTTCCAGATCCGGATAATTTTAAATGATGATACGTGCCATTTCGAACTTGTTGGCTAGCAGTTGTGCCATACTCAACTGTATTTCCTGAAGCAGAAGCAACAAGCCCACTAAGAGAGAAAGTAGTGCCCTTCATAGAAAAAATAGAATTAGCACTTTGAGTAAGTGTGCCGGAGCCTGAAAGTGTGCCGCTGTTTGCAATCGTTACAGTACCTGTATTAGTTGCAGTAGTTATGATGTCTAAATTATTGAGCGCTCCAGCACAACTAATATTTTGAGGATTAGTTTGTAAACGAATAATTACTGTTGAAGAAGATATATTTCCATTTCCTGTTCCGAAGAATCCGCCAGTACTAGTTAATACACCATTTGCTGTACCTGTAATATTCCCTGTAGAACTTATATAAACTCCTTCTGAACCTACATTGGTTGTTCTTGCTTGAGTCCAATTTGCTGTGCCATTTATAGTAAGCTTTCGGCAAGCTCCAGCATTTCCATTCATCACAATTGTATGTCCAGAACATATTATTACTTCATCAGTAGCTCCCGGGACAGTAGATGCTGTAACGGTTGAGCCACATGCTACCTTTGACCAAGTAGCAGCTGTTCCCCAATTACCATTTATTCTAGAATAAAAAGTAGCTCGTACAAGTACAGATAAATTTTGCACATCTGGGGCTCCACATAATCTAGTAGTTGTTACACGTACCGAATAAGTCCCGGCTGTTGCTCCCCAATTGATGGTTACGCTAGAAGTCCCTTGCCCACCTACAACAGAACCTCCACCCGCAGGTAATGTCCACGAATAAGTATAACCTAGGGTTGGGGTAACGGTATAAGAAACTCCAGTTTGATTAGTTGATACAACAGTTGAGCCAGTTATAGTAGAAGTAGCAATAGGATTAATGTTTATTGGCTGCGCAACTGGAGTATTATCATCTCCACAGGTATTCTTTTCTGTAACTGTAACACTTCCTGTCATACTTATTGCACCCCAATTCACCGTAACAGTATTTGTACCTTGAGCAGAAGCAATAGTGCCTCCTGTTGCTGTCCATGTATAAGTATTCCCAACCGTATTTGTTACAGAATAAGTTGCTGCGGAATTTATACAAACAGAATTGTTACCACTAATAGCTACAGCAGAATATCCCGAACAAGTAGGTTTGCCAAAACAAAATTGAGCAGACAAACCATGAGCTATAGTTCGCTTTGCTGTGTTACCTACAGCAGCAATGTGAGTACCTGATAAAATCCATGGGTTTGAAGCTAACGATCTATATAAAATTCGAGTTGAGACAGAAACAGGATAACTAACAAATCCATTTCCCGTTAAATCAATATTATAACTAGTGCTTACTAGTCCATTTCCGGCTGTTAAATCCCAAAATCCTTCAGTATATTGATTTGCAATCGAGAGCCCATTATCTACTACTGGCAATCCTGAGCTACCGGGATTTGTGCTAACAAAACATGCTGTTAAAGCGCCAGAGGTAAGTGTTGTAAAGTTAATTTGTGCCGGACGGTAAAAAGAAGAAGTGCCTATTGGCATTAAATAATTTACTCCCGTTGCATTTACCCATCTTTTAAAACATCCAATAATTTTTCCTGAAGTATATGTCAAGCTTCCTACAGAAACTGTACTAGTACCTAGCGTTAATAAATTTGCTCCACAATCAATATCTCCAGATGTGAGTGTTAAGGTATTAGTTACAGCAACATCGTTATTTAATAAAACCGTACCACTGGATTTATTTACTGTAAAGCTGTAAAAATTTTCGCCTCCAGTCTTAATTATATTTTGAGTTCCAGTTCCGTTAAACGTAACAACGCCTGTTCCCGGTGTGAACGTGCCGTTGTTAGTCCATATTCCTCCTACTGATAAATTAAAATTATTTAGGTTTAGTCTTCCTGAATTAATAGTGACAGATTGCAGTGCAGACAAATTACTTTGAAGCAAGCAAGTTGCATTGGCACTAGATACTGCCAACTTTGAAATATTAAATACAGAATTTATTCCAATTGTTTGTCCTGCCGGAGTTGATGCATCTCCCACTTGTATAGTTCCTCCAGAAATTCCTACCGTTCCTGCATTAGCTAAAAATCCAAGATCTATCCCTCCTGCCCTTAGTAAAATAATAGTTCCTCCTGTCATCGTAAATGAAGAACCAGGTTGATCCATATTGATAGGAGGAAAAGTATTGTCAGTGCTTGCAACGGTTGGAACATTTATGATTCCGGCTGTCATTGTAAAAGAGATATTATCAGAGGCAAGCTGCCTGGAAAGCCTTCCTGAAACATTGAAAACACCCCCTTCAATAATTAATTGTGTAGTACCACTGTTGTCGGCTCTCAATCTCTGATCAGCTGCAGTACCTAAATTGAGAGTTCCGGCAGAAATTCTTAACACTCCGGCTACGGTCCAATTTCCTGAACCATCTACAGAATTTGAACTAAGCCCCGACATAGTATTAACTATCCCGCCATTACACCAAAAGCCGGCTGTTGCAGGTATTAAAAATGGCCCAGCAGGTACTAGGTCTCCATTTGGAAATGGAATGATTGTCGAAGCAGAAGAAAGTTTAAACGTTCCATTGGTCAACGTTAATCCATTACCTGCTCCAGCAACTGTGGGTAATGTAATAATAGACTGAATATCTAAAATATTATTACTGCTTGTTCCTTTATTTATAGTTATACCTGTAAAATTAGAAACTGAAATACCGATTAAGGTATTGTTAGCTGCCCCTCCAAACGTGTACATTCCAATTCCAGATGTAAAAGTTCCATCGTTCTGAAAGTTTCCATTTATAGTTATAGCGGAGTTTGCTGTGTTATTGAAAACACCAGGAGAAGTGATAATAAAATTGGTAAATGTTTTTGTGCCAGTTGCACTTGTAATGCTTAACATTGATGAAACTGTAGTAACTCCGGTTACCGTTATAGTATTTCTGGCAATATTATTTGTACCTGCCATTGTAAATGGCCCTAAAACATTCAATATTCCAGTGGCTGATCCTGTAATAGTTCCTCCACTCATAAATAACCCACCTGCTCCAACATTGGTTGTTCTGGCTTGCGTCCAATTAGCAGTACCGCGAATTGTAAGAGATAGACAATTCCCCGCATTACCATTCATCGTAATTGTATGCCCGGCAAGAATGGTAACATTATCTCCGGCAGCCGGTACTCCGGTAGGAAACCAGGTCGAAGCAGTGCCCCATGCTGTTGAGCCAGTACTTACTTTATTGGCAGCAAACATTTCGATATGTAAAATAATACATAGCGATACCAATAAAAACTTCAAAAAAGTATTATAATAGAGTTGCATAAAAAAAATCCGTTCTAAAAGATAGTGATTTATTCCCTGTAGTTAATTAACAAACGATAAACATTTCGACCAAATAGAGATTATTATCGATGAACGGTAAGGAGTGCCCAATAATACCGATGCTTCATATCTTTTAGTCCAAGTATAATTTGTACTTGATCGGCATTATACCAAATGTTATGGACTAATATATAATCAGTAATGGTATAACTACTTTATTAAGCACAAAAAAAAGCGTGTTAAAATATTTTAACACGCTTTTTTATTTGTTTTAATAATTGTTACCGAATTGGTATTATAATTTTTTTAGAAATCTTTGTGTCAATAAATTCAGACACTGCAATATAAATTCCAATTGCCGAAGTAGGGATTTCCAATTTAACTTTCCCATGTTTTACAAAAAGATTTTCTTGAGCAGAAACAATTTCTCCTATCATATTATAAACTTTAATGTTTACGTTCGTTTCAGCAGCTAAATTAAACTGGAGGTATACATCCCCATTTTCATATACAACATTAATAGAATTTGAATTAATTGTATTACTTGCTGATGTGGGCGGAGAATTAACAACAACTATTGACTGTTTAATTGAATCGACACATGGGGCTTCTGACGATATTAGTGTAACGGTATACGTTCCGGTTGCAGTAAATGAATGCACCGGATTAGTAACCGTAGTATTGCTGCCATCACCAAAATTCCATTGATACGATGTAGCTCCTACAGAAGTATTTGTAAATGTTGCAGTATTACTCACTGCTAAATCTATAGTATACGTACTAGCTGTAAATCCTGCAGTTAAAACTCCAGGCTGAGTTACAGTTCCAGTTGCAGCATACGAACATCCGTTATTATCTGTAATAGTAACAGAGTAATTGCCAGCAGATAAATTTGCAATAGTTGAGGTAGTGCCACCACTACTCCATTGAAAAGAATAAGGAGAAGATCCACCTGAAGTACTTAATGATATAGATCCATTTGCCTGACCAAAGCATAATGCATTATTAATAGTAACTGAATTTGTAATTGCAGTTGGTGAAGTAACAGAGATTGTTGATATTGTAGTACAGCCTTTACTATCTGTAGTAGTAACGGTATAATTTCCTGCCGTTAAATTTGAAATTGACGCACTTGTTAAGCCACCATTCCACAGATAAGTGTAAGCTGGACTTCCACCATTACCTGTTGCCGTTGCAGAACCATTTGCACCAGAAAAACAACTAACACTAGTTTGCGACAGGGTATTAGCTAAGACCGAAGGCTGAGTAATAGAAATGACAGTTGTTGTTGGGCAATTTTTTGAATCTGTAGATGTTACAGTATAATCTCCAATTGTTAAGGCAGAAATGGAAGAGGTTGTTTGTCCACCGCTCCACAAATAAGAATATCCTGGAGTACCACCAGTTAAAGCAATAGATGCAAAACCGTTATTTCCTCCAAAACAATTCACGTTAGCTGATGAAGGAGATGCAATTAGAGGAGCAGGTGATCGAACAATAATTGTATCGGTAACAGACCCACAAGTAGCGCTGTTTATTGTAACAGAATAAGTTCCTGGAATACAATTAAAAAGAGTATCCGTAACTGAAGATCCAGTAGTTGTTTGTAATATAGTACCTGTAGAATCTTTCCAAACATAATTCCAAGGTCCAGCACCTGTTCCAGTAGCAACTGCTTTGCCATTTCCGCTACCAGCACAAGTTAAATCAACTGAACTTTTTTCAATGCCTGGATATATGTGTAAGATAAATCTAGGAAATACGGTAGTGTCAGAAATTGTAAACGTGTAAGTGATTACACTTCTCAAATCTATCATTCCTCCAGTCTTAGTGTCTTCAAGAATTAAGCAAGAGCTTAACGGTAACATTAACACACTGTCGCGAGAGATAGAATACGTTCCCGTCACAGGAACAGTCAATCTAATCGGAATATGCACATCAGTAGTTAATGGAGGATTGCTATTAATTGCAAGATCTGTTGACCCATTAATAACTGATGAAAAATTCTGAACTGCCGTGTTTGGATTTAATAATTTCCACGCATCATATTTACTATCAAATCCAGTTGTCGCATTTTGCTTAAATCGAATCAATAACTCATCAGCATTAGTGCCTTGTTTTGCAACAAGCTTAAGGCTATTAGCAACATTATTAGCATAGGGCTGCACAGGGAAATCCTTAAATGTGCTTGGGTAATAACTAGTGTTAGGTTCGTTGTTAGTTCTTAAATAAGTTGGAGTTGCTGTAGCAGATTTTACACCTTCGGCTGCAATCAAAGAAGGAGCAGGACTAGTTCCATTCGCTTTCACCCAAAAAGCTTGCTGTGAAGCAATATATTGACTACCACCATTAACTGGTGCGCCAGAAATATAAGTAGCGTATGTACCAGTAGTAGCATTATAAATATAAACAGCGTTATCAATTGTAGAAGACTTCGTCCAATCGGCATCATCCCAGTCTATGGCACAAGGATAGGGATTCGACACTAAATTCCATCCATCATCACTTACAGAAAAATTAGAAGTATATGAAACAGCAAGAGGCTTAGCAAATTTATTAGGTGGGTTAGTAACTGTAAATTTTATAGCACCAGTTCCCATATAAACCCAATATCCTTTATCAGAAGCAATGGTATTTGTAATATCTGTAGCAGCCACATATCCTTGATCTAAATCTCCACCAACTGTTTCATCGTAGGAATAAACTGAGACATAAGTACAGGTGGCAGCACAACCAGGACTTGCACAATCTGATGGACCACACGTTGCACCTGTAAAACCACTCGTAGGAAAATCATCTGTCCAATCTGCCAATGTAGCACCAGAAACAGCTGAGCTTAAAAATCTCCAATCATAAGTAGAGGAGTTAAAAAACCTTTCCATGCTAATATTGCCAGTTATATCTCCACTTCCGGTAATCTCACCTACTCTAGCGGTACCAGAAGCATCAGATAATAAAGTGAAACTAAACCCTGTTGTAGTAAGCGTTCCAGCACTAATAGTAATTAAATTCTTTAACGTTACATTACCAGTAAGTGAAACTCCAGCAGCATTGCTATGTTTGATATTGTCAAAAGCAAATGCTGGCATAGTTTGCGCAATTGATCCATTAAAATTTATCGTGCTTCCTGTAATGGTATATACATTAGAACCAGGAGTAAATAATCCAGCTACTCCAATATCTCCAGAGGAAGGAAGCGTTCTTGCACCTGTTGATGATGAAGTAAGATTGTTAAAATTAAATGCTGGTATAGATGAAGAACCCGTTCCGTTAAAATTTACTGTGCTACCTGTAATAGTATAAACATTCGTGCCAGGCGTAAAAGCACTTGCAACTCCAATGGTTCCTGACGAAGCTAAGGTTCTTGCTCCTGAAGATGAAGAAGTAAGATTATTAAAATTAAATACTGGTATAGACGAAGATCCTGTACCGTTAAAATCTACCGTATTGTTAGTAACATCATAATTACCAGTGGTAAATGATGCAGAAGCAACCATATTGCCTGCTACTCCAATAGTTCCACCACTAACAAGCGTAATATTATTTACGGTTCTGCTATTACTTAAAGTAAGATTATGGTAATTAAAAGCTGGCACTACCGATGCTCCAGTCCCATTAAAATCGATAGTATTATTTGTTATAACATATGCTCCGCTAGAAAAAGTTGCAGTAGGAAGAAAATTTCCAGCTATGCCTATAGTGCCGCTATTCACTAACGTTACAGAATTTGTAGTTCGTGCTTGACTAATAGTAAGTGTATTAAAATTAAAAGCAGGAATACTCTGTGACACAGTACCATTAAAGTTAACAGTGCTGCCTGTAACCGTATAGCTATTTGCTCCTGGAGTAAAAGTAGAAAACACTCCAATTGTACCTGAAGATGCAAGTATCCTACCTCCTGTAGAAGACGATGTTAAATTATTAAAATTAAAAGCCGGAATTGTAGACGCACTGCTTCCATTAAAATTAATAGTACTACCCGTATTAGTATATGAATTTGAACCAGGCGTAAATGCACCTGCAACCCCTATGGTTCCTGAAGATGCTAATGTTCTTGCTCCAGTTGAAGATGATGCTAAATTATTAAAATTAAAAGCCGGGATAGTCTGTGACACAGTACCATTAAAGTTAACAGTGCTGCCTGTAACCGTATATGCATTTGTACCAATAGTAAATACACCCGATATTGTTATAGTATTAGTTGATGCTAATGTTCTGGTCCCTGTTGAAGAAGAAGTTAGATTGCCATAAGGAAATGCTGGAATTGTTTCTGCTCCTGTTCCATTAAAGTCAATCGTGGTACCGGTTGCAGTGTAGACCCCTGTTCCCAAAATAAAAGCGTTAAAAATATTTATTGGATTGGCGCTGGCCAATGTCTTATCCCTGGTACTGAAAAATTGTAGTGTATAGTAATTGCCAGAAGCAACAAATTGCCCGTTTGATCCTTGATTGTATAATACTGTCGGAGTACCTGATATGTACGTAATCGTACCATTTGATTGACTTACGGTGCTGCTTAACACAAGACTTGACGTTAAGTTTAGAGTTCCGTTGGTCAAGGCCAACGCTCCACTCACGGTAAAAGTAATTCCCCCAAGAGTGGCTGTGCCGCTGCTCGTTCGATTAATAGTTAAATTGTTCGACCTTGCAGCTCCAGAAGTAAAGTTTAAGGTTCCTAAAGCACCGGTTCCACCAATAACAATATTTGATGTAGTACTTCCAGTTAAAGTACCCGTACCAGCAATAGTACCATTCATCGTTAAGGTGTTGGCACCAATCGTTATTCTGGCCGGGCCCGTTGTTCCAACAATATTCAAGATACCACCCACAACCACATTGCCTCCCAACACATGAGCTATAGCAACGGTAGCGGTAGTACTTGCGGTAAGATTACCGTAAGTGGTTGCCGTAATTGTTTGACTTGATGCAGCACCATAAACAACAGTGCTTGTTGCGCCTAATGTTCCAAGAGTAGGAACAACCGTATTTGTTAATGTAAGAGTAGCGCCAGATTCTACATCAATAGTTCCTGTAAATGAAAAACCGGATGGCACAGAAAAATTGGATGATGAAACAGCCTCTACAACTACTTTAGAACCAGTTCCTGAAACAGTCCAATTAGCGCCAATTGTAGGAGTTGCATTATTTCTTATGTAGTACGTGTAACCATCTGTAACAAAATCAGTAGGATTTGTTCCTGAACCATCTGTTTGATCTCCCCAGTTGGTAAGCACATCTAAATTACCAGTAGATTTTGAATAAAAAGAATTGGTAGGTAAGCCGGTTACCCTAAAATCATCAAGCGCATAATAATCCCCAGAGTTAAAGGCAGGAAATGTAAATCTGAATTGAAGATTGGCCACGCCCTCTGCCCCAGACGGTAATGTCATTTCACTAATCGTATACCACGTATCGTCACTCATAGCCAGCGGAGTATCCGTAAAGGAAATCGAATTCCAAACAACTCCATCGGTGCTCCATTCAAGCGCATATCCGGGAAATCCTCCTCCTGAGGTTGCCATTCCGCCCCATTTAACTTTAATATTGGCAAACCCAACTGTTGATAGGGCTCCGGTATTTAAAACTATAATTTCCTGATTAAAGAAGCCAAAGGTAGGGTCATCGTAGGCCAATAAATTACCACTACCGCTTGCATTAGGATCAGTATAGCCACTGCTAGTATAGGTATTGCTTGCAGCAATTGCACCTGCATCATTTGCTGGGTCAGCCACCCATCCTGCAGGCAAGGATGCTCCAGTGCCAAAATCTGTTGTGTATAGTGTTGTTTGGGAATACCCGTTTAAAACGCTAAAAACTAGCGCTATACAAATCAATGTTGTTTTCGCAACACTTTTGCCAAATGTATAATTTGTGATTTTGCCGCGAAATAATCCTATTGGAGTAATATGTTTAGTCATGAAAAAATACTAGTATAATAAATTAAATTTCCTATCCTTCTTTGCTTCTACGTTAGCTCAATAGATAATGTTACAATTTTAGGCACAAATATAGGCTTTCTCCTTCAAATAAATATATTATGAATTAGTGTAATTGGTAAAATATTTTGTGTTTTCATAATATTTATTTTTATTGATTTTTTTTACAAGATTACGCAGGACTCGAAAGCCTGCCACCAAAAATTCGATAATCACCTATTTTGAATAGCTGATAATGCTTAGAACCAAGTTGGATCCAACTAATAATGTAAATTGTCGCTTATAAAAACAGAAAACTGATGACGCTGATGCAACGGATTAACTCAGATAAAGACAGCTATAATCTATTTGATCTGTGATATCTGTATTCCATTAATATTTTTCACCTTCATAGGTATTTAATAAGTAATAATTTACATTAATATATAGTCTAAGGAATTATATTGCACTTAAAATGCAAGTCGGCAGATCGTTTAAATAAATGAATTAAGAATCTTCAGATACAAAAAAATGCATTAAATACCTGATTCAAGCATTAGAGTTTTTATTATAAAAAACAAAAACAGGCATTAATATCATTATAATAATTGGCGATTGCACAACACCCATAATTTCTCTTACAAAAGGATACACAGAACTTGTTTTTGAACTAACATACCCAATCATTGTTATTAGAAATGCAAATGAAGTTAATGCTATGTAGCAAACGCCAGCAATCTTGCAATACCTTCTCACAACAACTTGCTGACTTTTTACAAAAAAAGACTCCGATGGAACATAAAATACGATTGCTATTATTAGCCAACTAAGCAATAAATGCAAAACAGAAAATAAAAAGGTAAGTACCCACTTATATGTTAGCAGTTTATTGACTTCTTCTCCACTTTCAATTTGATGATTAATTGACACAAATATATAATCTCGCAAATACCCAACAATCACGATAAGCAACAAAGCAAAAATGAGAGCTATTTTTCTATTCATGCTTGTTTTTTTCGGTCTTACGCATAGCAGAGTAACGGTTTATCCAAAAAAGCCACAATAAAAAAATAACTCCGTAAATAAATAAAGTAAACGTATAAGTATGATTAAATTCAGTCCACGCATAAGAGTACGTTTCAATGATTGCTAAAAACAGTATACGGAAAATATTTAGCAGATGAATTATAATAATACCCGCAGGAATAAATATAAATTTCGATAACAATTTTCCAGGAAAGGAGATAATAAAAATACTATATAAAGCAAACAGGTTTATACCATTACAAGAATCTCCAATAAACAATCCGGGTGTTCCACGTATTCCAATAAGTCGCTCACCCATTGACTCCACCTCATAACCCATCCATTGAAGAAGTGTTGTGCTTACGTTAATCGTATTTTTGATTACAGCTTTATCTACCCATTCCAAAGGATGAAGCCACCATTCATAAACAGCAAACCATAGCACAAATAGTGAAATGCCCAAAAATAAAAACCTAATTATTGGGTCTTTCAATAATTTTTTCATTACTAATAAAAGTTAGGAAGTTTTATTTTTTCCGAAAGTCGTAAATCTTTTTGCCACCTAAAGCAACACCGGCAGCAATTAATAAACTTATTCCTCCATCTAAAGGCACCGAACAAGGTGGGGGCCAACAAGGAGGTGGGCCCATAGGGGGTCCAGGAGGTCCGCCTGCTTTAGATTCAAAAGCAAAGCATACAAGAAACAAGGATATTGCAGCGAAAGATAGAATTGTCTTAAACATGAGTTACACCATTATTTTGACAAATATAAAAAAATAGATTATTAAAACGTTAAAAAAATATAAACAGTGTTTTGGACTAAACCAACTGCTTGTGGGCAGACAAATAACATTACTTTTGCCCGCCTAAATGATATAGTTACAAATCATTTTAGAATACAAATGGCTTCAATTACTGATATTGACAAAAATAAATTACCAAAGCATGTAGCCATTATTATGGATGGAAACGGACGTTGGGCAAAACAAAAAGGACAAGAAAGAATTTTTGGTCACCAAAATGGCGTAAAGTCAGTTAAAGATGTTACAGAAGCTGCTGCCGAACTAGGCATTTCCTTTCTTACACTTTATGCCTTTTCAACCGAAAACTGGAATCGACCCAAAGCAGAAGTTGACGCTTTGATGGAGTTACTAGTAAGCACCATTCACAAAGAAGTACCTACCTTGAATAAAAACAAAATACAACTTCAAGCAATTGGTAATTTAAACTCTCTCCCAGTAAATTGCTTAGCTGAACTAAATGATGCGATTAAACAAACTTCAAATAACGACAGACTCACGTTAGTATTAGCATTGAGCTATAGTTCTAAATGGGAGATAATTGATGCTGTAAAACAAGTTGCTAAAAAAGTAAAATCTAACGAGCTTGACATAGAGAGTATCAATGATTTGTCTTTTTCCAATCATCTTTGTACAAAAAATATTCCCGACCCTGAATTATTAATACGAACAAGTGGAGAAAAGCGAATAAGCAATTTTTTGCTATGGCAAATAGCATATTCAGAACTGTATTTTACTGAAACCTTATGGCCCGATTTTCAAAAAGAAAATTTTTTTGATGCTATACTCGATTTTCAAAATAGAGAAAGAAGATTTGGAAAAACTAGCGAACAAATAACCGTAACAAAGTAAAATGTTTTTGAATCAATGACGTTAACATCGAACCAACATAGCATTTTATTTGTGAATAAATTTATTCTATTTCTATTTTTAATAGTGCTTGTATCTACGCAAGCTTTTAGCCAACAAATTATTTCATCAGATTCGCTTTCTCAAGATCCAAACAATCCTACCGAATATGAAATTGCAGGCATAACAATACATGGCGCTGGATCATTAGACAATAGTGTGCTGCTTTCTATCAGTGGTTTATATGTTGGAGATAAAATAAAAATTCCTGGAGATAAAATATCGAAGGCAATAAAAAATTTATGGAAGGAAGGTTTTTTTGAAGATGTGAAAATTACGGCCTCTAAAATTCAAGGAAAAAATATTTTTTTAGAAATTACCGTTGAAGAACGCCCAAGGCTTTCAAAGTTTTCTTTTAAGGGATTAAAAAAAGGAGAAATAGAAGATTTAAAAGAAAAGTTAAATCTTAATAGAGGTAAAGTTGTAACCGAAAATCTTGTTGTAACAACTAAAAATACAACACTAGAACATTTACTGGACAAAGGGTATATGAACGGCACTGTGAATGTAGTGCAAGAAAAAGATTCAGCCCTTGCTAACAGTGTAATACTATATATCACAGCCAATAAAGGACCAAAAGTAAAAATTAGAGAGGTTGACTTTTTTGGGAATGACAATATGAAAAGTGGCAAACTACGCAGAGCCATGAAGGAAACTAGGCGTAAAAGGTGGCACGCTATTTTTAATACGCACACATTATTGGAGTCGGAATACGAAGCTGATAAAATAAAAGTAATTGATAAATACTTAGCTAAAGGATATCGCGATGCTAAAATCACCAAAGACACCATTTATAAAATTGAAGATAGATTCATTGGAATTAATATTTACATAAATGAAGGAAAAAAATATTATTTCAGACATATTACTTGGGTAGGAAATTCAAAATACGCTTCTAAAGATTTGTCTAAAACATTAGGCATAAAAAAAGGAGATATTTTCAATCAATCGTTGCTCGAATCAAGATTAATGGGTAGCCCTAACAGCACTGATATCAGCTCTTTGTATATGGATGATGGGTATTTATTCTTTCAAGTTGTTCCATCTGAAATTTTAGTAGAAGGAGATTCGATTGACATTGAAATTAGAATTTACGAAGGGAAGCAGGCTACCATTAATAAAGTAACTGTTAAGGGAAACACAAAAACTAACGATCATGTAATAATGCGTGAGATACGCACTCGCCCAGGGCAACTGTTTAGAAGAAGCGATATCATACGTTCACAACGAGAGCTCTCTGTACTTGGGTATTTTGACGCAGAGCGTTTAGGAGTAAACCCTATTCCTCATCCTGAAAATGGGACTGTAGATATTGAATACGTGGTGGAAGAAAAATCTACCGATCAGCTAGAACTATCTGGCGGATTTGGACAAAATAGAGTCGTAGGTTCACTTGGCGTGTCCTTCAATAATTTTTCTGCAAAAAACTTTTTTAAGAAAGGTGCTTGGCAGCCACTTCCCGCAGGCGATGGGCAAAGACTTAGCGTAAGAGCCCAATCGAATGGAGCGTTTTACCAATCTTTAAATATGTCATTTACCGAACCTTGGTTGGGTGGTAAAAAACCAAACTCCTTTAGCATTACTCCTTATGTAAATAGAATCACTAACGGCAGAACAAAAAATGATCCGCAACTTGGAGAACTAAATATTTGGGGACTTTCACTAGGGTTGGGACAACGGTTAAAAAAGCCAGATGATTTTTTCATACTACAAACCGAATTAAATTACCAGTATTATGCACTCAGAAATTATAGAAGTGTATTCACATTTACTGATGGCTTTTCAAACGATTTTAACTTTAAAGGAATCCTTTCCCGTAATTCGACCGATGATAACATATTCCCTAAAAGTGGTTCTTTAAATACACTTTCAGCTCAGTTTACTCCTCCATGGTCCGCAATTAAAAAATGGCAAGGAAAAAATATTGACTACACCGAATTGTCGGATCAAAAAAAATACAACCTTATTGAATATTATAAAATAAAACTTACCTCTGCCTGGTATACTACGCTTGTAAGAGGAAGCCACCCTCTTGTGCTGTACACCAAATTAGGCTATGGATGGCTAGGATATTATAACAAGCAATTAGGATTAACACCCTTCCAACGTTTTTATTTAGGCGGCAGCGGACTAACTGGCTTTAATCCACTCGATGGACGTGAAATCATTTCTCTAAGAGGTTATGATGATGGTGAGGTTTATGATTTTTCTAAACCTCAAAATAATCCAGGTGGAGCTTCAATAATTAAATATACTACGGAAGTTCGATTCCCAATCTCACTTAACCCAAGCGCCTCCATATATGCATTGGCCTTTGCCGAAGCTGGTAATTCATGGGGGAATATAAGAGACTTCAAACCATTTGACATCAAACGATCTGCGGGTATTGGATTAAGATTTTTCCTACCAATGTTTGGAATGTTAGGCTTTGACTATGGCTGGCGTTTTGATGATGTACCCTTTAGGCCGGGAATGCAAAAATCTCAATTCCACTTTACTATTGGATTTAACTTAGGAGAGCTTTAAGCCTTTACTCTTATCTGCATTGTTTAGAAACTATAATTACATTCGCACAAGTAAAAAAATATTGGCACAATATCTGTATTATAATCATTAAATTCTAAAACTATATATTATGAAAAACTTGATTTTAACTTTATCCTTTACAATAATCTCAATAGGCGGCCTTTTTGCACAAAAAGTTGCATATGTTGATCTTGATTATATATTAAGCAGCGTTCCTGAATACAAAAGTGCCCAGGAACAATTAGACCAAATTTCTATTCAATGGCAAAAAGAAATTGAAACCAGACTAACTGAAGTAGATAGACTTTTTAAAGCTTTTCAAGCTGAAGAAATTCTACTTACTCAGGACATGAAAAAGAAGAGAGAAGATGAAATAATTAGCAAAGAAAAACAAGCTAAAGAACTTCAAAAGCAGCATTTTGGTGTAGATGGAGATTTGTTTAGAAAAAGACAAGAATTGGTTAAACCCGTTCAGGACAAAGTATACAGCGCTATAAAGTCTTTGTCAGAAAAACAAGCCATTGCCATACTGTTTAATAAATCGGCAGACATCAATATTTTATTTGCAAACCCTAAATATGACAAAAGTGATGAGGTGCTAGAATCTATGGGATACAAGCCGGGGTCAACAAAATAAATTACCTTTTTGAACTTCTAAACACCTTCGGCTTTAAAATATCTTTCTACCTTTATAGCTCAATCTAAACTATAAAACAACTTAATATTTACTGTATCATGAAATCTACTTTAAAGTCTATTATCGTAATTGGCGCTCTGCTTTTCACAGCAAACTCATATGCTCAAAAAACTGCGTTTGTTGAACTAGATTCCCTTTTATCAATTATGCCTGAAATGGAAGTTGCTAAAAAAGTTTCGGCTGATTATTATAAGCAACTAGAAGCTACTTTGACCACCATGCAAAAGGAGTTAAATGACAAACTAGCTGATTATCAATCAAATGAAACTAAATATACCGAATTGATAAAAAATACTAAACAGAAAGAGCTTCAAGATTTAAATCAACGCATTCAAGATTTTCAAGTTCAGGCACAAACTGAATTTCAAAAAAAGAATGATGAGCTAACACGTCCCATTAACGACAAAGCAAAAAAAGCAATTGAAAAAGTTGCTAAAGCAAAAGGTTACAAAATGGTAATGGATTCCAGTGTTGGAGTTTTATTATATACAGACCCTGCAGATGATATTTTTAATGCTGTAAAAGCAGAACTTGGCATCAAGTAATTATGTACAAAAAGGATACATGCTCAATATAAAAAAAACGAAAATTTCTTTCTTTATACTGACTGTATCCTTTTTTATTTCCTGCTTCTCACTTTCTTCTTATTCTCAAACTACTTCAACAGAAGTTGAAGCTATTTTTATTCTTAGGGGCAATACCAGAACACAAGCCGGAAAATCTTCAGAAGGAGTAAATCTAGAGCTAAAAAAAGAAGGGAAAACAATTGAGAAAATAGTTACGCCAAAAAATGGCAAGTATTACTTGCAAATGAATATTAGTATTGTAAATAAAAATAATGAGTATATTTTATATATAACACAATCAGGCACTGTACCTAAATCTATCAGCATTAACACCTATATATCTCCCGAAGAGTTTTCAGCAAATACCTTTCCTCGCTACCTTTTTGACTTAGAAATAAAAATGATTGAAACAAGCGAGACTGACATTATAATACAAAGGGCATCTGGCAGAATTCATTGGGATGCCGAACAGCACGCCTTTGCTTTTGATCAATCCTATGCAAAAATTATTCAAAAAGAAACAGATAATACCGATAAAGCATTAGCTGATAAAAAGAAAAAAGAAGAAGAGGAGTTAGCTAAAAAGAAAGCAGAGGAAGAAGCTAAACTAAAAGCAGAAGAAGATGCAAAACTATTAGCTGAAAGAAAAGCAAAAGAAGATGCCGACAAGGCTATTCAGAAAAATCTAGCCGCAATAAAAATCGAGCTTAAAAAAAAACGAATGCAGGATAGTCTGGATAGTATAGCTTCGACAAAGCCAGTTACCGCTACATTAGAAATTAAAAAATTCTCAAAACCTATTTCCGCCAAAGATGTAGATGAGAACGCCTTTGACGGCACAGGAACCTATTCAATAAATATTGCGAAAAAAAATATAAAGGCAGCTCAGGAAAAGTTAAATAAGAAAAAAGCCTCCAACTTAGCTGCCAAATATGAAACTAATAATACGCTCACCAGCCTGCTGAATATGGCGGATGAATTTGAAAAAAATCAAAAGTTAATAGCTAAAAGCAAGAAGCAATGAAAACAAATTTCAAAGTACAAAAAAGCACTAACAAATTAATTAAGAGCCTTTCTTTCACATTCTTAATTTGTTTTTCTTTTATCGCCATTTTTAATCCTATATCCACTTTAGGGCAAACACTAAACTTAAATCAGTTTGGCATCGAGGAAGGTTTACCTCAATCAAGTATCTACACGATGCTTCAAGATAAAGATGGCAAAATTTGGATAGGTACTATGAGTGGCGTAAGTAAATACAACGGCTTAAGTTTTGAGAATTTTAACAAAAAAGATGGCTTGTCCGAAAATAGAGTAACCTCATCATGCTTAGATAAAGAAGGCAATATTTGGTTTGGTCATTGGTCGGGTGGTATTTCTAAATACAACTCATCAAGCAAAACATTCGAAGAAATAATGCCAGGAAAAATAGAAAGTAAAAAAACTATTAATTGTATTTTACAAGATAAAAAAGGTGCTTTTTGGTTTGGGACAGAAGGACAAGGTATATTGAAAATGGAAAACGGAAATTTTTCCCAGCTAACTACCAACGAGGGCTTAACCAGCAATGTTGTTAATGCATTAATGGAAGACAAGGAAGGAACTGTTTGGATTGGCACTACGAATGGAATTACGTTATCAAAAGGCAACCTCTCTCCGTTTGAAGGAAATTTACCAGGCAACTCAATCATGTCACTTTTACAAGACAGTAAAGGAAATATTTGGATTGGAACTGCTACCAAAGGTGTGATGCGAATTAATACAGACAAACAAACTAAAACCTATAATGCCACCCATGGATTAATAAATGAGTTTATTAAAACAATATTTGAAGATGAAAAAGGAAATATATTTCTAGGCACCTATGGAGGTGGGGTAGCTAAATATTTACCTCAGCTAGAAGCTAATGGCTATAAAGGACCAATCTTTCAATCTATTTCATCTAAACAGGGTTTGAGCAACGACCGTGTACTTTCAATAATTCAAGATCGAGAAAAAAATATTTGGATAGGCACTTTTTTGAACCTGAACCAATACTTTGACGAACAATTTGAAATATATGGAAGTAATGAAGGGCTAGACAATAGTTTAATATGGTCTGTAATTCAGGATTCAAAAGGTAGTTATTGGGTTGGAACAGAAGGAGGTTTAGTTCAATTTATTCCTGATGCTTATCTTACATCTAGCACCTCTTCGAGCACTTATGTAGAAAGGTACCGATTTAATAAATTTACAGGTAAAGAGGGAGAAATTTTGAATACCAGCGCTCTTTACGAAGATATTAAAGGAAATATTTGGTACACCGAATTTGGCAGAGGGCTTTCTAGATTAAATCCAACTACTAAAAAAATTGATAATTATACTGTCGAAAAAAGCGGACTACCTGTAAACGAAATATACTCCATTGCTGGCGATAAGGATGGAAACATTTGGATTGGAACTAACAAAGGTGGGCTCTTAAAGTTTGACATTACTACTGAAAAATTTGAACAATTTACAACTGAAAAAGGCATAGGGAGCGACCAAATTTATACCATCTATCGAGATAGTAAAAATAGAATGTGGTTTGGTACATTATCTGGGGCATTGACCATGTATGATGGCACATCATTTAAAACTTTTAAAGAAAGTGATGGGTATCCAAGCAAATTTACACTTTGTATAACAGAAGATAATAATGGAAATATGTGGTTTGGAACTTTTGACTTAGGGATATACAAATATGATGGCAGCACATTTAAAAGCTATACTACCAAAGACGGATTAAGCTCAAATACTCCGTATATATTAGTTGGGGATGATAAAAATAATTTATGGATAGGAACAGGACTTGGTGTTGACCGATTTAATTTAAAAGATGAAACATTTAAACATTACGAAAAAGAAGATGGATTCTTAGGAGTTGAAATTAACCCTAATGCAGTTTGTAAAGACAGCAATGGTGCATTGTGGTTTGGCTCTATTATTGGCTTAGTAAAATACAATTCGAAACTAGAAAAGAACAATGAAGTTGAATCTATTACCACCATTAACAATCCTCGAATATTTTTTCAAGAAGTTGAATTGCCTATTGATAATATCTTCTCTTGGAATCAAAATCATTTTACATTCGATTTTATTGGAACAAGCTTAACAAATCCAAAAAGAGTTAAGTATAAATACTTCCTTGAAGGTTTAGACAAAGATTGGTCTCCAATTGTAAAAGAAAACTCCGTAACATATCCAGACATTCAACCCGGAGAATACACATTTCAAGTAAAATCATGTAATAACGATGGCGTTTGGAATACCGAACCGGTAACGTATCATTTTGTAATTACTCCCCCTTTCTGGCAAACTACTTGGTTTTGGATTGTAACCTCTTTAGCTGGATTAGTATTAATAATTCTTTTTGTAAAATGGAGAGAAAAGAAATTAAAAAAAGCGAATTTAATTCTTGAGCAAAAAGTTGTTGAAAGAACCGAAACTATTAGTCAGCAGAATGTTGAGTTAGAAAAGAAAAATGAAAAAATAACCGATAGCATTGACTATGCTAAACGAATCCAGCAAGCTGTGTTTGTTTCTGCACAGGAAATAAAATCTTATCCTTTTGAATCGTTTTTATTTTTCAAACCTAAAGATATCGTGTCAGGTGATTTTTATTGGAGCTTTAAAAAGGACGACAATAATTATTTTGTTGCAGCAGCCGACTGTACAGGTCATGGTGTACCGGGTGCATTCATGTCTTTGATTGGCTATAACATGCTAAATTATGCCATGAAAGAGCTTGGATTAGCCAAACCTTCTGCTATACTATCCATGCTCAGAAATCACATCCAAAATACAATGAGCAGTAATGTTGCAGGCGAGAAAATCATTAAAGATGGTATTGCAATTGCATTTACACATATTGACATGCTTAATATGAAAATTCATTTTGCAGGCTCTTATAACCCACTCTATCATATCCGAAATGGAGAATTAAACGAATACAAAGCAGATAGAATCCCTATTGGTCATACCGGTGAGTCTGAACAAGAACAAGGTAATTTTACTGATTACACAATTGATTTTCAATCAGGCGATATAGTTTATTTGTTCTCAGATGGATATGCCGATCAAATAGGAGGACCTAATAAAAAGAAATTCTTTTATGGCCCTTTCAAAGAGTTGTTTCAAAACATTCATAAGCTTCCAATGGATGAGCAAAAGAATACACTAAGTACTACCATTGTTGAATGGATGAAAGACAAGGAACAATTAGATGATATTACTGTAATTGGTATTAGATTCTAACGATATTATCATTACGCTCTAGCCTTGAAACCTCTCTCTCCTATCGGCATCTTCGACTCTGGAGTTGGAGGACTTACCGTTCTTAGGGAAATAGTCAAAAAATTACCTCAATACGACTATGTTTATCTAGGAGATAATGCAAGGGCGCCCTACGGCACACGCTCATTTGACACAGTTTATCAATATACGCTTGAAAGTGTAAAGAAATTATTTTCTATGAATTGCGAGCTAATTATTCTGGCTTGCAATACTGCATCCGCAAAAGCATTGAGAAATATTCAACAGTTGGATTTAAAAAACATAGGACCTACTAAAAGAGTTCTTGGAGTAATAAGACCTACTTCTGAAATTGTTGGGGATTATACAAAAACTAATCGCGTTGGCGTACTTGGCACTACTGGCACTGTGCAATCAAATTCATATAAGATTGAAATTGAAAAGTTTTTTCCTGCCATTCAAGTATATCAGCAAGCTTGCCCTATGTGGGTTCCCATAATAGAAAATGACGAGATAGAATTTCCTGCGTCTGAAATATTTATTAAAAAATATTTAGATGATTTATTTAATCAAAGCAGTAAAATAGACACGATTATTTTAGGCTGCACCCACTACCCTCTTTTGTTAGAAAAAATAAAAAAACTTATTCCGACTAATGTAAAAATCATTTCTCAAGGAGAAGTAGTTGCAAACAGCTTTGCGGATTATTTATCTAGACATGCAGAAATTGAGAACACAATCTCTAAAAACAGCAACATAGAATTTTTTACAACCGATTCTACCGAGGTGTTCGATAAAATAGCAACACAATTTTGGGGAAATCCAATTTTATCCAAACATATAAATATTTAACTAACCTTTTATATTTCAATGTATTACAGTATATGATTAGATTTTTTTCTATTTTAATAATTTATATTAATTCTTCCTTTTTTTGTATTGGACAAAAGACAATTAAGTACAACAATTTACAATGGGCACAATACTATAATCAGCTAAAAATATCTAAAAAAATATCCATCTTAAGTGATTGCAGCATTAGAAGCATGGATTCATTTTCTCAATGGCAACAAATGCTAATTCGAACTGGAGTAAGCTATAAACTAATTGACAATATACAAGGCACAACAGGTGCTGGATGCTTTGTATCATTTAGCAACAACAAACCTAGCAGGGTAGAATTAAGACCCTATCAGGATTTTAGCTCCTCACACCTGCTCAATAATATTTCTGTACAACATCGTTTTCGAACAGAGGCAAGATATTTTAGAAATATTAAAGATGGGATAATTTCCAAAACATCTAATTTCAATTTTCGACTTAGATATAGGTTCTTTTGTGAAATTCCTTTAATTAGTTTTTCTAAAGATAGCACAGAGAAAAATATTATGCTAAATATTGGCAACGAGATTTTTGTGAATGTGGGCAAGGAAATTGTATACAATATTCTTGACAATAATAGACTTCTGATAGGAATTGCGATGAAAGCAAATAAAAAATTAAGTATCTCGCTAACTTATGCCTATCAATTTGGACAAAGAAATAGTCCAAACTTATATGAACATTCCGACATATTGTGGCTTGGAATAATTCATAAAGTTTCTTTAATAAAGAAAACTTGAAAATGATTTAAAAAATTATTGAAATCCAGAATAGATATAATCTTTAATTTGGCTTAATTATTTTTTTATATAGCTCACCCCAAAAAATTAAAACTTTTATATCATAAACTGGGGAATTAAATTTACTTCCTATTTTATTGTTACTAACTAGCATTATTCGGTATCCAACATCTAAACCCAAACCAAACCAAGGCAGTATTTTGTATTGCCCAGAAACAGCGGGCTCATATAGTATTATAGCATGCTTATTTTCTATAAACTTGTCGCCATTTACAATATACTTATATCTAGAATCTCCAACACCAAACTTAATTGGAATACTAAACTGCCATTTGCTGCTGTTATAATACACATACTCTACAAATAAATTAATATACCTAAACTGCAAGCTAGGATGGATAGTATCTATGCCTGATAAAGTCAATATGATTTTATCTAGATAAAAAGGAGTATTGTCTTTTCCAATATCAAAAGCTCCCAATTTTAGCCAGCTTACTCCTACTCCAAACCGAATTCTATTATCAAAATCTAAACCTGCTTTAGCTGTGAAAATTGGGGAACGGAAACCACCAATAAAAGTACTCTTTGTTGCAAATCCTCCAATAAAGCTTGGTTTATTTTGTAATGAAGATTGAATAGAATCAAGAAATTGTGCTTTAGCAGTTAAATTACAACTGCAAAGTATCAAAAAAAATAAAGTAGATTGAAAAGCGACTGAAAAAAAGAAGTGGGCAAAAGAAAAACGCACTACGCACTTGCGATGTGCCGGAATTAAAATTGATAAATTATCTGCCGAAAACACAGGTGAATTTAGGCAATTAATTTAAGGCTGTTTCGTTAACCATACCACGGGTGCACGTCAAATTTCCTAAGCAGCTATTTTAGTTGATTCTACGACTTTATTCCATTGATTGCTTTTAAAAGTGACCCTAAGGTTAGCCATTTTCTGTGCCCCTTGCTTGGTCCATCTTTGCCCT
>Ga0163151_10000287_pt1 | contig 90552 bp, 75 predicted proteins | sample OliLakLV19MP5IB2_FD_145596 | JGI IMG/M metagenome (GOLD analysis project Ga0163151, IMG submission 145596) | Freshwater microbial mat bacterial communities from Lake Vanda, McMurdo Dry Valleys, Antarctica - Oligotrophic Lake LV.19.MP5.IB-2 | ecosystem: Environmental > Aquatic > Freshwater >...
TTACAAAATAGATATTCCCTTCTGTCCACCCGGCAAATTGCTTGTAATAATTGTATGCCTTATCAAAGACCTACATGCTGAATGGAGGAACTTGTATGTCCTTGAGAAAATTTTTGTCGTGCATTTTAGCTTCGGTAATCTTTACAAACTTGGCTACTGATTGCACCGCATCTATGAGCATGTGCACTTTTAATCCTCCTTTCTTCTTGCCATCGTTTTGGGGATTGCGTCCTACGCCTTTCAATATATCGCTGAACAACCGGATGGTGGTAGAATCAACGATAAATAATTGTTTTACGGTCAGCCCCAAAGTTCGGCTGTCCGACAAAAAACTGCTATATCGTTTCGTTAAGTCATAATACAATGTTTCAAAAAATGAACTGCTGCGGTTTCTTAATCCATCTCCTGCTGTGCTTTTGGCTGGCGCTTTATCTAATCCTAAATGATTTAATTTGCCGCTCATTGCCCTTAGTCCCTCGCAGATTTCACCCATAGAATCGCATCGGCTCAATATTCCGAACAACATCGTAGTGAGGTGAGTCCAACTCTTAAACGCCTTGTAATAATAGTCGCTGTTGCTTTCTTTTACCATTTTATAGAAGTCTGCCTTGTCTATCAATTTCAGCAGTTGACTGAAAATCGGCTGACCGACAAATTTTATTTCCGTATTTTTGTACATTGTCGTTAGTTTTTATTGTTTTGCAACAACAAATTTACGGCAATAGGTGGGTAGCTTTCGGGCTACCTGCTTTTTTTCAAATGATTAGTCGGTTAGTAGTGATTTAAATACTATATTTAAAATAATAAAACAAGTGCTATTTTATAAATAGTATATGATACATCCTACAAATATTTCTGAAAATAATAGGCATTGTTCCAACCCGTGGCTAAAGCTATTGCACCATAACCAGTAGGGCACTGTACTAAACCACCAAAACCCGGGTTTGCTACAAGATTAATTTGAGAATATGCCAAGTTAAAAAAAGCCAAACTCAAATAAATAACTACATAACAAATCAGACCAGAAAAATGCAATTTCATTATTGAATGATTAAAACAAGTATGTTTTTAAGTTACATGAGAGAATTGTGGAAAAAATTAAAATGCAAAGTGACTAAGCCGTTATCCCTCTAATAATTCCTTCTTTAGAATCCTGAATAAACTTTACTATTAAATCTTTTTCGGGAGAAGCAGGTGCTTCCTGATTTACAATATTTAATGCGTTGGATACATTGTGCCCGCGCACATAAATGGTGCGGTAAATATCTTCTATTTGTAAGACTGCTTCGTTAGAAAATCCTCTGCGCCTTAACCCTACCGAGTTTACACCAATGTATGAAAGTGGTTCGCGGGCTGCTTTTACGTAGGGCGGTACATTTTTGCGTACCAACGATCCTCCAGTAACAAATGCATGAGTGCCAATATGAACAAACTGCTGCACTGCCACTAAGCCTTCTAAAATTGCCCAATCATCAATGGTAATATGTCCAGCCAGGTTTACGCTGTTAGCTAATATTACATTATCCCCTACCAAACAATCGTGCGCAACATGCACATAAGCCATAAGCAGGCAATTGCTTCCAACAGCAGTTTTCATTCGGTCTTTTGTACCTCTGTTAATTGTTACAAATTCACGAATGGTGGTGTTATCTCCTATTTCTACTGTGGATCCCTCGCCAGAAAATTTAAGATCTTGAGGTATCGCTGCTATAACAGCTCCGGGAAATATTTTGCAATTCTTTCCAATGCGCGCCCCTTCCATAATGGTTACATGAGGGCCAATCCAAGTTCCTTCGCCAATTTCTACATTTCCATAAATAACAGCAAAGGGAGAAACAGTAACGTCTTTTCCCAGCCTTGCACTTTTATCTACAGATGAATTACGAGAAATCATAAGCGAATATACGAATGAGATACAAATATACGAATGCTACAAACGAAAGAAATTATATGAATAAAAAGCAACTACAAATCTTCTAGAAAACATAATTGGAATAGAACAAAAATACTCCCTATAACAAAGCCACTAATCCCGCGAATTACCACCAATTAATTTGTGTTAATTCGTGTTATTAGTGTCCGAATTGCTTTTGAGATAAATGTGGTATTATCGACATTATTCACGCTCAATTATGGTTTCTTGATTATCTGCGCCAACATATCTGCTTGCATAACCACTTTATCATTTACATAAGCAGTTCCTCGCATACGACACAAACCTCTTCGAATGGGCTCAAGAAGGTCTAACACAAAAATGATAGTATCGCCAGGCAATACCATGTTTTTGAATTTAGCATCTTCAATCTTTAAAAAGTATGTGAGATAATTTTCGGGATCTGGAACAGTTTTTAACACTAGCACTCCCCCAACTTGCGCCATCGCTTCTACTTGCAACACACCCGGCATAACAGGGTTTCCAGGAAAGTGCCCTCTAAAATAATCTTCGGTTGGAAGCACGTGTTTTACGCCAACTACATGTGTTGGGGTAAGTTCCAAAATTTTGTCAATCAATAAAAAAGGATCTCGGTGCGGTAATAATTTTTTTATGGCTTCAATATCTAAAAGCACTTTATTTACATCATACTTTTTACTTTCTTTAGCTTTTTTAGCTTCTATCTCTGCTCTTGCTTTTTCTTTATCGGCTTTTTCTTTTTTTATTCTTTCTTTAAATATTTTAGCAAAAGATACATTGCCGGAATGTCCCGGACGAGCAGCCAATATGTGAGCTTTTACTGGCATACCAATTAGCGCAAGGTCTCCTACAATATCTAGCAATTTATGTCTTGCAGGCTCATTGTAATAATGTAGCTGCGTGTTATTTAAAACACCTCTTCCTTTAATCTCTACGTTTGGTTTATTAAACACTTTTCTTAAGTGCGCAAGATCTTCTTCCGGAACCGGTTTATCCACCAGCACAATGGCATTGTCTAAATCTCCGCCCTTAATCAAATTATTTTTCAATAGCATTTCCAATTCATGCAGGAAAACAAACGTTCTGCACATAGCAATTTCTTGCTTAAACTCTCCTGCTTTATAAATGTGTGCGTGCTGCGTTCCAAGCACTTCGGAATTGTAATCAACCATTACCGTAAGCCTGAATTCCTCCTGAGGAACTGCAAGCATTTCTACATGCTTTACATTATCTTCGAAGGAAAGGTTTGACTTCAACTCAAAATATACTCGATCTGCCTCCTGCTCTACTGTTCCAGCTTTTTCAAGTGCTTCAACAAAAGGCATTGAGCTACCGTTCATAATGGGCATTTCTGGCCCTGTGACTTCAATCAAACAATTGTCTATTTCCATTCCTACCAAAGCAGCTAACACATGCTCAGTAGTATGAACTTTTGCTCCGTTTTGCTCAAGCGTTGTGCCATGATCGGTCGAAACTACATTATCTGCATCTGCTTCAATGATTGGCTTGTTAGGTAAATCTACTCGCTGAAATTTATACCAATGATTTTCAGGGGCTGGCTTAAACGTTAGGGAAACTTTTGCTCCGGTGTGTAGTCCAACACCAGAAACAGTAACAGGAGATTTAATTGTTCTTTGCTTCATAATGAGATACTAATAATGCGAATGATACAAATGAATACAAATAATACTAATGATACAAATAATACTAATGATACTAATAATACTAATAATACTAATGATACTAATGATACTAATAATACTAATAATGCGAATGATACAAATAATACTAATAATACTAATAATACTAATAAATACAAATAATACTAATGATACAAATAATACTAATAAATACTAATAATACTAATAAATACAAATAATACTAATGATACAAATAATACTAATAAATACTAATAATACTAATGATACAAATAATGCGAATTAACTTAAACACAAAAAAAAAAGAACAAAACTATGCAAACTTCTTTCGCACATCTGTTTCGATTTGAATAATACGAACTGGTCTAACATATTTTGACCTAAAATTTACTAGCAAACACAACCTCTTATCTGCACTTTGAAGGTAACGTTGAGATTGATAATAATCATCCTTCGTAATCACGTCTTTTGTTTTTGCTTCCAACACTATCTTATCGTCTATAAGAAAATCCACTCTGTTTCCAGATTTCCCAACAACAAATTCACGTACGTAGGGAATATTAACTTCTTTTAACTTTGCTTCAATCGCATCGCAATATTGTTTCTCGCGCGAGTACCGCCCAACTTTATTATGAACGTCATAGCAAATCCCAACAATAGAATACGAAAGCTCGGGATAAATTAACTTCCCATCTTTTTCGCCCAACTCATTCACATCATTTATTTCATTTCCCTCATTCGTATCATTAGTATTATTCGCATCAATTCGCATATTGGTATTTGATACTTCTTTATGTATTTCTGAAATTGTTTTATTTAAATTTTTAAAATGCACGTACGCTCTTTTGTATTCACCTATTCCAAATGCGGGCGAACCTTGCACCGTTGTGTTTTCTTCTTTTATGCTGTTACCAATGCCTGATTGAGCAGCTATTTTAGTTCCATCGGCAATGGTGATGTGTCCTACAATTCCAACCTGTCCACCGATGATACAATTTTTCCCAACTTTCGTTGAACCGGCAACTCCTGTTTGTGAAACGATAATGGTATTCTCACCTATTTCTGCATTATGTCCTATCTGAATTAAATTATCAAGCTTAGCTCCCTTACGAATGATAGTGGAGCCGAGTGTAGCGCGGTCAATAGTGGTGTTGGATCCAATTTCAACATTATCTTCAATAATAACATTACCAAGATGCTGCAATTTGTAATTACGATCGTTGTTTGGCGCAAATCCAAAACCATCGCTGCCAATTACTACTCCGGCATGAATAGTACAATTGTTTCCAACAACACATTCATGATATATTTTTGCCCCAGCATATAATACAGTGTTATCTCCTATCACACAATTGTCTCCGATAAAAGCATTGGGAAAAAGTTTAACATTATTTCCAATCTTCGCATTGTCTCCAACGTAAACAAAAGGAGCCACATAAACATCTTTTCCAAGCACTGCAGATTTAGAAATAACTGAAGGCTGTTCAATTCCTACTTTATTGTTTTTTGCCTTTTGGTACATTTCCAATAATTTGCCAAAAGCAACTCTAGAATCTTCAACGCGAATGAGCGTACATGATTTTTTTACAGGCTTTTCAAGTACAAAGTTTTTATTAATAATTACAATGGAAGCATCGGACGTATACAAATAATGTGCATAAGCTTGATTACTAAGAAAAGCTAATGAACCAGTTTTACCTTCTTCAATTTTACATAAGGCACTAACCGAAACATCGGAATTGCCTTCAACAATTCCACTTAAAAGGCCTGCTATTTGACTTGCTTTAAACTCCATTTCCTACTTAGAATTGAGCAAATTTAGAGAAATAAGGATGGTTATGACAATTTAAAGACTAATTTATTAAATACCTGATGTTCAATTTCAGCCTATCTCTTTAGGGAAACACAAAAAATATTTTTTTACCGACTTTTGAAGCGATGTAATATATGCTTGATCTGAAGACTCTGTAATATCAGCAATCTTTCCATTTTTATGAAGGATATTTATACGGATTTTATCTGGTCGATAGGCATCGATGGTCACCTCGTTAGAGAACACAAAATATTCAGCCTCCTGATTTTTAAACTTATATTGCTTTTTAGCTTTTTTTCGAAGCAAATTTACCTGTGCATTTGAAAAGGGCTCATTTTGAATTAACACTTTATAAAGCTTTCTGTTCACTAAGTTTTTACACAATGTAGACAACGTAAAATCCGGATGATTTGCCCAAACTTTTACAGAAGCAAAAATATCGTAATCGTCTAAATTGCTAAATACATCCAACAGGCTACTATCTCTAGAAAATGAATTCATATCATGTTTGTGATACAAAAACTCCCGCAACGCAGGAGTACAAAATAATGAAGAGTCGTTTTTGTCGGCAATTTCCTTAGCACGCTTTAAAATATTAACCAACAAATATTCGGCACTAAGCACCGTTTTATGAAGGTAAACCTGCCAATACATTATTCTTCGGGCAATAATAAAATTCTCGATCGAAAAAATACCTTTTGCTTCCACCACTAACTTATCTTTTATTACATGAAGCATTTTAATAATTCGTTCAGAACTAATTACACCTTCAGAAACTCCGGTAAAAAAACTATCTCTATTTAAATAGTCTAGCCTATCCATATCTAACTGACTTGAAACTAAAAGGTGTAAGAATTTCTTTTTATATGTGTTTTTAAATATTTTAATTGCAATAAAAAGCTTACCCTTGAACTCCTTGTTTAGCTTTTCAAGAAACATGGTAGAAATATCTTCATGCGATATGCCGTGAACAATACTATTTTCCAGTGCATGTGAATAAGGTCCGTGACCTATATCGTGAAGGAGAACCGCTATCAGCACACCTCGCTCCTCCTCTTTAGTAATGCTAACATCTTTTGACCTAAGCGCTTCAACAGCCTTCATGGTTAGATGCATGGCACCCATAGCATGCTGGAAACGTGTATGCAAAGCACCGGGGTATACTAAACTCGTTAGTCCTAGTTGCTTTATTCTTTGCAACCTCAAAAAGTAAGGGTGATTAATTATCTGATGCACCAACGGATCTGGAACAATGATGTTTCCGTAGATGGGATCGTTAAAGAGGATTTGTTTTTTTAGAGGCATTCTAATATTAATATTGCGTTGCAAAGATATAAGAATGTGGAATGGGCAAAGAAGTGATTGCAATTATCACAATTTACTTTCTAACTATTTATTTTCCAAATAAACCAAACAATTTGTCGTTGTCTTAATTCATTAATCCACAAGAAATACTAAATTGCAACATAATGAATAAAGTAAACATACTTTGGGCCGATGATGAAATTGATTTACTCAAGCCCCACATCCTTTTTTTAAACGAGAAAGGCTATGAAGTGAAAACTGCAAAAAGCGGTGATGAGGCTATTGCTCTCATTAAAGAAGCAACGTATGAAGTAGTTTTTCTGGATGAGAATATGCCTGGATTAAGTGGTATTGAAACACTTACACGCATTAAAGACCTTCAGCCGGACTTACCTGTTATCATGATTACCAAGAGCGAAGAGGAACAAATAATGGAAGATGCAATTGGCTCAAAGATTTCCGACTATCTTATTAAGCCAGTTAACCCCAATCAGATTTTACTCTCACTCAAAAAAACATTAGAGAAAAAGAGATTGGTCTCCGAAAAAACTACTTCTACCTATCAACAGGAATTTAGGCAGATAGGCATGTCGTTAAGTGATGACCTAAACGCAGATACTTGGCAAGATGTATATAAAAAGCTAGTGTTCTGGGAATTGGAACTTGATAAATCTGAAGATGAAAGCATGTCCGATATGCTTGCCATGCAAAAGCAAGAAGCAAATGCATCCTTTAGCAAATTCATTGAAGCAAACTATATTAAATGGCTGCATGCTCCAACCGGTGAAGCTCCATTAATGTCTCATACTATCTTGAAGAATAAGCTCAATCCTATCCTAGAAAAAAACGACCATGTGTTTTTGCTTGTCATTGATAATTTGCGTTTTGATCAATGGAAAATGATTCAACCAAAAATTTCTGAACTCTTTAAAGTGGAAGAAGAATCGCTTTACTACAGCATTTTACCTACCGTTACACAATTTGCTCGAAATGCGTTGTTTGCCGGATTAATGCCTAGTGAAATTGAAAAGGTACATCCAGATCTTTGGAGAAACGAGGATGATGAGGGCAGTAAAAATCAATTTGAACCTGAATTGCTTGCCGCGCAGCTAAAACGATGGGGCAAAGACATAAAACATTCCTATCATAAAATTCTCAACCACAGCGAAGGAAAAAAGCTTTCTGACAACATTAGCAACCTGATGCAAAATAAATTGAATGTAATCGTTTACAATTTTGTTGATATGTTATCACACGCAAGAACAGAAATGGAAGTAATACGAGAGTTGGCAGATGATGAATCCGCCTATCGTTCATTAACAGTTTCTTGGTTTGAGCACTCCCCACTTCACGATATCATTAAACACATTGCTGAAAAAAAAGGAAAGCTTATTATAACAACCGATCACGGAAGTATTAGAGTAACAGAACCTTCAAAAGTTGTTGGAGACAGAAACACTTCTACCAATTTGCGTTTTAAGCAGGGCAAAAGTTTGAGTTACGAAAAACGTGATGTATTGGAAGTAAAAAATCCCGATGACGCTTTTTTACCACGCATTAATGTTAGCACATCTTATATTTTTGCAAAGCAGGATAAGTTTTTTGCCTACCCAAACAACTTTAATCATTACGTTCATTATTACAGAAATACCATTCAACATGGAGGTATTTCACTTGAAGAAATGATGATTCCTTTTGTGTTTTTATCGCCAAAGTGAAAACAATTACCATATCAAACATTGCCGAGTTGCCCATTGCAGCTAAAACAATTTTAGAACAAGCAAATGGACGAAAGATTTTTTGCTTTTATGGAGACTTGGGTGCTGGCAAAACCACACTGATCAAAGAAATTTGCAAGCAACTTGGAGTGGAAGATTCGGGCAGCAGCCCAACCTTTTCTATAGTGAATGAATATGCTTACCACGCTCCTGCATCTGGCAAAAAATTGATCTATCACTTTGACCTGTACCGATTAAAGTCCGAGTCAGAAATTTTTGACATAGGCTACGAAGAATATCTTTATAGCGGAAACTATTGCTTCATTGAATGGCCAGAGAAAATGGAACATCTATTACCTAATGATGTTGTTAAAGCAAGAATTACTTTAAATGCAAATAGCAGAGTAATCGCTATTGAGTGACTACTACCTGATATTTCAATTATTCCAATTGCCTTTTATTTTGTAAATTCGTTCAGCTTACCTTAAAATTCTATGGCACAAAGAAACGCTCCTATTAAAAACATCCCATTAAGTGCATTTCAACCTCAAGAAGAAATGCTAGAAGTTGGAACTCGAAAAGGAAGTTTATACATTGGAATTCCAAAAGAAATATCCTTTCAAGAAACCAGAGTAACACTAGTACCTGATGCAGTGGCAGTGCTTGTAAATAATGGTCACCGTGTGGTTATTGAAACTGATGCAGGAAAGAAATCTAATTTTCTGGACACGGACTATAGCGAAGCAGGGGCACAAATTGCACAAACTGCAGAAGAAGTTTATAAAGCTGATATTATTTTAAAAGTTGCTCCACCTTCCCTTAAGGAAATTGAAATGATGAAGCAAAAGCAAATATTATTTTCTACGCTACAGCTTTCCGTTCAATCTGATACTTACGTACGCGCCTTAATGAATAAACGAGTTACTGCCGTAGCCTACTCCTGGATTCAAGATAAAGAAGGAATTTTTCCTGTCATAAGAGCCATGGGCGAAATTGCTGGAGGAGCATCCATTTTAATTGCTGCTGAGTATTTAAGCAACGTAAACAATGGCTTGGGATTAATATTAGGAGGTATATCTGGAATCTCACCAACCGAAGTTGTTATACTTGGCGCAGGAACGGTAGGTGAATTTGCTGCTCGAGCAGCAATTGGCTTGGGCGCAACCGTAAAAGTATTTGACAACTCATTATATAAATTAAGAAGGCTACAAACCGCTATCGGAACTCGAATTTTCACTTCTGTCATTCATCCAACAGTGCTACAAAAACATTTACGCACTGCCGATGTAGCAATTGGCGCTATCAGAGCAACTAAGGGCAGAACCCCTTGTGTAGTTTCAGAGGAAATGGTAAAAGAAATGAAGCCAGGATCTGTTATAGTAGATGTGGCAATAGATGACGGAGGGTGTTTTGAAACTTCTCAAGTTACTAACCACACGCAACCTATTTTCAGAAAACACGGTGTAATTCATTACTGCGTACCTAACATTCCATCGCGCGTATCCAGAACTGCTTCCTATGCTTTTAGTACAGTATTTGGTCCTTTGTTGTTAAACATTGCAGAATCTGGAAGCGTAGACAGAATGTTAAAAGAAGATGCTGGATTTAGAAAAGGCATATACATATACAATGGAATGCTTACCAACAAACACCTTGGAGATTTTTTCAAAATCCCATCAAAGGATATCAACTTGTTGTTAGCTGCATTTTAACAATCAAGAATGACAAAATCAAAACGTATTCTTTTATTCTCAGTAGGAATTATTGTAGGCTCTGTTATGGTTTACTTCACATTGATTAAAGATCGGGACAGAACGTATTGGTTACCAGAAAACAGAGTAAAAAATAATATTCTAAATTCTAAAATAATTTATTCGCCTCACGCAAAATGCATGATGGCATGTAGGGAAATAGACGAAGCAAGCATACTGAACGTTCTAAAAAATGGGGATGTAAATTTTTCTGAAAGTAATATCCGGGATACGCCATGCCCTTCTTATGCCATTGATGGCACCATCACAGGCAATAAAAAAATTAGAATCGTAGTAACAACGATAGATAGCATTTCAGAAATAGAAACTGCGATTGATCTTAACGAAAAAAAAGATACCTGCCTCTGCAAGTAATACCATTACTCTTTAAAAAATAGCCCGAAATATTATGGTTACCGATAGCTATCGGCAGCCAGTCGACATATTCCTTTGTAATTGGAATAATAGATATGTCGCATCGGCATAATTCACAGATCATAATTCAAAGGCTCTTCAATTTTGACAAACTGACCCAGCCACTCTTCAGCAACTTTAGGATTTGTAAACACTTTGGTAGGGCGAACTGGCTTCTTAAATTTAAGGTAATAATTGGCAAAAAGCCTTTCAGAAATTGATCGTACTATAATAGCAATGCTATTCAGGGACATAAAAAAATAGTTTTCTGAAAAATTGAAATATTTAATGGCAAGTGATAAAATATAAGGTACAGGATTGCTATCCAACCCTACGCTGGCGCTCCTTCTTTATTAATCCCAGTTCCCTGCCAGTTTGCCCTTTCACTGAAGTATTTTCCTGAGCTCGTCTAATCAAATAAGGTAACACATCGCGAATGGGGCCATAAGGCACATATTTGGAAACGTTATAACCAGCAGAAGCTAAATTGAAAGAAATGTGATCACTCATTCCAAGTAACTGTGAAAAATAAATACGAGAATGGTTTTTAGGAAGTGCGGCTTCTTCCATTTTTTTAACAACCAACATGGTGCTTTTTTCATTGTGTGAAGCACAACAAAATGCAACCCTATCCAAATGACTCATGCAAAACTCCAACGCACTATCATAATTCAAATCCGTAGCATCTTTTGTTTTATTTATAGGCGAATCATATCCTTTTTCAATTGCTCGCGCTCTTTCCTTTTCCATATAAGCACCCCTAACTAATTTAGCACCAAGAAAATAATTTTCTTTTTCGGCTAGAGCATAACACTCCTTTAAATAAGATACTCTATCTGTTCTATACAACTGAAAAGTGTTATATACAATAGGCTTTTCTCTGTTGTAGATATTCATCATATCTTTTACTAGCTCATCTACTACTTTTTGTATCCAAGATTCTTCAGCATCCACAAAAACAGGCACTCCCGCTTCAAAAGAAGCTTTGCAAATTCTATTAAATCTTTCTTGCGCACGAGTAAATTCTTTTAGCTCAAGCTCGCTAAGCCCATTAGCATACTTAGAATTGTTACTTCCTTGCATAACAACCTGCCCATTATCTAACAAATGAGTTGATATTTTTTCAAGCAAAGCAAACCTTGCTACACCAGTAGGTTTAAAAACTGAAAACCCAATATTTGTATTTTTAGATGCTTCCTGAATGATGTCTATTATTTCTTTGGCACAGTTATCAAAATCCGTTTCCGAATGTTTACCCTCGGCAGAATAGTCTAACACTGACTTAAGATTGCTTTTGGCCAATTCCGCCATCTTCTCCCTTGATTCTTTAACAGTTTCCCCCCCACAAAAATGCTTGAAAATGGTAGGTTTTATAAGCCATTTAATTGGAATATATAAAGCAAGCGCTATTTCTGTAAGCCACTTTCCTACAATAACCATAGATGGATTACCTATTATTCTGAATAACCAATAGGAACTTCGCAGATCAGAATCGCTTTTAGAAGCGAAAGCTATTCGTGTGTTTTCAAAGGAAACTGGCATAGTAATAAAGATTGCAAATTTAGAAAGGCTTTTGAAATAGCTATTTGTTATGTAAATAATATTTATACATTTGCATATCGATTAATAAGAAATGAAAGTTACACAAACATATTTTTGGTTTTATCCTACACCTTCACTGGAGGGATAAATCTATATTTATCTAGGCTTTAAAGAAGCCCCTCCCGTTAAAACGAGAGGGGTTTTTTTTTGGATTTTTTTATCGAAAATTAGTTATAAGCAATAGCAGAAATAAAATGAAAACAATTAAAATCGCAATTCAAGGGGTCAGGGGATCATTTCATGAGCTTGCTGCTCAAAAGTACTTTGGCAATAACATAGCATGTGTTGAATGCTATTCATTCAAAGACGTATTTGATAACGTAATGAACAACACTGCAGACTTTGGCATTACGGCTATTGAAAATACCGTTGCAGGAACTATTTTGCCTAACTATGCTATGTTGCGAGAATCCAATACAAATATTATTGGAGAAGTGTATTTACATATACAGCAAAACCTACTTGCTTTAAATGGCCAAACAATAGAAAATATTAAGGAGGTTCACTCCCACCCTATGGCTATTTTGCAGTGCCAACACTTTTTCGATAAGTACCCCAACATTAAATTAGTAGAAGCAGAAGATACTGCTGCTGTAGCGCGTAGAATTTCAGAAAAACAACTAAAAAACATTGGAGCAATAGCCGGATTACACGTTGCTGATATATATAATCTTACAATATTAGCTGAAGCTATTGAAACACACAAGAAAAACTATACACGTTTTTTGGCTCTTTCAACATCTGCAAAAAAAGAAACTGCTGAAGTAAATAAATCGTCTTTGTACTTTACTATTAAACACGAAAAAGGAAACTTAGCAAATGTATTAACGCTACTTGCTAAATACGATATTAATTTAACTAAAATTCAATCACTACCCATTGTAGGTAGAGAATGGGAGTATTACATACACGTAGATATGGAATTTGAAAACTACAGCAATTACCAAAATGCTTTAAATGCAATAAAACCATCATTAAGTGAAATTAAAATTCTGGGAGAATATATTAAAGGAGAAAAAATTATTGAACTCTCTTCTGCTCTGTTAAGCGCAGAATAAAATTGCCAACATGATAATTAAACAAGCAAAAAGATTAAACAATGTGCAGGAGTATTACTTCTCACAAAAGTTGCAGCAAATCCGTGATTTAAATGCAAAAGGCAATAATATTATTAACCTCGGAATTGGAAGCCCCGATATGTACCCATCCGAAAACACAGTGAATGCCCTTATTAGTGCTGCAAAGAATCCCAAAAATCATGGATACCAGTCTTACAGAGGTACCATAGAGTTACGAAATGCAATTTCAAATTTTTACAATGAAACGTATAGCGTAAAACTAAATAGCGAAGAAGAAATATTGCCGTTGCTTGGATCTAAAGAAGGCATCACTCATATATCATTGGCTTTTTTAAATGCTGGAGATAAAGTTCTAATTCCTGATCCAGGATACCCAACTTATACATCAGTTTCTAAAATGGCAGGAGCAGAAATGATTCTCTTCAATTTGAAAGAAAAAAATAATTGGATGCCCGATTTAAAGGAACTCGAACTTAAGGTGTCTAAGAATAAATCAAAAATAAAAATCATTTGGCTGAACTATCCCAACATGCCAACGGGTGCTGAAGCAACTGACGAATGCTTTAACACGCTAATTGCTTTTGCTAAAAAACACAAAGTTCTTATTTGTCACGATAATCCTTACAGTCTGGTGCTAAACGTTGATAAACCAAAGAGCATATTAAGTTATGCTGGAGCAAAAGATGTTGCTATCGAACTAAATTCACTTAGTAAATCTCACAACATGGCTGGATGGAGAGTTGGATGGATAGCTGGAAAGAAAGAATATATAAACACTATTCTTAAAGTAAAAAGCAATGTAGACTCTGGCATGTTTCTTCCAATACAAGCAGCAGCTGCTGAAGCTTTACAAAACTTATCTTCTTGGCACAGCAAAAGAAATGAAGAGTATAAAAGAAGAAGGGAAAAGGCTTGGGAGCTTTTAGATATATTAAAGTGCGATTACTCCACCCAGCAAGTAGGTTTGTTTGTTTGGGCTAAAATTAATAATTCAAAAATTAATTCCGAAGCATTTGTAGAGAGTCTATTATTAAATGCACAAGTCTTTATAACACCCGGATTTATTTTTGGGAAAAATGGAGAAGGATATGTGAGAGTATCACTTTGCACAGACCTTGCCGCTTTTGACAAAGCGATAAGACGAGTAAAAAAATATGTACAAAAAAGTAAGTCCAAATTTCAGAAACTAAAAGAAGTTGAATTAACCTAATTGCAAAATGACTATTACAATAATTGGACTTGGACTTATTGGAGGATCGATGGCGCTGGATTTAAAAGCGCGTAAATACTGCACTCATGTAATTGGCGTTGATAGCAACGAAGAACATTGCAAATCTGCATTAGAAAGAGGCATTGCAGATGAGATTAAAGAACTGAAGGACTCCTTAGATTCAGAACTTATTATTTTGGCAACACCAGTATCTGTATCTTCAAAATTGCTGCCTCAGATATTAGATTTAATTGGAGATAACAACATTGTGATGGACACTGGTTCCACTAAAAATACTATTTGTAAAGCAATTAAAAAGCACCCTCGTAGAAAACAGTTTGTAGGCACACATCCTATTGCAGGTACAGAAAACTCAGGTCCAAAAGCAGCCATTCATAATTTATTTGACAATAAACCATGTATTCTTTGTGTTGACGATAGCGCACTCTGGGTGGTGGAACGTGTATCAGAGTTATATGAAACTTTGAATGCCAAACTACTTTTTATGAAAGCCGATGAGCACGATAAGCACGTTGCTTACGTATCACATATCTCTCATATTTCCTCATTTGCTCTAGCCACTACAGTATTGGAAATGGAAAAAAATACTTCTACCATTTTTGATCTCGCAGGATCTGGTTTTGAGTCTACCGTACGTTTAGCCAAAAGCTCCCCAGCTATGTGGGCACCCATCTTTGATCAAAACTCAAAGTATGTTTCAAAAGCATTAGGTACTTACATCAAACATTTAACAAAATTTAAAAAAGATATAGATAAAAAAAACACAAAAGGAACTCATCAAGCAATGGTGCAAGCAAACGCAATAAGAAAAATATTAAAATAAAAAAAAATGGAAGCAACTAGTAAAATCAGAAATGTACTTGGTCTCACTTTATCAAGTCCGCTTGTAATAGCAGGACCTTGTAGTGCAGAATCGGAAGAACAAGTATTAACCACAGCAAGAGAAATTGCAGCCACTAAACGTGTAAGCATTTTAAGAGCAGGAATTTGGAAACCTCGCACTCGCCCAGGTCAATTTGAAGGAATAGGATCTATTGGGTTAGAGTGGTTAAAAAAAGCAAAAGCTGAAACCGGACTTCCAACAGCAGTAGAAGTAGCTAATGTAAAACACGTTTATGAAGCACTACGCATGGGTGTAGATTTTTTATGGATTGGAGCAAGAACTACTGTTAACCCATTTAGCGTACAAGAAATTGCAGATGCGTTAAGGGGCGTAGATGTTCCCGTACTTGTTAAAAATCCTGTTAATGCTGATTTAGAGCTTTGGATTGGCGCCATAGAGCGAATTCAAAAAGCTGGCATCACAAAAATTGCTGCTATTCATAGAGGATTCTCTTCAAACGATAAATCTCAATACAGAAACAAACCCATGTGGGAGTTGCCCATTGAATTAAAAAGAAGAATGCCAGGCATTCCAATGATTTGCGACCCAAGCCATATTTGCGGAAATACAGAGTTGATTTTTCCTGTTTCGCAAACTGCTATTGACCTAGACTACGAAGGACTAATGATTGAAACACACAACAACCCTACTGTTGCACTAAGCGATGCAAAACAACAAATAACACCAGCGCAATTAGATGATATTATTGATAGAATTGTAGTACGACTATCCTCTGTGGAAGACAGGAAATTCATAAGCACATTAGAAGATTGCAGGGACCGAATTGATGAGCTGGATAATAATCTGATAGCATTACTAGCAAACAGAATGGAAGTTGCCAGAACTATTGGAGAATACAAAAAACAAAATGGAGTAACGATTTTACAAAATGTGCGCTGGAACGAAATCATTGAGAAAAGAACTAAACAAGGGAGCGAAAAACAACTGACCGAAGAATTTATAAAGAAGATTTTTGACAGTATTCACCAAGAATCTATTCACCATCAAAAACAAGTGATGTCCAAAGGGAAATCCTAAATTTGTGATGATGAAAACCATTAATGCAGGAACCTATATTGTTTACATTGGAAACGATGCATCACAAGAACTAGATAAATATCTATCTAACTATTCAAACATCTATATTTTAGTTGATGAAAATTCCAAAAGATACTGTCTGCAAGCATTACGAAAAGCAATAATTGCCCCCTCAATCTTTTCAATTATTCAAGTTAAAAGTGGAGAAAAAAACAAAACACTTTCTACTTGTGAGAAAATATGGAAAACTCTTTCAAAAGACAATGCAGATAGAAATACACTGATAATTAATTTAGGAGGTGGTGTAATAACTGACCTAGGAGCATTTGCTGCGGCAACCTATAAAAGAGGTGTTGACTTTATCAATATCCCCACTACTCTACTTTCTCAGGTGGATGCTTCAGTTGGAGGTAAGACAGGGATAGATTTCTTGAATTTCAAAAATCAAATAGGCACGTTCACTTTCCCTAAAGCTGTCTTTGTGATGCCTAATTTCCTTAAAACTCTTCCACAAAGAGAACTACTCTCAGGTTTTTCTGAAATAATTAAGCATGGACTAATATCAGATAAAAAATATTGGGAGTTAATATTATCGAATAAAGCTTCTGACTTATTTTCTAAAAAAAATGTACAAGCTGCTTTACTAGAAGATATAATTACGAAATCAATATCCATAAAAAATAAAATTGTATTAGAAGACCCTCGAGAAAAAAACATTCGCAAAGCCTTGAACTTTGGACATACCATTGGCCATGCTGTTGAATCTACTTCTTTAAAAACCAAAAAGAAATTATTGCATGGGGAAGCAATTGCCATTGGCATGATTTGCGAGTCCTATTTATCCAGAAAATGTTGTGGCTTATCTACAGAAGAGTTAGAATCTATTTCAGCTTATATTAAAACTACCTTTAAACCAAATCCTATAACTACAAATTTGAAATCGCTTTTAAATTTCATGAAACAGGATAAAAAGAATATAAATGCAGAAATAAATTTCACATTAATAAGTAAAATTGGGAAAGCAAATATCAATAATACTTGCTCAGCAGATTTGATTGAAGAATCAATAAACTATTATAATGAAATTTGCAACTGATTTGAAACTGTATTTAAACAAGAGAAAAAAGTTAGTAGATTCGCAATAAGTAATATAACAACGATTCGTGGTATATAAAATCACAAAATCAGACAAAAAGCTTAAAGGTACTGTGTATCTCACTTCTTCAAAAAGTGTGAGCAACAGAGTGCTATTAATCCAAGCATTGAGTAGTCAACATTTTCGCGCTCACAACTTAGCCGATTCAATGGATACTCAGATTCTAGCTGAAATATTAAAAAACGAAACTTCCGGAGACCACGCCAGCACTTTTAAAAAGTTAGAGGTTGAGGTTAGCTACTATACCGGCCACGGAGGCACTACTATTCGATTTCTTACTGCTTTTTTTGCATCTCGAGAAGGAACTCGAATTCTAACAGGCTCGGATAGAATGAATGAACGTCCAATAAAACCATTGGTTGATGCTTTAATTCAGTTAGGCGCAAAAATTACTTATTTAAATAAGGAGGGCTTTACCCCAATTAAAATAGAAGGAGCTAAATTAAATGGTGGCGATATCGAAATGGATGCTGGAGTAAGTAGTCAATTCATCACAGCACTTTTACTAATTGCACCGACACTTGAAAATGGATTAAATATTCATTTAAAAGGAAAAACTGCTTCTCGCTCGTATATATTAATGACCATGAAAGTGCTTGAACACTTTGGCATTACTTATACCTGGGTAAATAACATTATTGCTGTGCCTAAACAAGAATATCAGGGATGGGACTACCACATTGAGTCAGACTGGAGTTCCGCCTCCTATTGGTACGAAATAGCCGCACTATCCGAAGAAGTTGATTTAAAAATAAAAGGGCTGAGAAGAAAATCTATTCAAGGAGATTCGGTTGTAGCAAATTTGTTTGAGTTCTTTGGTGTTCGAACAGTATTTACAGAAGAGGGTATAACGCTTTCTAAAACGAACTACAAGCCCGAAGCATTTGATTTTGACTTTACAGAATATCCAGACATAGCGCAAACAGTTGCTGTTGTTGCTTCCGGGTTAAAAATACCTATGCAACTTAATGGACTCCATACTTTATATATGAAGGAGACTGACCGAGTAAAAGCCCTTAAAACAGAATTGAAAAAAATCGGAATTACAGCAGACGATAGTGTAAAAAATAGTCTTGCTATTTCATTTAGTGAAATCAAAAAAGACTCAAGCAATATTTTTGAACCAGACCTTCAATTTAGCACCTACCACGATCATCGAATGGCAATGGCATTTGCTCCACTTGCTTTGTTATACCCCGAAGTGAAAATCGAAAGTCCAACTGTGGTAAAAAAATCATACCCAGATTACTGGAATGATTTAAAAGCCATGGGCTTTGAAATAAAAGAAGAGAATCAATAGATTACTACATCGTAAGGCAATCTCATTTGCACCCCTTTATACTTCATTGTATTTCTTAGTCGTTGGTAATTGTCGTATGATGCACCAAACTCTTTCTTAAGCTTGCTCTCCACAACCGATTCTTGGTCGAAAAGATTATTCATCAATTTCTCTAAAGGATCTTTTTGGACTGGCAATTCCAACAAATTATAATCTTGAATATTTGCTTTTTTAGCTGCAAGAGCAATAGCATCTTTTAGCCCACCAAACTCATCTACCAGACCGATTTTTTTAGCGTCTAAACCACACCAAACTCTTCCTTGTCCAATACTATCTATTGCTGCAACAGACATACCTCTTCCTGCTGCAACTTTTCCAATAAAACCTTGGTACACATTCTCAATCCATTTTTGAATAACCTCGCCTTCTTCTTTTGCAACAGGTCGATATATTGACATTATATCTGAATGCTTGTTAGTATTTACAGTATCAACTGTGATGCCTAATTTATTTTCAAATAGCTTTTGCATGTTTGGGAAAACACCAAACACACCGATTGATCCTGTAATAGTATTTTGATGAGCAAACACAGCATCTGCTGCACAAGCAATATAATATCCACCCGAAGCAGCAACATCTCCCATAGAAACTACCACAGGTTTAACTTTTTTACACAACACCATTTCTCTCCAAATTACATCCGAAGCAAGCGCACTTCCACCTGGCGAATTAACTCTCAACACAAGCGCCTTTACATTACTGTCTAATCGTGCAGAACGAATTGCTTTAGAAATGCCTTCGGAACCTATGGTTTGCTCATCCCCTTCCCCACTCTCAATACTTCCTGATGCATATACCACTGCAATTTTTGTTTTAGAAAATTTAGATTCATTTTTATTTGGCGCATGTTTATACTTGTGCATGTCCACATAATTAATTTTTTCGGCAGATTTAGCTTCTGTCAAATCTTTAAGAATATCCAACATCTCATCTTTATATACTATTTGATCCACTAATTTATATTGAAGTGAGCTCTCAGCGTCAGTAATAAGCATTTTATCAGCATAGTTATTTAACTCATCAACAGAGATGCCCCTTTGCCTAGAGATGCCTTCTAAAATATAATCCCAAACTCCATTAACATAAGTACTGGTTTGCTCCCTACTTTCATTACTCATCTTTTCTAAAAAGAAAGGTTCTGTAGCACTTTTAAATTTTCCATGTCTAAAAATCTGCATTTCAATATCCAGCTTACTAAGCATGTTCTTAAAAAACATCACCTCTCTGCTTAACCCTTTAAAATCAACAGAGCCTTCCGGATTTAAATATATTTTATCAGAAACAGTAGCTAAATAATACGCGCCCTGAGCGTAACCTTCGCTATAAGAAACAATAAATTTTTTAGACAATTTAAAATCCAAAAGTGCATTTCTGATTTCTTCTAATGTAGCTATGCCGGCAGGGATTGAAGAAATATCCAAGTAAATACCTTTTATATGATCATCGTTTTTGGCTTTTTCAATATTTGAAATAATATCATTCAAGCCAATAGGCGTTTTTTCAAAATTACCAGCAAAAGAAAAATTCGAAAAAGGATTATTCGAAGATCGTTCAGGAATTTCGCCTCCAAATTTCACATGCAACACTGAGTTCTCTTTTACCTTAATAGTTTTATCTTTTTTTTCTGATATGCTAGAAACGGAGGATGCTATAACTCCAATTACTATAAGAAAAATAAAAATGGTGGTAACAAAAACACCAACCAAAGTTCCTAAAAAAGATCCCCAAAATGATTTCATTTGATTTAATTATTAGATGAATATTATTTGTAGCAAACTTACAGAAAAAAGCAAACAAATATTTATACTATATCAGAAACTCAATTTAGTATTTTTACCTAATAAATATGAATAAGGCATACTTACTCTTAGGAAGCAACAAAGGAGATCGGAAACTTTTCTTAGATCAGGCAAAAAACTACCTACTAGCAGAAACTGGCGAAATATTAAATACCTCATCCATTTATAGTACAGCACCTTGGGGAAAAAAAGATCAAGCTAATTTTTTAAATCAAGTTATAGAATTGGATACGTTATTAAATGCCGAAACTCTATTAGCAAAAATATTGAACATAGAAAAGAAACTCGGGAGAACAAGAACCAAAAAATGGGACTCGCGAACAATAGATATTGACATTCTCTTTTTTAACTCTGAAATTCTAAATTCCGAATCTCTAACTGTACCTCACCCATTTTTACACGAACGAAAATTCGCATTAATCCCACTTGCTCAAATAGCAGAAAATTTCATTCATCCCACGATTGAAAAATCAATCAAAAACTTGCTATTAGCGTGTAAAGATGAATTGGAAGTTAACATTTTGCCAGAACAATGAATTTTAGCATATATTTAAACAACTTGTTCGTTTTTAATAATATTTTGATGATTTTATTTACACTAGAAAGTGATAAATAAAGTTGGATTATGCAAAAAATAATTACTTTTGCATCAATTCAAAACAGAAATCAATCCCCTGAAACAAAACCCTTTAATTAATTAAATATGAAAAATCAAATCCAAAATGTTGCTTTATCACTCCTAGCCGTAGCAGGCCTTTCTTCGTGTGCTGGCCTGGGATCTATGATGAAAAAGTATGACAAGATGGTTAAATATGAAGTTAAGCCTAGTCCACTTGAAATGCATGGCGATACCGTTGTTGCTAATGTTAGCGGCAAGTATGATCCTAAATATTTTGCTAAAAAAGTTTCAATTACAATTACCCCTGTATTAAAGTATAATGGAGGCGAAAAAGCCCTTAAGCCAGTTGAAGTACAAGGAGAAAAAGTAAAAGTTGGAAGTGGCAAAGTGGTAGTTTTTAAAGAAGGTGGAAATTTTTCTTATTCTGACAAAACCGCCTATATTCCTGAAATGAAGAACTGCGAACTTGTTCTAAAAATTCAAGGAAAAAAAGGTAGCAAAACTAAAGACTTCCCAGATAAAAAAATTGCGGATGGTACTATCATTACTCCTCTATTAGTTAAGAATGATGAGAAGCCTCTAGTAGGTGATCATAACTTTAAAAAGTCATACCCTGTTACTCAAGTTTCAGAAATATTCTTTTTAGTAAACACATCAAACGTACGTCCTTCTGAAGCTAGTAACGAAAGCATGAAGGCTTCTAAAAAATTCTTTGAAGAAAAGCGCATAGCTAAAAGATTTCAATTTAAGAGTGCAAGCATCTCTGCGTATGCTTCGCCAGATGGAGAGTTATCCTTGAATGAAGACCTTGCTACTAACAGAGCTAAAAACTCGGTTAATTATTTTTCAAGCATGGCTAAAAATAAGCAAAAAGATAAAAATCAATTAATCCCTGGTGCTGAAGTTACTACGTTTTATACTACCGCTACAACTGCGGAAGATTGGGATGGCTTTAAAAAGCTTATGCAAGTTTCTAGCATAAAAGACAAAGAACTAATTCTACGTGTTCTTGAAATGTATCCTGATGGTGTAAAACGTGAATCGGAAATAAAAAATCTATCTGCTACGTATAAAGAAGTAGCTGAAACAATTCTTCCTAAATTACGCAGAAGTGTTACTACATGGAATTGCGAGCAACTTAGCAGACCAGATGCTGAAATTTCTAAGTTAGCCGGTACATACCCAGATAGCTTAGCTAACGATGAGATTTTATATGCTGCTACACTTACAAATGATGTAAATACTAAACTTAATATTTACAAAAACGCAGATCGCTTATATGGTGCTACAGATTGGAGATGTTCTAACGGAATTGGTTATGCTAATATCCTATTAAACAAACCATCAGAAGCTCAAACTGCTTTAGATAAAGCAAAAGGTTTATCACCAGCTCCTGAGGTAATGAACAACCTTGGTATATTAGTAAATTGGAAAGGAGATAGAAAAGCAGCTATGGAGTTTTACGACAAAGCTGGTTCAAGCGCAGAAGTTAGCCATAACAAAGGTAACATCAATATTCGTGATGGTAAGTACCCTGATGCTGTTACAAACTACGGATCTGAAAATTCATTCAACGCTGCATTGGCAAAAGTTCTTGCAGGTAATGGAGATGGCGCACTAACAACAATTGATGCAAGTCCTGAAAAAGAAGACGCTCTTTCTTACTACTTGAAAGCTATTGTTGGAGCTAGAAAAGATGACGCTACTATGTTAAATAATAATTTAAAGATTGCAATCAGCAAAGATGCTTCTTTCAAGAGCAAAGCAAAAGAAGATTTAGAATTCTTTAAATTCAGAGACAATGCTGATTTCAAAGGATTAGTTGGATAATTAATTCAAATAAAAAACTTACTAAACCCGTACATTTTTGTACGGGTTTTTTTATTGTAACAAAATTAGATTTTAACGAGGTTTTCTAAAAAACTCCCAGAGTACTACTCCTGCACTAACCGAAATATTTAAAGAATGTTTAGTGCCCCCCTGAGGTATTTCAATACAGCCATCACATAAATCAATTACCTCTTGCTGTACACCATTAACTTCGTGTCCAAACACCAAAGCAATTTTATCACCATTTAATAAAGTGCTAGGCATATTATCTAGTATCATACTACCTTCTGCTTGCTCAACAGCAAAAACTTTATAACCAGAATTTTTTAGCTCTAAAACAGACTCCAAAGTGGTTTTAAAATAGCTCCATGTTACAGTATCTGTTGCGCCCAAAGCAGTTTTAAGGATTTCTTTATGCGGAGGATATCCGGTGATACCACATAAGTGAATAGCTTCTACAGGAAACCCATCAGCAGTTCGAAATATAGAACCTACATTATAAGCACTTCTAACATTATCTAATACAATAATAATAGGCAATTTCTTGCTTTTTTGAAATTCATAAAGGGATAGTCTACTCAACTCATCATTTTTTAATTTTCGCATAAATATATTTATAATAAAAGCCAAGATACAAATATGATGTTTACAAAAAATGAAATCTGCAACCAAATACCATTCACCTTTTCGTCATTCATTAGTATATTAGTAACCTGATGACTGTTATAAAAAACAAGCCCTCCAAAGCAAAAAGTGAGTCCGACTCTGAAACTCCTTTAATGCGACAGTATACTGCTATAAAAGCTAAATATCCTGACGCACTTCTTCTGTTCAGGATAGGCGATTTTTATGAAACCTTTGGAGAAGATGCTATTAAAACAGCTTCTACACTTGGCATAACATTAACAAAACGCAAGAACGGAGCAGCTTCGGATATTGAGCTTGCTGGGTTCCCATATCATTCGCTGGACACTTATCTACCAAAGCTTGTTAGAGGTGGACACCGCGTAGCTATTTGCGATCAATTGGAAGATCCAAAGCTCACTAAAACAATTGTAAAACGCGGAGTTACAGAGTTAGTTACACCCGGAGTTTCATACAATGATAAAATTCTAGATCATAAAGCAAATAACTTCCTAGCTGCTGTTCATTTTGATAATAAAAATGCCGGTGTGTCATTCCTTGACATTTCAACGGGGGAGTTTTTTGTTGCCGAAGGCACTATCGAATATATAGATAAACTCTTACAAAATTTCAAACCCAGCGAAATACTTTTTCAGAAAAATAAGAAGAATCAATTCATAGACCATTTTGGTGACAAATTTTACTCTTACGGATTAGACGAATGGATATTTAAAGCAGACTTTTCTAACGAAGTACTACTTAAACAATTTGACACCAATTCTTTAAAAGGTTTTGGGATTGACAACTTAAACCTCGGCATCATATCGGCTGGCGCAGCCTTGCATTACTTAGCTGCTACACAGCATGACAGAGTGCAGCATATTCAATCTATATCTAGAATTGAAGAAGATCATTACGTATGGTTAGATAAGTTCACTATACGCAACCTAGAGCTATTCTGGTCGCCCAACGAAAATGCTAAAACACTTATCGATATTATTGACAACACCATCTCTCCCATGGGCTCCAGGATGATGAAGCGATGGCTAGCGATGCCTTTAAAAGATAAAGCCCCTATTGAAGAGAGGCTAAACACTGTTGACCTTTTCTTAAAAAACACTTCGCTTGCTGAAAAGATTGGCGAGAAAGTCCAGTTAGTTGGAGACTTGGAACGATTAATATCTAAAGTAGCTACTGGACGCGTATCACCAAGAGAAGTAGCACATTTAAAAAGAGGACTAAGTGCTGTAGAAGAAATTAAGTTGCTGTGCCAGTCTGCACCAGATAAGAATACTGCCTTAAAAAAGATCAGCGAGCAATTAAATCCCTGCCTTCTCATTCGCGCTCGCATCGAAAAAGAAATTGTTCCCGACCCACCTCCCATGCTTCACAAGGGAACTGTGATTGCCGAAGGAGTAAACACAGAACTAGATGAGCTTAGAAAAATAATGGCTTCTGGAAAAAACTATTTACTTGAAATTCAGCATAGAGAAAGTGAACGTACAGGAATAGGTTCCTTGAAAGTAAGCTTTAATAATGTATTTGGCTATTATTTGGAAGTTACTAATTCACATAAGGACAAAGCTCCAACAGATTGGATTCGAAAACAAACACTATCTAACTGCGAACGTTATATAACCGAGGAGTTAAAACAATACGAAGAAAAAATATTAGGCGCAGAAGGCAAAATACAAACACTTGAGGCAAAGCTCTTCAACGACCTCGTATTATCTTTAACAGACTACATCCCTCCTATTCAGTTAAATGCAAGTCTAATTGCAAGACTGGATTGCTTGTTGTCCTTTGCGCAAACTGCAAGTAAAAATAATTATGTACGACCACATATTAACGAAAGCAAAATACTAGATATTAAAAACGGCAGGCATCCTGTTATTGAAAAGCAATTGCCAATAGGTATTGAATATATAACCAACGATGTTTATCTTGACAACGAAAAGCAACAGATTATCATGATAACCGGACCTAACATGTCAGGTAAATCTGCCTTGCTACGACAAACGGCCTTAATAACTATTATGGCACAAATAGGAGGCTTTGTACCGGCACAACAGGCAGAAATTGGGTTGGTAGATAAAATTTTTACGCGCGTAGGCGCATCCGATAATATATCTCATGGCGAATCTACTTTTATGGTAGAAATGAATGAGACTGCCAGCATTTTGAATAATTTATCGGATAGAAGTCTTATTCTATTGGATGAAATTGGAAGAGGCACCAGTACCTACGATGGCATTTCTATTGCTTGGGCCATTGCCGAGTACTTGCATAATAGTCCTACTAAGCCCAAAACACTTTTTGCTACCCATTATCACGAGCTGAATGAAATGGAAAACACGATGCCTCGCATTAAAAATTTTAATGTGTCCGTAAAAGAAATTGACAATAAAATAATTTTTATGCGCAAGTTGGTTCCAGGTGGCAGCGAACACAGCTTTGGAATTCATGTTGCTAAAATGGCAGGAGTTCCAAAAAAAGTAGTTGACAGAGCAAATGAAATATTGGCAACGTTGGAAAACAAAAACCAATCACAACCCTTACAAAAACAAACAAAAGTAGCGAGTGGAAGCCAAGCTACTCGCTCAAGCTCTCCCCCTTTGGGGGAGTCAGAGGGAGCAATGCAGCTCTCCTTCTTCCAATTAGACGACCCTGTATTATCTCAGATAAAAGATGATATTCTTAAAACGGACATTAATACCCTTACCCCAGTTGAGGCGTTAATGAAATTGAATGAGATTAAAAAACTGATTGGAGGTTAATTACCTCAACTCAAAATTCTTACCTAAATACACCTTTCTAACTTGCTCATCATCAGCAAGTTCCTGAGCAGTTCCTGATTTAAGAATACTGCCTTCAAAAAGTAAATAAGCGCGATCAGTAATAGTGAGCGTTTCGTGAACGTTATGATCCGTTATTAGAATTCCAATATTTTTTTCTTTTAGCTTGCGAATTATTTGCTGAATATCCTCAACCGCAATTGGATCGATCCCAGCAAAAGGTTCGTCTAACAAAATAAAACCCGGGTCGGTTGCTAAACAACGAGCAATTTCTGTTCTTCTTCTCTCTCCACCCGAAAGAACATCGCCATTGCTCTTTCTAATTTTATTTAGCCCAAACTCATCAAGTAAACTTTCCAATTTTGCACTTTGTTCTTGCTTATTCAACTTTGTCATTTCAAGGATTGCTTTGATGTTATCTTCAACAGAAAGTTTTCTAAATACCGAAGCTTCTTGTGGTAAATAACCAATTCCTAATTGAGCGCGCTTATACATGGGCTCAGCAGTTATGTCTTTATCTTCTAAAAAAATAGAACCTTCATTTGGTTTTATCAATCCAACAGTCATGTAAAAAGTAGTGGTCTTCCCTGCTCCATTTGGACCAAGCAAACCAACAATCTCACCTTGTTTCACTTCAACAGAAACTTTATTTACTACAATGCGAGACTTGTATTTCTTAATTAAATTATCTGTTCTTAATATCATATGCTTATAATATATGCTATACGAAAATACAAATTTACACTTGCCTTATACAACTAAAAAGTCACTTGCATACTCCAACGGATTCCAAACTTAGGGATACTACCGCCTCCCTTAGCTTTATACGCTAATTCGTAGGCAGAATCAATGTATGAAAGCCTCCACAAGGCATCGATTCTAAAAACCTTAAATATATTTTCAATCCCGGCACTCACTTCATAGTATGGTCCTTTGTTGATATTACTTAAAGTGGCAGGAAATATTAACAGATTTTCATTTTTCTTTTCTACACTGCCAATTAATGCTTTTGCTGTAATCACTTCACGCCATTTAAGCTTACGCATGATAGGAATATGATTCAGAAAAAATCCATCAAAATGGTGAAATGCTTGCACTGTCAAATATTGATCGCTACCAAATTCAAAAAAATTCATCATATTAAATGCGTAGGGATCATAAATAACCGTTTGATTTCCTCCATGTAATTCTAAAAGCGGGAAAGGAACTTTACCAAATACTTTTCCAGCCTCGATAATATAGTCTGTATATCCTAATAAAGGCATAATTCGAAAACGGTCGCTTAAATTAAATGTCACTTTATGATACTCATAATCGCTTCCTAAAATACCTTTGCCACCGTAAGCATAGTAAAGTGAAAGCACTGGATATCTGGTACCAGTACTTGTTCTTGTAAACGTGTAAGAAATATATTTCTCATCAAACGCAAATCGAAGAAATGCTCGAACTTCGGATGAAATAATATTTCCTAAAGAGACAGTATCTAAGTTATTATCTAAGTAGTCATATCGCTGTATTCCTTTAGGAGACATTATTCTGTTTACCAAAAACAGCTTTGTGTTAAATCCTTGGAAAGGCTCGTATTCATATCCAACTTTTGCTTGTTGAACACTGGTCATGTTATTTAAAGGTGTTCTACGAAAAGCAGTAGCCAAGATATTATCATTGCTAAATGCATTAGCACTTTGCCCTAATATTTCAAGATCATCTTTATAATCGAGATAAACTATCTGTCTGGGATTTTTAGTTATAAATGATTTAAACGCAAGATTATATTTAAATTTTTCATCGGTTAAACCATAAGCACCATAGCCACTAAACTCCATGTTTTTGCTAAACTTATCGGATGTTCTAAATCCTGCTCGCAAACGATGTCCTTCAACTTGATTAAAGCTATATGTTTTATAGTACGGACCTAATTCGAAAATCCCAACCTCTTTGTATCCTGTAACAAATATATATATCCAATTATACCACGCTTTGTAAATGGGCATAGTCTTGATAGAATCCACCATTTTATAAATCTGTTTTTCATTTCTTGAAAGCGTATCATGCCTTGCGCTTGCCCAGTATTTTTCATCTTTTACTGATGCGCTGTCCTCTACAGATAAATTATCCATTCGATTAAAGAACTCGGCATCTCTTGGTTTATTTAAAACAAAGTTTTTATATGAAGTAGTTTTTCTTCCATAAAATCCAACTTGTTTGGGCTTTTTTCTATTATCGTCAATTTTAAAATCAACTACTAACCTATCTCGGCTTAACATCCAATTACCTAATGCAGTATCCTTTTCGTTGGGGACAAAAGAGTACTCTTGTATCACATTTAGAGCTTTTACAAAATTTAAATTTACTTCAGAAGGAATACTCATCTCTAACCTCTTCACCGCAAAAGTGGTATCTGCCACCCACATGTTTCCAGAAAAAGCAAATTCCTGTTTGCGCCTAGGTTTGAATTGCAAATGATAACAACGACTATTTCCAACAAATACACTGTCAATCAAATAAAATTTATAATAATTAAGTGCATTGTCTGATATAGGACTGGGAAATTGTTTACCAAATACTAAAATATTATTATCGTAAATATTTACATTCTGATACATTTCTCCCATAAATTGAGAAACGCTTTTGTCTTGCATACCAGATACTTTGCTAGCCTTGATAATTTCTTTTTTAAATCTAGGGCTTGTTCTGAAGTAATATTGAGAAATAGATTCAGATAACAGCAAGGGCAGATAAGGTTTTTCTGTTACACTCGTACTGTCAATGTAGTCAAATACAAATTTGATTGGCTTTAATAGTTTCTTCTCTTTCCATTGAGGCGGAATATTATTCATATCAAATTCAATCTTATTATACACTTCATATTCAAATGCTGAAAGCTTTTCCTTGTCGTTATTATCCTTATTTTTTATCACCTTTCTAAGAATACGATGCGCAGGATTTTCTCCCGGAAGAATTACTACCTCACCTAAGGTATATTGATCAACTTCTATGTAGATATTAATAGTTGAAGTAACCAGTTTCTTAACAGCAATTTTTTTTGTTTTATAACCAATATAAGAAACACTGATACTATCGCTAGGAATTAACGTTGTTAAAACAAAATTACCATCTACATCCGTAGTAGTGAAGGGCTTACCACTTGAATATTTAATATTTACAAAAGGCAAAGGTTCTCGTGTAACAGCATCGTACACTCTACCAATAATTTTTGTCTCCTGTGAAAAAAGAAAAGGAGGAGCAAGTAGCAGTAAGCCAGTAAAGAAAATTAAGAGATTATATTTTATATTTTCAATTTTCACGATACTACTAATTAGCTGGTTGTGTTTTACCCGCATATTTCGAAACAAATATACTGAGCTCAAACAATATATATAATGGGGCAGAAACAATGAGCAGCGTTGGAATATCGGATGAGGGAGTAATAATAGCAGCAACTATTAATATAATCACAATAGCATATTTTCTATTCTTACGCATAAATTGATGCCCTAACAAACCAATCTTTGTCAAAAAGTAAACGATGATAGGAAGTTCAAAAACTATGCCCATAATGAACGTTAAGACTGTAACCGTAGAAATATACGAGCTCATAGAAATTGCGTTCCTGACTAAGGGAGTTACCTGATAGTTACCGAGAAAATTTATGGTGAGCGGAACAACACAATAATAACTAAATAGAATTCCCATAATAAAAAGTAGAGAGGCAAAAAACACTACTCCAGTAGTATACTTCCTCTCCTTTTCATGTAGTGCAGGACTAACAAAACGCCAGAACTCCCATAATACATACGGAGCACCTGCAACTACTCCACCTATTACAGAAACCCAAATATGTGTTGTAAACTGGCCAGACAAATCAATATTTATTAACTCAAAAGAGATGGATTGCATGCATAACGCATTGTCTAACCCAAGCATAATAGAAAGTTTACATAAGGCTCGATAGGTTAAAAAATCTGCGCGCATAGGCCCAAATATTACAGTGCCAAAAACAAACTCATTGTAATAAAAGAAAACCAAAGCAAGTATCATCACAACGATTGCTGAACGCACCAAATGCCACCTCAACGATTCAAGGTGCTGTAGGAAAGGCATTTCTGATTTTTTATCTTCTGACATAAGGAAAACCGCTCCAATTTAATAGCAGCAAAGATAAAAAAAGCAACGCCCATACCCTGATAAATTAGATAGTAGAATGGTGGTGTAACAAGATATAGAAATATAAGGAGTTACGTAAAATACAGCCTAATGAGGCATATCACATTCATTTTTTTTATTCTTCATTCGAAAGGCAATAATAACTCCTGCAAAGGCATACCAATCTTTAGTAAATGAATTACCTCGTTGCCTTCCTGTGTTACTACCACCTTCTTGGGTAAGGCTTTTATCGGATAGCGCACCAGCCAAGGCACCCTTTTCGGCTGTTAACAATGACTTATCTACATAACGCCCACTTACATCATCTAGATAATCAGTATATGTTTTACGAATACCCCACTCAAAGTTTATGCTTACTTTTTTAGCAGTATTAACTTTAGCCCCTACACCAAACGGGATAGAAAATTGTGTTAGCGAATACGTTTTATTAGACGAAAAAGCAGTGCCTTGCCCTTCTGTACCAAGCGGCTGTAAAGCGTGCCATTTGTTATCGTAAAATCCTGTTGGGTTAAAATGGTAAACGGCTACTCCTCCAAAAACATAAGGTGTAACAATCGCCAATTTTTTACTTCCTGTTGAAAAAGGTAAAAAATTAAATTCCCCTTCAATGGCAAACTCCATAATTTTTGACTTGAAAGACAAATTTCTGTTTCGATGTGCATCGTTTCGCGAATAAGAATCATCGCCTTCAATAATTCCAAAAGAAGCTACTGCTTTAGTAGCCAAGCGTGGATTAAGATTAATGCGATACAACAAACCTACTGCAGGCCTAGTAAATCTATTAAAATGTCCTGATGGATTTAAATCTCCAGTATAATAACTTCCGCCTAAAAATACTCCAACTTCAGAAGTTTTAGCACTAATTTTTAGTGGGTGGGGTACATACATTTCACCTCCTTGAGCAAACAAGAAAGATGAACAAAAGCTAAAAGAAATGAAAATAAAACTTAATAAAAACTTTTTCATATTATTTTGCATTCCTTAATTAACGCATACATCAATAAAATATTACTCAAAATTAATTTCTTTTATCTAGTCCCCAATTAAGTTTTTGTCTCAATTTGAGTAAAAAATCGTGGTTTTCAAGAGTGACGAGCGAAAAATAAAAATTAGCTTTTTTAATAGAAATTTTAACCGGTGATTGTACATTTTCGGAGTGAGAATCTAACGATATTAAAAAGCCAAAATCCTGCCCTTCCACATCTAAAGTAACAGTATCGTTAGAAGAAATAATTACAGGTCTTATATTTAAATTATGAGGCGCAATAGGAGTTACCACAAAGTTTTCCGAATCGGGCATAACAATGGGCCCACCACAACTTAAAGAGTATGCTGTTGAACCGGTAGGCGTTGCAACTATTAATCCATCGGCCCAATAAGAATTTAAAAATTTATTATTTACAGCGGCTTGTATGGTAATCATGGAAGAACTATCTGTTTTCTGAACTGTTATTTCATTCAACGCATATTTGCAATCTTTAAAATAATCACCTTGTATATCTAATTCCAATAGCGCTCTTTTTTCTAGTGAATATTTACTACTCAACAAAGAGTCTATTGCTGAACTAATTTCTTCATTAGATATACCTGACAAAAAACCTAGTCGACCAGTATTAATTCCCATTACTGGTATTCCAGAGTCTCGAACTAAAGTAACTGTCTCCAAAAAAGTACCATCACCACCTATGCTAATTAGAAAATCTATTTTTCCTTTTATGTCATCGTACCTTGAGAATACACCTTTTATTTTTGACTTATCAGCACATTGATTTAAGAGAGGCTCAAAAAGAAAAATATCAATATTTGAATTAATTAATTTCTTCAAAAGTGTATTTAATGCCTCCGCAGATGATTCCGCTTTCACTTTATGTCTAGGAAATAAACTCGCACCTAAAGCATATCCGTAAATACCAATTTTCATGGGTTGAAGTTAGCAGTAATTCTTTAAACTGTAATAGGTAAAAGTGGCTAAATTCCTGCGCTAAAGCTAACAAAAAAGCCATGTTCAAGCCTCTTGTTAAAAGAATACTCACATCTAATTACAATATCATAGTAAGTAACATACTCTAGGCCTGCTCCATAACCATATAAAAGTGAATTTGCCAATGGATTTACTAGAGAGTATTGGTAATCTTGCACATAACCTACATCTCCAAAAATTCCTGCATAAAGTGAAAAATGAAATGTGTTAAATTTTTCAAACGGAATAAAAGGAACTTTCTTTATCTTGGGTTTTATTATCTCATACTTCAACCCAAGCTTGGCCACACCATAACTTTGTCCGTCAATTACATAATATTCATAACCCCTAACATATTCCCCCCACCCAAGACCACGCTGAATGTAGTAAGGTTGATTTTTAGTGGGCGAATATTTCACGCGCAATCCTCCTGACTGATAAAGCCTATTTGAGATTCTTATGTATTCCTTAGCTGATATCAATAAGTTTAATGCATTCGTTTTTTCACTAGTTAGTAAACCCAGACCAATTTTTGTTGCCTCAAACTCTAGATAATATCCTTTTAAAGGAAAGATTCTTGAGTTTCTTTGGTCGAATCTTAAAAAATAATCCAACAACAAAAACTTTATTTCTGTATCGTTTTTGTAAAAATAATTTATTGTGTAATCGTTTATCGTATCATTAATTTTCGCCTGAACATACTTAGCTTCAATCAGATGATTGGTTCTAGCACCTGCTCTGTAATTGTAATGCATCTTGCTTGTAAATTCCTGTCTAATTTTTTGATTGGGGTCTTTAAAAAATAATTGATGGTTATCAAATGACATATAGGCTACTTCTCTATTTCTTGAATAGGAAAACGAAATCCCCGCACCGCTTGTATTACTTTTTGCAATGTAGGGTATCTTATAGGTAAGCCCATATTTTTCTGTATATCCAAACTGAAAATAGAAACTTAAATCTTCCTTTCTTCCCCTAAAGTTTGTACGATTTAAATAAAAACCATAATTAGCTCTTTCTAAGTTTTTAGTCTGCCACCAAATGTTAAAATTTCGCTCCTGCACTTCAAAAATAGGTGCTGGCCAAGTATACCATCTTTCGGCAACTGTGATAATAAAATTAATTTTAAAAGGCGCATATGAAACCGTATCAATGGTTACAAAATTGAACAAGGAGGTGTTGAGTAGGTTTTCCCGAGAAGTTTTAATTTTATTTTTCAAATCTAAAACTTGAATTGAATCCTCAGGTTGAAATAAAAGCTCCCGTAAAATGATATGTCGCTTAGTTACTTTGTTCCCAAGAATTAAAATATTATTTACAATTACATATTTATAATTTAGTGGCGGAGAATGTTCTGAGTCAGTTCCTAGCTTTTCACCATAAAGCAATGTGGAGTCAGCAGTTTGACTACACAGTTCTCCTGTCTGTAAAAAAGAACAGAAAAAAATAAAATATAAAGGAGTTGTAAATAGTACTCTAAGAAGAAACATTAATGCAAGGTCAAATATTCAGGTAGTGCATAAATTCGTCATAGCGATTTTTAATATCACCTCCCATATCTGATTGACGAAAAGAAGCTTTTACCGTATAGTTATATCTAGAAAACGTTTGCAATATTGGAGCAAGCTCATCTTTATTCAACTTTAAAGTCACTTCCATTTTTGTACTATCCGGATAAGAATTCACATACATATTAAGAATCTTCGCATCGTTCCCTTCAACAATTTGAGCAATCTGAGAAAGAGAATAATCACGAACATTTATTTCTAGAATAATGATCCCACCCGGTTCATTAACAAAAGGCATTTGAGCAATTTTACGGATGATGGATTCAGCAGTAATGACTCCTACGTAGTTGTTTTTGTCGTCTAATACAGCTACCGCACTTACGTTATGAGTAGAAATAACCTTTAACACATCAAAGATGTGGTAGTTTTCAGGGACGTATGCCTTAATTAAAGAAACATCAAGTTTATCCAATGTTTTATTACCGGCATTCAAATCAAGCATATCAGTATAGGAAACTAAACCGAGAAACTCTCGCTTATTTACAACCGGCAAGTGGGATATGCGGAAATCTTCCATCCAGTCCAGAACTTTTTTGCCTGAATCCGTTGGTTTAAGTGAGGGTACTTCTTCTGTTATCAATTCGTATGCTAGCATTAATGTGCCTTTTCAAAGTTAAACGTAAGTGATGGCTGTATGTTTCAATAATAACTTAATTATAAACACACTTCTGTTACAAATGTACATTTTTTATATTTAAAGCTTAAAAATGCATTTTTTATATATTCCCGATTAGAAGCTTAAAACCATTTCTAATTCATATTTATTCGATATTCGCAGCAATTGTTATGACAAAATTATCAGTAAATATTAATAAGATTGCTACACTTCGAAATGCAAGGGGCGGAAATATGCCGAACTTGCTTATAGCAGCTACAGATATTGAACGTTTTGGAGCAGAAGGAATTACTGTTCACCCTAGGCCAGATGAAAGACATGTTCGATACAAAGATGCAGTTGATTTAAAAAAAATTGTCAGCACAGAATATAATATTGAAGGCTATCCATCAAAAGAATGGATGGACCTAGTTCTAAAAGTAAAACCAGATCAAGCTACATTAGTTCCCGACCCACCAGATGCTATTACTTCAAATGCTGGGTGGGATACCGTCAAGCATGAAATGTTTTTAAAAGAAGTTGTTTCTGAATTAAAAAATGCCGGCATACGTACATCTATCTTTATTGAGAATAACTCTAAACATATTGAACACGCAGCACTTGTAGGCGCTGACAGAATTGAGCTCTATACGGAATCGTACGCAAAATTATTTTCCGAAAATAAATCACAAGCAACAAAACCATTTATTGAGTCTGCGTTGCTTGCAAATAAAGTAGGCCTTGGAATAAATGCTGGGCATGATTTAAACCTCGAAAACTTAAGTTACTTCAAAAAAAATATTCCAAATCTATTAGAAGTTTCTATTGGACATGCCTTAATTTCAGATGCACTATATTTTGGGCTGGAAAATACCGTGCAACTTTATTTGCGACAATTAAAATGAATCGATTATTAATTTTTCACTATTCTACTGCCCTTTGCTTTTTACTTTCTACTCAAGCCGCAGTAGCTTCCGATAATTCCCCGCTAGGCTCTCGTTCTTGGGGAATGGGAAATGCCTCTGTATCTTTGTCAGACGTTTGGTCCACACAAAACAACCAAGCGGGATTAGGGTTTCTAAAAAGAACTGAAATAGGAACGTATTATCAAAATCAATTTTATACAAAAGAACTAGGCACCAGTGCATTTTCTTTTGCTACTCCAACCAAACACGGAACATTTGGAGTATGCCTATCAAATTTTGGATTTTTACTATTTAATCAAACTAAGATCGGGTTTGCTTTTGGAAAATCATTTGGGGAAAAGATTGCAGCAGGTATCATGCTTGACTATTTGGAGACAAGCATTGCAGAGTATGGAAAACGAAGCTCATTAGTTGCCGAAGCAGGAATACAAACAAAACCAACCAAAGACCTTACAATTGGCATCCACCTATTTAATATTTCACGAACAAAACAAGCAAATTACAATAACGAGCGTATGGCAACCATCTTACGCTTAGGTACTGATTATAAATTTTCTAAAAAAGTGCTTCTTGCTATTGAAATTGAAAAAGATGTAGAAAAAAAAGCAATTTCAAAAATAGGTTTAGAATACCAGCCTATTAACAATTTTTTTCTACGTCTGGGAGTCTCCTCTAATCCTGCATTAAGCAACTTTGGAATTGGCTTCAAATTAAAACAAATCCAATTAGACCTATCCTCCTCTTATCATTCCACTTTAGGAATTAGCTCTCAAATAGGACTGAAATATGAATTTAATAATGCTAAACCTTAACGTGTGAATTACTTATCAGTAGAAAATATTTCCAAAGCATATGGAGCAAAAACATTATTTAACAAGATAAGTTTTGGACTAAACCAAGGTCAGCGCATTGGCCTTATAGCTAAGAACGGCACAGGAAAGTCTTCGCTTTTAAAAATTATTATTGGAGAAGAAATTCCAGACGAAGGCAAAGTGACTTTTAGAAGCGATATCATGGTTACTTACTTAAGTCAAAACCCAGTTTTTGACGATAACGATACGGTTGAAGAAGCGATATACAAAACGGACAATCCTATTTTAAATGCGGTGCGTGAATATGATTTTGCTTTAGAAGACTTTGAAGCTGAAGTGAATGATAAAACTTCGAATCGATTAGAAAAAGCTACCGAGGCCATGAATCATCTGGAAGCATGGCAAGTAGAATCCAAAGTAAAAGAAGTTTTGCAACGACTAAAAATTGCTTTTCTACACACTAAAATTGGCGTGTTATCGGGCGGACAAAAAAAGCGAGTTGCGTTGGCAAAAGTCCTTATAGACGAACCACAATTGTTGATGCTGGATGAGCCTACAAATCATTTAGATGTTGAAATGATTGAGTGGCTAGAGAACTACCTCATCAGCAAAGACCTCACAATGCTACTTGTAACACACGATCGTTATTTTTTGGATAGCGTGTGTAACGAAATCATTGAGATTGATAATAAAAAATTGTTTTCTTACGAAGGAAATTTTCAATATTATATAGAAAAAAAGGCGGAGCGCGAATCAGCAGAAGGCAGCGAAATTGATAAGGCAAAAAATTTATATAAACGAGAATTGGAGTGGGTACGAAAAATGCCTAGAGCACGGGGAACAAAATCCAAATCACGTGTAGAAGCATTTTACGATGTTAAAGACAAAGCCTTTAGCAAGCAAGTAGAAAAAAAACTGGAGCTAAGTGTAAAAATGAATAGGCTTGGAAAAAAAATATTGGAAGTAAACAAAATAAAAAAAGCCTTTGGCGAAACAAAAATCATAAACGAATTCTCATACATATTTAAGAAAGGCGAAAAAATTGGCGTGGTAGGTAAAAATGGAACTGGAAAATCTACTTTCCTCAACATGATAATGGAATTAGAAAAGCCTGATGCAGGGACTATTACCAGTGGAGAAACAATTGTTTACGGCTATTATTCACAAGAAGGGATAAAATTAAAAGAAGACAAACGTGTTATTGATGTAGTAAAAGACATTGCAGAATACATTCCTTTAGCTGATGGCTCAAAGCTGAGTGCCACCCAACTACTTACCCGTTTTTTGTTTCCATCGGAGGTTCAATATAGCATGGTTTCTAAATTAAGTGGAGGAGAAAAACGCAGACTATTCCTAATGACCATCTTAATTAAAAACCCAAACTTTTTAATATTAGACGAACCAACAAACGATTTAGATATTGTAACACTTAGTGTGCTAGAAGATTTTTTAACAAATTTCCAAGGATGTGTGATGATCGTTACACACGATAGATATTTTATGGATAAGTTAGTGGATCATCTATTTGTGTTTGAAGGAGAAGGGGTTGTGCGAGACTTTCCAGGTAATTACTCGGAATATAGAGAGCGGAAAGACTTAGAAGAAAGAACTAAAAATAGCGCCCCTACAAGTTCTATAAATAAAATCGAGGAAACTGACAAAACAGGAAAGTCTTCACCACAAACAGAAAGCACAAAAAAGAAACTTTCCTTCAAAGAAAAGCAAGAATATGAAAAACTTGAAAAAGAAATTTCAAAATTAGAAGCCGAAAAAGAAAAGCTTACCAAGGAATTAAATAACGGAATCGAAGATCATAAAAAAATGATGGAGTGTTCTGAGCGTATTGGAGTAATAATTTCATCTCTTGAAACAAAAAGCATGCGCTGGCTTGAACTCAGTGAACTTAACTAAAGACCAAAGTATTAGCATTAAATGCTAAAATATAACGTCATATTATTTTTTTGTTTGCAATTTGCAACCTCGTCCTCCTACGCTCAAGATACTATCCCTAGTGAACTAGAGCAAAAATTTGAAAATCTGGCTGAAAATTTTGAGAACGAAGAAGAAGACTACACATCACTTTTAGAAAATTTAGAATTCTTTCGGCAAAACCAAATTAACCTTAATAACACTTCAGCATCTGAATTAAGAGAATTAGGTCTTTTAGATGATATTCAAATAAACAACCTTCTCGCACACATAGAGAAAAATGGAAAGTTATTGTCAATATACGAGCTTCAAACAATAGATGGTTTTGCACTACAAACGATCAGCTCATTACTCCCTTATGTTATAGTGACGGACCATACTCAAACTAATAATATTTCATTAAAAAAGGTTCTCAAAGAAGGAAGCCATGAAATTACTTTCAGGAGTCAACAAGTGCTAGAATCTCAGAAAGGCTTTACTCCTATTGATTCTCTTTCCTTAAATAACAGCCCAAATGCTAGATATTTAGGGAGCCCTCTAAAAATCTACACTCGGTACAGATTTCTTTATAGAAATACATTGAGCATTGGAGTTACAGCAGAAAAAGATGCGGGCGAGGAATTTCTTTATAAAAAGAAAAAACATAGTAATTACCTATACGATTCTCTTTTAAATGAAAAACCAAAAAATGGATTTGACTTTTATTCCGCTCATTTGTTTGTAAAAAATATTCGAGCCATAAAAGCACTGGCAATAGGAGATTATGGGTTAAGTTTTGGACAAGGCCTGACATTATGGAGCGGTCTTGCGTACGGAAAAACCACAGATGCTATAGCAATTAAAAAAAATGCGAACGGTATTCGACCTTATAACTCTGTAGATGAAAATCGGTTTATGCGAGGAACAGCACTAACAACTGGTAATAAATTTATTCAAGCAACCGCCTTTTTCTCTAAAAAGAAAATTGATGGAAATATTATTGAAACAGATAGTGTAAATTATAATGAACAATTTGGAATTTCTTCCTTACAGCAATCAGGCATCCATAGCACACCATCAGAAATATTAAATAAAGACGCAGTTACACAAACCAATGCTGGCGGTAACGTTACATTAAGTAAAAGAAACTATTCCATAGGGCTTACAGGCATGCATACAATCTTAACTCCGGAACTCAAGCGCTCCTTAAGCACTTACAATCAATTTGAATTTAATGGAAAACAACTCTCAAACGCAGGGTTAGATTATTCTATACTATTACGAAACTTCAATTTTTTTGGAGAAATAGCAATATCCTCCTCATTGCAGCAAAATGGCATTGCCTATGTTAATGGATTTATCGCATCTGTAGATCCCAGATTATCATTTTCTTTATTACATCGCAACTATAACCAAAACTACCAAAGCTTGATTTCAAATGCCTTTTCTGAAAACACAAAATCAGCAAATGAGAGCGGAATATATTTGGGGATTACTACAAAAGCAACTAACACAATTACGTTAAATGCCTATGCAGATCAATACAAATTTCCATGGTTAAAATATCAAGCAGGAGCTCCTTCAACTGGAAATGATTTCTTAATACAAATAAATTATACTCCATCAAAAAAACTGGAAACGTATGGCAGGATTAGAAGTAGAAATAAATTTTCTGACGCAAACCAGGTAAATGGAATAGACATTCTTGCTCCAACTCGTCAAACAAATTACAGGTGGAACATCTCTTATTTTGTTTCCAGCTGTCTTAAATTCGGGAACAGAATTGAGCTTGTAGAATTCACTAAAGACAATAGTAAAGAAAATGGATTTCTACTCTATCAAGATATTCAATATAAAAAAATGGGTAGCAAATTATCTTTAAATATGCGTTACGCTCTTTTTGACACTAAAAATTATAACACTAGGATTTATGCATACGAAAGCGATATTCCAGGCACGTATTCGATCCCATCCTATTATTACAAGGGCAGTAGATTTTTTGTAACTATAAATTACGACATAACAAGAAAAATTGAGATTTGGCTTAGATGGTCTCAAACATATTATGCAAACAAAAACACAATTAGCGAAGGAACACTAAATGAAATTAACGGTCCAGAAAAAAATGAAATTAAAGTTCAAATTAGAATGAAGCTTTAGTTGTTTGAAAAAATAAGCAAAACAATACTTTTATTTTATCATATTTTTTATCTTCGCTGCGTGAAAGTAATTTTTTTAGATATAGAAGGCGTGCTTGTGCTTGACAAAAGCAACGAGCCACACGAGGACTACGCACACCCTTTTGACAAGGAATGTGTTGCTATATTAAACGAACTTTTAGATGAAACAGGTGCCGAGATTGTTATAACTTCTTCTTGGAAAAAAATGCTTGACCTGAAGAGGCTTACGTTTATCTTTAATTGGAATGGCGTTACTTGCAGTCCGCATGATATTACTTTCGATTTCAATAATCGTGAAAAAGAGATTACCGATTATGTACAACGAATGAAAATAAACGACTTTGTGATTTTGGATGATATGGACCTTACTGTTTTTCCAAAGAATTTCGTAAAATGCAATTCCACCCTAGGCTTAAAAGAGTCAGACAAGAAAGAACAAGCATTGAATGCCTTGAAAAGTAAATTTTCAAAGATTAGCTAGCACCTCATTTTATATACGCTTTCATCCATTTAATATTATTCTGCAAGAAATACAATCCTGCAGAACTTAATATAGAAATAAATGGCCATACAGGAACTCTTAACCTAGCATCCGTAACAGGAGGCACTGTAAAGTTTGAAAAGTATATAATTAACATACCTAGAAAAAGGAACATACCTAAAGAATAACTACTGGAAAATATTTCGGACGAAACAGCAGCTTCACTTTTCATAATGAAAGCTACCAAACTTTTCGTAAAACAATAAACTGCTAGAAAAAAGAAAAGATATACCAAGATCAAAAAAATAATTTGCATTACTATTAAAATTCTTACAAAAAAGGAAGATGCTCCAAAAACAGAAAACTGTCTCCCCATGTTAAATCCATTACTGTTTCCCAGTTGCATATCTATAGGTGAGCGCAATGGCTTAGCAAAAAAATAAAAAATATTTTTAAGATGCTCCTTTAAGAATAATGATTTGTTACTGCTAATTACTTCTGTAGACTTATTAAATGCAAATTCTGAAAACTCAATAGGCTTTAAAAGTTCTACTCCTACCGTATTGCCATTTATTGATCTAAAATCATCAATAACCTTTTCTCGGAATGCAGATCCATAGTCAAAAAAAATCACATTTTTTTTAATTGACAGAATATTTGATGCTGTAAAATTCAATAATACATCTCCGTTCATACGCGTAAAAAAAAATTTACCAAATTCTTGTTTATTCCTAATAAGCCATGGAGCTATGATTACAGAAACAGAAACAATGAAATAAACAAGGCGTGTAAACTTATTTACCACTCCCCTATCGCTTAAAAAAAGTATCATAATCACAAAGACAGGAGCCAAGTAAAGAGCAACAGGGCGTATCAAAGCACTTACACCAAGCAGGAAGGCAGAAAATATGATAAGTTTAATTTTATTTTCTTTTGCAAATCTGGCAAAGAAATAACAAGCTAAAATAAGCGTAAACGAAAAAAACGTTTCTGCCATTATTGTATTTGAATATAAAATAGATGGCACATCCAAAGCAACTAGAAGTGCAGAGACTGACGCTATTTTATCATTTGACGTAACTATATGTGCTAATTGATAGGTATAGTAGCATGTCAAGACAGATAAAACAATTTGCACAAAAATGATAGTATAATTACTTGTCTGCAGAATTTGAAAAAGAGCTAAAAAAATTGGATACCCTGGCGTTCTGAAATAATCCAGTGTATAAGGCGGAGTAATTGCTTGACTAAATACCCCGTGCTCCAGGAGGTTTTTCCCTAAATACCAATACCCGTATGAATCAAACATCCATATAGATTCAGCATTTGCAAAAAGAATTACAAGCGACCAAGTTAATCGCAAAATAAAGGCAAGTAGAAGAATTCTAAATAATGACATTCATAAAAAAAAGAAACTACCAATTTACAGAAAGCACATATCCGCTATGTTTGCGAATATTTAATACGGAATTATCTTCAAAAATTAAATATTGCCCTTTAATACCTACCAGCTTTCCAGCAAGTAAGTTTTGCTTTTCAAAATCAATACTTTTTACTTTTTTAGGATACAATTGAACCGGATAATTAATCTTGGTAACTGTATCTTCTTCAAAAAAATACCGTTTAAACTCTTGTGGTAAATGCTGTTCCGCATTCCATTTTTCTTCAATTAAATCAATTCCTTCGAGCACTTCACCTTTTAACATACGTTGCCAATTCGTTTTATCGGTATAATATTTTTTCAACTCAACTTCAATAGCACCAGCCAAATACCGATAAGGAACTTTAGCTAAACAAATTGCTGCAGAAGCACCCTGATCAATCCAACGAGTGGGAATCTGTGTAGAGCGCGTTATACCAACTTTTACGGAACTAGAGAGCGCCAAATAAACAAAATGCTCTTGCAGGTGATGAGCTTTCTCCCACGCTAAATCTCTACCCTTTCCTTCGTGCGCTCTGCAAAGCTCTGGCCTTAAAATACACTCAGCTGCTTCGGGAGAAGAAACAAAACAGGAATAACAAAAGCCCTGGGCAAAAGACTTGTTGGTTTTGCTACCACAAGAGATGCAATAAATTTCATTTTCAAAATTTAATGAAATATGCTTACCAACTAATTCAGTCATTGGCACTAGTTCTTTTTCTACAGGAAGATGATAGGAGACGACATCACCCAATTTTGCTTTCATCTTTAATACCCTACCCGTAACTCTCATATAGCGAAAATATAACATTTGTTATCTCTATTTAACAAAAAGCCGTATTCTAATTATACACAAAAAAATACTTTTTGACTGAAAAGAAATAGCCAGAGCTTTGTATCTTCGTTACCTATGGCGCTATTCAACTCTTTTGCTTCTTGGATCATGACTAAACGCATGCATCAGATTGAGTTGTTCATGAAATATCCTCAAGAAGTGCAATATGAGTGGTTTAGAAAATTAATAGAATCTGCAAAAAACACAGAATGGGGAAAAAAATATGACTATGCAAGCATAAAAAGCCCTGAAGAATTTTCGAACCGAGTACCGCTCCAAGATTACGAAAGCACAAAACCCTTCATTGAACGAATACGGAGGGGCGAAAAAAACATACTTTGGCACAGCGATACAAAATGGTTTGCAAAATCGTCAGGCACTACAAATGATAAAAGCAAGTTTATACCTATCAGTATTGAATCGCTCGAGGAATGCCATTACAAAGGAGGAAAAGACATGGTTTCGATATACTGCAACAACTTTCCTAATACTGAATTATTTACAGGCAAAAATCTGGCATTAGGAGGCAGCCACACTACGGACATATTTGACAATCACGAATCATATCACGGAGATGTTTCTGCCATCATTATTCAAAATTTACCTTTATGGGCTGAGTTTTTCCGCTCCCCAGATCTTTCCATTGCTCTTTTAAACAATTTTGAAGAAAAATTGGAAAAGATGGCCGTAGCAACTATGTCAGAAAATGTAACAAGCCTAGCGGGTGTCCCATCCTGGATGCACGTATTACTAAAACGCATTTTAGAAATATCAGGAAAATCATCAATCATAGAAGTATGGCCAAATCTGGAAGTATATTTTCATGGAGGTGTAAACTTTGATCCTTATAAAGAAAACTTTAGACAACTTTTTGGAAGCGACAAAATAAACTACCTGGAACTATATAATGCTTCAGAAGGTTTTTTTGGCTTACAAGATCAAAAAAATTCTGATGAATTACTATTGATGTTAGATTATGGCATTTACTATGAATTTATTCCAGTTGATGGTGCGAATACTCCAGATCAAATAGCAATACAATTACATCAAGTTAAAATCAATCAAAACTATGCTGTAGTTATTTCCACTAATGGCGGTTTATGGCGATATCAGCTAGGGGATACCATTCGGTTTACGACAACAAACCCCTATCGTTTTCAAATTACCGGAAGAACTAAACATTTCTTAAATGCATTTGGCGAAGAAGTTATTATAGAAAACACAGAACAAGCAATAAAAATTGCCTGCCATAAGTCTAACTCCTTTATTAAAGAATATTCTGTTGCCCCTGTATTTTTTAGTGAAAAAGAAAGTGGCGCTCATGAATGGATAATAGAATTTGAAAAGCGCCCAGATGATATAGGCTATTTTGCAGAAATTCTTGATAATGCCTTAAAATCACTTAACTCGGATTACGAAGCAAAGCGTTTTAATAACTTTGTGATGCGCGCTCCTATTATCAATGAAGTAAACCCTGGCACTTTTTATAATTGGTTACGCAATAAAAACAAACTGGGCGGACAAAATAAAATACCAAGACTATCTAGTAATAGGAAAATTTTAGAAGAAATTCTTGCTACGAATAAGCAAAGCTCAAAAACATTTAGTTAAAGAAAAAAATATGAAAATAAAAATCGCTATTATGTTTTTTCCTTTCTTGTTTGCTTCCTATTTTCAAGAATCAAATTTTAGATTGATTAAATCTATCCCAACCAAAACCGCTATCGTTACTACTGACAATCTAGGAAACATATACATTACAAAAGGCAACTCACTTGAAAAGTATAATTCGAAAGGAGAGTTTTTAAAAAATTTAAGCGATAAAAATTTAGGTAATTTATCGTTTGTAGATACCCGCGATCCATTGAAAATACTATTGTATTACAAATCATTTCAACGAATTATCTTTATAGATAACATGCTTTCCCCTTCCGGCAATTCTATTTCTCTCGATGAGCTTGGCTTAAATCAGACCTCCTTAGTTTGCACATCCCATAACAGTGGGTTCTGGATTTATAATCAGCAAAATTTAGAGCTAATACGCTTTGACCAAAATCTACAAATCACTCAACAGACCGGAAGTGTTATTCAAATTACTGGCGAAGCGATTAACCCTAATTTTATGACTGAGTGTAACAACAAATTATATATAAACGACCCTCAGAAAGGAATTCTTGTATTTGATATATTCGGCACTTACAGTCGAAAAATACCAATACTTGGTGTGCAATCCTTCCAAGTTGCAGATGAACAAATCATCTACCTAAAAAACGATATTCTTAAAAGTCACAATTTAATTACCCAAGAAGAAAGCGAAATTCAGCTACCAACTAGCGGTGTTTTAATTGCCCGAACAGAGAAAGAAAAGCTATATTTGCTGAAGCCAAATAATTTAGATATTTACGAGGCAATTAAGTAAAAAACACAGAAATTTTGAAGCACAAAAAACATGAAGAAAACCTCTATAAAAGTAGCCGAAAATATGCACATCGCAGTATCTGGAAATATTGGCTCTGGCAAAACTACATTAGCCACTTTGCTTGCAAAGCAATATAAATGGACTCCCCAATACGAAGATGCAGATAACAATCCTTATTTAAACGATTTCTATGAGGACATGCAACGTTGGTCTTTCAATTTACAAGTGTTTTTCTTGAATAGCCGTTTTCAACAAGTAATTGAAATTAGAAAAAACAAAAAGACTGTCATTCAAGATCGAACAATTTATGAAGATGCGAATATATTCGCCCCCAACTTGCATTCCATGGGGCTTATGACTACTAGAGATTTTGAAAATTACATTGGCTTATTTGGCTTGATGCAATCCTTTGTTCAACCTCCTGATTTATTAATTTATTTACGTGCTTCAATTCCAACCTTAGTTGAGCAAATTCAAAAAAGAGGCAGAGAATATGAAAAAGCTATTCGTCTAGACTATCTACAAAGGCTAAATGAACGATACGAAGCTTGGATTACAAAATATACCGAAACACATAAAAAAAGTCGTTTACTTATCATTGATATTGATGACAATAAATTCTCTGAAAAGAAAGATGACCTAGCAAAAATAATTCGAAAGGTAGATATGGAAATAAATGCTCTCTCAAAAAGATAGCCTTCACTCCCCATAGCATTTTTGTCTTATAATAATCATATAAATAACATTTAAAAATCCTATTCAAAACTAGGAATTGCATGACTTATTTCTATTTAGCTTTTATAACAGCATCTTTTATATTCTCGTTTCTGATCAATTCTCTTTTTCTTAGATTTTCTAAAACACTAGGCATTCGAGATAACAAAGAAACTGTAATTCGATGGGCGAGCACCTCTAAACCTGCTTTTGGAGGCATTTCATTTTATATCATCTTTTTAATTTCTTTTGCATCCTACTCCATTTTCTTTGACCCTCAAGAGATTTTACTAAACAAAAAAATTGTCGGTCTGCTGGCTACGGTTACTATAGCATTTATGATGGGCCTGGCAGACGATGCCTATAACACTCGCCCTTTTTTAAAATTGTTTGTTCAAATTTTATGCGGAGTAATATTATGCTACTCGGGAATTCACATTGCATTATTTGCTAACCAAACGCTAAACTATACAATAACCATCTTTTGGGTTGTTGCTGTAATGAATTCTGTGAACATGTTAGATAACATGGATTCTATTGCAGCAATTGTTTCAATATTAATTTTTGCTACTGCCGCAATGTTAATACTTGTTTCCAACAATTCCGAAAACAACTTTTTCTATTTAATTCTAATAGGGCTCATTGGTTCTCTTTCGGGTTTTTTAATATTTAATTGGCATCCTTCAAAATTATATATGGGTGATACCGGAAGCCAGGTTATTGGTTTGCTTTTAGGAATAATTGGCATTATATATTTCTGGAATGATGCTGCATCCACCACCGAAACCATCTCCATATCCAGGCAATTTTCCATTACTATCACTGCTTTTATTTTGCCTATTTCAGATACAACTATCGTTATAATAAATAGATTATTAAACAAGCAATCTCCTTTCATAGGAGGCAAAGATCATACTACTCATAATTTATTTTACAGAGGCATTACTGAAAAAAGAATTGCATTGCTATTTGCAGTTGTTGGAGCAACTTCTATAGCCATCATTTATTACATCCAAACAGCTGTTACCGATTGGGGCTTAAAAGAATTTCTATTCTCCATGACATTTCCTGCTTTAATTTTTACCGGGTTATTTACCATTACAAAAGTAAAAGGCAACTTAGTGAAAATAAATTCCAGAAATAGTATTTCCAATCCCATTAAACCAGCAATAAAAGAATCTCTAATTCAAGATGAAAAAGGTATTGCGTAATTTTAGAGAACTTTTCAATCGACACCAGAGAACTTTAAAAATAGCATCTCTTGCACTTTTATTATTTATCCCCATTGAGCTATTTGTTTTTTCCACAAAGTCTGCAAGTGAAGATGAGCTTTATTGGAAATCATTTTTGGCGCATAATCAAATCTCCTCCGTTCCTATTCCACGCGGTTTAAATTTTGCAGGGGAAAAAGTTCCGATTTATGATTTTACAGTGATTGAAAGCATGGAAAGAGAGCTATTGGTAAACACCTATTTCCATTCGCAAAGCTTACTCATGCACAAGCGCGCAAACAGATGGCTTCCTACAATTAGCAGAGTATTAAAAAAATATGGAGTGCCGGATGATTTTAAGTACATTGCTTTGATTGAGAGCAATCTTTCAAATGTTGTTTCTCCAAAAGGAGCAACTGGCTTTTGGCAAATTTTAGAAAGCACTGCCAAAGAATATGGATTAGAAATAAATGATGAAGTTGATGAAAGATACCATGTTGAAAAAGCAACTGAGGCCGCTAGCAAATATATACTCAATGCATACAAAACTCTAGGCAGTTGGACATTAGCCGCTGCATCTTATAATATCGGTATTGATGGGCTAAAAAAACAACTTGAAAAACAAAAATCAACCTCGTACTATGACTTGTCTTTAAATGACGAAACAGCCAGGTACGTTTTCAGAATTTTAGCTGTGAAGGAAATAATTACTAATCCTAAAAACTACGGTTTTATTCTTCGTAAAAAAGATTTATATCCAGCCATTAACACAAAAAAGATTCATATTGATTCTAGCATTACCGACTTTGGGGATTTTGCTCAAAAAAATAACATTAGTTATAAAATATTAAAATACTTTAACCCCTGGCTAAAACGTCCAATTCTTACTAATAAAAACAAAAAAACATATTTCATTGACATACCTGAAGCAGGGTTTAATGATACCTATGCTGCATTCCTCACTACGACAGATAGCACCAGTGATTATTCACACCCTACCCCTATTCTTGATTCATTAAAGGCAAAATGAAAGTTCTTAAAGAAAATGAATTAAGTGTTATAGATGAAACGGATTCTCTTGAGGTTATAGGAGCGCGCGTTCATAATCTAAAAAACATAGACGTTTCTATTCCTAGAAATAAATTAGTCGTTATTACAGGATTAAGCGGTAGTGGAAAATCCTCGTTAGCATTTGACACAATTTATGCCGAAGGCCAGCGCAGATACATTGAAACATTTTCGGCATATGCCAGGCAGTTTTTGGGGGGAATGGAAAGACCCGATGTAGATAAAATCACTGGCTTATCACCAGTAATTTCTATAGAACAAAAAACAGTTAGTAGAAATCCTCGCTCTACCGTTGGCACCATCACTGAGATTTACGATTTTCTACGATTGCTTTATGCTCGCGTTTCCGATGCCTACTCCTACGAAACAGGCGAAAAAATGATTCGCTACACTACCGATCAGATAAATAATTTAATTCAGCAGAAATACGTAAATGAAAAAATTTATATCCTCTCTCCTCTTGTGCGATCACGGAAGGGACATTACCGGGAGCTATTTGAGCAACTTAGAAAAAATGGTTTTACCAAAGTACGGATAGATGGAACTATACAAGCTCTAAAACACGGATTAGCTATCGATAGATATAAAATTCACAATATCGAAATCGTAATTGATCTCCTTGAAATAAAAACAGAAAACGCAACAAGATTAACTGACTCCAACATACTTGCAATGAAGCATGGTAAAGGTACCTTAATGGTGCTTAAAGAAAAGAGTAATCTGGCAGTCTACTTTAGTAAAAATTTAATGTGTCCTACTTCTGGCATTTCATATGATGAACCACAGCCAAATACTTTTTCATTTAATTCACCTGCAGGTGCCTGTCCAAAATGTAACGGACTAGGCCATATAAGTGAAATTGATGTAAATAAGATTATTCCTGACTTTGGAAAGAGCATTTTCAAAGGCGGAATTATTCCAATTGGCGAGCATAAACCTATTTGGATATTCAGGCAAATAGAAGCCATCGCTCTGAAGTATCACTTTTCGTTAAAAGATCCCATAAAAAAAATACCAGAACATGCACTAAACATTATCCTGTATGGTGCTGACGAAGTTTTTAAAGTACAGACAGATCCAAACAGCAAAGCATACAGCTATTCCCTTTCATTTGAGGGAATTGTAAATTTTTTATCAAAACAAAGTGATGATGCTGTTTCACCATCTATGAGTAAGTGGGTAGAAGAGTTCATGAACGAAAAAATTTGCCCAGAATGTAACGGAACACGCTTAAAAAAAGAAGCGAATAACTTTAAAATTAATAACAAAAGCATTTCCGACTTAGCATTTTTAGATATCAGCGAGCTTAATATATGGTTTCGAACCATTGAACAGCATTTAGGAGAAACTAAAAATATAATTGCCAAAGAAATACTTAAAGAAATAAAAAAGAGAATATTGTTTTTGCTGGATGTAGGTTTAGACTACATCACATTAGACAGAAGCGCTCAAACGCTATCGGGTGGAGAAGCGCAACGCATTAGACTGGCCACTCAAATTGGATCTCAACTAGTGAATGTGCTATATATTTTAGATGAACCAAGCATCGGACTACATCAACGAGATAATTCCCGATTAATAAAAGCACTCCAAAACCTCAGAGATATAGGCAACTCCGTAATTGTAGTTGAGCACGATAAAGAAATGATATTAGCTGCAGATCATGTAATAGATGTAGGTCCTGCAGCTGGTATACATGGCGGCAAAATAGTTATGCAAGGCAGCCCTGAAATGTTCCTTAATCCTAAACTAACTAAAACCACATTTTCGCTTACTGCAAATTATTTAAATGGCGAACTGAGCATTGCTATACCTCTAAACAGAAGAAAAGGAAATGGCGAATTCCTTTCAATTAAAGGTGCATCGGGTAATAATTTAAAAAATGTAGATGTGAGTTTTCCACTTGGAAAATTTATTTGCATTACTGGAGTGTCTGGTAGCGGGAAATCATCACTCATTAACGAAACTCTTTACCCCATACTCAGCAATCATTTTTATCGATCTCACAAAAAACCTTTAGCATACAAAACAATCGATGGCCTAGGGAATATTGACAAGGTAATTGAAGTAGATCAGTCTCCAATTGGACGTACTCCCCGCTCCAACCCTGCCACATACACGGGTGTATTTTCTGAAATACGAAATCTATTCGCCTTACTTCCCGAATCTAAAATTCGAGGGTATAAAGCTGGTAGGTTTTCATTTAATGTGAAGGGCGGTAGGTGCGAAACATGCCAAGGTGCAGGAGTAAGAACTATTGAAATGAATTTTTTACCCGATGTTTATGTTTCTTGCGAAACCTGTGGAGGAAAAAGATACAATCGCGAAACATTAGAAGTTAGGTTTAAAGGGAAATCCATTAGCGATGTACTAAACATGAGCATTGAAGAAGCTGCATTGTTTTTTGAAAGCATTCCTAATATCATTCTCAAAGTGCGCGCTTTAAAAAATGTAGGATTAAACTATATTACTCTTGGGCAATCATCCGTTACACTATCGGGTGGCGAGGCGCAACGCGTAAAACTAGCAACAGAGCTTGCTAAGCGGGATACAGGTAAAACTCTTTACATCTTAGATGAACCAACTACAGGTTTACATTTTGAAGACATTCGCATTTTACTAGATGTGCTAAACAAACTTACTGATAGCGGCAACACCGTATTAGTAATTGAACACAACATGGATGTGATTAAAGTGGCAGACCACATAATTGATGTTGGTCCCGAAGGCGGACAAAAAGGAGGACACATTCTGTTTGAAGGCACTCCAGAAGAAATGACAAATAATAAATCATCACATACGGCAGCATTTTTAAAAAAAGAACTCACTATTTCTGGCATAAAACAGAATTAAATTATTAAAAACATTGTTTTACATTTGTGTTAAGCAGCTGCTAGATATATTTTTAATTTACTAAAATAAAAAAATGGAAAATAACAACGATGAACGAATAAGAAAAGCATTAGCCACTAAAGACTGGCAAGAAATAAAAGCTAAAGATTCCTGGCAGATTTTTAAAATCATGTCCGAGTTTGTTGAAGGCTTTGAAAAAATGGCTCAAATTGGGCCTTGCGTTTCTGTTTTTGGCTCTGCAAGAACCAAGCCCGAAAACAAATACTATCAGCTGGCTGAAGAAATATCTTACAAGCTTACTAAATCAGGATATGGAGTTATTTCTGGAGGTGGCCCTGGAATAATGGAGGCTGCAAACAAGGGCGCACAGAAAGGTGGAGGAAAATCCGTAGGATTAAACATAGAACTCCCTTTTGAGCAGAATCCAAATCCTTATATTGACCGCGATAAACTAATTAGCTTCAAGTACTTTTTTGTTAGAAAAGTTGTATTCTTAAAATACTCTCAGGGTTTTGTCGCTATGCCGGGAGGTTTTGGAACGCTCGATGAACTCATGGAAGCATTGACGCTAATTCAAACAACTAAAATCGCCTCTTTCCCTATCATTTTAGTTGGGACTGATTACTGGAAAGGCATTGTAGATTGGATAAAGGGAACTATGCTTTCTGAAGGAAACATTAGCCCCGAAGACGTGAATTTATTTCACATTGTAGACTCCCCCAATGAAGTGGTAAATATTATAAATGACTTTTATTCAAAATATAATTTGAAACCAAACTTCTAATTTTACTGTTTAGACAAGCACCTAAATGAAAAAAATATTAAATAGAAGATTTGTATTATTTTTTTTACTTGGCAGTGTTGGCATATTTTTTTCATCTTTCCTACCTCCCACCTATCAAATTGCAAGACTCAAATACAATGGAGGAGGCGACTGGTATGCAAGTCCGACTTCCCTACCCAACCTTATACGTTTTTGTAATAGCAACTTAGGCACAAACATCAAAGAAGAAGAATCTGTTATTGAAGTTGGAAGCAAGGATATTTTTAATTTTCCTTTTGTTCATCTAACAGGACATGGAAACGTAATCTTTAACAGATCTGAAGCAGAAAATCTAAGAAATTACTTAATAGGAGGTGGATTTTTGAACATCAACGATAGCTATGGCATGAATTTATTCGTTCGAAAAGAGATGAAAAAAGTATTTCCTGAACTTGACTTTGTGGAGCTCCCATTTTCTCATCCTATTTACCATCAGAAATATGACTTTCCCAATGGACTTCCTAAAATTCACGAGCACGACAACAAAGCTCCGCAAGGGTTTGGGTTAATTTATGATGGACGGCTTATTTGCTTTTTCAATACTGAATCTGACATAGGAGATGGATGGGAAGATCCTGAAGTACATAATGACCCTGAGGCCACTAGACAAAAAGCATTAAAAATGGGCGCCAATATTATTCAATTTGTTTTCTTGGGAGAAAACCGCGGTAAATAGTTGAGTAATTTGTGTTTACCATTGGTATAATTATTGAAAAAACAATTGTAAAGTAATTTAAAATGAAAAAATTATTTTCTTTATTATTTGTAGCAACCGTATTGAGTAGCTGCACCTCCTCCATTCAGTTACAAGTATTAAAACCAGCCGATGTAACACTGCCGGGTGAGATTGAAAAATTCACATTAGCAAATCGCACTAAACCAAGCAAAAAAAATCAAGCTTGGAATATTATTGAAGGCGTATTAACAGGTGAGGGGATATTTGCTGATCGAGAAGGCGCTGACCATACACTTTCCGGGCTTATGGAAATAATGACACGCACCCCTCGTTTTTTTATTAATCAAGCATCGATAGAATTTAAAGGAACAGGCACTGAACAATTCGCACCACCTTTAAACTGGGCTGAAGTAGAAAATTTATGCAAACAAAATAACTCCGAAGCATTAATAGTGCTTGAAGCGTTTGACTCTGACTCACGAATTACGAATGATTCAAAACCAATAAAAATAAAAGACAAAGAAGGAGTTGAATCTACTATTATAGAATATTACAGCCATGCAAGGATGGAGGTTAAGTCGGGATGGAGAGTATATTTTCCAAAAGATAAAAGAATTGTTGATGAATATCGTTTTTCAGATTTTATGACTTTTGATTCAAAAGGGTCAAGTCCTGAACAAGCATTAGCAAACTTACCCAACAAAAGAGATTGTATTAAACGAACAGGTTATCATGCAGGCACTACCTATGGACTTAGAATATCTCCGCAATGGATTACCGTTACTCGTTCATTTTATACACGAGGAAGCGACTATATGAAAATGGCTGGGAAGAAAGCCAGAAAAGTAAATGACTGGAAAGGAGCCATGGCAATTTGGAAAAAGGAATCTTCCAACAACGATAAAAAAGTTGCATGGCATGCTATGTATAATATGGCAGTGGGTTGTGAACGCGAAGGAAATCTTGATGCAGCACTTGAATGGGCCAATCAGGCCTACAACCGTGGTCATAAGTCCACAGCTGCTACATATGTCAATATACTAAACAGGAGAATTTCGGAAAAGAAAAGATTGGACTCGCAAATGAATAACAAAGAGTAGCCTTCACTAATAAGAGGCTTGAGAGTGAAAAAAAGAAGGTAGTAAGATTAAAAAAACTAAAGTTCCTTCAAAAAATATACAGAAGCAAGTATTTCATAATACATAAGCTTATCATTATCAAGAAATTTAACTTTCTTTCTAAATGCAATAAGCATTTTTTCCAGTGCAGGGGAAGATTTGGTAGGTTTTCTGAATTCAATTGCCTGTGCTGAAGTGAATAATTCAATAGCTAAAATACGCTCTACATTATTCATAACTTGAAAACATTTAGTAGCAGCGTTGGCACCCATACTTACATGATCTTCCTGTCCGTTTGAAGAAACAATAGAATCAACTGAGGCAGGCGTGCACAATTGTTTATTTTGAGAAGCGATACTTGCAGCTGTATATTGAGGAATCATAAACCCTGAGTTTAAGCCGGGGTTACTAACTAAAAAAGACGGCAAACCTCTTTCTCCAGATATTAATTGATATGTTCTGCGCTCTGAAATACTACCTAACTCTGACAAAGCAATAGCTAAAAAATCCAAAGCGATGGCAAGTGGTTGTCCGTGAAAATTGCCACCTGAAATAATCTCATTTTCATCAGGAAAAACGGTTGGATTATCTGTGACAGAATTTATTTCAGTCAAAAATACTTTTTCGCAGTATGCTATCGCATCGCGGGAGGCACCATGCACCTGAGGAATACAACGAAAAGAATATGGATCTTGAACATGTTCTTTTTTTCTTGCAATTAACTGACTTCCTTTTAAAAGGTTCTTGATTTTTTTTGCCACAAAAACCTGTCCAGTATGTGCTCTAATGGCATGAATATTATCCTTAAATGGCTCAATTCTTCCATCAAAAGCATCAACAGAAAGAGCACCAACAGTATCTGCACAATTGCTTAAACGATTCGCATTTAATAATATCCAAACACCATAGGCACTCATGAATTGGGTGCCATTTAATAGTGCTAAGGCCTCTTTAGATTTAAATTTAAGAGGGGTTATCTTTAACTTTTTATTCAGATTAGAAGTACTAATTTTTTTCCCTTTAAAATTAACTTCCCCTAAACCAACTAAGGGCAAAGAGAGATGAGCCAACGGAGCCAAATCTCCTGAAGCACCTAATGAGCCTTGTTGATATATTACAGGTAAAATATCGTTGTTAAAAAAATAAATTAATCTTTCTACTACTTGAAGTGATACTGCGCTGTAACCGTAACTTAAGCCTTGAATTTTCAAAAGCAACATCAGCTTTACAATTTCCTGAGGCACTTCCTCACCTAGTCCACACGCATGCGATACCACTATGTTTTCTTGCAACTTCTCCAAATCTGCACTAGAAATAGATTTATTATACAAGGAACCAAAACCTGTGTTGATTCCATAAATAGCTTCTTGATTATTTTTTAATCTATCATCAAGATACGCTCTGCATTTTACAATTTTCTTTTTTGCGTTATCAGATAATGAAATTTTTTGCTTTTCAGAAAATATTTTCTGAATAGTTGAAAAATCTATTTGGGAATTAATTTTATAAGTCATTTTTTTAGTTCACCGCAGATTACACAGATAAACACTGGTTAAATCAGCTAAGTATTTTTATTATTTCAGCTACGTTGGATTTTCTTTGCTCCCCGGTTGACATATTTTTTAGAGCCAGCTCTCCGGATTTCATTTCATCGCCACCAACAACAATAACAAAAGGAATCTGCTTTTTATTTGCATAATCAAATTGCTTAGATATTTTTTTTGTCACATCAGGATATATTTCTGTATTAATTCCTGCAGTTCTTAGAAGAGAAGCAACTCCAATGCAATAACTTCTTTCCTCATCCCCAAAATGCGCAAACATTACTTTAGTAGTTGACGATGCTAAACCTAAATTCTCAAATAAGTTCAGTTCATTCATAACATCAAAAATGCGATCAATGCCAAATGAGATTCCTACTCCTGAAACATTGGGCAAGCCAAATATTCCGGTTAAATCATCATAACGTCCGCCACCACATATACTACCTATCTGAACATCGTTGGCTTTTACTTCAAAAATAGCTCCTGTATAATAGTTTAAACCACGGGCTAGTGTAATGTCAAGTTCTAAATTTGTAATTGGCAATTTACCGCTGGAAATAGAGTTGAAAACAAATTCAATTTCTTCAATACCTTTTTTACCAACTTCCGTTCCACCAATAATTTGTTTTAATAAATCTATTTTCTCCTTTTGATTTCCTGTAAAGGAAATAACCGGTTGTAGTTTTTGAATAGCAGAATCAGAAACTCCTTTTTCTTTTAACTCTTTATTCACACCCTCTACTCCAACTTTATCAAGCTTATCAATCGCAACGGTGATGTCAACTATTTTGTCTTTTTCACCAATCACTTCAGCAAGACCAGAAAGCACTTTTCGATTATTTATTTTAATAGTTACCGAAATCCCCAACTTAGAATAAACATCATTAATAATTTGCACCAACTCCACTTCATTCAAAAGAGAATCGCTTCCAATCACATCTGCATCACACTGAAAAAACTCACGGTAACGTCCTTTCTGAGGCCTATCTGCTCTCCAAACAGGTTGTATTTGATAGCGCTTAAATGGAAAAGTAATTTCGTTTTGATGTTGAACTACATAACGGGCAAAGGGAACGGTAAGGTCATAACGCAAGGCCTTCTCACTAATTTGACTGGCAAGTTTATTTGACTGAACAAAATCACTTAATAAAGCAAATGGAGAATTATCCCTAAGAAATTTATTTTTTACATTATCAATATCCACACTCTTAATCTGAACATTATCTGCATATTCACCTGAATTTAAAATTTTAAAAATCAACTTATCCCCTTCATCCCCATATTTTCCTGTCAACGTTTCAATATTCTCCATAGCAGGAGTTTCGATAGGCTGATAGCCATACCTTTCAAAAACTTCGCGAATTGTTTTAAAAATAAAATTTCTCCTTACCATTTCGGTAGGAGAAAAGTCTCGTGTGCCTTTAGGGATGCTTGGTTTCAAACTGTAAGTTTTTTATATCTAACTCGCCTAGGCGCTGCATCACCAAGTCGCATTTTTCTATTCTCTTCATACTCTGAATATCCGCCTTCAAACCAGTAAATAGTAGAATCGCCTTCAAAAGCTAAAATATGTGTACATACTCTATCTAAAAACCAACGATCGTGCGATATAATTACTGCACAACCTGCAAAGTTTTCTAACCCTTCTTCCAAGGCACGCAATGTATTTACATCCAAATCATTTGTAGGTTCATCCAACAGCAACACGTTTCCTTCTGACTTCAATGCAATGGCTAAATGCAAACGGTTTCTTTCACCACCTGACAATACACCACATTTTTTGCTTTGATCCGTTCCACCAAAATTAAATCTCGAAATATATGCTCGGGAATTCATTGGCTTACCGCCTAATAAAATATTATCTAATCCACCGCTAATAACTTCGTACAACGTTTTGTTGGGGTCAATATCCGAATGTGCCTGATCCACGTAACCAATCTTTACCGTTTCGCCAATTGTAAATTCTCCTTTATCAGGCTTTTCCTGCTTCATAATCATTTTGAAGATGGTAGTTTTACCGGCTCCGTTTGGCCCAATAATTCCAACAATACCTGCAGGAGGTAATTTGAAATTCAAATTTTCATATAACAACTTGTCGCCAAAAGCTTTAGAAACATTTACAGCTTCTATTACTTCTTTTCCTAAGCGAGGGCCGTTAGGAATAAAAATTTCCAAATTTTCCTCTTTAGAAGAAATATCTTCCGAAGCCATTTTCTCGTAGTTCTGTAAACGGGCTTTTTGTTGAGCTTGTCTGCCCTTAGAGCCTTTTTGCACCCATTCCAGCTCACGCTTTAAATACTTCTGGCGCTTGCTCTCTGTTTTTTCTTCCTGCGCTAAGCGCTTTGCTTTTTGATCTAACCAAGAAGAATAATTTCCTTTCCAAGGAATTCCAGAGCCTCTATCTAGTTCTAAAATCCAACCTGCTACATTATCCAAGAAATACCTATCGTGCGTTACAGCAATTACAGTTCCTTTATAATTTTTTAAATGAAGCTCCAACCATTCTACCGATTCAGCATCCAAATGGTTTGTAGGTTCATCCAATAATAAAACTTCTGGCTCTTGAATAAGTAATCTACATAGCGCTACTCTTCTTCGTTCTCCACCCGAAAGATTTTTAATTGGCGTATCACTTTCTGGACAACGCAGTGCTTCCATAGCTTGCTCTAAGCGATTATCCAAATTCCATAAATCATGTTTATCGATAAGATCATTTAAGCGAGCCTGCTTATCAATGAGTTTCTGCATTGCATCAGGTTCAGCATATTTAGGGTCGGCAAAAAGATTGTTTACTTCTTCATATTCCTTTAAAATATCGGCATGTTCTTTAGCTCCTTCTCGAACAGTTTCTAATACCGTTTTATTGTCATCCAAAACAGGTTCTTGATCTAACATGCCAATATTGTACCCTGGAGATTTATGGATTTCTCCTTGATAATTAGTATCTATTCCAGCAATAATTTTTAATAAAGTTGATTTACCTGAACCATTCAATCCAAGCACTCCAATTTTAGCTCCATAATAAAATGAAAGATAAATATCTTTTAATATCGCTTTTTGGTTGGTTGGAATCGTCTTGCTGACGTTTACCATCGAAAATATAACCTGTCTGCCTTCGCTCATATCGTTTAGTCTTTAGTAGTTAGTCCGTAGTGTTTAGTAGTTAGTCCGTAGTCTTTAGTTTTCTAGTTTAGCTATACTCGTTGACTTGCTACTCAAGACTAGAGACCAACGACTAGTGACTGTTTCCGCGAATATACAAATTGCACATTTTGAGAAGGCAATATTTTTAGATACATTTGTTGAATGAAAAAAGGGTGCATTTCCTTGTTTTTACTCGCCTCTGTTACTCTCAATTTAAATGCTCAGGGCAGCTGGACTAAAAAGGCTGACTATGGAGGATTAGCACGGTCTGGATCTGTAGCATTTTCAATAAACAACTTTGGGTACATCGGCACCGGGGAAGATGTAAATGGCAAGAAAAAAGACTTTTGGCAATGGGATCAAGCAGCAGATAGTTGGACACAAAAAGCAGATTTTTCTGGAACCGCCAGAAGTGGAGCTATTGGGTTTTCTATTGGCACAAAAGGATATATTGGAATTGGGGAAGATGTAAATGGCATGCAAAAAGATTTTTGGGAATGGGATCAAGCATCCAATACATGGATGGCAAAATCATATTTTTCCGGAACTGCCAGAAGAGATGCTGTATCTTTTGTACTAGGCACAAAAGCATATGTTTCTACCGGCTATTCACCATTACCACATCAGGATTTATGGGAGTGGGATTTAACCACAAACTCTTGGGCTGCAAAAACAATTATGCCCGGAAATGTTAGGTATGGAGCTTCTGCATTTTCTATCTCAGGAAAGGGATATGTTGCAGGAGGAAAAACTTCGACCAGTACTTTTAAGGATTTTTGGGAATATAACCCAAGCAGCCTTTCATGGACTCAACGCGCTAACCTGCCAAATGAAAATTCTTTCGGAGTAGGTTTTTCCATTAATGGAAAAGGATACGTTGGTATAGGACTAAATACTGCAGGCACTCAACAACAAGCATTTTGGGAATGGAATCCAAGTACAAATACATGGATAGTTATTTCAAATTTTACAGGCACAGCAAGAAACAATTCTGCAGGATTTACCATAGGGAATTTAGGATACCTAGGAACCGGATATGCAAGTGGCCATCAAAAAGATTTTTGGGAATTTGACCCATCAATAAGTGGGCTTGCAGAAAACGAATTAAGTAATTCAATATTACTTTTTCCGAATCCATCTACAGGAAATATAAATCTCAAATTAACAGACATAGAACAATCTTTTATGAAAAGCATGGAAATATACTCACAAGAAGGAAAAGTAATTTCTCAATACAATAATTACTTATCTAAATTAGATATTAGTCACTTAGCTTGCGGCACCTACGTGCTTCAATTCAAAACCGACAAGGGAATTCTATATAAAAAAATTCAACGAATTGAATAAATCTTTTCCTAAGTTTGCTTAATGAAAACCCAACTTGCTTCGGTAATATTTATTTTCTTATCCTTTTTTAGCTACACAAATACTTTTGCAGGCTCTAGCGATAAAGATTCCGTTTCAAAAGCAAATCAACTTTTTGAATCCAGAGCATTTAGGCAAGCGCTTCCTGTATATAGGTATTTGCTTGAAAATAGTTCTGATAAGAAAAACTTAAACTTATATGGATATCGCTTAGGAATTTGCAGTCTTTTTAAAACAGATCAACACGAACAAGCGCTTACTCTTTTAATAGAAGCAAAAGAAGAAAATAAAAAAGCAGCAGACATTTCCTTTTACTTAGGGAGAGCTTACATGCTCAATTATAAATTTGACGATGCGATTGTGCAATTTACTTCATACTTAATAAAAGATAAGTCATCCAAAGAATTAAAAGAGCTAGCAAACAAATACATAGAAAATTGCCAAAACGGAATAGAATTAATGAACAACCCAGTAAAAGTTAATATTTCAAACTTAGGAGAGCCAATAAATTCTTCGGCATCTGAATATGTTCCCGTTATTTCTGCCGATGAATCAATTTTAATTTTTACTTACCGAGGCGAAAAATCAACTGGTGGCATTCAACCTTTTGACATTAACGATCCCGACAATTCCTATACGGAAGATGTATTTATGTCGGCAAAAGCAGGTGGTGAATGGATAGAACCTTTTGGCGCAGGCTCCAACATTAATAGCATTGACCACGATGCATGCATTGCACTGTCAGTAGATGGTCAAAAACTTTTTGTGTTTAAAAATAATGGGAATGATAATGGAGATATTTACATGAGCTCAATGACTGGAAACAACTGGAGCATACCTGAGCGCCTAAGAGGAAATGTTAACACAAATGCCTGGGAAGGTAGTTGTTCTATTGGAGCAAACGAGCGTATATTATATTTCTCTAGCGAAAGACCCGGTGGATATGGAGGTAGAGATTTATACAAAGCTACATTACAACACGATGGCTCTTGGGGGGAAATTAAAAACTTAGGCCCCAAAATTAATACTCCTCTAGATGATGATGCCCCTTTCATTCACCCAGATGGCACCACACTTCTTTTTAGCTCGAAAGGTCATAAAAGCATGGGAGGATATGATATTTTCAAAACATTCAGAATTGACACTTCTTGGACAACTCCAGAAAATATGGGATATCCCATCAACACTCCTGGCGATGATATATATTATGTTTTATCGGCCGATGGGCAGCGAGGATATTACTCATCCGAAAAAGCAGGAGGTTTTGGACAACAAGACATATATACTGTGGGTCCTGGATTGCCGGGATGGAAGCCAGCTTTAGTTTTATTAAAAGGAACGATAATGCTTAATGACAATCCAATCCAAGCAGACGTTGAAGTATTATTAGCAAATAATAATGAAAACATTGGGATTTATAAAGCAAATGCTTCTACCGGAAAATATTTAATTAGTTTACCTGCAGGAACAGATTATAAAGTTACTTACCGGAAGTTTGGTTATACCGATCAAATAAAAAACATAGCAAACACTAGTTCAGATTCATACTCGGAAGTTAACTACGACATTAATTATTACGACCCATTGACTTTAACACAAATTGATGTTGTAGGAAATAAAATTGCTGAAGGAGAACGTAAAGGAAGAAAAGATTTTTTATTTAAGTCCATCCCATTCGACTCTCTTGTCTTATTTAAATTGGAAGGTAAAGGAAGCGATAGCATTCAAACCCCCGTTGTACTAATTGATCAAACAACTCATATATTAGAAACATACAATGAAAAATATTTTTGTCTTCGAAACAGGCCTGTTAGCGCTATATCTAAAACGATTGCTCCAGAAGAAAAAATTGCAGAAACCTCTGAAATACCCTTTGGAAAAGCAGAAAATTATTCTGAGTTAGTAAAAATGCTTGGAAATTTCAAAGCAGATGGCTTAGAATATAAAATTCAAATTGGCGCCTATCGAAGCCCAGAAAATTTTATTTATAGTCCACTTAATAGCTTAGGAAAAGTTTCAAGAAAAAATTACGAAGATCAAATCACAAGATTTTCAGTGGGCTCATTTAAATCATTGCAAGAGGCAGACCAGTTACTTGGGCAAATATTTACGAAAGGATTTTCCGATGCATTTGTTACTGCCTTTTACAAAGGCAATCGAATTCTACTTCGCGATATAGCTACTCTACCTAAATAGATCTATCAACCGTACTGCTGTTCCGATTGCCTTATCAATAGCTTTCTGTATTTAGTGAAAATGGTAGACTTAGAAACAAAACCAATGTATTTATTTGCTTCTGTAACAGGAAGGTTCCAAGCATTAAACGCATCAAACTTTTTCATAACATCATACATCTCTTCATTTACATCTAAAATATTGGGTGGCTGAGTCATTAAACTTTTTACTAAAACAGAATCATACTTTTCCTGATGAAACATAACTTCTCGTATGTTATCTAGTAAAACCAATCCAACCATATGACCATCTTCATCCAATACCGGAAACACATTACGCTTTGAGTGCTCAATTTTATCAACAAGTTGCCGCAAGGTATCTGTAGGTAATACAGATACGAAATCCGTTTCAACAATTGTTTTAAGCTTTATACGATTCATTACAATCTTGTCGCGATCTTTATTGTGTAAGCCTTTGTCGGCCAATTGCTTTGAGTAAATAGAAAAAGGCTCAAAATACCTAGCTATAAAATAGGACATGGAACTCACAATCATTAATGGCACAAACAAGGCATATCCACCTGTGATTTCTGCAATTAAGAAAATTGCAGTTAATGGCGCGTGTACAACTCCACTTAAAGCACCAGCCATTGCAGCAACAATAAAATTTGAAACATCGAGGTGGATAAATCCTAATAAATTAATTGTATATGCAAAAGCAAAACCGGTTACAGCGCCAATAAATAAAGATGGAGCAAATATTCCTCCGTTTCCTCCAGCACCTATTGTGATAGATGTAGCAAAAATTTTTACCAAAACTACAATCACAGCAATCAAAACTAAAAACCAAGGGTTATGAGTATAATCAGTAAACAAACTGTTTTCTAATAAAGTTGAATATTCGCCTGCTAAAAGCTTTTCTATGGAATAATATCCTTCTCCATATAGTGGTGGCAATAAAAAAATCATTAAACCCAATCCCAATCCTCCAATAATCGCCTTTCGGTATGGATTTCTTTTAGAGCTAAAAAATTTTTCTGATTTTAAAGCTACACGTGTTACGTAAACAGAAACTAAACCCATTAATATACCCAGAACCAAATAAAGAGGGATGGCACTCATAGTCCAACCTTTGGTAATTAAAAAAAACAACTGTCCTTTATATAAAACGTTTGCCAGAACAGATGCTGTAGCTGACGAAATTAAAATTGGAATAAAGGCGGGGATAGAAAACTCATACAAAATAACTTCAACTGCAAAAAGCACCCCCGCTATTGGGCTATTAAAAATTGCAGAAATTCCTGCCGCAACGCCACACGCTAACATGAGTGTTCGCTCACGATAATTCATTTTCAAATCCCTAGCTGTATTGGAGCCTAGCGCTGCTCCTGTAACCACAATGGGAGCCTCCAGACCAGCAGAGCCACCAAAACCTATGGTTAGGGCGCTGGAAATCATATGTGAGTACGTTTTGTCACGATCAATATTACTTGAACGTTTCGCAATAGAAATAAGAATACTGCCTACCCCTCTACCAATTTTGCCGTTCCTGAAACGCTGAACATAAAAAACCGTAAGCAATATTCCAACTAAGGGGAAAAGAAAAAGTAAAAAGTTGAAAGAAGGGTTTTCAAGAATATTATGTAATTGACTTTGTATAGTGTGAACTAACCACTTTAGCACTATGGAAGCAAGACCTGCAACAACCCCAACAATAATACTTACAATAATTAAAAAAGTGCGATTACTGATATGGCGAGCACGCCAAGCATTGATAAAATCCAATAATTCCTGAAACTTCACAAAACAAAAATATCAAATCCACACGAACTAAAGGAAAATATAATTTCAAGCTCAATTATCAGGGCGGGAATACAAAAAGTAAACCTGCCAACATTCATCAAAACCAAACAAGAGAAGAAGAATGCGACAGGTTTATATGTCCCAAAAGACAGCACAAATATTAGAATAGATTTTCATACAGCAACATATGGTTAAACATTTTAACCATATTTTAATTATTAATTAATCATAAGCGACTTTTTCTGATTATAAAACATTATTTTTACCTACATGGAAAATCCGATAATTAAAATTCTGGTTGTAGAAGATGAGCCAAAAGTCGCATCTTTCATTAAAGCAGGTTTGCAAGAAAATGGCTTTACAGTTGAAGTAGCCTTTGATGGGAATATTGGTAAAAAAATATTTGATAGCGGTGAATTTGATCTTGTAATAGTTGACATAAACCTGCCTTTAAAAAATGGCATTGAGCTTTGCAAAGAAATAAGAAACTCAAACCAAAAGATTCCAGTTTTGATGCTTACAGCTCTAGGCACTACAGAAGATAAACTATCAGGTTTTGAGTCAGGGGCAGATGACTATTTAGTAAAACCATTTGAATTCAGAGAGCTTTTAGCGAGAATAAAATCATTGCTAAAGAGAAACTCTTCAAATACTACAACAGGAAATATATTAAAATTTCTTGATCTTGAAATGAATTTAGAGAATTTTGAAGTATATAGAGGAGGAAAAAAAATCGTGTTAACGCAAAAAGAATTTTCACTTCTCGAATATTTATTACGAAACAAAGGTCGGGTACTTTCCCGGTCTTCTATTGCTGAAAAAGTATGGGATATCACATTTGATACTGGCACAAATGTAATAGATGTGTATGTTAACTTTCTTAGAAAAAAAATAGACAAAGACTACCCCATTAAATTAATTCATACTCAAACTGGATTTGGATATATTCTAAAAGAGGGAAAGTGAAAAACTTTAACATTCGCACACGCCTTACCTTTCAGTTTTCAATTATTGTCTCTTTTATCCTTGTCTTATTTTCTATTAATATATATTATTTCTCTGCTAGTTACCGAGCAGCAGACTTTTATTCAAGATTAGAAAACAAAGCACAAAATACTGCCAAACTACTCATTGAAGTAAAGGAAATTAATTATGAAACACTTAAAATCATTGACAGAAATACTAATCTTTCCCTTAATGAGGAAAAAGTTGTTATTTACAATTACAAAGGAGATCAAATATACAATAGCGTAGATGACGATTCTAGGTATGTAGTTCCCAAGCAACTACTTGATGATATTCGACTAGAAAGAAATATCAATTTTACAGAGGGCGATTATGAATTTGTTGGCCTATTATACACCGATAGGTTTGATCGGTTTGTAGTAATTGCATCCGCCTTAGATAAATATGGCAGAGGTAAATTAAATAATCTCAAGTGGATATTAATATTTGGATCACTTATAAGTATTGGTCTTACTATTATAGCTGGACGAATATTTGCTAATCGCGCTTTAGAACCAATGTCAAACGTTGTAAAGCAAGTAGATCAAATTACCATTTCAAGTTTAAATTTAAGAGTAAACGAAGGAAATGGAAGTGATGAAATAGCTCAATTAGCTGTAACATTCAATAAAATGTTAGAAAGACTAGAGTCTGCATTTGAAATGCAACGAAGCTTTGTATCAAACGCATCGCACGAATTAAGAACCCCTTTAACCTCCATTACCGGACAAATTGAAGTTTCATTAATGAAAGTTAGATCTAATGAAGAATACAACGCTATATTAAATTCAGTATTGGAAGACATAAAAAACTTAAATGAACTTTCAAACGGCTTATTGGATTTAGCAAAAGCCAGCTCGGATGTATCAGCAATTTCCATGCTGCCTATTCGACTTGATGAGATATTATGGGAAACCAGAATGGAAATACTTGAACGTAAAAAAAAATATAAAATAAATATAAAATTTTCTGAACCTGTAGAGGATGAAAATATATTGACGATTTTAGGAAATGAACATTTAATTAAAACTGCTATTGCCAACTTAATGGATAATGCCTGCAAATATTCCCCAAACTACACTGCAGATGTTAATTTATCTAGCAACGACAAATCCCTGATATTGTCTTTTACAGATAATGGAATTGGCATAGATAATGAAGATTTAAAATCAATCTTTCAACCATTTTTTAGAGCTAAAAATGCAAAAAATATTTACGGCAATGGGCTAGGGCTTTCACTTACCAAAAAAATTATTCAAATACATAAAGGAGAAATATCGATTCAATCTCAAATAAATATTGGCACTTCAGTTACTATCAGACTCCCCTTCTTTTCTTAATCTTTAATTCACTTTTAATTCTTTGTTAATCTCGATTTAATCAAGATGATAGAGATTTGCTTCATGAACAAATAAATATTACAAATGAAAATAAATCAAATTAACAAAGAAGACATTGCTGCTCTAACCTTCAACAACATAGAAGTATTGACAAGCAACGAGCAAAAATTTGAACGAAGTAATTTACTTAAACAAGGCGCTATTCTAGGAAATGCGTACAAACACAAATTGAAAATTCTTTTTAGAACTTCAGAAGGGACCTGGGCAGTATACACTACGATTTGGATGGCAACAGAATATCATGTTCAATTAAAAGGAGGGATTATGATACCTGTGAATGCAATACAAAACATCATACTTACTTCTATTTAAGTTTAATTCATATTTAACCTCCAATTAATATCCTTTTAATTCCGATAGACGAATTTTGAATTAGAAAAAGCACCAATTAATACTAAAACAAATACTATGAAAACTAAAAGCACAAAAGAAAACATAATTGCAGTTAGCGCAATTATACTGTTAGTTATGTCGGTGATAGGTACCGGTGTATACTACAACTCAAACAATTTTTTAAATAAATCATTGCATGATGAAAAACTAAAATCAGAATTAATCTTGTCAGAAAAACTTTCACTTCAAAAAGAAATTGAAAAATTCCAATCAGACATAAATTCATTAAAAGGAAAAAATGAAGAATTAGACAAGCTCCTATATGTTACTAGCTCAAAGCTTACAGAAAAAGAAAATCGAATAGAAAACCTCAATAAAGATAATAGTAGCTTACAGAATATCCGTAAACAATTAAAGGAATTAAATCGACTAAAGTTAGAATTTGAAGAGAAGTACTTGGGAATGGAACGTACCGTAGCAAATTTAAATAAAGAAAAAGAAAACTTAAATCTACTTCTAGTATCTGCACAACAAGAAAACAAACAACTAGCTACCAACTTAGAGATACTAAGCTCAATGACAGCAGACAATTATTTGATTGAGCCTACCATGCGAAAAGGGAAGTTAACCGCACAAGCTAGGAGAACAAAAAAGATCTCTGTAAACTTTAAGGTTCCTGAAAATATGGTCGAAAGCATTTCATTAAAAATAACCAAACCAGATGGCAAGCAAATTAGCGGTAACGAGAGCGGATTATCTTACACAGCTAGCAATGATGATGAAAATTATTTTGCAAGTCTTTCAAAAACAGAAATTAAAGTAAACAAGAAAATTGAAATGACCTATGAGCCTAAGGAAAAACTCAAGGCAGGTATATACAAGATTGAAATGTACAATGCAAACATATACATTGGCGCTTGTAATGTAAAATTGCGATAAAGTATAATGTCCTGTAGCTAGCTTAATAATAATATACTACCCCTACATTTTATTATTTGCAATAAGCACGGTGTATTACATTTTAGAAAAATATATAAAAGCACAATACATTTTTGTAATCCTTACATTCATATTAATGTTAACCTCAGTTAAACAAACCTATAAATTTGCAAAATCAACAACAAAGATATTAAAACAAAACCTAGGGGGAGATTTACTGTTTGGATTACATCCTGGTTGGAGTAACTTCATAAAAATGAGTCAATGGGCAGCAGAACATGTCCCAAAAGATAAAAAAATAGCAAGCAGAAAACAAGACATGTCATTTGTTTATACGGGTAGAGAATTTTATCCGATTTACTCCGTCCCTAAAATATCTAAAGACACCTTATTGAGTTACGCTAAACAAGATACAGGCTTATACTTTTTTGCCATAAAAGAAATAAAAAATAAAACCAAAAAAATTGATAGGCTTTATGAGCAAACTAGATTTTACATCAGAGCTATCATAAATTTTGAAACTCCTTGGATTGCCACCAATGAACAATTAGAAACCTTCATTATATATTCATTTCCTAAATCATATACTAAACACATCAATTCCGTATTTTTATATAATAAAACAGAAACTAAAACTGATATTGAAGGGTTGTTTGCAGAAATGAAAAAGAAATATTCAAATTACTACATTTACGACCCAGACCTCTTACTTAAAATGCTATACAAAAATAATGTTGAATATGCTATTGTGACTAACATCATGTATAAAAACGATAAAGGTGTGTCTGTAAATGCAATGGGAAGCGTAAATAATTACATACATTATATTGAACTTAAATATCCAATTGCTTCCGTAATAAACACGATTGGAAAGGATAGCGAAAGTTCTTATTTACTTCAAATCCATTTTGACAAGCTGAATAAAGCTGTTGTTAAACTCTAGGAATACCACTAACTTCCTCTTGGAAATAAGTTTCGCTTAACGCTTAAGGATTTATTCATTTTTTAAAAAAAATATTTTATCTTTGACTGAAATGAGCAATAAAAAAATTGCCAAATCAAGACCAAATTAACCATTTAATGATATTTATGCAACCCGAAAACAAAAACATTGAAAAAAAAATCAAACTTAGAAAACTTCACCTAGATGATTACCAAAAAGTAGCAGAACTTCAATTACGTTGCTTTACATTAATGAAACCTTGGTCTATAGAACAATTTAGCAGTATTTTAAAATTATTTCCCGAAGGACAAATTTGCATTGAATATAAAAAAAACATAATTGCCTCTTCTTGTAGCCTCATTTTAGATTTCAGCAAATATTCAGAAACCTCCACTTGGGTTGAATTAACAAGTAACGGCTTTTTTATTAACCACGATCCTCTTGGAGATACTTTATATGGAGCAGAGATTATGGTTGATCCAGAGTATAGGAATATGAAACTTTCTAGAAGGCTGTATCAAGCCAGGAAAGATCTTGTGAAAAATAAAAATCTTAAAAGAATTACAATTGGAGGAAGAATTCCAAATTATGCTAAGTATAAAAGCAAAATAAAAGTTGAGGAATACGTTGAAAAAGTAATGGACCGAAAAATCTTTGACCCGGTGCTCACCTCTCAACATTCAAACGGGTTTGCACTAAAAAGAATATTACCAAATTATCTGCCAAACGACACCGAATCTGGAGGCTATGCAACGTTTTTAGAATGGATTAATGTTGCGTATAATGAAAAAACAGGTAAGAAAAAAAGAGATACTCCTTACGTACGAATTTCTGCTGTTCAGTACCAAATGCGTATGATTAAGAACTTTCAAGAATTTGCAAATCAATGCGAGTACTTTGTAGATGTAGCTTCTGACTATCGAAGCGATTTTGTATTATTTCCAGAACTTATCACTATGCAATTACTTACTTTTTTGCCAAAGAAAAGACCAGGCACCGCAGTTAGACAGTTAACAGCATTTACAGATCAGTATCTTGAATTGTTTACTAAACTAGCCATCAAATACAACACAAATATTATTGGCGGGTCACATTTAACAGAAGAAAAAGGAAATCTATATAACATATCTTTTTTATTCAGACGCGATGGCACTATTGGAAAACAATACAAAATTCACATCACTCCACATGAAAAAAAATGGTGGGGAGTAAAACCAGGAAACAAAGTCGAAGTATTTGATACCGATTGCGGCAAAATTTCAATATTGATTTGCTACGATGTAGAGTTTCCAGAATTAAGCAGGATTTCTACAAACAAGGGAGCTGAAATAATGTTTGTGCCTTATAATACAGAAGACAGACGCGGATATTTAAGAGTTCGTTATTGCGCTCAAGCCAGAACTATAGAAAATCAGATTTACGTAGCAATTGCAGGATGTGTAGGCAATCTTCCGCAGGTTGATAATTTAGATATTCACTTTGGTCAATCTGCCATCTTTACTCCATCCGATACAGAATTCCACAGAGAAGGTATTGCAACAGAGGCAACCCCAAATACCGAAACTATGATCACACAAGATTTAGACCTTGATTTGCTAAAAAGAAATAGGGAAATGGGAAGTGTTCAAACTTGGAAAGACAGAAGAAAAGACCTATACTCCTTAACTTATAAAGAAGACAATCAAGATATCACCCTATAAATCTTCGCAACTTGAGCCAAAACTAAGCTACCTTACATTTTTTTGGTAATGTTCTTGCTTCGTTGGTATTATTACATGTTGCGAACTTGCACTTAATCACAATAAAAAAATGCCATTATTACTATATATTTGCAAGAAATATAAAAGCCATATATGGAAAGTTTTATTTTGGTGATTTTTGTTGTTGGTTACCTCTTTATCGCTTTTGAACATTCTGTTCAGATTAATAAAGCTGCCTCTGCTTTAATTACTGGAGTATTGTGCTGGACTGTTTACATTTTATATAGTTCTGACAACCACTTTGTAGGCGAACAACTTGCAGAACATCTTGGCGATGCAGCAGGAATTCTCTTTTTCCTACTAGGAGCAATGACGATTGTAGAATTAATTGACGCTCACGATGGGTTTACAATTATAACTTCCAGAATTACAGCTACAAATAAAAGATCTTTATTATGGATTATTTCTATTCTAACATTTTTCTTATCGGCAGTATTGGACAATCTTACTACATCAATAGTAATGGTTTCCTTATTAAGAAAGTTAATTACAGATAGAAACGATAGAATGGTTTTTTTAGGATTTGTAATTATTGCCGCTAATGCCGGTGGCGCTTGGTCTCCCATAGGAGATGTTACCACTACCATGCTTTGGATTGGAGGGCAAGTAACTTCTAAAAATATTATAATAAAATTATTTACCCCAAGCTTAGCATGCCTGATTGTTCCTCTTCTAATTGCATCCTTTAAAATGAAAGGGAAATTAAATCCAGTAAATAAAGCTTCTGACAATACAGGAACGACTAATTTTGAACGTAATTTTATCTTTTGGAGTGGTATTTCAATATTAATTTTAGTTCCGGCATTTAAAACAGCCACGCATCTCCCTCCTTATATGGGCATCTTACTTGGACTTGGAATTCTTTGGGTTATTACAGAAATAACACATAAATCCAAAAATGACGAAGAAAAAAGTGAATACTCCGTAGTACATGCCTTACGCAAAGCAGATACACCAAGTGTGTTATTTTTTTTAGGGATTCTTCTGGCAATTGGTAGTCTGCAAGCAACTGGACAATTAGGTTCACTTGCTCAGCTTTTAGATGAAAAAATTGGAGATATAAATCAAATAGTGCTGTCCATAGGATTACTTTCTTCCATTGTAGATAATGTTCCAATGGTAGCAGGGGCAATTGGCATGTATGACCTACAAACCTATCCATCCGATCATTATTTCTGGGAATTTTTAGCCTACTGCGCAGGCACAGGAGGAAGCGCTTTAATAATCGGCTCTGCTGCAGGAGTTGCTGTAATGGGATTGGAAAAAATAGATTTTTTCTGGTATCTAAAAAATATTTCCCTGCTTGCACTAATTGGGTATTTTGTTGGGGCATTTGTTTACATCCTCCAACATCAACTGTTTCACATTTAATTACTGTCAAATTAAAAATTGAATAAAAAATTCGATAGAATTTAGAAATACCTGAATTATAAATAATAATTAATGAATACTCCGCATCCTAAGAAATTAAATGAGCTTTCAGCAACTGCAATTTGCGGAAATGATATCACTTCCTCCTGCCTATATGTTTCTGCTTTATCAATTATCTATGCGGGGCAATATGCCTGGATAACACTCCTACTCGTTTCGGTAGTCTTATTCTTATATCGAAAAATATATGGAGAAGCTGTTGGCGCCTTACCCTTAAATGGTGGCGCATACAATATTCTACTAAATACTACAAGTAAAACTAATGCTTCCGTTGCTGCTTGTCTTACTATTTTATCCTACATGGCTACTGCAGTAATATCAGCTAGTGAGGCAATGCACTATTTACATGGAATCATTTCCTGCGTCCCCGTCTTCATAGCAACTATTGTTGTTCTTACAATCTTTTTAATGCTTACGATTAAAGGTATTAGCGAATCATCCAAAGTAGCAGTTGGAATATTTATTTTTCATCTAGTGTCGCTTGCTATATTAATTTTTTCGGCAATTGGATATGTATTCATGAATGGCACAGCTGTTTTGATAGAGAATTTTCACCTGCCTGTTCATGGAAGTATTACCGCTGCACTTTTTTTTGGGTTTAGTGCGGCCATGCTTGGAATAAGTGGATTTGAAAGTTCTGCAAACTTTGTTGAAGAACAAGAAATTGGAGTATTTCCCAAAACATTACGCAATATGTGGATAGCAGTTACAGTGATCAATCCCTTGATTGCTATTTTAGCAATTGCAGTGATTCCAATTGCTGAAATTGGAGAACACAAAGAATCGCTTTTATCTTTTTTAGGAAAACAAACTGGCGGAAACTGGTTGGCATGGGTAATTTCTATCGATGCAGTTTTAGTACTTTCAGGTGCAGTACTAACATCTTTTGTAGGTGTTGGAGGGTTAATGAAACGAATGACTCTAGACCGTGTCTTACCTCAATTGCTTTTAAAAGAAAATTCTAATGGCAGCTCATCCAGAATACTCCTTATTTTCTACATCCTATGCATATCAGTTTTAGTATTTACAGCCGGAAAACTTGAGGTTATGGCTGGAGTATACACAATTTCGTTTCTTGCAGTAATGGTTTATTTCGCTATTGGAAATTTATTATTGAAAATAAAACGTAGCCGCTTACCTCGGCCTGAACATGCTTCTGTTTTTTTTGTAATTATTGGATTACTGGGTGTAATTATTGGACTCTACGGAAATATACGCATGCATCCTGACTACCTTGTTGTTTTTTTACAGTATTTCATTCCTTCTATTTTGTTAGTTTATTCGCTAATGCACAGGAATGAAATCTTGCAATTTACGTTAACAATTATTAAAAGCGGTATTGATGAAATGCGAAGAATTTCATTATTCAGTCATTTAAAAATAAAAAATATATTGTTAAAATTAAACTCGCAAGAATTTGTATTCTTTTCTAAGGTGGATGATATTTCAATATTAAATAAAGTAATGATTTATGTTCAGGAGAATGAAATTACTAGTAAAATGAGGATTGTTACTGTACTTAAGGATGGTTACCTTGTTCCTGATGAATTTATTAAAGATTTTGAAGTGTTAGACAGGATGTATCCCGAAATTAAAATTGATTTCCTCACTATTCCAGGCAAGTTTACTCCCGCATTGATTGACCAATTAAGTAAAGAGTGGAATATTCCTAAAAACTTTATGTTTATCAGTGCCCCAAGCAATAAGTTCCCTTATAAAGTTTCAGACCTAGGAGGTGTTAGATTAATTATGTAATAACAAATAAAACTACCTTGCAATATGAAAACAACAATTCAATCAGTAAACTTTAAAGCCAGCTCATCATTAAAAGAATTTACAAATAAAAAAATAAAGAAATTATTTATACAAAATGAAAGCATTATACGAGCAGATGTAACCCTTTATGAAGGCGAAAAGAAAAGTACAAAAAATCAGTATTGTGAAATTCGTTTAGTCATTAAAGGAAATGATCACTTTATTAAAAAAAATTCTGAATCGCTTGAAAAGTCTATCTCAACTTCTGTGGATGGCCTACTAAAAATCATGAGAAGAAAAAAAGTGCAGAAAATTACTGCAAGAAAAAGCAAGAAGGCTATTTGATACCATTGAACATTTTACCATTCATTGTTTAATTTTGCTTATTCTCTACTTTACACAAATCATAAATGAACGAAGTAAATAACATAATAATTACACTCAGCTCTCTGACTATTCTATCCTATTTATTTAATATGATAGCAAAGTCAATAAAAATACCTTCAGTAATTTTATTGCTTTCAACGGGTGTAGGCATAAAGATACTTGGAGACCGATTGGGAATCCAAATAGAAGGCACTAGATTTTTTCTAGACCTATTTGGAGTCATTGGCTTAATCATGATAGTTCTAGAAGGCTCTTTAGATTTAGAAGTAACTAAAAGCAAATTGCCATTAATAGGCAAGTCGCTTCTATCATCAATACTCATATTAGCAGGAACGAGTGGGCTCATATACTCTATTTTGCATTATCACCTTGGCATGAGCATACAAAATGCGATGGTGTATTCGATTCCCATGGGTGTTATTAGTAGCGCAATTGCAATTCCTTCAGTAAAGGGTTTAAGCGAACATAAAAAAGAGTTCATTATCTACGAATCTACCTTTTCAGATATTATAGGAATTATGGTTTTTAATTTTGCCATTCTGGATAATGTAATGTCTTCGGAATCTTTTGTAGATTTTTTCCTAAACCTATTTTACATCATTATTATTTCAATAGTGAGCTCTGCATTTTTAGTGCTTATGCTTAACAGCTTAAAGACACATATTAAATCATTCTTGATTTTTGCTATTCTAATACTCATCTACGCCATTGGAAAAGTGTTTCACCTCCCCTCCCTGCTTTTAATCCTTGTGTTTGGCATGATGCTAAACAATAATAAATATTTCATAAAAGGGAAGTTTGCCGAAATCTTACATCTTGAAAAAATGTCTTCGGTTACTGCGGAGTTAAAATTACTTACTGCCGAATCGGCTTTCCTGATTCGCACCTTCTTTTTTATTTTATTTGGATATACCATGAATATTTTTTCACTCATTGAACCTGAAGTAATAATAACCGGATCAGCAATTATTGCATGTATTCTTTTTGTTAGATTTATCTTTCTTCGTTTTATTTCTAAAACCCATGTGATCCCAGAGCTGTTTATTGCTCCTAGAGGGCTAGTAACCGTAGTATTATTTTACAGCATTCCTGTTGGCTTACAATCAACCGTATTTAATGATGGGATTATTTACTATGTAATTATTGTTTCTAGCTTAATCATGATGATTGGGCTTATGTTTACTAAAACAGAATTCTCTGAAGCTAGCAGGATAATTTTAGGGGAAGAAAAGAATGAAAATCCTTATGAAGAAATAAAATAGTATACCTGTTTCAATTATTATTAGACACGTCAAAGCCTAAAGCATAACCTACTCTAGAAAATAAATAGGATGCTTTTCATTATATTTTCTCAAATATAAAAATATCGATTCTCTTTTTTTTCTGTTCTTAAGAGCATTAAATTCCTGATAAATTAATTCATCTCTAGAAAGGAGTGCTTCCATATTTCCTGTGGAGAAAGGAAGGATTTTTCCTGACTCATAGTCTATTACAAATTGCTCTGTGGAATAAGTAAACCTATCTTGTGATCCAAAAGGTTGATTATTATAAAAAGGGTCTGCAGCGCTAATGCGAACTTTAACAGTAGCGACAAAGTGACAAATACTTCCGATAATATTAACCCTATTGAAATCTGTACCGTGATTCACAAAGATTGTTCCATTGGAGCAATAGCCCCAAATTTGATTTGATGTATACGTATTCTCTTTACCAAAGCCATCTATATATTTAAAATCTGGCTTATTTAAAACGCTACTAATAAAATCACGATTATTTTTATTGTAGTCTGAAATAATTTTAGAGGTAGGAATTGGATTGTTATTTTTAAAATCTAAATAGGTAAAATAAACCCCCTCTCTAAATTGAAAATCCCTATCATATTGTATGGTTTTTTGCTGCCCAAATGCATTAACATATATTGCTACAAAAAAAAGAATAGTAAAAAACTGCTTATGGAGGTATGATTTGTTCATTTTTCTAGATACGAAGTTAATAAACTATGTTAAGCATATAAATCAAAAACTGTTCCGATTAATTATTAATATCATTATCTTTGAATTTCATAGCTTTCATTAAATGAATAGATTGTTAATTATCCTTCCCTTTGTTTTCTTTTCTATTTTACATCAGGCTTGCCATGCCCAAAAAAATGTAAAAATGAATTTTGGAGCTGCCTTAATTGCTGCAGATGGTTCAAATAAAGAAAAAAATATTAAAATGCTTGTCAAAGGTTCTGTACGCGAAATAAAAATATTCACAGAACAACATGACGGCTCCTTCTACTATTCAGCAGATGATATTGCCTCCATAAGCCTACAAGCAAAATTTTTAACGGTGTTAGCAGATCAAACTTTTGTAAATCGCATTGAAACTAAAAGCCCTTACTCCAAACTACAAACACTCAGCGACACCATGCTGATTCACACCCGAGTGATACCTGTACACAATGGTAGCGGTCCATTAGCTCAACCCTATAAAGGCGATGGCGTTGTGATGGGAATCATTGACACCGGTATTGATTATACACATCCAGACTTTAAAGATAGCACCGGAAAAACTAGAATTAAATTTTTATGGGATCAAGTATTAAATGACTCCGTGCCACCTCTTCCTTTTAATTATGGCCAAGAATGGAACAACACCGATATTGATAACGGCAAAGCTACTGCCCACTTAACAACTGCGCTTACCAATTATGGGCATGGAACTCACGTTTCTTCCATTGCAGCCGGCAATGGCCTTGCTATGAACAAATACAAAGGTGTTGCACCCAATGCTGATATCATATTTGTAGCGCTGGATTTTAATGCTGCAAATGGTATTGCCGATGCGACTAAATATATTTACGACAAAGCTGCTCTACTTGGAAAACCATGCGTTATTAATGTTAGTATTGGAGATTACTACGGTTCACACGATGGCTTAAATCTGGAAGCACAAATAATAAAAAATCAAATTATTGCACAACCAAGCAGAAGCTTTGTAGCAGCAGCTGGCAATGCCGGAGATTTAGCTATTCATGCAGGACATAACGTAACCAGTGATACTACATTTTCGTGGCTATCTGGCTCTGCATACATTGGCATGTACGCCTCTACCTCAGACTTTAGTAATATTCAATTTTCCATTGGCGCAGACAAAGTAACCCCTACTTACTCCTTTAGAGGAAATACTGCTTTCTCTGGGATTGCTCCACACATAGGAGTATTAGGATATGATACTATTTATAATGGTACAAACAAAATGTGCACAATGATAACTTACGGAGATCTATATATGGGCGTGAACTCCATGGAATTCTCAATAACACCTGATACTACAACATATTTTTGGAGACTTATGACTACAGGATCCGGCAAGTTTGATGCTTGGTCATTTGATTTAGAAACTGCAAATCTGGCTGACTCATTAATCTATTCTCCCTTAAAAAAATATAAACAACCAGACTTAAAATCAAATATGGCAAGTAGTTTCCAATGTTTAGGTGAGGTCATTACTGTTGGAAATTACACCAACAGAAATCAATATTTTGATTATGACACTATTTTACAATTTGATAACACTAGAGTACCAGGTAATTTATTCTCTTCATCTAGCAAAGGGCCAACCCGGGATGGAAGAATTAAACCAGACATAACCTCTCCAGGCGACTGGACCTTAGGAGCAATTCCCTTATCAATGTCAGCTCAAAGTATTTCTCTGGGCAACACTACTAATTTGGCTCAAGGTGGCTTTCATAAGCTGGATGGTGGCACATCAAACGCATCACCTTCAGTTGCTGGTATTGCCGCTTTATATTTACAAATGCAACCATTTGCTAATTGGCAAACAGTAAAAAATACGATTACAAATTGCGCTCGGCTGGATGTGTTTACCAGCACTAATTTACCTGACAATAATTGGGGCTATGGAAAGGCAGATGCATTTAACACACTTACCGGATGTGCTACTTCTAATAATGATATATATAATACTGATAATAAGGATATTATAATATATCCAAATCCATCATTTGGAAGGCTAGTTATTGCCAATATCCCCTCAGGAATTAATGAATTAATAATTTACAGTTTACTAGGAAAAAAAATATTCCAATCGAACATAAGTTCAGAAAATATATCTCTTGAACTTAATGCTCCAAATGGAATCTATTATTGCACTTTTAAAAAAGAAGGAAGTGTAGTTACAACCAAAAAAATGATTGTTGCTAAGTAGCACGCTGCCTTACTGCTTCGTACACAATTACCGCACAGCTAGCCGACACATTTAGCGAATCTGTTTTACCTAACATGGGAATTTTAATTTGTTCGTCTGATGCTTTAAGCCATGCATCCGACAGCCCATCCGCCTCCGTGCCTAAAACAATGGCAGAGGGCAAACTAAAATCAGCTTTCGTATAGTTTTTATGAGCAGTTAAAGCTGCAGCATAGGTTTTGATTTTCTTTTCTTTTAAAAATGCGATTACCACGTCTATACTTTCCCCAACTACCTGCTTAGAAAAAATGCAGCCTATACTTGAACGAATCACATTGGGATTATAAATATCAGTCTTAGGATTACAAACTATCAGCGCCTCAACACCCGAAGCATCTGCCGTACGTAGTATCGCACCAAGGTTGCCAGGCTTTTCAACAGATTCTAAAACGATTATTAAAGGATTATCAGAAAGCTTTAAATTCTTTAACCGCAAATGCTTAGGCTTAACAAGAGCTAAGAGTCCATCTGAGTTTTCGCGATACGTAATTTTATGAAACACCTCTTTACTTATCCATACTAAATGAGAAGCTGAAGAAACCAATTCCTTACTTTTTTTACCGGATATTTCATCGCAAACAAATAGGGTTTTAATATCAAATCCATTTTCCCTAGCCATCAGTATCTCTCTAAGCCCCTCAACAACCATCAAATCTTGCTGTTTTCTTTCAGAAGCCTTCTCTTTAAGCTTAAGAACATTTTTTATACGAGGATTAGAGGTGCTAATAATCTTTTCTTCCATTATATGTTTTTTGAAATACGATAGCGAATATACGAATGGAATGCGATTCGTATATTCGTTTTCAAATTACAACTACCTCTTTGATACTAACTTCTTATGAGTACCGTAAAGAACTATTTGTCTTTAATTAAATTTAGCCACACTATTTTTGCAATGCCATTTGCATTAATAGGTTTTTTCCTAGGGTATCGTTTTAATTTGTCTTCATTCTATGAGAGTGAAACAACCATAAACTGGTTTTTATTTGCCAAAGTAATAGTTTGTATGGTCTTTGCAAGAAATGCAGCCATGGCATTTAATAGGTTGGCTGACTATAAATTTGATAAAGAAAATGCTAGAACAAAAATTCGGGAAATCCCGAGTGGGCTAATCACTCAAAACAATGCCTTGCTTTTTATCATTTTAAATTGTCTGCTGTTTATTGTAACAACATTTTTCATTAATGCTATTTGCTTTTACTTATCGCCAGTTGCCCTTGCTGTAGTATTAGGCTATAGCTACACCAAACGATTTACTCCGCTTTGCCACCTAGTCCTTGGCCTTGGGTTATCGCTAGCGCCTATTGGAGCCTATTTGGCTGTTACTGGTAAATTTAATTTACTACCCCTGTTCTATTCATTGGTAGTTTTATTTTGGGTAAGCGGCTTTGATATTATCTATGCATTGCAAGATGAAGAGTTTGATAAAGTAAATAAGTTAAAATCGATTCCTGTGTTGCTTGGAAAAAAGAATGCACTTGTACTTTCCAGAGCACTGCATATTATTTCCGCCTCAGTAATTCTGTTTGCAGGAATGCTTACTAATTTTGGTTTATGGTATTGGATAGGCTCAACAATATTCATCGCGTTACTAATCTACCAACACACCCTTGTAAAACACAATAACTTAGACAAGGTAAATCTGGCATTTTTTACCACAAACGGTTTCGCGAGTGTTTTGTTTGGAATATTTTTTTTACTTGAATTATTTGCCGGATAATCTAATCATCATAGTGCGTCCCCTTGTCAGCACGCTTTTTTCTCATCCTCATATTCAAAGCTTCAACTAGCAACGAGAAAGCCATAGAGATATAGATATATTGCTTAGGAACATGATAATGAAAAGCATCCATTATCAATACCATTCCAATCATTAATAAAAAGGCAAGAGCTAATACTTTAATCGTAGGATGGTTATTAATGAAATCACTTACACGCTCAGAAAAAATCAGCATAATTATCATAGCAATGATAACGGCAATCACCATTATCAAAACATTACTAACTAAACCTACGGCAGTTAGGATTGAATCAAAAGAAAAGATGATATCAATAAATACTATTTGCATTACAACTGCATTTACTGCCATGGTTTTTACATTTACCTCTTGCTCTCCATGACCTTCTATCTTATGGTGTATTTCGATGGTAGTTTTTCCTAATAAAAATACTCCGCCTGCAAATAAAATTAAATCTCTACCTGTTGCACCAAAATCACCTATATAAAATAATGGATCTTTAAGTCCTGTTACCCAGGCAATACTAAACAACAGCCCTATCCTCATTATAAGCGCTAAGCTTAAACCTATAAAGCGCGCCTTCCGCTGAGATTCCCTATCGGGTAGCTTACTAGCAATAATGGCAATAAATATAATATTGTCTATTCCTAAAACTATCTCCATTATAGTTAAGGTAAGCATGCTTAGTGCCGCTTCCAATGAAAATAGGTCTTGAAAATTTTGAAGCAAATCCATAATTAATTATCTAATCGCAAAAATACATAGAAATGAATCGAATCAACTAAAATTATTCTCATTCATTATCAACTAGTTAGGCTAATGTTTGAAAATATATAGTATTATGTGATACAAGGTACTAGTTTAAATACATATCTTTGTATTGTCAAGTAAGATGTTAAACCAAATACTATATAAAATATGAATAGCGAAAACACACAAGCACAAATGCGCAAAGGGATTTTGGAGTTTTGTATCCTTTCCATTTTAACCAAGGGCGATGCGTACCCTACCGAGATCATCGAGAAGATGAAGGGCGCAAAGTTAGTGGTGGTGGAAGGAACATTATATCCGCTTCTTACGCGCCTTAAAAACCTGGGGCTACTCACCTATCGATGGGAGGAATCTACTACAGGCCCACCACGCAAATACTACAAACTAACTCCAGTAGGAAGACAATTCCTAAAAGAATTGGAAGGAACCTGGGAAGATCTAGTAAAAGCGGTAAACAAAATCACTAACTAATTAAAACAATCAAACACCATGAATAAGACAGTAAACATAAATCTAAGCGGCATCATCTTCCATATCGAAGAAGAAGCATACGGTAAACTTTACAATTACCTAAGCACCATTAAAGGATACTTTTCCGAATCTGAAGGGAGAGATGAAATAATGGCAGACATCGAGAACAGAATTGCTGAAATGCTTTCGGAGCGTATCACGGACAAAAAACAAGTGGTTATTATGACCGATGTTGCACATGTTATTGAAGTAATGGGAAAACCCGAAGAGTTTGTTGAGACCGCTCCGGAAGGCGAAAAAACTCAAAACGAACAAACTACCTATAGAACTACTAATAAAAAAAGAAGAGTATTTAGAGATTCAGATAATAAAATTCTAGGTGGCGTTTGCTCAGGAATTGCGAACTACTTCAACATTGATCCTTTATGGTTACGTCTTGCTCTAGTAGTTTCATTCTTCGCTTTAGGAACGGGGTTCTTACTTTACATTGTTTTATGGATTGTAATACCAGAAGCTAAAACTTCGGCCGAAAAACTGGAAATGAGAGGCGAAGATGTAAACTTTTCAAACATTGGAAAAAAAGTTGAAGAGGAAATGAACTCATTTGGAAAAAGAGCAGGCAAATGGGGTGAGGAAGTAAAAAATAGTGCTTCCGAAACTAGCAGCAAAGCAAGAGATTTCATCGACCAGCTGCTACATTTCATTGGCGCAATATTAGGAGGTTTCTTTAGAGTGTTTATTAAAATAGTAGGTGTCTTCTTTGTAATTATTGGCTTAGTATTTCTGGTAGCTATGGCTAGTTCCATGTTTGGAGAAACTGGAATTATTCACTTGGATGGCGATACCTATTCAATTCAAGATGGTTATCATATGTTTTTTAATAACGAAAGCCAGAATTTGTTAGCTAGCATCACACTACTTCTTGTTGTAGGAGTGCCTTTAATTATGTTAATCTACGGAGGTATAAAAATGCTGCTGGGAATTAGAAAGTCAACTAAATATGTAGGTCTTAGCGCTTTCATTCTTTGGATAATAGGGATCGTGTTAGCTCTGATTCTTGGCAATCAAGTGGCAGCAGAATTTTCTGATGAGGCAACTAGCAAAACAGTGGTAGAATTACAACAGCCAAAATCTGGCACCTTATATTTAGATGTAAAAGATTATAAAGATGAACAGTATGGTCAAAGTAGAAAAAAAGGTCATTTCCGTTTTAGAGCAAAAAAACACAATCTTATTACGGTCGATGATGAAAATATAAACTTTGGATTTCCTGACCTTAACATAGTAAGAGGAGAATCAGAAAATTTTGAGCTTGTTATTTTTAGCGAATCAAAAGGAAGCGGCAGGAAAGAAGCCTTGGAATTGGCAAAAAAAATATCGTATGAAATCAATCAAAAGGATTCATTGGTTGAACTTAACTCCTTCTACTCTGTTGTAAAAACAGAAAAATGGAGAGGCCAATCCGTTCATGTTGAATTGCGTGTACCTAAAGGCAAATCGGTCTTTATTGGACGAAGCATGAAAAATATTTTATACGATGTAAATAATGAATCTGATACTTGGGATGGTGATATGGTAAACAGGCTATGGATTATGGGCGACAACGAATTAAGATGTGTTGACTGCGATGGTTTGGATAAACCAAAAAAGAAAAAAGGGAAAAAGGATTTAGAATCACGAATAGAGAAAGAAATAAATGAAGCATTGGAAGAAAAAACAGATCAGGTAAAAAAGAAAATAGTAACCGAAACTACCATCTCTGTTCAAGATGTTGATAGCAAAAAATAAAAATCAGAAAATAAAAACAAATACCATGAAAACAATTAATTTAATTTACAACTTATATGTAAAACAAATAAAAAAGATTCTTATAACCGGAGGACTAGTTGCCGTCCTTTTAATGGGATGGTTTATCGGCAGCTTATATGCTTCAGAAAACACTGAACATCAACCAACAAAACTCACCCATATTGCATTTAATGGAGAAACACTTCCTACCATAATCTTAAAAGAATTATTAGTAACAGCCAAATCTGAATTCACCAATTTTAATTAAAAACTATACATTATGGAAACAAAAGCAGAAAAATCAAAAGAAGCAAGAAAAGCAGGTGGACTCATGTTCACAGGCAGTATGTTCATAGGCATGGCTGCTGGGTGGTACTTTGACCATATGGTGATAGGCATGTTTGCAGGAATGGGAATAGGATTTATACTTATGGCAGTAGTTATTGCGTCCGAGGCAAGCAAACGACAATAATAGCATAAATAAAAGTTAATATACGTTAAACCAATAGTTAATTTTGATGTCTAAACTGAAATTCTAATTACTATTGTAGTCTATGAAAAACATTTTCTTATCCTTTTCGATAATATTTATTTCTACTTTCTTATTCGGACAAGAACGAAACTGGCAAGGAGGAGGAAATATGAAGGGAATGATGGAAAAAATGAAAGCCGGCAGGCTCTATGGAAAAGTAGTTGATAGCACCTCGAACAAAGGAGTAGAATTTGCTTCGGTTCAATTAATTGGCAGCGAGTTTGATACTTTAACCAAGACCATGAAGAAAAATGTGATCATGGGAGGTCAGCTTACTTTAGAAAATGGAGATTTTTCAATTGATAAAATAAACGTAATGGGCAAATACCGCCTAAAAGTCAAAGCTTTAGGTTACGAAGAAGTAGAATTTCCAGTTTCTTTTGATTTAGATATGGACAAAATGAAAAGTGGCGGAGCAATGAGCATGTTAAATGCAGTAGACAGAGATCTTGGCAACATTAAAATATCGATGAATGCCACTAAACTAAAAGATGTAGAAATTATTGGCACAGCTCCAGCATTTGAATTAAAACTAGATAAAAAGATATTTAACGTTGAGAAAAATTTTGGAACTGCAGGAGGTACTGGCGAAGATGTATTAAAACAAGTTCCCTCAGTAAGTGTGGATATGGATGGAAAAGTTACCCTAAGAAATGCCACACCTCAAATATTTGTAGATGGAAAGCCCACTACCCTAACCATAGACCAAATACCTGCTGAAGCAATCGAAAGCGTAGAAGTAATTACAAACCCATCTGCAAAGTACGAAGCATCGGGCGGACAAGGAGGCATTTTAAATATTGTACTAAAAAAAGAAAAACGCATTGGATATAATGGAAATGTAAGAGCAGGAATTGATCAACGAGGAAAAGGAAACATTGGGGGCGACTTTAATATTCGCGAAGGAAAGCTAAATGCTTTTTTAAGCGGCAATGTAAATCAACGCTACTCTATTACAAAAGGAAATACGGATCGATTTAATTACTTCGGAAATCCATTAACTAACATCTATCAGGACAACTACTCCGTAAGAGATGGATTATTTTTACATAGTCGTGGTGGCGTAGATTGGTTCATGAATAATCGCAACACGCTAACATTCTCTGGCAATATAGTATCCGGCAGGTTTGACCCAGTTGATGATTTAAAAGCTCAGACAGACACCTTACTACCCTCCTCAATTAACACCACTACCTACCACCGAATTTCTGAGACCGGAAGAAAGTTTACAAACAACGGTGGCACTATTCAGTATAAACATATTTATCCAAAAGCAGGGCGTGAACTTACTGCTGACATTAACTACAACAAAAGTAGTTTCACCAATTGGGGGGACTACTCTACTAAATATTACAATGCTTCCGGAAATCAATTTGGCTCAACCATATTACAGAATATGGCAGGCAGCGGTTATACCGAAATTTACAGCGCACAAACAGATTATGTTCATCCAATAAATGATAAAACAAAATGGGAAACAGGTGTACGAGGTTCTTATAGAAACTTCTTGACTAAAAATGACAATTTCCTAAAAAATGATAGCACGGGAGAATTTGAAATAATAAAAAATCAAAGTACAAACTACAAATTTAATGACCAGGTATATGCAGCCTATTTAATTTTTAGCAAGCAAATAAATAAATTTAGTTTTCAAACTGGCTTAAGAAGTGAAAGCTCGTTATACATTGGTGAATTAATTGACTCCAATAAAACATTTAAGAATTCATTTCCTGCCAGCTTCTTCCCAAGCGCATCAAGCACATACGAGTTCAATGAAAAAAATAACATTCAACTATCCTATTCACGAAGAATAAATAGACCAACCTTTTTTCAGCTTATTCCATTTACCGATTATTCTGATTCCCTAAATTTAAAAAGAGGAAATCCAGCACTTAAACCAGAGTTTACTCACTCATTGGAATTATCTTATTTAAAAATATTTAATAAACAAAACAACGTTTTAGTAAGTGGTTTCTTCAAAACATCCAGCAACTTAATTACAGATTACCAATTTAATGAATATGATACGCTATTAGGGAAAAATGTAATCATGAGTACTTTTGAAAATGCCAATGCAAGCTACGTTTATGGAGGGGAATTTACTAGCAAACACTCGATAAAAAAATGGTTAGAGTTTACAGTAAACGTAAATGCATATTACTCAGTACTTGATGCAAAGAATATAGAAGCAAACTTAACCAACGAGCAATTTAGCTGGTTTACAAAATGGAATTTTACAATTAAGTTCCCAAAAAATTTAACACTACAAATCACTGCTGATTATAAATCAAAGACTGCCGTTCCAGTAAATACAGGGTATAGCGGACATGGTTGGTCAGGAGGAAATACTGCAAATTCCCAAGGGTTTAACGAAGCAAAATATGAAGTGAGCGCAGCTCTTAAATATGAATTTCTAAAAAACAAAGCGGCAAGTTTAAACTTAAGAGTTAACGATATCTTTGCAAGTGACATTAGCGCAACAACTACTGAATCAGCCTATTTTTATCAAACTTCATCAAGAATAAGAGATCCTCAAATTTTCCGATTAACTTTCTCTTACCGGTTCGGAAAATTTGACACCTCGCTCTTTAAGCGTAAGAATACCAAAATGAATATGGAAGGAATGGAGTTAGGAATGTAATCCTAACTCTTTTTTACTAACCTTAATTTCCTTTGCTAATTTAAGATGCTTCTTCTGCTGGCTTCTCTGAAAGCACTTTAATAAGATCAAGCACTTCAGCTTTAACTTCTTCAGGAAGTCCTTTTTCATCTATCCACTCGTGACGCTTATAGCCGGTGCGCATGTTATAAACGATAAGGATGTAATCGTTTAGTTTTTTTCCAGCAGTAAAAAAATCAGAATGATTTGCTTCAATATTCTTTTCTGCTTGTACAAATTCATCGTAGTTCATAGCTTTATGCTTTTATTGCGTTTGGGGTTTGATTTTATAAATGTATAACTTCTCCGTATGCCTGCGCTGTAGCTTCCATAATTGCTTCAGACATGGTTGGGTGTGGGTGTATGCTTTTTAATATTTCGTGACCAGTAGTTTCAAGTTTACGCGCAACAACAATTTCTGCAATCATTTCGGTAACATTGGCGCCAATCATATGCGCACCTAACAACTCACCGTATTTTGCATCAAAAATCATCTTCACAAATCCATCTTTTTGTCCTCCTGCGCTCGCTTTTCCGGATGCAGAAAAAGGAAACTTTCCAATCTTAACATCCAATCCTTTTTCTTTTGCTTGCTTCTCTGTAATTCCTACCGATGCAATTTCTGGAGAAGTATACGTACAACCTGGAACGTTATTGTAATTAATTGGCTCTGGGTTATGACCAGCTATTTTTTCTACACAAATAATTCCTTCAGCGCTAGCTACGTGAGCAAGGGCTTGTCCGGGCACACAATCACCAATTGCATAATATCCAGGGATATTCGTTTGGTAGAAAGGGTTAACCACAATTTTGCCTTTATCTGTTACAATACCAACTTCTTCTAGCCCTAAGTTTTCTAAATTAGTTTGAATTCCAACTGCTGAAAGAACAATGTCGCAATCTATTACCTCTTCGCCAACTTTAGATTTAATTTTCACTTTACAACCCGTTCCTTTGGTATCTACAGATAATACTTCCGAGGAAGTCATAACGGTCATTCCTATTTTTTTGAATGAGCGCTCTAATTGCTTAGATACTTCCTCATCTTCTACAGGAACAACATTCGGCATAAACTCAACCAAAGTAACTTTTGTGCCCATGGTTGCATAAAAGTACGCAAACTCACTGCCAATTGCACCTGAACCTACCACCACCATGCTCTTAGGCATTTTAGGAAGCACCATTGCATCGCGGTAGCCAATAATTTTTTTTCCGTCCTGAGGAAGATTAGGAAGCGCTCTTGAGCGAGCACCTACAGCAATAATTATATTTTTAGCATCTAATGTAGATTTCTTTCCTTCGTCATCCACTTCAACTTTTTTTCCTGCTTTAACTTTTCCAAATCCTTTGATTACATCAATTTTATTTTTCTTCATCAAAAACTGTACGCCTTTACTCATACCATCCGCAACATCGCGAGAGCGCTTTACTACAGCAGGAAAATCAGCCTCTCCTCCATCAACCTTAATTCCGTAATCTCCGGCATGCTTTAAATATTCAAATACTTGTGCAGACTTTAACAATGCTTTGGTAGGAATACAACCCCAGTTTAAACAAATGCCGCCCAATTCAGAACGTTCAATAATGGCTGTTTTCAACCCTAGTTGCGATGCACGAATTGCTGCAACATATCCTCCAGGACCAGAACCTATAACTATTAAATCGTAACTCATCTTTATATCTTATTTTAAATTGAAATCGGCTTTTTCTTCATTGCGAATGTAGAAAAAATCAGTACTCTGCTATCATGAATAACTCACAAATCATTCGTAGTTTTGCACCATTAGTAAACAAATGTTCATGAAATATATCTTCTCCTATACCGACCCACAAAAGCACCTGCTAGACATAACGTTTATAGCAGCAGTTAAAGGAGAAGAAACCCTAGTACGGTTGCCTGCTTGGAGGCCGGGCAGGTATGAACTAACCGATTTTGCTAAATATGTTAAAGGCTTTACACCTAAGGACGAGAAAGGAAATAACCTAAGCTTTCACAAAACAAGCAAAGACTGCTGGGCAGTAAAAACTAATGGCGTTAAAGAATTACACCTTACCTACACCTTCTACGCAAACATTTTAAATGCCGGTTCTACTTATTTGGATGAGGAACAACTGTATGTAAACCCGGTAAATTGCTGCGTATATATTCCCGAGAGAATAAATGAAAGCTGTACCATTGAATTAAAAGTTCCCAATAATTATCAGGTAGCCTGTTCACTTCCTACAGCTACTCCACACAAAAAGAGAGAAGACACATCGTATAAACATGCATTAACTGCAGCTGATTATCATGAATTGGCCGACTCCCCTTTCATAGCTAGCGCATCTATAAAACACAATGTATTTTTTTTAGATGGGGTAGAATTTAACCTTTGGTTTCAAGGCGAATGCAAACCTAATTGGCCAAAAATAATTAACGACTTTTTCATCTTTATAAACGAGCAGTTTGTGAGTATGAAAGGTCCTATTCCTACCAAGGAATATCATTTTATCTTTCAAATACTTCCTACCCGCATCCATCATGGCGTAGAGCATTTAGCATCTACCGTTATTGCACTTGGCCCATCTTACGACTTAATGCAAGGCGATTTGTTTCTAGAATTTTTAAGTGTGAGCTCGCACGAGTTATATCATGCTTGGAATGTAAAAGCTATTCGTCCAATTGAGATGTACCCGTACGATTACACCAAACAAAATTATTCCAGACTAGGCTATGTGTGCGAAGGAGTAACAACCTATTACGGAGATTTTTTTCTGTACCGATCCAGCATCTATACCGATGATGAATACTTTAAGTCCATGCAAAGACATTTGCATGCTCATTTCGATAATTTTGGAAGGTACAATTTAAGCGTTGCCGACTCCTCTTTTGACACTTGGCTGGATGGTTATGGAGAGATTATGCCGCACCGAAAAACTTCTATTTATAGCGAAGGTTGTATGCTTGCTTGGATGACAGATTTAATGGTTCGCAGGTACACAAAAAACGAACGCTCTTTGGACGATGTTATGCAGCATCTTTACAAAGAATTTGCACAAAAAAATAAGGGCTATTCCGAAGCCGATTATCAAGCAACTATTGAGCTTGTTGCGGGGCATTCTTTTAAGGAGTTTTTTGATAATTATGTGAACAAAGCAAGTTCTTACGAAAATGCTTTAAATCAATCTATTGAATATATTGGTTTACAGCTAGTTACTGGTCATTCTAAAAAGCATTATGAAAGGTATTACGGCATCAAAATAGTGGAGACAAACCAAGTCTCAAGAGTGGTTGCCTTATACCCTAACTCCATTGCCGAAAAAGCGGGCGTACAACTAGGCGATGATATCGTTTCCATTAACGGAATTACCATCAAAAATAATTTGGCAGAATGGTCTAATTATTTTAGCAATTCCGAGGTAGATTTTATTGCCAATAATAACGGAAAAACCAGAGCCATACATTTGCCAATTTCTGCCGAAGAATATTACAAAACACATTACATTCAAAAATCTGCAAATGCTACCGAAGAGCAAAAAATAAATTTCGGCATTTGGAGCAAAAGGAAGTGGTAATGAATTAGTCTAATAGACATTAACTTAGGTTTAATAAATCTTGCGTGTATGTTTTAACTAAACAAGTTAGAAACTAATACAGGCTCGATAGACATACACTCTAATAACTGCCAATGCAACAAATCCGGGGCAACAGGATTAAATCTTCACTTTGCACCAAGGTGCCCTCTTTTAAATAAACTTTTTCCACTTTCCCATTGCTAGAAGCAGTTACTGTAGTTTCCATTTTTATTGCTTCAATAATAAATAGGGTTCACTCAAACCTGTTATTTTGTTGAAAAGTGTAGCTAAACAGAGAGCAGCGTGCAAATAAAAATGCATGACATTTGCAGGAAATGTATCAAAGCCCTTGCAGATGATAACAGCTAAAAACCATAATCAGTATGTATTATTTCCCAATCCCTTTGACGAACATTTAGATTCAGAAAACAGATGGGTAACGTTTTCTAAGATATTACCATGGGATAAATTGGCATCCTACTACTACCGCCACATGGATT
>Ga0163151_10000291_pt1 | contig 90142 bp, 78 predicted proteins | sample OliLakLV19MP5IB2_FD_145596 | JGI IMG/M metagenome (GOLD analysis project Ga0163151, IMG submission 145596) | Freshwater microbial mat bacterial communities from Lake Vanda, McMurdo Dry Valleys, Antarctica - Oligotrophic Lake LV.19.MP5.IB-2 | ecosystem: Environmental > Aquatic > Freshwater >...
ATGAGCACGGCGATGAAAAGAAACATCATGCTCCGTGGCCAGCCGGCGCTTTCGATCAACCACGAGAGTGATCCATAAAGCAGAGTGGAAATCACTACCCCGATCCAATTCGCTTGGTTCATCACGGCAATCATGCGACCCTTCTTATCATCCGGCGGGCGCGACTGCATAAAGACTTGGAGCGGAACAGCAAAAAAGCCGGTGAAATTGCCGAGCAGCAATAACGTGGCAAGGCTTCCCCAAAAGCCCAGCCACTGGCCTCCGTCGGCGATACCGGGGAGCTGAAGCAATTTGCCTTCGGCATCTTTAAGCAAGTTGAGATCGCCGCTCGCTGGAATGGCGAGCAAGAGCAGACAGACGAGCATGCCGATGCTCCCCACGCGGATCAAAGTGAAACTGATTTTGCCGCGTGAGATCAAACCGCCAATCGCGCAGCCCACCGCGATGCCGACTCCCACGATGCCCGCCAAAATACTGGTAAAATCGTCGTCGAGCGCGAGGTCGCTCTTTCCCAAGATGTTAACAGCAGGTGGCATCATTCCGGCCAACAGCCAAAAAATGCTCGATACCATCAAAGCCAGCATGAGTGGCCGATCGTTGCGGAGCATTTCGCGCATGTCGGGGGGAACCGTGAATGAGGAAGCCTCCAATTTCAAGGTGGGGTTGGCCGGCGGCACGCGCCGTACAAGCAGCGAAGTGAGCGTCCCCACCACCGCGATGCCAATGCAAACGCTGGACCCCACCCAGAGTTGATCACGAAAACTCTTGAGCAGCACGCCTGCCGCCACGGTTCCAAAAATGATTGCGAGAAAAGTGGTCATCAGAATAAAACCATTCACTCGCGGGAGATCTTCGCCGCGGAGCATTTCGGGCAGGATGCCATATTTCGCGGGTCCGAAGAATGCGCTGTGAACGCCCATCAGGAATAGCACCGCATACAGCAGCGCGAGGCTGCCATTCTGCGAGTAGTATGCAAAGCCTAGCCCTCCCAGCGCCATCACCACGATCTCGGCAATTTTGCAGGCGATGATGATTTTGCGCTTGCCGAATTTGTCCGAGAAATAGCCGGCGATGCCTGTGAAGAGCAGAAATGGCGCGGAGAAAATAAAGCCTGCTAGCCACTGTTGGTCTTCGGATTCCGCTACTGCTCCGGCCACGGTCGTAATCGAAAGCAACAAAATCAATTGCTTGAAGAGGTTGTCGTTGAAGGCGCCGCAAAATTGCGTGATCGTCATTCCCCAAAAGCTCTTATCGGCGTAGAGCGTGGGGAGGGCTGTGGTGTCGAGATGCTCGGTGACGGCTTCGGCGGTAGTTTCGGCGGAGGACATGTGGGAGATTATGGTGTCACCGTCGCTTGGCGACAACATGAATCGCCAGCACCCCAAAATTTTAGGGAATATTTCTAGAGAGCCGCCAATGCATCAAATTTGCTTGCTTTAAGAGTGTGTTGCCCTCAGAATCGAGGCTCCCAACCGCCGTAGATGTTTCGTAGGATACGTGGGCCTAAGCGAGGATTGAATTCACCGCTAACTGCACACTCCAGCGGCTGGGATGAGGACGTGTTGAGTTGGATTTTCCCTTGATAAGCACGGCTTAGTTGGGAAATCCCCAACCAATAACAAGTTAGGCCTTAAGAGGCGTGAATGTACCCGGTAAACGAACAAGACACTGTCGTCGAAATGACCGACGCGCCCCGGCCAGACGTCGGCGCACCTCTGCCGCTCGTGCTTGCTGACGACTACAGACTATTGTTGGCGTATTTGCTCTCGGAGCCCGATCCCAACTGGGACGGCACATACGTAAATGTCGTATCTCCCGATTCCGAGGGAATGCCAGTAGCCGTAATTCGCTTCCGTCGGCCTTACGCCCACATGTTCGGTCCGCCGAATGACGAGGCCTTTTACGGCCATCCGCTCGCCAACCGCGGCCTCGACCCATACGCGGTATTTGAGGTGCGACAATCTTCGTGGATACGTCAGTTGGAACGCATGAACTCGGTTCATCCGCATCACAAGCGAGAATGGTTCATGGAGAACAAGAAGCATTTCATTTTCGCATTCCATGATTCGACGTTTGAGTGCATCGCGGAGGGCTTCGAAGTTCAACTATGCCGAGGGTCGTTGTTGTCCGCATTGGAGCAAATGACTAAGCTCTTGGAAGAAGACCCGGCCTAACCAACGGCTGAAGCTGACCGGGGCACGTTCGGCGCGGCGAACGAGATCGGCTTAATTGGTTTTCGCGTCGCAAGTATCCCTGAGCCAAGTACGTGGCTGTTTGCGGTGCTCGCCGGTATGGGTCTGTTATGGCGGCGACAAGGATTACGTTCAAGCCTCGCGCAGCAAAGCCCGATAGCCAGCCTGTTCGAAGTGATGGTCCGCGGTTAGCGCCTCGGTGATGCCACGCTCTTCCATCAGTAGGAACGAAAGACAATCCGTCAAGGACCAGTCCTTGTCGGGGCGTTGCTCGTAGCGGTCGAGCGCTTGTTGAAATTGGGCGCGGGTAGGTGGAACCACTTCGACAAACGGCTCCGCCTCGAATCCGCGAATGAATCGCGCGGCGCGCAATCGAGAATCCACGGCTGACAAAGCATCAGCAAATTCTACAAGCACCCAAGTAGTCGTCACTAGTCGGCCTACGCGTCCCCGGCTTCGCTCGACGGCTGCGGCATGGTCCTTGTCGCTGGTATTCACCAGGGCCAACAGGTAGTGCGTGTCGACAAACTGAACAATCATCCCGCAGGCTTCCCATGAGCGTAGTGGTCGTGCCGCTCCGCCAAATCCGCCGGACCTTCGACGGCGCACTCGCTCGCCAGGTCTAAGAGCCGCGTCCAATCGACGGCTGCCGACTCCTCGGCCGGCGCGGCTTCGATGCTGATCCGCAGCGGAGTGTTCAAGGGAATTTCCACAGGTTCATCGGGAGTGATGACCTGCCCATCAAAGTGACCGCTGAATTGAACCATGACTTGCACTCCTAATCGATCAGATATCCCTTGTACTAGTATACCACGGTCGTGAGACCGTGCCTCAACAAGAAAACTCGGCCCATGAAACGTCACCTATGTCTGATTTTCGTTTGCCCAGCGCCAAAAAGCGTGAACTAGGCAAATCCGGGCGAACGGCTCTTGATCGCGGCGAGCACTTCGGGCAGTGGATACTCGATGATGGGAACTCCTTGTGCTGCAACTTCGTTTAGTCGTTGCCAGCCGCGCGTGAGCAGTTCTTCTTGTTGGCGGACAAACGCAGCATCAAGCTTGCGTTTATCGAACGGTCCTTCACGAAGGACAGGTTCAAAATCGTCGGCCACGATGTATTGGGCCAGCTCGGGATTGCAGCGGATGTGGCGCTCGGGCGTGGTATGCAACACTTCGGGGTCGAGCATCCCCACGATGTAACGCAAGTACAGATCGCTATCGACAAGCAGCGCGACATCTTGGCCGCACACGTCGCAGAGATACCCTTCGTCGCATTTGGCCATAATGTGAGGCTTTCGGTTAATGGCTGTCGGCCAGAATTTTGCGACCTTCTGGCCGATAGCTGAAAGCCGATAGCCGATAGCCTACAATCCCAACACGTCGTTCATGCCGTAGAGGCCCGGGGGTTTGTCGGCGATCCAATCGGCGGCCAGTAACGCTCCTTGGGCATAGCAGTCGCGGTTCGAGGCGGCGACGGTGAGTTCAATCGTTTCGCCCAACATGCCGAAGACGATGGTGTGCTCGCCAGGATTGTCACCGGTGCGGAGGGCGTGGTAGCCGATTTCGTTGCGTGGGCGCTGGCCGGGTCGGCCGGAGCGGCCGTGAATGTGCGACGATTGGCCCATCGTCTCGGCCACGATACTGCCGAAGCGCAAGGCCGTGCCGCTGGGGGCATCTTCCTTGTAGCGGTGATGGCGCTCGATGATTTCGACGTCCACCCCCGAGGGCAAATTGCGCAGCGACTTGCCAGCAATCTCTGTGAGCTTCATCAGCAGATTGACCGCGGTACTCATGCTGGGGGCCCACACGATCGGAATCTTCGTTGCCGATTGGCGGATGAATTCATCTTGATTCGCGTCAAAGCCCGTGGTGGCAATCACCAGGGGCTTCTTGAATTCCAGGCAATGCGTGATCGCGGCAATGGCCGCATCGGGAACCGAAAAGTCGATCACTACGTCGGCGCGCGATTCACCCACCACGGACAGCGGCACACCGATTTGACCGACGCCGGCGAGCAGTCCCGCGTCTTGGCCCAGGGCAGGGTGCCGGGCCGATTCGAGGGCGGCGACGATTTGGTAGCGACTGTCCTTGCTGGCGACCGCGATCACTCGTTGACCCATGCGACCCGCGGCACCGTGTACGGCGATTTTTAATACCATCTCACAATCATCCTTGAGTGCCGTTAGCAGTCGATTCGATTGGTTCGACCGCTGTCACATGCAGTAAGGAGCAAATCTTAAATCGAGCGGGAATTTCGTCGTCTCGAATGTCTATGCCAACGAGTAGATCTGTTTTGGTCACAAAAGCCATTTCCGGGTGTCGAACCTCATAGGCTTGTCCACTAGACATTATGACACGAAACGGTTTGAACGGACGCTCTCTCAATAAGTCTCGGAAGGATTGGACGGTCATAGATTTCACTTTCGGATAGAAGTCTTTTCAACTATTCAATTGTATCGCGCGGACAATCTCATCAAGATCGTTCGCCACGGCGACGGCTCGGTTGGCGAACTCGGCCCGTTGGACACCGCGGCTGCCCAGCACGCGATTAAATTCATCCTGATCGGTCGTATGATAGGCGACCGTCGCGGTGGGGTCTTTGAGTTGATGGCCGGTGAGAATGCAGACCACGCGCTCCGACGGAGCGATCACACCCTCGGCACGCAACAGCTTAGCGCCAGCAACGCTCGCCGCGCTGGCCGGTTCGCAGCCCAAGCCACATGCGCCGACTTGGGCCTTCGCATCGAGGATTTGTTGATCAGTCACTTCGCGGACCACGCCATCGCACACGTCGAGGGCGCGTAGGCATTTTTGATAGTTCACGGGTCGATTGATTTCTATGGCGCTGGCGATGGTCGAAGCCCGGCGGTGATCGCGGTCGAGTTCTTGGTAATAATTGTGAGCCGCTTCGTTGTCGATGCGGCCGCCATTCCAGCGTTGTCCACGAACTTCAAAAAGTTGGTGGAGTGTGTTGGCCCCCGCCGCGTTAATGATCGCTAGCCGGGGTACGCGGTTGATGAGGCCGAGTTCCATCAGTTCCATGAAGGCTTTGCCGAAGGCGGAGCTGTTGCCAAGATTGCCGCCGGGGACCACGATCCAGTCGGGAACTTCCCAGTTGAGGCTCTCGAGCACGCGATACATGATGGTTTTCTGGCCCTCAAGGCGGAAGGGATTCACGCTGTTGACCAGATAGATGCCCAGTTGCTCGCTGACTTGCTGGACACGCATCATCGCGTCGTCGAAGTCACCGGCGATTTGCAGGGTGAGGGCACCGTAGTCGAGCGCTTGCGAGAGCTTGCCGTAGGAAATCTTCCCCGAGCCGATGAAAATGATGGCCTGCATGAGCTTGCTCATGCCGCAGTACAGGGCCAGCGACGCGCTGGTGTTGCCGGTCGATGCGCAGGCGGCCCACTTGGCACCGATGGTGTGGGCGTGGGTGAACGCGGCGGTCATGCCGTTGTCCTTGAAGCTGCCCGAGGGGTTCATGCCCTCGTACTGCAATAACAAGTGGCCGGCGTTCATACCCACATATTGGGCCACGCCGTCGGACGGGGACAACGGCGTTTGGCCTTCGCCAATCGTCACGATGCTTTCGGGGGAAGCGAACGGCAACAGTTCGTGAAACCGCCAGACCCCACTACGACAGAGCGGTTCGTTGCGCCGCGACCATTTTTTTTCAAAATCTCGCAGCGACTTAGGCACCGGCAGGCGGTCCCAATCGTAGACCACGTCTAACAGGCCGCCGCACTCTCCGCATGAGGTGCGGACTTCGCCTACGTCGTAGGTCGTGCCGCAATCGGGTGCCAAACAGCGTTGAAACGCTTGGTCGGTGTTGGTTTTTACCGAGGTCGCCACATGAACTCCGCGATTCCACTAGCGCACAACCCTATCGGCAGCACCTTGGGAGCCGTGCGAAAAACAGCCGCTGATTTCGCAACTTGCGGAACCCCTCGGCAAAATCATCACCCACCGATTTTCGGTAAGCGTAAAGAGCAAAACAACTTAGTGTCAGTTTAATGCGGCTGAACGTGGGCTGCAACTGAACACGCCTGAGAGAAGCAGTTCTCGCCGAGGATGCCAACAATTGTTCCGGTTCGCCGCAGTTTTCAAGAACGATTATCGAGAGCATGAGCGTGTTTTGCGATCAGCCGTGGTCCTCCGGGCATCGCAAAGTTGTTTGGAACAGGCCCTGGTTGTAGCGTTTGGTACAAATCTTATGTCCTGCTTATCGGGTCTGGTCGCAAACCATTGTCACCACTAAGTTTAAGACAATGCCTCGTTTGCTCCAAACGTTTGACGAGCCGATTTAAGCCTATTAAAATAACGAGTCTGGTCTCTATCGCAGTGCGTATGCTGGGAGTCGATTACCTCGGAGAATGACGACGATGAATTCTGCAGACTTGAAAATTTACAAAGAACGTCTCCTGCTGCTGCGTTCGCGGCTACGTAACGACGTGACCTCCATGACCGACGCCGCTCTGCACGCTGATGGCTCGGAAAGTTCGACGATGCCGATTCATATGGCGGAATTGGGAAGCGACAACTTTGAGCAAGAATTTACCTTGAGTTTACTGGCCACCGAAGAAGACACGCTCGGCATGATCGAGAGCGCATTAGGCCGTGTCGAAAACGGGATTTACGGCACTTGCGAAGAGTGCAACGGCTCGATCCCCAAGGCCAGGCTTAATGCACTTCCCCACACGTCTGTCTGCGTGAAATGTGCCGCCACCCGCGATGCTCGCGAAATGGCGGGATAATCAGCACCTCGACTCTTTAGCCGCCAAACGTCTAAGAAATAATTTCACCACAAATCTAACGAATAACACGAATGGATTTATTCGTGTTATTCGTTAGATTTGTGGTTTATCATAACTTTGACGTTGTTTCTCTTGCGGTGGCGAGTCACTCATGGATGAGGCCGGTACAATATCAACTCGACGAGTTGCCTGGTTTTGCCTGCTAGCAATTGTTGGTTCCACGCTCGATCTCTGGACCAAGCACTTGGTTTTCACCAGTCCACGCTTTTTCCACGGCGATGAATGGTGGTTGTGGGAAGGGCACATCGGCATTCAAAAAAGCCTCAACGAGGGAGCCCTCTTTGGCATGGGCCAAGGCAAGGTCTGGATTTTTGCCCTCTTTTCCGTGATTGCCGCGGTGGCTATCCCACTTTGGCTCTTTTGGTTTCGCGCGGCTGAGGACTTCTGGCTCACCACGGCATTGGGGGCCATCATGGGAGGCGTGATCGGCAATTTTTATGACCGAGTTGGCCTTCCCGGCATGAAGTGGGATCAATTCAATCCGCAACGTGCTGGCGAAACCGTTTACGCCGTGAGAGATTGGATCCTGTTTCAAGCGAGCGATCGCTGGGTTTGGCCGAACTTCAACATCGCCGACGCGTTGCTGGTCGTGGGGGCCGTTTTCTTGTTCTTGCGATCCTTCACAATTACGAACAATGAAGCGCAGTAACATTTTTTGCAAAAATGATCGACTCTTGCTTGAGTTGTATCACCCCCCAAGACGCGAATTTCTTGAAAGCGTTTGCAGTTTAAGCCAATTTCAAGGTCAAAAGTTAATTCTGAAAGTCCGCGGAATCTCGCCCAGTCGACACACATTCCTTCAACACAGCTTGATTTTAGAATGAAATGCGTGCAAACTACAGGCGCTTGATACCTTTTCTGCTTGACGTTTATTCCAGTCGATCTTTAGTCATTTCATACAAATCTTGTGCGGCTTGCCAGTAAGCTGCCTGGGTATGAAAGGTGGGTGTAGTCGCCATTGCAATGGCCGGGCGGGCCACAGTTATTTCTCTCTCTTTTCTTCAGGGGTTTACTCATGAGATTGTCGAGAGCATCTGCCTATGCCTTGGGAGCAGTCTTACAGCTTGCCCACGCACCCGCAGGATTGCCCATTCCTTGCAGTCAACTTGCCAAACACGGCCAAATGCCGGAGCGATTTTTGTTGCAGGTGCTGAGAAGTTTAGTGAACCACGGCATCCTGGTTTCCACGCGCGGCGTGGATGGTGGTTATGCCCTGGCCCGTTCGTTGGAAGAGATTTCGCTCCTCCAAATCTTGGAAGCCACCGACGGTCCGCAAGTGCCGATCATTCCCCCGCTGGATGCGATTCCCGAAGCGTCGCGCGAGAATCTGCAGGCGGTTTTGCGCGAAGTGACGGCCATGGCCTGTCGGCGGATGGCGGAGGTTAAGCTATCCAGTCTGCAAACGGCGAAAGTTGCGCAGAATTTGGAAGTGAGAATCTAGAAGCCGGTTCAATTCCCGCGTTCAGAACCGGACGCTAGCGCGTTCCGGCTGATTCCTATTAGCCGCTGGGCGCTAGCCCACGGTTTTGAAACAGCTTCTCGTGCCTACTGCGCGGCGGCTTTGGTGCCGTGTGGGGAGGCACCGATGTTCGTGCCTGGCATCAGTGGCCGAGTGGCCATTGAGAAGCCCATTTCCCAGAGTGTTCGCTTGAGCAACCGGAAGTCGTCGAAGCTGTCGGTGTAGAGCCAAATCACGACAGCGGGAGCTTGGCGGCGACGAGCTTGTAGATATTGATAGAGCGAGCCTCCCGGCACGATGGCCAGTTCCACGTCCTGGCCGATGCTCTCGGACGTAGGCAGAATTTCGGCAAACTGCTCGAACGTGGAACGCTGCAATTCTCCCGCGCGGGGGCCGTGGATCGATCCGGGGTCGCTCACGCGGACAACGGTCATTCGCACGCGGTAGCCGTCGATGGGTCCAAACGTCTCGACCACTTCATTATTCGACTGCAAACGGCGGCCAATGTCGTTGGCGTGGTTTTGTACTTCGGCGAGCAACTCATTGAGCGGCACGATCGAAACCAAACCATTTTTCAGCCGCAGGTGAATGGTTTCGCCGTCAACCTCGCGAGCCAAGGGCGTGGGAACGCTTTCCAATTCTTCCACGGTTTCGGGGCCAGTCAGCAGACCAATTTGTTGTTGCGTGAGGTCGTTGAGTTTCATCTCCGCCTCGGCGATGCGACGTTGTACGTCGAATTCCTGTTGCTTCTCAGCGTCGAGTTGTTGTCGGCGTCGAGCAATGTCTTCTTCAATGATGCTTTTGTGCATGGCGAGCGCGACGCGTTCTTCGTCAAACTGGGCGGCTTCTTGGCGAATTCGGACCAAGCGCGTGGCCACCTTTTCCACTTCCACTCGCGCGGCCAGGGCTTGTTTTTGCGTCTGTGCGAGTTCCTCGACCAGTTTCTCATCCGTCGCGGGAGCCGATACCGCGGCGATGGCTGGCTGCCGCGGAGTGGCCCCCTGCATCACGTCGCGGGTGGCCTTCGCCCCCACGAGCATGACCAAAATGATGATCACGCCGACCAAGTTCGCGATCACGTCGAGAAATGAGTCTTGGGCCGAATCTTCTTGAATTTCCGGGAGTCTCTTGCTCATCGCACGGTTCCTCCCGTGGTGGTGGAACCGTTGGTAGCCGAATTGGCAGTCTCAGGCAGCCGCACTTCCACGCCGCTGTTTTTCAACAATTGAACGATCCGCGTGGCGGTCATCGTGGCGTCAGGTTCAACATTCAGTTCCAACACGGGTCGCCAGTACATGCCGCTGCCCGCCAAGCCCCATTCCTCGATACGGTCACGAACCGCCGTGGCGAAGCTGTCGGAGATATCGTGAATCGGTTGATCAAGCGAGATTTCTTGACCGGTGGCTTCCAGTCCTCGTCGTGCATTGCCTGTTGGCACCAAGATCATCTTGTTCTGTCGGACGACAACAGAGATCGGCCGGCGAATAGCGACCGATTTTTGACGGGGTTGATTCACGGCCCAATTCGCGCCGCGCGCATCGGCAATTGATTGACTTGGCGAATTCGAGAAACCCGCGGTTGGCGAACCAAAGGAGACAGCTCCTGAGCTTCCCCCGGAACCGCCCCCGGAGGCGCCGGCCGTTTGTTGGCTGTTTCCTCCCGCACCCCCTGTTGGTTGATCCTTGCCGTCGAGAGGTTCGGAGGGTGCGTTGGTGGGAGAACCTTGACCCCCTGCGCCCCCGCCATCACCTTGTTGTGCATATCGTGAACCTACCAAGTTCGGGTCGCCCGCCGTTGACGATTGAGAACCTGTTGTCTTGCTCGAATCCGCCAATTGGGTAACGTCGCCGGAAGTTCCTCCCGATTCCGACCCGCCACCCGCCAAAGCACCAATTTGCGGATCACCGGCTTGTGAGGCATTCGCCCCGGCGAGTTGTTCACCGGGCTGACCACCACCCGCGTAGCCGTTGCCACCTCCGGTGCTTGAATTTTCTGTGCCGTCAGGACTGCTTCCGCCAGCGAAGTTGCTGCCCGCGCTGCCGTACTCGCCGTTGCCTGAGCCATAGCTGCCCACGCCTGGACCGCTGCCTCCGCCGCTCATGCCGCCACCCCCCGCGCGCATGCCACGGAAGCGACTGGGCGCGGATTGCACCAAGTGGAGTAGCCGATCGCGGGCGTTCATGACGGCATGTTGCTGCGCGCGAGCAAGTTGCGGATCGGGGGCTTCGGGGAAGCTGAGTTTCATATCCTCTTCGACGAATTCGTAACCGTAATCCGCATCCCAAGAGGTAATCGCCGCCCGCGCGAGCGTATATTGCTGGATGCCGCTGGGGCGAATGATGATTAAGGGATAAGGGTCGGGTGGCTCGGGTGCTCCCTCCTGGGCGGCTTTGTCGTTCAAGTATTCCCGAGAAGCACGGAGCGCCGCCGCCAGCGGATTGCCGGGCCAGTTCGGCGCGATGAAATCATCGGCCGTTAGCAGCAATCCTTCGGGATGGAGCGTAACACCCTTGCCACTACACTCGATATAAATCGGTTTGCGGTAGGTACCGTTCGGGCCTTTGTAGGGAATGATGGCGTAAGAACGCTTGCCGGTGGGTGCTTCTTCGCGGAGCTTTTCGAGTTGCTGAGTTGTGTCGAGAACAAGTTGTTCGAGTCGAATGACTTCTTGCTCGGCTTGTTCTTGATCGACGCTTTGATCGCCTTCGGCTTGCTTAAGTTGCTCGGCGGCAATCGCGAGCTTGGCCAGTTCTTCTTGCAAACGCCGCGCGTGTTCTTCGGAGTGGCTAAGTCGCAGCCGTTCTTTTTCGAGCCGCTTGGTCCCCTCGGCCTGTAAGCCGTCGAGTTGCTGTTGATACTCAACGATTTCAACCAGTGCTTGGCGCATTAAGTCTTGCTCGGCGGTGTTGTCGACCCCCGGCGTGCTGGCGGCAACCAGTTCCAGCGAATTGGCGTCCGGTAGCAGCGCGCGTTCGGCTGCCCGTTGGACGAGCACGACCAACAGCACCAGCAAGGCCCCCATGGTGCATAACAACACGGCTAGGAAGGGGAACAGGCTGATCGAATCCGAGTTCTCGCTTGTTTTGCGATTGCTCATGCTGCCTTGGATTGCTGGCGAGGACTGGAGAACAAATCGATGGTGTCGCCCGAGACAAGTGTTTTACCCAGATGCGCTCCGAGTAGCTGCAACACCGCCGACAAACCGGCCACGGTTTGCTCAAAGTTGTGCGTGGTGGCCAGCGCCTGCAGATTTCCGTTGAGCGTGTCTTCAAGCTGCTTGATCTGGTTTGAGGCCTCGATCACGCGCAGGAGCACGTCTCCTTGCCGTATCAATTGCTCCTGTTGTGCCAGCGAGGCACTCGCCGAGTCGACGAGCGCGGTCTGCATCTCGCGCAAGAGTTGCTCGCTCTTAGCGACCAATTTTTCCTGGCGATTCGAGGCGACGATCATCGCTTCACCAACCGCTGCCTCCACGTCGGCCAGATGCCGACGATTCTCTTGAGCCATTTCGGTTTCGGCCTTCGTGAGCGCTTGTGCGTGATATTCCAGGCCTTCGTTCAAGAACGTGGCATGGCGAATGAGGGTGTCTTCAAGAACTTTCGCATGATGCTCGACACCGCTGTTGAGTGCCTTAGCATGGCGAGCGAGTCCTTCGACGACTGACCCCGAAAGAGCTTCATCGAGCGTTGTGGCGGCGGCGGCGAACGATTCTTCGAGCGAAGCCGCGGCACCGGCCATCACGCGGTTGAGCGTCATCGCCGTTTGGTCAAACATTTCCGTCCAGCGCCGACCCGTTTGATCGAGCGATGATTTCAACAATTCCGCCTGCTTTTCCGTGCTCGTTTGCACGACGGCCAGCATCTGCTCCGACATGCGGCGAATCGACGCCAAATGGGGATCGTTTTCCGTGCCGAACTGTTGGAACCGACCGACCAATTGCTCGGCGGCGCTCGCATCGACGGCACCCAGCAAACGGTGTTCGACCTTTTCCACGCAGAATTTCACAAACAACAGAATCGTCGAAAGCATCAACGATTGGGCTGTCGTGTCGAAAGCCACGCTGAGGCCGCCGATGACGGCTGGCAAGGATTTGTCCATCCCTGCCGCTGAAAGGTCCAACTCGGCGATGGCCATCGTGATGCCGATCACCGTTCCCAGGAAGCCCAAGATGGGAATTGTCGAGAAGATAATCCGCACGAGGGCATAGCTTTGTTGCGAACGACCCACGTCGGCGTCTTCCAGATAATGGAGATGTGATTCAATCGTGTCGGCGGTTCCCTTGCGCTGCACGTATTGCAGGGCGTTGCGCAGCCGCTCGACGATGTAGGTATTTTGCAGCGAGGACGAAATCGCTTCAAGCCTCGTAAGCAACTCGGGGACATCGGCAACGGTCTGCCCATTGAGGCCGGCGTTAGGCAGCCGCACGCTGTCGAGCGTGGCAAACTGCACGAGCACGCCCAGCATCTTGATCACCAGCGCGGCCAGGCCCACGAAGAAGATGATCGTCGTACTGTAGTTGACCCAGTGCGCGGCGAAGTAGCGATAGGTCACGGTCGTTTCCGCGCTCCCCTCGACGTAAAACGCATAGAACGCGAGACACGCCAGCCCGCCCCAAATGAGCGATTGGCGTAACAGCCATTCCGAGATTGAAGTGACACGAGACACGGCGAACTCCCTTTCGCTCGACATCGGACAAGTACAGCGGAATGTGTCGGCGCACGCCGACTCCGCTTAACCTCAAAATCGGCGTAATCGGCAAAGTTTGTGAACGGAAATGGCCCAAAATATCTCTAGTAAGAACTGCTGCTGCGCACGCTAGCAGCCGAGGACGCGCTGCTAGCTATGGGATCGCGAGAGGGAGTTCTGATTTCAGAGAAGTTCCCAGGGGAAGATTGAACCACGACGGCACGACGGGCACGACGAATAAATAGAGTAAGTTTGCCCTTGTCTGCGTTGAGTCCGTCGTGTCGTTGTGATTAAGAACTGCTAGCGCCGCAAAACTTGGGTAATCGACAAACTTTGCGAAAGCGGCACCCTCGGTTGGCCGATACTGTGTAGGTCCAAATCAATATGTATTGGTGGCTTCCAGCCGCCATCAAATAAGTTCGGCGGCTAGAAGCCACCGCTACCCAGTAATACACCCAGGGGGGCTAGCAGGCGCGGCGATTCATTTCGTCCGCGCCTGCGTTTTTTTGCGCCGGGCCAAGTCGTCGCCTGAGTTTGACACGCAGACGATTTCCCGATTGAATGCAATTCGCCACAACAGAAACAAGCTAAATGACACGCCAGCTTCAATGGAGCGAATCAAGCTGAAACATTCTTCCGCCCCACACAAGGGTCAACCCGAGCTTCGCTACTACGACGCCCTCACCGTTCTCTCGGCAACGGTCGCCGTTTGCACGAACATGCTAGCGTTAAAGGTGACCCGAATCGGGCCGTTAACCTTCGGCGCGGCAGTCGTATTCTTTCCTATCACATACATCCTTGGAGATGTGTTGACGGAAGTTTACGGCTTCCAACGCGCAAGGCGGACGATTTGGTTGAGCTTCGGAGCGATGTTGTTCGCGGCGGTGATGAGTTGGGTCGTGATCACTTTGCCTGCCGCTCCCCAGAAGCTGGAGATTCAGCGACATTACGAGGTTGTCTTCGGTTCCACCCCGAGGATCTTTCTGGCTTCGCTCCTGGCATTCCTTGTGGGTGACTTTTTGAACTCGATCGTTCTTGCTAGGCGAAAGGTTATCGATCAGGGCCGAGCATTTTGGAAGCGGGCCATTCTCTCGACAGTCGTAGGCCAAGCCGCCGACTCGCTGATTTTTTACCCACTGGCCTTCGCCGGAATCTGGTCATGGGAACTTATTGGTACGATCATGGTGACGCACTACTTGCTTAAGGTCGGAATTGAGGTCGCGGGTGTACCGATCAGTTCCCGAGTTGTCACATTCCTCAAGCAGGCCGAGGATGTTGATCATTTTGACCGGACAACGGATTTCAATCCCTTCGGATATGATGTTGAAAGCCAGGAAGGTACGTCAGGCGAGCCGCCATCAAAAAAATAAATGTTCGGCGGACGAAAAACCGGCGTAACTGAGCGACGCACCCAGGGGGTAGCAGGCGCGGGCGATTCATTCGCCACGCGCCTGCGTTTATTTGCGATTCGTCTCTGAAAGGCTTAGCTCCTAAACTTAGCCGGATCGCAACGCGGTCCGGGATGAAGCGTCATTCATCGCCAAAGTCACCGCTAACTTTCGAATCTTTCCTGGATCGCGTTGCGATCCGGCTAGGGGGTTAGCGAGGTTCGCCAAATAGAGACAATGTGCTATTATTGTCTTTCTATAATAACGGCTGATTCTAACGCCGTTCATCCGTTGATTTGTAGTTATCGCCAGGGAGGGGAATCTCGATGCGTATTGTTCATCACGCTTTGGTCACTGCGAGTCTTGCCATGAGTGTTTCGATGTGCCGTGGCGACGAAGGGATGTGGCTGTTCAACGATTTGCCCCGCGCGGCACTCCAAGAAAGGTATGGCTTCGACGCGACCGAAGCGTGGGCCCAGCATGTCATGCTTTCGAGCGTGCGGTTTAGCTCGGGCGGGTCGGCCTCGTTTGTGTCGAGCGATGGTTTAGTGATCACGAATCACCACGTCGCGGCCGATACGCTCCATAAACTTTCCACTCCCCAGGCAAATTACTACGACAACGGCTTCCTTGCCGAGTTGCGCGAAGATGAGCTTAAGGCCCCCGACCTGGAACTCAACCAACTCGTGTCGATTGAAGACGTTACCGACAAGGTGAACGCGGCGGTCACGACGGCCATGGAACCTGCCGCGGCCAATAAGGCCCGGCAAGCGGCGATGGCGCAGATCGAACAAGCCTCGCTGGACGCCACCGGCCTGCGCAGCGATGTGGTCACGCTCTTTGGCGGGGCGAAGTATCACCTTTATCGCTACAAGAAATACACCGACGTGCGGTTGGTGTGGGCCCCCGAAGCCACCGCCGCCTTTTTTGGCGGTGATATGGATAACTTCGAGTATCCCCGGTATTGCCTCGATGCGACGATCTTTCGCGTTTACGAAAACGGCCAGCCGGCGAAGATCGAAAACTTTTTGAAATGGTCGGAAAACGGTCCGTCGGATGGCGAGTTGGTATTCGTTTCTGGCAATCCGGCGCGCACGGATCGCGGCTTCACGATCGAGGCGCTGAAGTTCTTGCGGGACACGTATATGCCGTTCCGCTTGAATTATATGTGCCGCATGGAGGTGGCGCTGCAGCAATACTGTTTCGCCAGTCCCGAGCATCGCCGACGAGGAAGCGACGATCTGTTCGCGTTTCAAAATAGCCGCAAAGCCGTGACGGGTATGCTGACGGGACTGCAAAGCCCTGCCTTTATGGAAGCGAAAACGGCGAAAGAAACAGAGCTTCTCAAGCAATTGAACGAGCGTGCCGAACTCAAAGATTTCGCCGACGCCTGGGAGAAAATTGCCAGCGTGCAACAACAGAAAGCGGAGTTGCTCCGCGGGCATGTCGAGTTTCGCTCAACTTATTACGTGATCGCGCAGAATTTGGTGTTGATGGCGGGTGAGGATCAAAAGCCCAGTGGGGACCGATTCAAGGAATTTCGCAATTCGGGACGTGAGTCTCTGGAAGTCGAATTGTTTTCGCCCGCCCCGTTGTACGACGATTTGGAGATCGCCAAGTTGGCGACGATGCTCACGATGTTCGTCGAAGATCGCGGCGGCGATGATCCGCTCGTGGTGATCGCGTTGGCGGGCAAGAATCCCCTCGATCGCGCGGCGGAATTGATCAGCGGCTCGCAAGTCAACAAGGTCGAGTACCGCCGCGAGTTGGCTAAGGGAGGCCAGGAGGCCATCGACGCCTCACAAGACCCGCTCATTTTGTTCTTCCGCGATCTCGAAGCGGAGTACCGGCGAATCCGCGAAAAGCGCGAAAGCCTCGAAGAAATCGAACGGCAAGCTTATGCCCAAATTGACGCCGGCCGCGTGGCCATCCAGGGGACGAGCGGCTATCCCGACGCGACATTCACCTTGCGGTTGGCGTTCGGCGTGGTGCAGGGTTACGAGGAAGGGGGCCGCAAGCTGCCGCCCTGGACCACGATTGGTGGTGCGTTCGAGCACGAAAAAGCGCACGAGTCAAAGGAGCCGTGGCTTCTTCCCAAAAGTTGGCATGAAGCGCGCGACCGGATCAACCTCGAAACGCCGCTGAATTTTGTGAGCACGGTCGATATCATCGGCGGCAATTCGGGGAGTCCCGTCATTAACCGCGCGGGGGAATTCGTGGGCATCATCTTTGATAGCAACATCCAGGGCCTCACCTCCGACTACATGTACGACGATGTGGTGGCCCGGGCGCTCTCGGTCCACAGCAGCGGCATCCGCGAAGCGCTGCGAGTGATCTACGGCGCGGAAGAATTAGCCGATCAGTTGGGGAAGTAGGCAGCGACTCAAAGCCTGGGAATGGCACTTCCCAGGAATTTACTCCGGGGATTCCGACGCCGGTTGCTCCGACGGAATTGGTGCTGGAACTGGCTTGGGCAGTGGGCTTCCCTTCGGGGCAAACACGAGCACCATGGCCGCGCCGGCGATGACTAAGAGCAGCCCCGCGACGAACAGGGCATTCACTTGATCCCACAACCCGTTCGCGGTGATGGTGAAAAACGTGTTCACCACCGGCGCGCCACCGAACACGAGCGGCATCACATACACAGGCTTGCCGCCGAAGTTGAAGGCCATGATGATCCCGAGCGCGCCGAGCGCACCAGCCGCGCCACCCATTAAGCTCCAGAATGTGCCGGTGAAGTTGAACGTGCTGGCCTCACCCGCGGCCGCGAGCCACAAATTGCCCACCACCACGGCGATCAAAAAGTAGGCGAGGCCCACACAGATGAGTGGTCGGAAGCGGCTGTGGTGCATCGCGGCTTGGCCGATATGCAGCACGGGTCCATAACTGCCCCAACAGCAGATCACCAGCGCGATGGAGGCCACTTGCAGCATGAAATCACGGAACGCTCTTGATTCGCGTTCGACCAGTGAAGGTTCCGTGGCTGGTGCCGCCGCTGCGGCTTGGGCAGGTGCGGCCGCCGGTGGTGCGGGTGGATTCGGCTTGGCGATCAATACTGTTGTCGCGCCTAACAGGACGATGATGAGACCCGCGATAAACACGGGGCCGATTTCTTTCATCTTGCCGGAGAGAAAAATCGTGAGAAACGAATTCACGACGGGTGCCCCGCCGAACACGAGTGGCATCACATAGACCGGCTTGCCGCCGAAGTAAAACGCGAGAATGATTCCCAGCGCCCCTAGCGCCCCTAGCGCGCCCCCCGCCAGACTATACAGGATTCCTTTGAGCGACCACTCACCCGCCTCGCCGTAGATCTGTAACAGCACGGTCGGCACGGCCACGCCGATGCCAAAGTAGGCGAGTCCCACACAGATGAAGGGACGCAGCGAAGCATAGCCCCCCGTGTTCGACATCGCGTGTTGGCCCCAATGCAGCACGGGTCCGTAGATGCCCCAGCAAAGAATCGTGACGGCAAACGAAGCGATCACAAACGCGAGATTTTTCATGGCGAAGTTTTGCCGTGGAGGAGGGAAACTATAAAGGCAGGGGACGTTTAGCCGTCACTGTAATGGAATCGGCAAATTGCTGCTAGTCGCCTCGCAAGGCGGCCACGAGCGGCGCGCGGATCGCCGCGCGGACGGCGAGCCAACCGGCGGCGATTCCCGCCATCGCAACAATTGCCAACAGGATGGCCAGCGTTCCCCACGGAATGTCGGCTTGCTGAAGTGCCCAATGCGGCAAGGTCGCCACCAGCGCGGCTAAGGTTCCGCACCCCAACCCCGCGAACAACAGCGAAATATTCTCGCCGAGCACCATCTCGGCCAAGCGCCGCCGGCGAAAACCGGTACTGCGCAAGAGCGCTAGCTCGCTACGTCTCTCGATGACGCTCCGCAGTTGCGCGACGGCAAGCCCCACGGTTCCCATCAATAAGCCAAGCGCGCCGAGCGATTGAAAGGTCGACAGATAAGTGTTCTGCACGGCCATGAATTCGGCCAGCCGCGCGGTAGCGCTCACCGCATCGAAACCGTGATCGACGAGCCGCGTTTCCAGCAGCGATGCAAGTTCGTCATTACTGAGTTTGGAGTTGCGATTGCGAATCAGAAACAACTTCTGCCCCGCCGCATCGGGATAGAGTCGTAAAAAGTTGGCTTCACTCATGAGCACGTTGCCTTGCAACACGCTACCAGCCAGCAGCCCCACGACTTCCAACGTGATCGGCTGATCGAACGTGTCGCGGATCGTGAACCGCGCGCCGATTCCCGCGAGTTGCAGACTGTACGCGGCGGTGTTCTTGTCAAGTACAACGGGAACAATCGGTCGTTTGTTGGCATCCTCGCCGAGAGCTGTGCCGAGCAAATGCCAAGGTGATTGAGCGCCGGTTTTAGCTTGCGCGGCCCAACTGAACTTGTCTTCGGCATAAAACGACTCGGGCACACCCACGACGCGCGGCTGCGTTGTTTGGTAAAGATTGAGACAACTCGCATCCTCGCCGCCGCGAACGCGGAAGGAACAAACTGCAACCTCAACCAGCGATTTTTCATCGTCCGCGGAAAAGCCAAGATCTTCGCGTCCCGCGGGGGTGTTGAGATCAAAGAATACGGGCAGATCAGCGGTGGCCATGAGATCAAAATCGCCCGTGCCCCCTGCGGTCGGCGCGAGGCGAAACGCACTTAGGGCGACGATCAGAAAGCTCGCGACCGCCGCTAAGCCGACGGATAGAATAGTGCGGCTGGGGCTGCGCCGCGCATTGCGGATGGCGAGACCGGTGAGCGACAGCGACCTCGGTACGATGAATGTCGGTTGCCGCAGTTTCGCGCGCAGCCAGATTAATAATGCGGTGAGTACGAGCGCTCCACTGCCGAAGAATGCGCCGGCTTGAGCTTCGTCCCGCAGGCCGGCAAACATGGCTGCGATTCCGACTAGAACTGCCGCGCCGATAAGCACTGCGGGCAGCCATTGGCGATTAGGTTTCAAAGCAAGTTGTGCCACGTCACGCGGATCGGTGGTGTCACCGGCCAAGAGTTGCCGAGGCGCAAGTCGTGTGAGTTTTCTGAGCGACCATGCAATGGTCACGAGCGACACGATTACGCCGACAGCGAATCCGATCGCGAGGCTGGTGGGATTCACATGTAGCTTGAGAAACGGCGTGACCGTCGCCGCGACCCACCAGGTGTTGAGGCCGTGGATCATGATTGCCGCGTAGCAAATGCCAGCGATGGAACCCAGCATCGCGCCGACGATCGCAACGACGCCCGCTTCGGCGAGCCAAATGCTTCGTAAGCGTTTCGTCCCCCAACCGATTGCCGATAAAATGCCGACTTCCGTCGCGCGGCTTTCCGCGCCCAAACGAAAGAGCAGGGCGATCAACATGATCGCCGAAGCCATCAAGAAAAAGCTGAATCCCAAGAACAGCCCTTCAAACGCCGTTGTTCCGCGCGCGGCTGCGATTCCTTGGGCTTTCACGGGCAGCCATTTCATGCCGAGCGCGGCGGGATCGATGTTCTCGGTGAGTTTCGTGACGACACTATCCGCCGTGATTCCCTCGGTGAGCGGCAACCGCAGCGCACTGATTGAGCCCCAGCGGGTTGACCACAATTTCTTAGCGAGCGCCAAGGAAACAAACGCCTTTGGGGTCGTGCGATATTCATCCCAATAATCTTCATCCTCCTGCGAGATTTTCTCGACGAGCGGGAATGGCAAGTCCCAATCGCTGATCGAGCGCTCGTCGGTCACGCCGGGCAACTCCGGCGTGAAATGTTCATCCGCGGCGGCGGTCGGTTGGCCGTCGGCGGATTTCAGGGGAACGATCAGTTTCACCGTGAGCGGTTCGGTGGTGCGTTCGATGAATTCACCATGCGTTGTTTCTGGTTCGTAGTACTTGAGTGTGATCGTGTCACCGACCGTGGCCGACAACCGCTCGGCGGCCCAGTCGTTCAGCGCGATTTCATGGTCAGTAAGTCCAACAGGTTCGCCGGCTTCATCACGTAGCGGCCCCAGCGATTGAGTTGAATCGATGCCAGTGACCGTCGAATAGGGAATCTTCACATCGCCCAAATTGATCGTGTTTGCCAGATAAGTGACGACCGCTTGCGGCTGAGTATCCGCGAAAGTCTTTTGCACCACGTCCACCAAATAGGGTGGCAGCACCAATCGCTCGGCGGAGATTTGCACGAACCGACTCACAGGCGGTTCACCGATGCTGACTTCCTTTACCCGCAAACCAAAATCATCGAGCTTAGGTCTTAATTTCTCTCCCCAGTACTCTTGGGAGGGGCTAGGTGAAGGTTTTTTTGCACTGACCGCGATCACATTCGCCTTGCCGGGAATGTCCAGCAGGCGTTGCAATGTTGCGAGCGGCACGAACACATTGCGTGGTTCGAGTTGCGTCGGCTGCAAACTGAATCGAGCAATTCCCTTGTTAAGAATCGCCGCAATCGTTAACCGGCGGACGGTTGTTGCGTCGGCTTTTTCGCCGAGCGTGCTGTCCGCCGGGATGTTGCTCGGCACGGCGACGCGCAACAAGACTTCGTCGCCGACTTCCGCATGTAATTCGTCGGCAATGGCCTGCGTAATAATCGCGTTGTCGCCGGTGAGCGGTTCTGCGGCATTATCGCTGCCGAGCTTCCAAAAGTCGTCGGTCACACCCAGAATTGAAAGCTGTGTGGCATGTTGAGTCTGTTTGTCATTGGTCGCTGACATACTGCCCGGAACCAACAACAACGGTGCAATCTGTTGCAACTTGGTGCCTGAATCAGCATGGGAAATCTCACTCGCCAATTCGGCGCGAAACGGTTGCTCGGCCACTAGCACCATGTCGATGCCGGCGAGTCGCTCCAGCACCAGGTTCCGCAAACTGCCACGCACCGAATCGCCCACCAACAGCGCGCCGCTGATGACCGCCGTCGCCACCGCGACTCCCGCCGCGACGGCTAAATGCACGCGCACGTATTGCCAAAGACTCGCGGTGATGTAACGAAGCGGCGACATATGTGTAGAGTCAGTTTCAAAAACCGAGGGCTAGCGCCCTGCGGCCGATGAAATCAGCCGCCACGCGCTAGCGTCCGGTTCTGTCTTGTATTTATGAAACCGGCTCTATTACTATCAAGCAAAAAACCCTCGACCACAAGCGTGGCCGAGGGCTTCTGTTTGTTTTAGCGCGGTGCAAGCACCGCGGCGCTGGGTTTATTTAAGCGCGGTGCGAGCACCGCGGCTAAATATCAGTCGCGATTGCACGTGCAGTTTTCGCAAGTGCAATCTTCACAGTTGCACGTCTCGCCGTCGCAATCGCACGATTCGCACGTGCAACTGTCGCCACAGCAGCAGCTCTTGGCGGCCGAGTCGGCGGAGACGGTATTGAAACCTAAGACCGAAGCGCCAGCCAATAAGGTGGACGCCAACAATTTGAAAGTGATAGACATTTGAAAATCTCCTGCGAGCCATGGAATCAAAAAATATTGGCTCGCTCTGAAATGAAAAAAATAGAAAGAACAAACACACAAAGAGTTCGTCCGTCTATTAATTCAGCCACACACGGTAGAGCGCGTGGAGTCGCAAGGCAGGATGGCCCGGCGGGCTGTTGTGTTCCAAGGCCAAGTAGTTTGTCGCATCTGGCAAAGCAACAATCGAAGGCAAGACGACATGCGCGATGGCTGTGTGATCTTGATGGTTCGTTTCCGATGGCTGTGGCGCGGGAGTCGTTGGCGCGGCGGCTTCGGTGCAGCAGGGGCAACCAACGCTACAACCTCCCCCGCAGGTTTGGCCCTTTTGAGGGTGAGTTGATTTCGCAGCGCAACAGGGCTTTTGATTGCAGCAGGAACCGCCAGTAGCAGACTGCTGCGAGCAACATCCGACCTTGGCGCTGCACTGGCACGGTTGGGTTGCCCAAGCTGGGACAATCAATCCCACGGAGACGAGGGACAGCAAGAGTGATCGGAGATAGGAATTCGCGAAGAACATAACGCCTCGGGTATTTCTGACACCCCAATTATACGCAGTTGATGCCGGTTGTGTTCAGGGCAGTTTTGGACCCGGGGAGCGCCGCCGCCGGGCTTAACCTAATGCTTTGTCGGATATGTCTTTACGGCACCAGGCGCCGTCCCAGCGGATGCACTTCACGGCGGTGTAGGCTTGCAGTTTGGCGGCGGCGATGCTGTTGCCGCTGGCCGTGACGCCCAGCACGCGGCCACCGTTGGTGACCACTTGTCCGTCGAGGATTTTTGTGCCGGCATGGAAGACTTTGGCGTCGGGAACCTCGGCGGCTTCGGCGAGCCCGCGAATGACGTGGCCCTTGGTGTACTGACCCGGATAGCCCTCGCTCGCCATCACCACGCAGACAGCGGGGCGGGGATCCCACTTCATGGGGGCCGCCTCGGCCAGGCGACCGTCGGCGGTCGCTTCGAGCACGTCGACCAAATCGCTTTCGAGCCGCATCATGAGCGGCTGGCACTCGGGATCGCCAAAGCGGACATTGTATTCGAGCACCTTGAGGCCTTGCTTGGTAATCATCAAGCCCGCGTAGAGCACCCCTTTGAAAGGGCGACGTATCCGCTTGAGTTGATGCACCGTGGGGACAAGGACTTTTTCTTCGATGCTGCGCATTAACTCGTCGGTGACCAGGGGCGTGGGGCTATAGGCACCCATGCCGCCGGTGTTGGGGCCTTTGTCTCCTTCATGCGCGGGCTTGTGATCTTGCGCGGCTGGCATCGTGACAATCGTATGGCCATCGGTGATGGCCAGCACGCTGGCTTCTTGTCCGACAAGCCGTTCTTCGATCACGAGTTGACTCCCGGCCGAGCCAAATTCATCCGTGCCGGTAAGGCGTTCCACGGCTTCGAGCGCTTCTTCACGATTGGCACAAACGATCACCCCTTTGCCAGCGGCCAGGCCATCGGCTTTCACCACCATCGAAAATTCTTCGCGGTCGGCAAGATAAGACCGCGCGCTCTCGGCATCGCGGAACGTACGGAAGTCGGCGGTTGGCACATCGGCGTTGCGGAGCAAGTTCTTGCAGAAGACTTTGCTCGCTTCGAGTTCGGCGGCTTGCTTGCTTGGGCCGAAGGTGCGGATGCCAGCCGCGACGAAGATGTCGGTGATGCCGGCGGCGAGCGGCGCTTCGGGGCCAATCACGGCGAGGTCGATGGAGTTTTGCTTGGCGAACTTCACGAGGGCCGCGATGTCGGTGTCGGGGATGTTGACATTCTCGATGGGCAAGTTGGTTTCGCTGGCCGTGCCCGCATTGCCGGGGGCCACGAAGACCTTGGAGACGCGCGGACTTTGGGCGATCTTCCAGGCCAAAGCATGTTCCCGTCCACCGCCACCCACGACCAAAATGTTCATCGTTCGCCCTGTCGTTGTGATCTTCGTATCTTCCTTTTTCTGTCAGCGAGATTTTACCGCAAAGGGGACGCCGGGGTAATCGGCTGGATTTGGCCGGTTATTGCTCGTGAACCGCAGCAACTTGGCAAAGGCGGCCCAGATGGAGGTACATTTTCCTGTTGAGTGGCCCCATTCTGTCCGCTTGAGCGAGGGATGCTGTAGGCATTTCTGTTGCTAACTTTTGTTCATCCCTGAGGTTTGTTGCCCGTGGGAATGAGAAACGAGCCGCCAAAAAGAAGGGTTGCTATGATAAATTCTTGCACGTATTCAGAGAGTTTAGCGGGCGCAATTCTCGGGTTGAGTTGAACCTCATTGATCGCCAGAAATGCGATGGCCACCATGAGTACGAATCCAAGACAGCCAATTGCCAGCTTTAGTAGTCTCATCGACGCTACTCGCTCCAAAAGCTCCAGAATCGTCCATTGCTTATCAGCCAAAGCACTTGTCTGGGGTAGGCTCATTTTAATCGTTTCGTGCTTGCGGCAGAAATTGTCCTGTTGTCCGTAATTACGTACTCCGGCCATACCACAAATCGCATAGGCCGACGGAGATAACCTCCTGGGCACTCGGATCGTAGACCACTGCTGCGCAGCGGTGCCCCGATCCGGCTAGGGGTTGGATTGATTGCGTTTCGGGGCTTGGCTACTAGGTGAGACGTTTAGCTTCTGGTAGAAATGCCGGTTGACAATTTGGCCTGCGGACCTTAGCTTTACAAAAGAGACATTGTGAAATTTGTCACAATGTTGGCAAGACAATGTCCGTCCGTCCTAAGTCCTTTGATGACAAGGATTTCTGCTCTTGGCCGCTGACATAAGAGCTGAGGAATTCCTTCGGATGAAGTGAGAATGGCTGACAAGAAAAAAATGTCGGTTGCCGACATGCTTGCCGCGGCCCGCAAGGCCGACGGTGATGCTGGCAGCGCTCCTGCGGAAACCGTGCCCGCCGCGGATGAGGCGGCTGCGCCTGCTGAAACGGCTGCTCCTGCGGCAAAGCCTGTTGCCGCTAAGCCGGCAAGCGGCGGGGGGCGCATGAGCGTGGCGGAGATGTTGGCGGCTGCTCGTGGAGGTGGGGCTGGTGCGGCACCGGCGGCTCCTGCGGAAAAGAAGGCGGCTCCTCCGAAGCCTGCTGCAAAACCGGCTGCTGCTGCGAAGGTTGAGGCGGCTGCTCCCACTGAACGCGATAACGCCAGCATCATGACTGCGGCTCGCAAGACGGGCAAAGCGGGTCCGATGTCGAAGGCCGAGGCGGCCGCCAAGGAAAAAGCGGATCCGGTGGCCAAGGAAAAGCCCAAGGTTTTTGTGCCGCCGATGCCGGAGAAGCCGGCTTATGCACTCCCCAAGCCGGTAGCCGTGGAAAAGCCGAAGGCCGTCGCCGACGAATCGCGGCGGGCCTTCTTGAACATTGGTTTCTGGTCGGTGGGTTTGGTGACCTTTCTGTGGACGATGGCGTCGCTGAAATTCCTGTTCCCCAACGTCCGTCGCGAACCGCCGAGCAAATTCAAGGTGGGCTTCCCCGATGCGTTTCCGCCGGGAGTCGTGCAGACCAAGTTTATTCCGCAGTTTGGTGTGTGGGTGGCGAATGCGGAAATCAACGGGGTGCAGCAGATTTATGCCTTGAAGTCCGTCTGCACGCATTTGGGTTGCACGCCCAACTGGCTCGAAGCGGAACAAAAATTCAAATGTCCTTGCCACGGTAGCGGTTTTTACAAGGACGGCATCAACTTTGAAGGCCCCGCCCCGCGGCCTTTGGAGCGTTACGCCATTCGAATCGCCGACGATGGCCAGATTGAAATCGATAAGAGCCGCACGTTCCAGGAAGAAATGGGGCAGTGGGAAGATGCGACGAGCTTTATTCCCGTGTGATGAGCAGGACATAGGGACTTAAGGACATAGGGACTAACCGGACTATCCATAACAAACTACGAACCACCAGCCACTAACCACCCCCAACATGCCTACTCTCGGCGATACCATACGCGAATCTCAGATCTGGAAAAGTATCTTTCGTCACCCGATGCCGGTTGATCGCCGAAATCGTATTGTGGTGATGTTGACCAACTTCTTCCTGCACTTGCATCCGGTGTCGATCAAGAAGCAGGGGATCGCGCTGTCGTACACCTGGTGCATGGGTGGGGTGACGTTCTTTCTGTTTTTGGTGGAAACCGTCACCGGCGTGCTGCTGATGTTCTACTATCGGCCGACGGTCGAGTGGGCTTACACCGATATCCAGATGTTGCGCGACGTGCATTCGCTCGGCATATTGCGCGAGATTCATCGCTGGGGCGCTCATGCGATGGTGATTACGGTCTGGCTGCACATGTACCGTGTGTTTCTCACCGGAAGTTACAAACCACCCCGCGAATTTAACTGGGTGGTCGGCGTGTTTCTGTTGTTGCTGACTTTGCTGCTGTCGTTTACGGGCTATTTGCTCCCTTGGGATCAGTTGGCCGTGTGGGCGATCACGGTGGGCTCGAACATGGCGCGGGCGACGCCGTTTTTGGGACATGAAGGTCCGGGTCAACAATTATTGACGCTCGGCGGCGTGGACATGATTACGAACGCTTCGGACGCGCGGTTTGCGCTGTTGGGTGCGCGCGAGGTGGGTGAAGAAACGCTCAATCGATTTTATATTTTGCACTGTATTGCGATTCCGCTTGGAGTGGCGCTGTTACTGGCGATTCACTTCTGGCGGGTAAGAAAAGACGGCGGCATCAGCGGACCGTTATAAAAAATGTTCTTTGTCCGTGGTCCGTCGTCAGTAGCAAAAACCACTGACCACTGACCGCCAACAACTGACTACTAACAAATCATGCACGGACTGTCGGAAGTTCAATTTCAGGATATGGTGTCCTCATTTTTGGGGCCCTATTACATCGCGCTGGCGATGATGAATGGACTTGCTGCGCTCTACCTGTGGCGGTCCGATCAGGTCAGGACTTGGTATTCGTTGCCGCTGCCGTTTGTGGGTAAAAGCTTCGCACTCACGAATGCGTTTGTTTGGTTGTTGGTCGCCTTGGTGTTCTCTGTCCTGGCGGGGATCGCGGGGAGTGGCAACACGGCCATCGTTTCGCTCCCAGAAAGCGTGCGCGAGGCGATCAATCAGAGCACCGGGCCCGTGATTTATAGCGTGGGCACCACGCTCATATTGGTGGTGCTGTTCATCTTCCGGGCGTTCTTCGTGAAGCCGCCGATTGCTTGGGCGATTTGGAATTTGATGTGGTTGTTCCTCGGTTTGTCGATGACCGACCCCGACTTTTACGACATCGTCGCGAAGCCGGACAATGTGCCGATTGTGATGCTCGTGTTTCTGTTGGCGTTTTTCACTTGGCTCGCAACCTATCGCGCGGTGGAGAACGACCGGCGAATGGAGTTGGGCGAACCGCCGCTCGAAAAGCTCGACGACGAGAAGATTCTCGTGTGGCCGGACTTGGTGTACACCGAGCTGATCTGCATGATCGCGCTCACCGCGTTTTTGATTTTCTGGGCGATTGCCTTGCCGGCCCCGCTCGAAGAAGCGGCCAGCAGCGTGAAAACGCCGAATCCGTCGAAAGCGCCGTGGTACTTCTTGGGTTTGCAAGAGATGCTGGTCTACTACGATCCCTGGATGGCGGGGGTGGTGCTGCCGAGCATGATCGTGGCCGGCTTGATGGCGATTCCTTACATCGACTTCAACAAGAAGGGCAACGGCTACTACACGATCAAAGAGCGTCCTTTCAGCTATATCGTGTTCCAATTCGGTTTTTTGGAAATGTGGATCACGTTGATCGTGCTGGGGACGTTGCTCCGCGGCCCGAACTGGAACTTCTTCGGCCCCTACGAACACTGGGATGCGCACAAGGTCGAAGCTTTGAACAACGTGAACCTGTCAGAGTACGTTTGGCAGGGGTTGCTGGGCACAAGTTTGCCAGGTCCGATTACATTCGCTGATTTTCCGTCGTGGGCGCAGCACCCCAAATGGCTGACTGATTTCCTCAACCCCTTTCTTGGATTCTTCAGCCTGCTGTTTGGTCGTGAGTTGCCAGGGACGCTGCTGGTGCTGGGTTACTTCATCGCGTTGCCGCCGATCATGGGGCTGACGATCTTCCGGAGTTTTTATCAACGAATGGGTTTCATTCGTTTTATGGTGATGGCGAACTTGTTGCTGTTCATGGCCTCGCTCCCCATCAAGATGGTGTTGCGTTGGGTATTCAACTTGAAATACCTGATTTCGATTCCCGAGTATTTTTTCAATTTTTAATGCAGACGCTAGGCGCGAGTAGCTAGGCGCTAGCATAACGACACAAATTAACTAGCGCCCAGCGCCTAACGACCTATAACTATCCATGCCTGCAAGCGAACAAACCTGGCGCGATCAAAAGGTGATGCACATCGTCTTCGGTGCTTCGGCACTGGTGATGACGATTGCCACGCTGTGGTTGCTGGCCAAGGATCACAATCGCGAATGGAAGGACGTGCAACTCACCAACCGCAACAAGGCGGCTTGGGTGATTCAGGCGCGGCACGATTCGCTGGCCGACCAATTCTCGGGCAAGATGGAAACCTACGACGCCGATCTGCGTCGGGCTCGGAGCGAGCCGGTCGATCCCGCGAAGATCAAAGAATTCAAGCAGTTGGTGGATGCGGAGAATGAGCGGCTTGAGCAACCAAAAAGTAATTTTTCGGCGTTGGATGAAGCTGAACAGGACGTGAACCAAGCGGCCACGGTCGCGGCGGAGATTCGTGAGAAAGAAGAAGCAACGGGCGAAGCTGGTGATGCAACGCTCGCTCAGGAATTGATCGACGCGGAAGAAGATGTGGCCGATGACCGCGATCAATTGTTCGAGGTCGTCGACACCTACATCGCCGAAGCGCGGCGCCGCGAAAAGCTGCTTGCCGGGAAGCGCAAGTTCGTGGCCGCCGATCGGACGGCTGCCGTCAGCCAGCTTGGCTTGATGGTTGGTGGCGGCGCGAGCGAGAAGGAGAAGGCGAAGATTCAAAAGAAGATCGATGATTATTCGCAGACCATCGCGGAAATGACAGAACAGTTAGCCGCCGCGAACAATTATCGGACCAACCTCGACGCGATTCGCATGGACCTCGATGCCACGCCGGCGACTTTGACCAAAGATCGCGGCGTGATGGAGACCGAATTGAAGCGGCTGGCCGATCAAGCGGGCAGCGTGCAACCGAGTGGAGTGAGCCGCTTGGGCGAATGGATCACGCGCTGGCCGATTCTGAACGCGCTGTATTCGGGCAACGTGCAAATCAATCAGATTTGGCTCCCGGATTTGACGATCAATTTCAACTTCTCGCAAGCCGCGCGGTTTGATCGTTGCAAGACCTGCCACCAAGATATTTCCAGCACGGCCCCCGGAACGGCGACAGAACCAGCGTTCCCCAGTCTTCCCGAGGCCGAGCGCAACTTGACGCTCAATTTGGCAACGCCCGACGCCGCGCCGGAAGCCAGCGATAAGCCGGCCGAGGAAGCGGTGCGCGATCTGTATGGATTGGTGCTCTCGAACGACAGTTTAGTGGGCTACGACAAGCAGGCCCTCGTGCATTACGTGTTGCCGGGCACGGCGGCCGCGGCGGCGGGCTTGGAGTCGGGCGACGTGATCGAAGCCGTCGATGGCATCGCCATGTACGACAAGGAGACGGTCGAAAATTATCTGCTAACGCTCGCCCGGTGGGGTACGCCGGTTGTACTGAACGTGAAGCGCGGTTTGGATCATCCTTACACCTCGCATCCTCGGCTTGATTTGTTCCTGACCGATTCGAGTCCGCATCCGGAGCAGGTTTTTGGCTGCACGGTTTGCCATGACGGCCAAGGGAGCGGCACGTCGTTCCCCTGGACTTCGCACACGCCCAACGACGCCGATCAACAGGCCGAGTGGATGCGGGATTTCGGTTGGTTTGACAATCATCACTGGATTTTCCCGATGAAGGCGGCTCGATTCGCTGAGAGCAATTGCTTGAAGTGCCATTACGACAAGGGCTCGTTGGAGCCGAGCGAGCGGTTCCCCGATCCTCCCGCGGCGAAGTTGGTGCAGGGTTGGACACATTTCGAGGATTATGGTTGCTTCGGCTGCCATGAAGTCAACGGCTGGGATGGCCCCACGCGGCGTATTGGCCCGGATGTGCGGTTGGAGCCGAATTACAACGAAGTCGCCGCGCAAGCCTTGCGTGATACGAGCCTCAACGACCAGGAGCGCGAGTGGGCCAAGGAGCTGATTGCTTCGCCAGATAACAAGAGCATTCGCGAGCAGTTGTTCACTTCGCTCAAGGCCGATGCGAAGCTCGCTTCGTCGTCGGAAACGCGCGCTGAGTCTCGACTGACTGAACAGACTCACAAGTTGGCCGATGGTCTGAAAGACGTGGAAGTCCCAGGCACCTATCGCAAGGTGGGGCCGAGCTTGCGGTTCTTGAAGTCGAAGGTGGAATACGATTGGCTGTATAGTTGGGTCAAGCTGCCGGCTGATTTCCGCCCCTCGACCAAGATGCCTCAGTTCTTTGGCTTGTGGGAACATTTGCAATCCGATCCGGACGAGCTGGCCGAGAGCAAGAAATATGAAGCGGTGGAAATTCGTTCGCTCACCGAGTTCCTGCTGTACAACAGTTCGGACTTTGAATATCTCAAGCCGCCCGAGGGTGTGACCGAAGCCGCCTCGGCCGAGCGTGGCCAGTGGCTGTTTGAATCGCGTGGCTGCTTGGCTTGCCACACGCACGAGAAGTTCCCTGGACCTGTCGCCAATCAAGGGCCGGACTTGTCGCGAGTGAGTGCGAAGTTCAATACGCAAAAGGGTGCGCTGTGGCTATACAGTTGGGTCAAGCAGCCCCATCGGTATCATGTGCGGACCAAGATGCCGGAGTTGTATCTTGATCCGATTGTGGAAAAGGATGCGAACAATAAGCTGACCGGTAAGGTGACCGATCCGGCAGCGGACATCGCGGCGTTCTTGCTGGGTGAGAAAGTGGATTGGCAGCCGACAGGCGTACCGGCGCGTGGATGGGAGGGTGCTGAGCTGGAAGCGTTGGCTGATCTCGCGGTGGAATGGCTCACCAGCGATGCGATTCCCGCAGCCCGAGCGAAGGAATTTGTGATGTCGGGCATTCCCGATTCCTTGGAGCCGAAGCTCAAGGCCGACGAGCGATTGTTGCTTAAGAAGAACTTTGGCAATCGTACCGAGCAACTACAGAACTTCGTCGCACGACGCACGATCAGCAAGTACGGCTGCTTTGGCTGCCACGACATCCCCGGCTATGAAGATGCTAAGCCGATTGGCACGGGACTGGCTGATTGGGGCCGCAAGGAAAGTTCGAAGCTCGCGTTCGAGAATATCCATTCGTTCCTGTCGGGGCCGGGCAATCCCAAGCATCTGGATCCGGACAATAGTCCGGAACAAGGCGAAGCCGCAGGCCATGCAGAAGGGGAAACGCATGCCGAGGATGCAGGCCATTCCGAGGACGCAGCGTCTATTGAAGATGCAGAGCACGCTGGTGGGCATGGACATCTCGATCCAGCCGACTTTGTGAACGATGGCATTAGCTACTATTTGCAATCGCTGGTGAGCCATGCTCGCGACGGCTTTATCTGGCAGAAGCTGCGGTTCCCACGGAGTTACGACTACAAGACCACGAAGAACAAGACTTTCAACGAACGGCTCCGCATGCCGAAGTTCCCGTTCAATGAAACGCAGCGCGAGGAAGTGATTACGTTTGTGCTGGGGTTGGTGAGCGAGCCTCCCGCGGACAAGTTTGTGTATCATCCTGACGCGCGGCAGAAGGCTGTGGTGGAAGGTCGCGCGGTGCTCGAAACCTTCAACTGTGCTGGTTGCCACACGCTGCGGATGGAAACCTGGGATGTCGCGTTCCATGATGGTGATTTTGATTCGCCCGTGGATGTGGTTGATTTTCCGTTCCTCGAAAAGCATTTCTCTGATACGGAGATTGCCGAGTCGCTCGCGCCCGATATGCGCGGTCGGCTACGTACGCGGCTTATTGGTCAGCCGGTGATGAGTGAAGAGACCGGCGAACCATTGAAGGTTGACATCGATGGCTTGCCGCTTGAGCCGGACGACTTGGAGTCGGACCCCTACTATCGATTCACATTGTGGGATGACACGCTGATTCAAGGTGAGTCGTGGTTCATGGGCATTCAAGATCCCATGGTGCCGGGGAGCCGCACGGACTACGGACCCAATGAGGGGAGGGCCTTTCCCGCTTGGGGTGGCGATCTCGCTCGTTACCTGTTCCCGAAGGTGATTGCCAACGCCAAGAAGGCGAACCCGCAGGTCAAGGGTGCCGAAGCCTGGGGTTGGTTGCCGCCACCACTCATGAAGGAAGGTGAAAAGGTGCAGACCGGTTGGTTGCATGCTTTCCTAATGGACCCGATCGCGCTGCGTCCAGCGGCGGTGATGCGGATGCCGAATTTCCACATGTCGAGCGACGATGCCGCCAAGTTGGTGGATTACTTCGCCGCTTCGTCCGACACACCGTTCCCGTACGAATACAACCGCCAACAACGGCAAAGTTATTTGGCCTCGATGGAAGCCACGCATCCCGACCATCTTACCGAGGCGATGAACATTGTGGTTGACGGCAACTACTGCGTGAAGTGCCATGCGGTCGAAGACTTCCAACCGCAGGGTGATCCCACGACGTTTGGGCCGAACTTGGCCGGCGTGCATCCCCGCCTCAAGCCGGATTACGTGCGTGATTGGGTGGCCAATCCCAAGCGAATTCTGCCTTACACGGGCATGCCGGTGAACATTCCGTATAATCCGGAGGCCGAAAACTTGGGTGGGGTGGCACAAAAGCTGTTTAGTGGCACGAGTCTGGAACAGTTAAGTGGAGTGGTGGATCTGTTGATGAACTTTGATACTTACGCCAAACGGCAAACCCAGGTTGCGCCGCTTGTGCAAGCGGCCGCGGCGGCTAGCGCTCCTGCCCAAACTCCCGCTGCCGGTGATGAAGCTCCGGCGGACGCATCGGGAAATTAGGGCGAGCAAGATAGGAAATGATGATGAATACTCGATGTGTTTTGGCTTGTGCGTTGCTGATGGGCTTAGCGGGACAAGTTTCCGCTGCCGATTGGGGTGCGCTCAAGGGCAAATTTGTTGTGGATGGCTCGGTCGGTGATCCGGCGGCGATCAATGTCAACAAAGACCCCGAGACCTGCGGCAAACACAATTTGGTGGACCAAACGGTCGTGGTTGGCGAGGGGAATGCCTTGGCGAACGCGGTGGTGTTTATCTACACTCGCAAGCCGCTCGCGGTTCACCCTGATTTTGAAGCCGCTGCCAAAGAGCCCGCTCTGCTTGACAACAAGGGTTGTCGTTTCGAGCCGCATGTATTGGCTGTTCGCACGGGGCAGCCCTTGCAAGTAGGTAACAGCGATCCGGTGGGCCACAATACCAACGCCGCTTTCGTGCTGAATCCGACGTTTAATCAAATGATTACGACCGGGAGCCCCGTGAGCATGACACTCACCAAACCCGAGCCGGTACCCGCAGCGGTGGCCTGCAACATTCATCCGTGGATGAAGGGTTATGTTGTGGTGCGAGATGATCCTTATGTGGCGATTTCCAACGACAAGGGGGAGTTTGAAATCAAGAACATCTCCGTCGGTCAGCATGAGTTTGTGTTTTGGCACGAAGGCAAAGGCAACATGAAAAATTTGGCACTCAAGGCGGGCAAGACGGATCGCCGTGGTCGGGCGAAGTTGAAGATTGCCGCGGGTGAGACGCTTGATCTTGGCGAGATCAAAGTTCCTCTGGCGGCGCTGGGTAAGTAGGAGTTTGTTCCACTACGTTGTAAGACTCTCCCCTAGCCCCTCCCGGAGTACCAGGGAGGGGGAAATTAGCAATGATGATTCACTTATTCACACATCCACGAACGAGATCGCAACTCTACGGCAGCTTGCTGCTTGTGCTGGGTTCGCTGGTGCTCGTTGGTTGCGGCAGGCGTAATGATCTGGGGCCCGTGGCGACGGTGGATGCCAGTGAAAAAATTCGCGAGGCGTTGACCGCTGGTGGCGCTGGGGGCGAAGCGACTGCGGCGGTTGCCACGGGCACGGGTTGGGGCACGCTCAAGGGCAAGTTCCTGTTTGATCCCGATGTCGAGCCGCGTGAAATGGAGCCGTACAACGTCAACAAAGACATGGCGGCTTGCACGATTGACGGCAAGGCTCCGCTGCAACAGACGTTGCTGGTGGACCCCGCTACGCGGGGCATCGCCAACGTCGCGGTGTTTGTGCGTAGCGCTTCACGGGTGCATGAGTCGGCTCAGGCGAGCGAAGGCGAGGCTGTTTTTGATCAAAAAGTGTGTGTGTTTCTCACGCATGTGTTTCCGCTGCGACTTGGCCAAACGATGGTGATTAAGAACAGCGATCCCGTGGGGCACAACACCAACATTGAAGGCAAGAATAGCTTCAATCAAACGATTCCCGTCGATGCGGCGATCAATTTCAAGCCGCAGAAGGAAGAAGCCGTGCCGGTGGGCGTGCGGTGCAGCATTCATCCGTGGATGCTCGCTTACTTCTTGCCGCGGGCGAATGGTTATGTGGCCGTGACGGCGGCGGATGGGAGCTTTGAGATTCCGAACTTGCCCGCGGGCGAAGACTTGGAATTTCAAGTCTGGCATGAGAGCGCGGTTCCCGGCAAGTTGCTGGTGCTGACGACTCCCGAGGCGAAAGAACTAAAGTGGTCGAAGAAGGGCCGCTTCAAGGTGAAGCTTGCCGAAGATGAAGTGAAGGAAGTGAATCTCACTGTGCCCGCGGCGGCGCTTGGTGGATGAGTTAAGATTTACCACGAATCAAACGAATAAGAGAAGAATTTTTATTTGTAAAGATTGAAATGAGATTCGTGTGATTCGTAAGATTCGTGGTTTCAAAAATTGAATTTGTAACTAGGTAACTGGATAGCTTGGTGGTTGCGAGATGAACCGCAGTTCGCGTATTTTGAATTTGGTGGGATGCTTGGCGACAGCCGCCGTGTTGGTGGGCTGCGATACGCCTTCCGCGCCGCAGTTCCGTTTGAACATGGTGCAGATGCTCTCCGATGACACGCCGACGCCCCCCGAGTATCAACAACAAATTGCCGACGTGCTCGAAGCGATGTTTGGCACGCCCGACAATCCATTCGTGTTGCCCGAAACGGGTCTCGACGCGCGTAAGCTCAAAATGGCCGCGGGTGCTGCTTGGTCCGACCAAAAGGGTTCCAGCTACGGACTGTATCGCCAGCATTGCGTGCATTGCCACGGCATCAGCGGTGATGGCCGGGGTCCGACGGCGTTGTTCTTGAATCCTTATCCCCGCGACTATCGCCAGGGGGTGTTCAAGTTCAAGTCGACCTACACTTCCGCGCGGCCCACCCAAGAAGACCTGCATCGCGTCATGGTGAACGGCATCCCGGGGACGGCGATGCCGTCGTTCTCGTTGTTGCCCGAGGCCGAGATCGAAGCGCTGATCGAATATGTGAAGTATCTGAGCATTCGCGGGCAGATGGAGACGGCGCTCACCAATTTCGCCTTCAACGATTTGGGCGAAGAAGATGTGCTGGATGACAAGGGCGAGCCGGTGTTGAAAGAGGACGGTGAGCCGGAAACACGCTTGATCGCACTCGATCCGGCGAAGGATGCCGAACAACGGACGGCCATCATGGACTTGCTGGCCGAGGTGATGGACGGCTGGAACACGGCGAATGAGCAGATCATCGTGCCCATCGAAGAGGAAATTCCTGGTGAGGAACGGTCCGTGGAGGAAGTCGCCGCATCGGTGGCCAAGGGACGCGAGTTGTTCTACGGAGTGCGGGCCAACTGTGTGAAGTGCCACGGCCCCACGGCCTTGGGCGACGGCCAGCAGGACGACTTTGATATTTGGAACAAAGCGCACAAGGCGTTTATCGATTCGGTGGCCAAGGGTTCCGAGGAAGAATTTGCCGCCGAGCGGGCCGAGGTTGCTGCTTCGCTGTATCCGGTTCGGAATGCGATACCGCGGAATGTGCGGCAAGGGATTTATCGCGGTGGCAATCGCCGGATCGACGTGTTCTGGCGGATTTTTGCGGGCATCGCGGGTTCGCCCATGCCAGGCAGTGGACCGGCGAGTGCTGGTGCGCAAGGCACGCTGACCGAAGCGGAAATGTGGAACATCGTCGACTATGTGTTGTCCTTGCCGTATGAAATGCCGAGTCGTCCGTTGTATGCCTTGCCAACCAACGCAGAACTCGTGAATTGAGAATTTTATTCACCACGGAGACACGGAGAACACAGAGAAGAGAAACCACGAATTTCACGAATCTTACGAATTCATTTTATTCGTGTTATTCGTTCGATTCGTGGTAAATTTTTCCTCAGTGCTCTCCGTGCCTCCGTGGTGACAAGACTTTACTTTCCCATTTGTGGAGAGCGATCGTGAAACGGTTTTGGAGCTTTCTGTTTTTACTGGTGCCCTTGGGTGGGGTGGCGACGTTCGTGGCTGCGCCGTATTTCAATATTTGGTTGCCGCGTGATGTTTCGGAACATGGCCGCACGATCGACAGTTTGTTCATGTTCATTCTCTATCTGACCGGCGCGGTATTCATCGTGACCGAGATGGCGCTGTTTTGGTTTTCCTGGAAGTACGACGCCAAGACCAACCAAGAGCCGGTGAAGTTCTCCCACGGCAGCCATGCCTTGGAGTTGGTGTGGACGATCTTGCCGGCGGTGACGCTGCTCTTCATTGCCATCTACCAGATGGAAGCGTGGGCGGCCGCGAAAATGGACGTACCGAAGATCCCCATCACGGCGGAGGTGACCGGTCGGCAGTTTAATTGGGATTTTCGCTATCCTGGTCCGGATAAGGAACTGTACACCGAAGACGACATTGTGCGGACCGATGGCAAGTTTTACCTGCCGGTGAATGAAGAAATTCTGCTTAACATCACCAGTGCCGACGTGCTACACAGCTTCTTCCTGCCGAACTTGCGCATGAAGCAGGACGTGGTGCCCGGCATGTTGCAGCAGATGTGGTTCAAGGGCAAGAAAACGGGCGGCTATGACATTGTGTGTGCCGAACTGTGTGGCTGGGGCCATTACAAAATGAAGGGTCGTGTGTACTTCCTGCCGCGCGAAGAATATGAAGCGAAGCTTGTGGAAATGAGCAAGGAACAGAACACCATGCGAGTTGTGGTCCCGGAGAGCGAAGAGTAATTGCCACGAAGATTAATGGCCACAAAAAACACAAAAAACCACGAAAAGTGAAACAGAGTCAGCATAAGGTTTAGGGTGTAAATTTTTGTGATTCTTTGTGTTTTTCGTGGCTAAGAATGTATTGCCTTGAGTTTGAGCAATCAATCGAGAATGTTATGAGTACCGTTGTTGTTGATTCCCATGCTGGTCACGCCGAACATGCCCACAGCGGCAGTTTCTTGAAGACTTATGTCTTTTCGCTCGACCACAAAATCATCGGCTTGCAGTTTTTGTTTAGCACGCTGCTGTGGTTTCTCATTGGGGGTTTGCTGGCGCTGGGGATTCGTTGGCAATTGGCTTACCCCTGGCGACCGATGCCGATTCTGGGCAACCTGCTGGCGGCGAGTGAAGGGGGACAGATCGCTCCCGAAAACTACACGATGCTTGTCACCATGCACGCCACGGTGATGATTTTCTTTGTGATCATTCCGATCCTGGCGGGTGCCTTTGGCAACTTTTTGATTCCGTTGATGATCGGTGCCGACGACATGGCGGTGCCTGTGCTGAACATGCTGAGCTACTGGTTCATGTGGCCGGCGTTCTTCTTTATCGGGGCGAGCTTTTTCGTGGAAGGAGGTGCCGCCCAAGGGGGCTGGACCTCGTATCCGCCGTTGTCCGTGATTCGAGAATCGTCACCCGGGAGTATGACCGGGCAAACGCTCTGGTTGCTGGGGGTGACCTTCGTCGGCATCGCATCGATGATGGGTTCGATCAACTACATGACGACCATAATCCAAATGCGGGCTCCCGGCATGACGATGTTTCGTTTGCCGATGACGATTTGGGCCATGTTCATCACCGCGATCCTGCAAGCGTTCGCCCTGCCGGTGCTCACCGCGGCGGGCTTTATGCAATTGGGCGACCGCATGTTGGGGACCGGCTTCTTTCTGGCGGAAGGTGCCTCGGCCAACAATTCCGCGATGGCCACGGGCGGCGGACAGCCGCTCTTGTGGCAACATTTGTTCTGGTTTTACAGCCACCCGGCCGTGTACATCATGATTCTGCCGGCGATGGGCATGGTGTCAGACATTATCAGCACGTTCGCCCGCAAGCCGCTCTTTGGCTACAAGCCGATGGTGTACTCGATTTCGGGAATCGCCGGATTGGGCTTTATCGTGTGGGGGCATCACATGTTCGTCTCGGGCATGAACCCGATGCTCGGCATGACCTTCATGGTGTCGACGATGATGATCGCGCTTCCCAGTGCGATCAAAACCTTCAACTGGCTCGGCACGCTATGGGGCGGGAAGATTCAATACACCACCCCGATGCTGTTCGCGATTTCGTTCGTCTCGATGTTTATCATCGGCGGCTTGAGCGGCATTTTCATGGCTGCCACGCCGGTCGATATTTTCATCCATGACACGTATTTCATCGTGGCTCACTTCCATTACGTGCTGTTCTGTGGCACGGCGATGGCGGTGTTTGGCGGCATTTATTATTGGTTCCCCAAGATGTTTGGCCGCATGATGAACGACTCGTGGGGCAAAGTGCATTTTGCCATCACCTTCATCCTGATGAACTGCATCTTTTATCCGATGCACATTTTGGGCATGCAGGGTTTCCCGCGCCGCTTGGCTGATCCCTACCACTACGAAACATTCCGCAACCTGTTGCCGCTCAACCAGTTCATCAGTTGGTGCGCGTTCATCATGGTGGGCGGGCAGATTATCTTCATGATTAATTTCTTCGGCAGCATGTTCTTCGGACCGCGCGCTGGACGCAATCCGTGGCATGGGAACGGACTCGAATGGCAAGCCCCGAGTCCGCCGGGCCACGGCAATTTCGATTTCCAACCGATCATTTATCGCGGGCCGTATGAATATGGTTCGCCCGAAGTGGAAGAAGATTATTACCCGCAAACGCAGCCACCGAAACTGGGTGCTTCGGACCAACCGCCACCGGCACATTGATTGTTATGAACGCACAGTCCCATAGCTTGAGCGATTCTCGCTGGCCCCATCGGTGGGCTTGGCTGCTCGCGTGCGCGACGTTTCCCTTGATTTGGGTGGGCGGGTTGGTGACAACGACTGGTGCGGGGATGGCGTTTAAGGATTGGCTCACTTCCGATGGGCACTTTATGTTGTTCTACCCGTGGCTTGATTCCGAGGGGGACAAGTTTGTTGAGCATGGTCATCGGCTCTTGGGTGCGTTGGTCGGTTTTCTGGCGATTGCGCTGGTGGCCGTCTGTTACAAATGGGAATCACGCAGTTGGGTGCGCAGGTATAGCTTGGTGATTCTCGGTGGCGTGATTCTGCAAGGAGTGCTGGGTGGCATGCGCGTGGTGTTTGACGAGCGTACCTTGGCGATGATTCACGGTTGCACCGGCCCCGCATTTTTTGCGCTCTGCGTCGGCATGGTGGTGGTCACGTCGCGGTGGTGGCAAGTGGCGGCACCTATTCCGGCCACGCCAGGTAGCAAGAAGTTTTTGCGTCTCGCGATTCTTACCACGCCCCTCGCTTACCTACAACTCGTGGTGGGTGCCTTCGTGCGGCACAGTCCACATCTCACCGGTGATGCCGCGACGGTGATGTTTCATGTGGCAGTGTACTTTCATATTTTGCTCGCCTTGGCGATCACGGTGCAGGTGGGGTTGCTCTCGTGGCAGGCGTTTCGCGCTTCCCTGGAGCGCGGTCGCAGTTTGGTGTTGGCGTGTTTGATTGGCTTGCAAGTTTTGCTCGGTGTTTCCACTTGGATGGTGAAATATGGTTTGCCCCGTTGGGCGACGGCGATTCTGGGTGACTTGCAATTCGTGAACACGGCCGAGAATGCGCAGCAAGCCGGGATCGTGACGAGCCACGTCGCCGTAGGTTCATTAATCTTGGTGACCTCGCTGGCCATTGCTTTGCGTGCTGGTCGGCAACTGCGTGTTGGTTTGCCGAAGTTGTCTGCTCCAGCCAACGTGCGGATGGAGGCGGCGGTATGAGCAATCCCTCCTTCATTGCCGTTGATCGTCCGGCGAGTGCTATTGCGGCACGGCTGACCGATTATTTGGAACTCACCAAGCCGCGGATCGTGCTGTTGGAATTGATCGTGGCGAGTGCGGCAGCGTGTCTGGCGGCGCCGCATGCTTTGGATATGCGCGTGTTGCTGTTTGCTCTGGCTGGCACGGGCTTGGTGGCCGCGAGCGCGAGCATCGCCAACCAATGGTGGGAGCGTGTGAGCGATGCCCGGATGCCCCGCACGGCCAATCGCCCGCTGCCGATGGGGCGCGTCACCAGTGGCGAAGCCGTGATGCTGTCGGTGGTCTGTTTGGCAGTTGGCACGGGATTATTGGTTTGGCAAGTGAATACGCTGACCGCCGTACTGGGCTTGGCGAGTTGGATTTTGTATGTGCCGATTTACACGCCGCTCAAATCGCGCAGCCCGTTCAACACGACGGTCGGCGCGGTGGCCGGCGCGATACCGATCCTGATGGGTTGGACCGCCACGGGCGCGCCGCTGAATTTGACGGCGTGGTCGTTGGTGGCGGTGTTGTTCTTGTGGCAGTTCCCACACTTCATGGCGATTGCTTGGCTCTATCGACGTGATTACGCTGCCGCGGGGCAGCAAATGCTCACGGTGGTTGATCCCACGGGGATGCGTGCGGGGGCACAAGCCGTGCTGGGTGCGGCGTTGTTGGTGCCGGTGAGTTTGATCCCCGCGATCGTGCCCACGGGAGGCAGCCCGCTGTTGTATCTTACTTGGACGTTTGCGCTCGGGGCGATTCAAGTCGGCTTGGCCATCCGTTTTGCCATTTTCCGCGACACGCTTTCCGCGCGGCTGTTGCTGCGAGCTTCGATCTTGTTTTTACCAGCATGGCTGGCGATGTTATTGGTGGTGACACTGTAATTAAAATTGTGAAATCATTATGAGCGACGATCACGGGCATGGCCCACAATTTGACTACCAACCCGCGCTGCCGATTCCCAATGGCAAGGCGTTTATGTGGTTGTTCCTGTCGACCGAAATCATGTTTTTTGCCGGACTCATCGGCACGTACATTGTGCTGCGGTTCGGAGCGATTTCTTGGCCTTCGACGCATGACGTGCATTTGGCGGAAATCTGGGGCGCGACGAACACGTTTGTGCTGATTTGCTCCAGCGTGACCGTGGTGCTCGCGCTCGAAGCGGCAAAACGCGATCAAGCCTCGGCCGCGAAGGGTTGGATGCTGCTCACGTTTTTGTTGGGCGTCGTGTTTCTCGGCATCAAGATGTACGAATATAACGCCAAGTTTTCTCACGGAATTTATCCGGCCAAGCCGCATAGCCAGATTTATGAGAAGCCTGATGTGTACTACGCCCAGGCCGTGCGGATGCGGCTGACGGCGATGAAGGCCGAGTTGGAGAACAAAAAAGAACGGACCGATGACGACAAAGACCGCATAGCGGTGATCGACGGCATCCTCCGGCAAGTTGACGAGGCGGAAGTCACCTTGCGCGATAATCCCGATTCGCCCAACGGTCGGATTCTGATCAATCGGTTGGCCGGTGTAATTTACCCTCGGGCCAGCATGATGGATCAACATGGGACCGAACATGCCGCGGTGGGTGATTCGCCGTTCCGACTGGTGGCTGCCACGGAAGCGGGGGACCACGATGGTCACGCGGTGGGACTGAACGATCAATATCCCTGGTTGAAACTGCCGATCATGATTCCTGGCGGGAACATGTGGGCGAGCACTTATTTTCTGCTGACCGGTTTTCATGCGTTGCACGTCGTCGTCGGTTTGATTGCCTTTGGCTTGGCTCTGACGATGACCCTCAACCGGGCGAGTGCGGGAACGATTGAAAACATAGGCCTCTATTGGCATTTTGTTGACTTGGTGTGGATTTTCCTGTTCCCGCTGCTGTATTTGTTCTAATTCAACCGACGCTTTTTTAGCGAGTGAAAATATGTCCGATCACGATCAACACACCCAGCACGACCATGCCGAGCACGAGCATCACGGCGGCACCGGCCTCTACATCGCCGTTTTTTTGGCCCTGTGTGCTTTAACCACGTTATCGTTTCTCACGTACTTTGAGTTCTGGCGGAATAGCGTGCCCTCGGAGATCAGTCGAGCGTTTATGATGGCCGTCTCCTGCACCAAGGCGATGCTGGTCATTATGTTTTTCATGCATCTCAAGTGGGAAGCCAACTGGAAGTGGGTGCTCACCGTGCCAGCGAGCATCATGTCGGCCTTATTGATTTTCGCGCTGGTGCCCGACGTGGGTTTGCGGATGCGACACGCTTCGTATGACCGTCTGCGGTTCGCTGCTGAACGTCCTGCCCCCTCGGATAAAGTCGAGGACGAAATTGAACTTCCCGAGGGCATGATGGATGATGGAACGCCTGTTGGCCCGGCCAAGCCTGCGGGCTGAGTTGAACGCCAACTATGTCTGCCGACTCCGCGATTGATGTTTCCGCTGTTTCGCATCGTTATGGATCGCGGACGGCGGTTGACGGCCTGTCGCTGAGCGTGGCGAGCGGTGAGATATTCGTATTTCTGGGGCCGAACGGTAGTGGCAAGACGACGCTGTTCCGCGTGCTGTCGACGTTGATCCCGCTGCAAGCGGGCGAGATCACGATGCTCGGCTACAAACTTCGTCGTGAAGCCGCCGCGATTCGCAGTCGGCTGGGCGTGGTGTTTCAGGCACCCAGTCTCGACAAGAAACTTACCGTCGCCGAGAACCTGCACTATCAAGGGAAGCTTTACGGGCTCGCCGGCGCGACCTTGCGGAACCGCTGCGAGGAAATGCTCGCCGCGCTCGGCATTGCCGACAGGGCAGGGGATCTCACCGAAAGACTCTCGGGCGGCATGCGGCGACGAGTGGAGCTCGCCAAGGGATTATTGCATCGTCCGCAATTGTTGCTGCTGGATGAACCCTCGACGGGCCTCGATCCGGGAGCGCGCAGTGATTTGTGGAAGTATTTGCAGCAGATTCGCGCGACGGACGGCGTCACGATTGTGCTGACCACGCATTTGCTGGAAGAAGCCGACCGCGCCGACCGCATTGCGATCATGCACGAAGGCAAGCTCGCGGCGCTTGATACACCTGCCGCGCTGCAAGCGTCGGTTGGCGGTGATTCGATCACGATTCGCACGGAGCATCCCGCGGAACTTGTGGCAGCAATTCGGCAAAAGTTTTCTCTTGAAGCGAGCGTCGTGGAAAACCACGTGCGGCTTGAGCAACCCGAAGGGCATCTGTGGATTGCCAAGTTGGTCGATGCATTCCCCAGCGAGATTGAGTCAATCACTTTGGGGAAACCCACGCTCGAAGACGTGTTTATTGATCGCACCGGCCATCGGTTTTGGCAAGAGGAGAACAGCGATGGCAAGTGAACGAACGATTGCGGTTCCCGTCATCCCAGTGATTTTCACGCTTGCTGAGCGGGAGCTTGTGCGTTTTTTTCGTCAGCGTAATCGCGTCATCGGTGCATTCTTGCAGCCGATCATATTTTGGCTTTTGTTCAGCGCGGGTCTGAGGAGTAACAACCTGGGCTTCGCTTTTTTCTTTCCCGGCACGATTGCGATGATTTTGTTGTTCACGGCGATCTTTGCCACGGTTTCGATTATTGAAGACCGCCGTGAAGGATTCATGCAGTCGGTGCTGGTTTCCCCCGCGCCGCGCTGGGCCATGGTGTTCGGCAAGATTTTGGGTGGGTCGGCGATTGCCATGTTGCAGGCGCTCGTGTTTCTCGCTCTCGGTTGTGTGACGCTGGGCATGCCGGGGACGATTGGCGAAGTTGTCGCGGCCATTGTTTTGATGGCGGTGATCGCCGTGGCTCTCACGGGGCTGGGGTTTTTCTTGGCCTGGCGGATGGAATCGACACAAGGTTTCCATGCGATCATGAGCGTGTTTTTGTTCCCCATGTGGCTGCTGTCTGGGTCGCTTTTCCCGGATGATCCCACGAGCTGGATCACGTTTCTCTCGCGGTTTAATCCGCTCACCTACGGGGTTGCGGGTTTGCGGCACTATTTGCACTTCGGCGATTTGAGTATGGTGAAAGCATTGCCGAGCTTGCCGATCTGTTGGGCCGTCTCGCTCGGGTTTGCGGCGGTGACGGTGGCGCTCGCCTGGAAAATCTCGGCTACGCGGACGACAGGAGATCTCTTATGAACAACTCGACGCTCCCCTATTGGCTGTCGCTGATGGTGCTCTTCGTCGCGAGTTATGGCGGGTGGAAGTGGTATCAGGTGCAGCAATTCGAGGCCAGCCGCGAGGTGGGCGGCATCGCGTTTGATGGCCCGCCGCTCGAAGAGTTTGAACTCACCGAACGCAGTGGCCAACCCTTCCGCTCGGCCGACATGCGCGGCAAGGTGTGGGTCACGACATTTTTCTTCGCGAGTTGCCCCGGCCAATGTCCCCGGCTGAATGCCAACATCAAACAACTGCACGACCTGCCGGAACTCAAAGATGTCACCTGGGTGAGCATCACGGTCGATCCGGATAACGACACGCTCGAAGTGCTCAACGAATATGCCGACCGTTATCAGGCCGATCCCGAGCGGTGGCTATTTTGCCGGGGCGAGTTCGATTACATCAAGCGCGTCGGCGAAGAGATCATGCAACTCGAGGTCACATGGCGGGGGCATAAAGATTATGCGATCGTGATTGACCGCGCCGGCAAAGTGCGCGGCATGTTCGACGCCACGAGCATCAGCCAATCGCAAAAGCTGCGCTTGCTGCTGCTTGATTGTTTGGCGGAAGAAGCACCCACCAATGAAATAGCCCAGGCCGCGAGGCCAGGGGCGAATTAAGTACCATGAATCTGCTGCTGGCTTTCGACGCGCATCCTTTGGTGCATCTCAACGCGGGGCTGAATGCCTTGGCGACGGTGCTGCTGGTGGTTGGCTACGTTCTGATTAAGCGGCGGGCCTATCGGGCGCATGGCTGGGTGATGCTGACGGCGTTCTTTGTGTCGTGTTTGTTTTTGGTGAGTTATCTGACCTACCACTGGTTGGTAGGCAGAGTGGATTTTACACATCCAGGCGTCGTAAAAGTGATTTACCTCACCATTTTGTTTTCTCATATAGTGTTGGCGGTGACCGTGCCGTTTCTGGCGGCGGCCTCGATCAGCTATGCCCTGCTGGGCCACGGTTTTCGCCAAGAGGGCGAGTTGCCGAGCGACCAACAGGCTGTTTATCTGGCCCGCCATCGCCGGTTATCAAAGTGGACGTTCCCGATTTGGCTGTATGTTTCGGTGACGGGGGTGGTGGTTTACGTGATGCTGTACCACATCTGGCCCCCCACGGGCGGATGATCTAGAATCAAGGTATGACAATGCCCCGCGCGAAAAATCTGATTTTCATTTTGCTCCTCGCGGTGCTGGCCACGGCGATGTTGGCTGGCGATGTGCTCGCGTGTCCCAATTGCAAAGAAAGTATGTCGGGGAGCGATCCTGTTTCGGTGGCCCGCGCGACCGGCTACTTCTATAGCATCCTGTTTATGATGTCGATGCCCTTCGTGATCGTGGGCACCTTCGGCGGCGCGGCGTATCTGTCAATTAAGCGGGCGCGCGAACAGCAAGCCAAGGCACAATTGCCGGCGCGTGAAACGCAAGTCACGACCTAGTCGTGGGTTTATTCCCCGCTCGTCGTTCGTCTTCATTCGGCCAGGGATCCCAACGCTCGTCGAAGGCGATCCATAATGCGCGGCCGTAGCGGAAGAACCACAGCGGGAAGAGCAAGCTAAACGCCGTGAGCATCCACAGCAATTGGCGGCCGGTGAAGGTTTTGGTGAGATAGAGCGAGAAATAGATCACGACGACAAGAAAGGCCGTCACGCCGTAATTGAAATAGATCGAGCCCAGCAGATAACCGGGGGCCCGGTTGAATTTACGGCCGCAATCGGGGCAGGGGTCGTTCATGCTGATCCAATTGTGGAACATTTTGCCAACGCCGCACTTGGGACAGCGAAGCCGTAGTGCGCGGCCGATGAGAGTTCCATAGCCGGGTTTCTGCTCGTTGCCGTGAGTGTTTGCTGCCATGCTTTACTATCGTAAGCTTCAGTCGCGGTTTGTGCTATTCTTGTAGCGAAGCTCCTTGCGAGATGGGCGTTGGCTGGTTAGTTTCGAGATCATGCAGACCGTCGCACGTATACTCCAGTTCGCTGGCTTGACGATTCCGCCCTTGGCGATGATCGCGCAATTGGGCAATCACATTTCCGCAGGGAAGATGTTGCAGTTTCTGCTCGTGTCGGTGGGAATTTTCTTGTTGGGCTATACGATGCAGCGGTTTAGTGGTGCTGGTAAGTAGCGCTGGAAGCAGTTTCAAAAATCGTGGGCTAGCGCCCTGCGGCTGATTTAATCAGCCGCCAAGCGCTAGCGTCCGGTTCTCTCTCGTGTTTTTGAAACCGGCTCTAACTATTCCCACAGCACGGCGGAGGTCGAAGTGTCGGCGATCCGCTGTTCCTGCCGCGTGGGATGGGGGAGCGGCGCGGAGACGGTTAGCTCCGACTGCGAAAGATCGACAATGGATGAGTGGCTCGCGTCGGTCCGCAAGCGGCGATCCGCGCCGACTCGTTGCACGACAGGCTCGGTATAGGCACCCACACCGCGGCGGATCACGCGGGCTTCGGAGCCGTCGCTGAGCTGCACATGGCTGCCAATCGGGAACAAGGCGACGACGTTCAACAGTGCCCGCACGGCGTCGAGGGAAATGCTGTGTGTTTTGACTTGGCTGAGCAAGTAGACCATCACGTCGTAGGCGATGTAGGCCGGTCGTCCCCAGGTTTCTTCCGTGAGCGAAACATACGCATCGGCGACGTGCAGAATTTTTGCGTAGGGATGAATCTGTGCATCTTTTAATTGTTGCGGATAGCCCGAGCCATCGAGCTTTTCATGCACCTGGGCCGCCGCGAAACGGACGCTATCTGGCAACTCGCGCATTTTTTCGAGCATCTCGAAGGTGTAAAGAGGGTGCTGCGTCATCTGCTTTCGGTCGGTCTCGGAGAGAACAGCCCGCTGGGAGCAAATCTCGTCGCCCAGGCGAAACATGCCCCAGTCGTGAACGAGGCCACATGCGCCGACTTCGCGGATCAACTCTTCGTCCCAGCCCATTTCCATCGCGATGGCCATCGCCAGCACGGAGATGCGCACGGCCCGTTCGGTGATTTCGGGATTGCGCGAGACTTCCGCCGAGGTGGAAATTGTTTGGTCGGGGTCTTGAACTAACTCGGCCGTCGCGCCGTTGGCCACCGCTCGCACGGCGCGCGTATCTTGTGATAGTCCGGCGATGGCGTGGCGGATCATGGTATCCATCAATTTCTTGGTGGTGGCGAACTGTTTGACCAAGCGCTGCCGCTGTTGGGGGTCGTACGGTTCGATTGTTGCGCGGCGTTGCCGATTCTTAAGAGGCGGACCGATATTGTCCACACTCAAGGAGACTCGTGAGGAAAAGTTGGCGATCTGCGTGTTGAGTTCTGAAATTGATTTGGCAGACGGTGCCGAACCAGCGGAGGTAGCGGGAAGTGTGGTCTGGGGCGTGGGGCGAAAAACCTGTGCGCCAGGTTTGGCTGGCGTGGCGAGCATGCTCGCCGCGTCTTGAGGATTGAGATAAACCGTGGTGATCCCGCGAGCCAGCAGTCGCTGCTTGATCGGCTCGGTAATCACCGTACCCGCGGCGAGGAGCAGGACATCGTCCGCATCGAGAATCGAATGGGAGAGCCGGCTCCCGCTGCGCAGCTCATCGATTTTGATTTGCACGGAGCCTGGGGCGGGCGACATGTCGGATCACCTTTCGATCCATGAACTCGGTAGGGTGAGTGGCACCTCATGGTTTGTATCGGATATTCGTTAGCGCGAAAAGGAAAACATCACCTGATAAGGAAGGAACTTGCGACTACCCACTTCAATCTCCACGAGCGACAGGGACGATAACCGGCATTTCCTGAATGTGCATTCGGACGGTTGACTTTTGGGTGGGACAAGTGGCAACTTGACGTCGTGAATGTTGGTCAGAGTGTCGCCGGCAGCAATCGGAGCTTGATATGGGAAAAGTACGTATCGATTTGACGCCTGAGGCGATCTCGTCGAGCGACCTAACACATTCCACCGCTTGACATTGCGATGATAACAGGGGTTCGCATCCACCTTGACCCCTGGTGAAAATCGCAATAAACTTTTTACTGCGAAAATCTTACGTAAATTGCCGTAACTCACCCCCAGGGGAGTTGGTGTTCGCGGTACGTCTATTTTTGAATTTTGCGGAGATGGTGCCCCCGAACCTATCGCTGGAATCAACGACGGTTTGTTTCTGTCACCTTCCTTGCGAGAAAAGTCAGTGATTGAGTGAGCGATGGAAGTACTGGAACGAATTTGGGAAATCTTGAGCGGGTTCGGCAACGGCATTCTGGGCCGCTTTGAACGTGCGATCACGGCGCTGTTTGGCTCGGCCAATGCTCGCTATCTCAAAAAGGCGCATCCCAAGGTGGCGGCGATCAGCGCCTTGGAGCCGACCTTTCAGGCCCTGACTGATGAGGAGCTGCGCGCCAAGACCGATGAATTTCGCCAGCGCTTGGCAGCGGGCGAGACGCTCGACGACTTGTTGGTCGAAGCCTTTGCCGCCTGCCGGGAAGCGGGACGGCGATTTCTGACCATGCGGCACTACGACGTGCAGCTTCTGGGCGGCATCATTTTGCACAATGGCAACATCGCGGAAATGGTGACGGGCGAAGGCAAGACGTTGGTCGCCACCTTGCCCGCGTATCTCAATGCGATTGAAGGCAAGGGCGTGCATATCGTGACGGTGAACGATTACCTCGCCCGCCGCGACATGGAATGGATGGCCCCGATCTACAACGGCCTGGGACTGACCGTTGACGCGATCTGGTCGGGCATGGACCCCAACGAGCGACAGTCCGCCTACGCCTGCGACATCACCTATGGCACGAACAACGAATTCGGTTTCGATTATCTGCGCGACAACATGAAACATGCGGCACGCGGTGATGATCGTTATCCCAAGCACCAACAGCAGGCCCAGGGCCGACTCAACTATGCCATCGTCGACGAAGTGGACAACATCCTCATCGACGAAGCCCGCACACCGCTGATTATTTCGGGACCGGCTCGGGACGATATTTCCAAGTATTTGAAGGCCGACAAGATTGCGCGGCAACTCAAGCCGAATATTCATTTTGAAGTCAAAGAGAAGGAGCACTCGGCGCATCTGACCGATGAAGGGGTGCGCGAAGCGGAGCGACTGGCGGGCGTGGAAAGTTTTTACACCGCCGGCAACATGCAGTGGCCCCACTTGATCGACAATTCGCTCAAGGCCCACCACTTGTACAAGCTCGACGTGAATTATGTCGTGCAGCAAGGCCGGGTGATTATCGTCGACGAGTTCACGGGTCGATTGATGGAAGGCCGGCAGTGGAGCGATGGCTTGCATCAAGCGGTCGAGGCCAAGGAAGGGGTGCAGATCAAAGAGGAAAACCAAACCCTCGCTACGATTACGCTGCAAAATTTCTTTAAGTTGTACAAGAAAATCTCCGGCATGACGGGTACGGCCCTCACCGAGGCCGGCGAATTTTGGAAGATCTACAAGCTCGACGTGATCGGTGTGCCCACGAATCGCCCGATGCGGCGGCTCGAGCATCCCGACATGATCCTTCGCACCGAGCGGGAAAAATTCAACGTGATCGCCGACGAAATCGAGCGCATCAATCGCTACACGACGGTCGACACGAAGAACGGCTCGCAGTTTATCGGCAAGCTGGTAGGTGATGATGCCAATGCGGTCACGTTGGAGTTGGTTGAAGAGCGCACGAAGGAAGTCATTCCCCGCGACAAGATCACTCACCTGCAGCCGCCGGGTCGGCCAATTTTGGTGGGTACGGTTTCGATTGAGAAGAGTGAGCGGCTTTCCAATTTGCTCAACAAACGCGGCGTGACTCATGCCGTGCTTAATGCCAAGCAGCACAAACGCGAAGCGGAGATCGTCGCCCAAGCGGGCCGGCTGGGTGCCGTGACGATTGCCACGAACATGGCTGGCCGTGGTACCGACATCATTCTGGGCGGCAACGCCGAGACGATGGCGTGGGCCGAATTGCAAGATAAGTATGCGTCGCGGCTTGAGGTGCCTCATGAAGAATGGGAGCAACTTGTCACCAAGATCGAACGCCGTGAGAAGATGAAAGAGCAGGGGGTCGAAGTTAAGAAAATTGGCGGCTTGCACATCGTCGGCACCGAGCGGCACGAATCGCGGCGGATCGACTTGCAGCTACGCGGACGTTGCGGTCGGCAAGGCGATCCGGGGAGCAGCCGGTTTTTCTTGTCGCTTGAAGATGACTTGATGCGGATTTTTGCCGGCGAGTGGGTGAAGAACATTCTCACGCGCTTGGGCATGCAAGAGGGCGAGGCCATTGAAAGCCGCATGGTGAGCCGCCGTATCGAAGGGGCCCAGCGTAAGGTCGAGGAGCGCAACTTCGAGATTCGCAAGAACTTGCTCGAATACGACGAAGTCATGGACGAGCAGCGCAAGCGCGTCTACGGCTATCGCCAGCGGATTCTCGATGGCGACAATTGCCGCGAGTTGCTGATGGAGATGATCGGCGAGCAACTCGAAGAGCACATGCAGGCGTTTCTCGATTCCGATTACGGCAGCGAGTCGTACGCCGCCGCGGCGGGGAATTTGCTGAACGTGCAACTCGACGCCAAAGACTTCCGCAATGCGAGTCCGGAAGACGCGGAGCGGCGGGCCCGCGATGAAGCGTATCGCTTGGCGGAAACACAAATTCACGATGCCATCGAGGAAAACATCCCCGACGAGGAAGAAGAATCGGAATGGAACTGGGACGCTCTTTCCAAGTGGTCGAACATTCGCTGGGGTACAAACTACCGTGATCGCGATCTCAAGAAGATTGGTCGGAATGAATTGAGTGAAGTGATGATTGCCCAGGCCACCGAGGCCATCGGCAAGCTCGACTTGAGTGATTTGTCACGGTTGTTGGAAGATGACTATGGCGTGAAAACCGCGTGTGCCTGGCTGCACGACAAGTTTGGCATCGAACTCACCCCGGATGAGGTGGCCAATCTCAGTACCCGGGCCTTTATTGAACTGTCTCAAGAGCGGGCGCGGCAATCTTACGATGAGCGGGAATCGGAGTACCCGGTGCTCGCCGGCATGTATCGCTTCGCATCGCGGAATCAAGCCGGTCAGAAGCAAGGCTTGCAGCGAGAAGAGCTGGTCGAATGGGCGAAACGGCGGTTTGGCGTAGAGTTGTCGCTCGACGATTTTAAGACCAAGCAGCGCGAAGAAATTCACACGATGCTGCTCGAATACAGCCGTCAAAATAATGCGCGGGCGAATGAAATTGCCGTCGAGGCGCAGCAGCGGGTCGATGCATTATTTGCCGAGTCGGGGACGGCGGTTACGCTGGGTCAAGTGACCGGCAACAACGGCAAGCTTGACGACTTGAGCACGTGGCTCCGAGCGGCCTGCTCGACCACGCTCACGAGCGAGGAACTTGCCAAGTTGGATTACAACGGGGCCAAGCGGCGGGTGTCGCAAGTGGTCGAAGATTGTTATCGCCCCGAAATGCGGCGGATGGAGCGGGCCGTGCTGCTGCAGATTCTCGATCAGGCGTGGAAGGAACATTTGTTGAGTATGGACCACCTGCGTTCCAGCGTGGGCCTGCGAGGATACGCCCAGATTGACCCCAAGGTCGAATACAAACGCGAAGGCATGCGGATGTTCGAGACCATGTGGAGCAGCGTGGCCAATTACGTGACGAATTTGATCTTCAAGATGGAACAGTTGGACGAAAACTTCGTCGGCAGCACCTGGGTCGAGTCCGCCGCGATTCACGAGTCGGCCCCCTCGGCTTCGGACATCGCCCAGCAACAGCAAGCGGCGATTCAAGGGACGGACACGAAACAAAAGTTAGAACCGATTCGCAACCGCGAAGAAAAGGTGGGGCGGAACCAGCCGTGTCCCTGCGGGAGCGGGAAGAAATATAAGAATTGCCACGGGAAGTAGGGTTAGTTCACGTGCTTTGCAGGGAAAGGATTCCCGTGTCGCGACTATTTTCTTGGACATTGAACGCCGTGTATTTGACGGTGATGCTGTTGGCGTCGCCATGGATTCTGTGGTCGGCCTTTAAGCACGGCAAATATCGTGAGGGTTTTGCCGAGAAGTTGTGGGGGCTAGTTCCCGAGCGCAGTGGCAATCGTCCGTGCGTTTGGCTCCATGCGGTGAGCGTGGGCGAGGTGAATCTGCTGGCAACGACGCTCAAGGAAATTGCTGGCCGTCAGCCTGATTGGGAACTGGTGATCTCGACCACAACCAAGGCGGGTTACGATCTCGCTAGGAAAAAGTACGCCGACCATACTGTGTTTTACTGCCCGCTGGATTTGAGTTGGGCGACCCAGCGCGCGATGCGGCGCGTGCGGCCTGATCTGTTGGTGCTGGCTGAGTTAGAGCTTTGGCCGAATCTGATTGCAGCGGCGAAAGGGCAGGGGGCGCGTGTCGCGATCATCAATGGCCGCTTGAGCGACACAAGCTTTCGTGGCTATTCGCGAGTGTCGCCCGTGGTTTCGCGAGTGCTCAGCATGATTGATCTCATCGCCGCGCAGAATGTAGAAACTGCCGAGCGATTTCGTAAACTTGGCGCACGAAAAGAATCAGTCCACGCGACAGGCTCATTAAAATTCGACGGGGCGATCACCGACCGTGAAAATCAACGAACTCGACACCTGCGCGAACTGGCCGATTTCACGGCCAACGATATCGTTTTCCTCGCGGGGAGTACGCAATCGCCCGAGGAAGAAATTGCGCTGCGGATCTATCAACAATTGGTCACCGATTTTCCGCAGTTAAAATTGGTGCTGGTTCCGCGGCATCCGCAGCGGTTCGACGAAGTGGCGGAACTACTCGCAAGTTCTGGTGTGACTTGGATGCGCCGTTCAGAACTGGTTGATTCCGCCCTCCTCCTTCCGTCCTCCGCCTTACTAGTCGATACCATTGGCGAGCTGGGTGCATGGTGGGGCACGGCGACCGTGGGCTTCGTCGGTGGCAGCTTTGGCAGTCGTGGGGGACAGAACATGATCGAGCCGGCGGCTTATGGCGTGGCAACTTGTTTTGGGCCGAATACTTGGAACTTTCGCGACATTGTGGGGCAACTGTTGGCGGTCGATGGTGCGCGGGTTGTGCGTGATGAAGCGGAGCTGGCGGCGTTCGTGCGGCGTGTGTTGGCTGAGCCAGAGTGGGGTAAAAAACTTGGCGAGCGGGCCCAGCGGTTAGTGCTTGAGCAGCAGGGGGCCACCGCGCGGACGGTGGAATTGTTGTTGCCGTTGGTGGGGGAGAGCGCGTTAGAGAGTCGGGCGGCTTAGGAAATTTTTGACCCGGGGAGCGCCGGCCCCGGGCTTTAGGTTTGTTCTGGAGTTTCTTCGAGCACGTGTTCGTGATTTTGGATGTGCTCGGCGCAGTAGCAGCACTGGCCCGCGCATTTCGAGCAGTAGCGGAAGGCGGTTTTGGGCGAGGATTCGCTGTCGATCCCACAGACGAGGCAAGTGTGAACCGCTTTGGCGGTTTTCTCGACTTTCGCTTGGAAGCTGCGGCGACGCTGGCCTTGTTTCACATCGCGGAAATGCTCGCGGCCAAAAAAGACCAAGTAATTGAAAATCGAAGCGACGATCAAGAGTCGCCCCATCCAGTCGCTCACCACAAAGGCATAGCCATAGCCTATCCAAGCCAACAAGGCGAGCCATTTGATTTGGATCGGCAGGATGAAGAACAGATTGATGACGAAGTTGGGAAAAAGTCGCGCGAAGGCCAGAAAGACGGTGCCATACAAAAAGGCGTTATCGGCGATAGCGAATGCTCCCAAACTCCAGGCCACGAAGGCGGCGGCGATGTTGGCGAGAATCCCAATAAGCAAGAACGCGTTATAACGTGGCGTGCCCCAATGGTTTTCGAGCGTTGTGCCAAAGAAGTAAAAAATCATCCAGCCGAAAAACGCCCAGATGGGTGACGTGTTCGGCGGAACGAAGGCAAACGTCACGAGCCGCCAAACTTCGCCATCGAGAACTTTGCCGGGGAGCAGCATGATCTTGGTGAGATCAAAGCGGCCAACTTGATCGTTGCCCAGTTGACCAAGCAGATAGAACAGTACCTGGCCGGCGATGATGATGGCGGTCGGATTGGGGATCGCCCACCGCCGCAAGCGTGATTCCAAACTTTTCAAAAAAGACATCGGTCGTAAATTCAGGAACGAAAATGAGTGTCAATCGCCACGGATACGGTGCCGTGCTGGCCCTGCATGAGTACCTTTTCTCGGCGTGATGTTCAAGGGCTAATTGATGGCAGTAGGTAGTGGTGGCTACCAGCTGCCATTCAACGAGTGCATGCGGCGGCTGGAAGCCACCGCTACAAAACGGACCGGCTCTGTCCGCTGAGTAGGAGCCAGCCTATAATCAGTGTTCTATGAACGCCGTCGAAATTCGCAACCTGCAGAAGTCCTACCGCGTCTATCAAAAACAAGAGGGCTTGCTGGCCTCGGTCAAAGGCCTGTTTCATCGCGAGTATCGCGAGGTTGCCGCCGTAAAAGGGATCGACCTGGACGTAGCCCAGGGTGAATTCGTCGCCTTCCTCGGCCCGAACGGCGCGGGTAAAACCACGACGCTCAAATTGCTCTCGGGCGTGATTACGCCCAGCGGTGGCGAAGCTCGTGTGCTGGGTTACGTGCCGTGGCTCCGCGAGAACGAATATCGCCGCCGGTTTGCGCTCGTGATGGGCCAAAAAAATCAACTCTGGTGGGACTTGCCCGCGCAAGAATCGTTTTTGCTGCATCAAAAAATTTATCGCATCCCGGCTGACGAATTCGCGCGGACTCGCGACGAGTTGTGCGACCTGTTGGACATGGGGCACTTGTTGGGCCGGCCCGTGCGCGAGCTGTCGCTTGGCGAGCGGATGAAGATGGAACTGACTGCCGCGCTCTTGCATTCGCCCGATGTGCTCTTCCTTGATGAACCGACGATCGGGCTCGACGTGATCGCGCAGCACAACATCCAGAAGTTTCTCAAATACTATCAGCAAGAACGCAAGATCACGATTTTGCTGACCAGTCACTACATGAAGGACGTGGCCGCGCTGTGTCAACGTGTGGTGATTATCGCGCAGGGTAAGATGATTTACGACGGTTCGCTCGACGGGATCATCGACCGCTTTAGTGTTCACAAGGTCTTGTCGCTGCAATTTGCCAACGGTCGGATGCCGAGCGATTTATCGCGTTATGGCGAAGTACTGGAAATCGTGGAACCGAAAGCGCGGTTGCGGATTGATCGGGCCAAGATATCAGGCGTGCTGGCGGCCGTGTTGGCCAACTATACGCTGGAAGATATAAGCGTCGAAGACCCGCCGCTGGAAGACTTGATTGCTGAGTTGTTTGAGCTGTCGGCGGAGAAGAAGTCGCCTGAGAGGGAAGCCGTGGTGGCAGAGTTGGGTTAAGTGGAATGTGCCGTGTGTCGCGTTGCGACACGGCTACTTGAGATGAGATTATGCTTGCTCGTGCTGAAACCTGGTGGACGATCTTTAAGATCTGCGTCGAAGAGCGCTTGGTCTACAGGGGAGATTTTGCGCTCGGCACGTTGATGCGGTTTCTGCCCATCGTGACGCAGATTTTTCTGTGGACGGCCGTGTTTGCTTCCGCGGGGACGGGCACGATCCAAGGTTTCACTCGCGAAGATGTCGTGGCCTATTACCTGCTGACGATGCTCGCCCGCGCGTTTTCCAGCATGCCAGGGTTGGCCTCGGGCATCGCCCGACAAGTGCGCGAAGGGGAGATCAAGAAGTTTCTCATCCAGCCGATCGATCTCATCAGTTATCTGCTGCTCGCGCGGACCGCCCATAAAGTTGTTTATTACCTGATTGCGACCGGGCCTTTCGCGCTCGTGTTTTATTTGTGCCGCGATTATTTCCACGGTTGGCCACCGACCGAGGTGTTCCTGGCGTTTTTGTATTCGCTGTTGATGTCGTTTCTCTTGGGCTTCTTCATGGAAGCGACAATGGGGATGATCGCCTTCTGGTTTTTGGAAGTGTCATCGCTGCTGTTCGTGCATATGCTGTTTGTGTTTTTTTTCTCGGGGCATATGTTCCCGCTCGAGTTTTTGCCTAGTCCTTGGTATACGATCATCAGTTACACGCCGTTTCCTTACTTGGCGTACTTTCCTTCGGTCGTCTTCTTGGGCAAGGTGCAAGGCGCGGAACTGGTGAAAGGCCTTGTGATCGAAACCGCTTGGACCGTGGGATTCATTGTGTTGTGCCGGTTGTCAATGAACGCCGGCTATCGACGCTACAGCGGATATGGAGGGTAGAAGAATTGCGGAATTTGGATTGCGGATTGCGGAATGAAAAACCGCGATTTGATTCCGCATTCCGAACTCCGAATTCCGCATTTGATTATGTATCGTTCACCTTCCTATCTTGGCGTGTTTCTCACATTTGCCCGCAACAGCTTGGTGCGGGACATGACCTTCCGCGCGAATTTTATCATCGACATGATTTCGTCGATTTCGTGGATGATTATGAATCTGGGCTTTTATGCCCTCGTGTATCGCGAGACGACGCATATTGCCGATTGGGGCAAGTACGAGTTTTTTGTGTTCATCAGCACGACGATGTTTGTGAACAGCCTGGTGCAGGCCTTTTTCATGCCCAATGCTGAAGAGCTGAGCGAGCAAGTCCGCACGGGGGGCTTGGACTTTGCGCTGTTGAAGCCGATCGACACGCAGTTTTTGGTGTCGCTGCGCAAGGTGGCGTGGTCGTCGCTGGGGAATTTTGTCGTGGCACTGATTTTGTTGGCCTATTCGGTGCGGCGGATTGAAGGGCTGGAGCTAAGCGTTTGGCAGTTTGTGCTCTATCCGCTGTATGTGTTGATGGGCGTCATGATTCTGTACAGCGTGATGATTGCCTTGGCGGCGACGAGCATTTGGCTGGGGCGAAATCAAACACTTTATGATTTCTGGTTTTATATCACCAACTTCTCACGCTACCCGATGGAGATTTACGAAGGCCCTTGGGGGACACCGTTGCGGCAGGTATTTACGTTCGTGATTCCGATTTTGGTCGTAATCAACGTGCCCGCGCGGCTGATGGCCAAACCGCTCACGCCCGATAGCGCTTGGATGGCGGGTTTTGGCTTGCTGGCCACCGTGGGGAGCTTGTTGGGGAGCCGCTGGATTTTTAATCGCGCGTTGCTGAGTTATCGCAGCGCGAGCAGTTAGGCGGAGCGACATGGACGACGAGCAACCACGCATAGCGATTCTGGGGGCTGGTCCGATTGGCTTGGAAGCGGCGCTCTACGCGCGGTACTTGGGTTATCCCGTCGAGATACTGGAACGCAGCGGGAAGCCTGCTGCTGATGTGCTTGCCAAAGACACGGAAGTGATTGGCCATTTTGGAGAACTTGCCTCAACACTGGGAGTCTCTGCACTCAAGGCTCAAAACCCTGATTGGCAGGCACTTGCCGCTTCAACAAAGTTAAGTTCTGCTGAGTGGCATGATACATACTTGATGCCGCTGGCCGATTCGGACTTGATTGCCGACGTACTGCATCTGAATACCGAAGTCGTGACGATTGAACGTCGTGATGACGAAGAGGATGTGTCGTTTCAAATTCGTTGTCGTGATGAGCAGGGAACTGAGAGTGTTTACGAAGCTGATATCGTCATCGACGCGACCGGAATCGCTGGCAATCGGTCTTGGTTCTCCGCTCAAGATGCCGACGGCGAATGGAGTTTCCTCAATCCTGAGGCGGATTATTATATTCTCGGCGGCAAGACTCGCCGCGATGGTCAGATCACGTTTGGAGAGGGTTTGGCGCAGATTCGCGAGTTGTTCGCGATCCTGGGCGAGCGCGATGATCTGGATGTTTACGCGACGATGCCGCCGTTGGCATGATTCCTCTAGCTTGTAGGCCGGAACAAGCCGTGCGCAGTTCCGGCAGGGCACAACAAATTGCCGGAACTCGCAGAACTCGTTCCGGCCTACGACCGGATTCCTCAAGTCGTGGAACTCCTTTCGGAGTGACATTTTTCGTGTTACCGTGTTAGCAATATTCGCTCACCAGCATAACAGCCATTAACGGAGTTTTGTCATGTCTTGCCATTCGTGCCGTTGTTTCATTCTGCTCTCAGCAGTTGTTATGAGTCCTGCCACTTGCCTAGGAAAAGAAGCCATGAGCTCGTATCCCGAAACACGGCGGGTGGAACAGGTTGATACCTTTCACGGGGTGGATGTGCCCGACCCTTACCGCTGGCTGGAAGAGGACGTGCGTGAGTCCGAGGAAGTGGCCGAGTGGGTGAAAGCACAGAATACAGTCGCGCGGGATTACCTTGATGCGATTCCCTTGCGCAAGCAAATTCAGGAACGGCTTACCAAGCTCTGGAACTTCGAGCGATATTCGCTCCCCACACAGACGGCGGGGAAATATTTCTACATGAAGAATAATGGCCTGCAGAACCAAGCCGTGCTCTACGTGGCCGACGGCTTTGACAGCCCTGGCCGGGTGTTGATCGACCCCAATACCTGGTCGGAAGATGGCACGATCGCGTTGGGTGAAACCAACGAGAGCGACGACGCCAAGTTGCTGGCCTATGCTCGCAAGGAAGCGGGTTCCGATTGGTCAACGATCTACGTGATGGAAGTCGAGACCGGCAAGCAACTCGACGACAAGCTCGAATGGGTTCGCTGGGGTAATATCGTATGGAACGCCGAGGGGACCGGTTTTTTTTACACGCGCTATCCTCAGCCTAAAGAAGGGGAGCAGTTTCAATCGCTCGCTACGAATCCCGCGATTCACTTTCATAAACTTGGCACGCCGCAAGCCGACGATCTATTCGTCTACAAACGGCCTGATGAACCGACGTGGAGTTTTTGGCTTACTCGCAGCGACGACAACAAGTTCCTCGTGCTAACAATTTCACGCAGCACTGACCCGCAGAATCAAGTGCTCATTCGCCAAGTGGACGCACCACTCGAAGGTAAGTTTCAACCACTCATCGATGATTTTGACAATGAGTTTTCGTTTCTGGGGAATCTGGGTGACAAGCTTTACTTCCTCACCGATTACAAGGCACCCACCAAGCGACTCGTGGCGATGAATGTCAACAAGCCGGGTCGCGAAGAGCTTGCCGAGATTGTGCCGGCGAGTGAAGCGACGCTTGACGGCGCGTGTTTGTTCAAGGAAAAAATTGTTGGTGTCTATCTCAAGGACGTTGTCACGCAGGTGAAGACCTTTGCGCTCGATGGTAAGCCAGGGGACGACGTGAATCTTCCTGGCATCGGCACGGCCTCGGGCTTTGGTGGTCGCCAAACTGACACGGAAACCTTTTTTTCGTTCACCAGCTACATTACGCCGACGAGTATCTTTCGGCTCGATCTGGCGAACAACGAGGTGAAAGTCATTCGCCAGCCGCAGGTCGATTTCAATTCCGCCGACTTCGAATCTCGTCAAGTATTCTTTGCGAGTAAAGATGGCACACGGATTCCGATCATCGTGTCGCATCGTAAAGGGCTTAAGCGTGATGGACAGAATCCGACGCTGCTGTACGGCTATGGCGGGTTCAGTATCTCGCTGACGCCTAATTTCTCGGTGGGCTTTGCCACGTGGATGGAAATGGGAGGCGTGGTGGCCGTGCCGAATTTACGTGGCGGGGGCGAATATGGCGAGGAGTGGCATCAAGCGGGGAAGACAGTGAACAAGCAGAATGTGTTTGACGATTTCATCGCCGCGGCGGAATGGTTGATTACGGAGAAGTACACCTCGACCGAAAGGCTCGCCATCATGGGCGGCAGCAACGGCGGTTTGTTGGTGGGGGCCGTGATGACGCAGCGACCCGACTTGTTTGGGGCCTGCCTGCCCGAGGTGGGCGTGATGGACATGCTGCGCTACCAAAATTTTACGGCCGGCCATTTCTGGCGGGACGAGTTCGGCACGGTCGACGACCCGGCGGAGTTCAAAGCGCTGATTGCTTACTCGCCTTACCACAACATTAAAGCGGAGACCGAATATCCGCCGACGATGGTGGTCACCGCCGACACGGATGATCGCGTCGTGCCGATGCACAGTTTTAAGTTTGGGGCGGCGTTGCAGCATGCGCAGACAGGTGATGCGCCGATTCTCCTGCGCATCGAAACCCGCGCGGGCCACGGCGCGGGGACACCGACCACGAAGCGAATCGAAGAAACCGCCGACCTCTGGGCGTTTCTGTGGAAGAATCTAGGGATGGGGGAGTAGAATCGAGAATTATTTATCTAGGCGGGAGTTCTTTTCCCTTGACTAATATGTCAGATGTGACATAATTGCAGGGATGGATTCTGATGATAAGCCCCTCGCTTGGCTGGCCAGCGAGATCAAGACGCCACCGTTCTCGAGCCATGCTCGTGTTGAAGCCGGAACTTTGTTGCGCAGATTACAGCACGGCGAAAACATCGGGATGCCATCTTCACGGCCGATGCCCTCAATTGGTCCTCGCTGTCATGAACTGCGAGTGCGAGATGAGAATCACAATTGGCGAATAATATATCGTATAGATAGTGATGCCGTAGTGATCATTGAGATATTTTGGAAGAAAACCAGTGCTACTCCGAAACAGGTTATCGATGTTTGCAAAAGTCGCCTTAAGTTATATGACAGTGCTGCGAGAGGAGGTGAACTATGAAAATGAATAAGACCAAAGCTGAGCGGCTAAAGAAAGCTGGCTGGAAAATTGGGACCGTCCAAGATTTTTTCGGACTCACACCTGAAGAAGCTGCTTTGATTGAGATGAAGTTGTCGCTGGCGCGGAGCCTCAAGCAGCGTCGCTTAGCTCAAGGCAAGTCACAAATTGCTTTGGCCAAGGCCTTGGGTTCAAGCCAATCGCGCGTCGCTAAAATGGAGGCGGCTGACGCGACTGTTTCGCTGGAGTTGTTGGTCGAGGGTTTGTTGAAGTTGGGAGCCAGCCGTCAGGAAGTAGGGCGTATTATTGGGCGGAAGCTGACAACACCGGCGGCTTGAAAAGTTTTTTGCACGCATACGTGCGGAGGTCGCGGAGGAGATTTACCACGAATCAGTCGAATCGCACGAATAATCGTGGCGAACTACACAGAGAACAATTTAATTTCGCTCGAATTATAGCAAGATTTGCCCACTAGCGAGTTCTTGTTGGGATTCCACGTATCGCTGCCCCTGGATTTTTGTTAGGGTCTATTGCAGTTGGTACAGCCGATTCGCGTTTGCGACGCCGCCTTCTGTCTCTCGCGGCACCACCTCATTCGTTCTTCGTCCGTTCCTTCCCAGGCTCGCGTACCGGCTTGCACGTTTTGCGTCGGTTTCTCTTTTGGCGAGCTCTGCGTCTTGGTTTTGTGTACGAGGAGTGCATACGTGGGTAAGAAACTTTATTGCGGCAATCTCAGTTACAATGTGTCGAAGTCTGATTTAGAAGCGCTGTTCACGCCGTTTGGTGCTGTGCGCAGTGCCGAAGTGGTGATGGACCGGGACACGGGACAAAGCAAGGGCTTTGGCTTTGTGGAAATGGATAACGACGCCGATGCTCAAAAGGCGATTCAAGAACTCAACGACACTTCGCATGACGGTCGCCCGCTGAAGGTGAACGAAGCGAAGCCCCGCGAGGATCGCGGTGGGGGTGGTGGCGGTGGCGGCGGTGGCAACCGCAATTTCAATCGGGGTGCCAAGCGCTGGTAATTGCCGATCAATCTTTGCTTGGCGTGATACCCCTTGGGATCGCGCCAAGCCTATTTTTTTGGTGGCGAGGGGTGCGCGCGTGATCGCGGTCGTCACGTTCACTTTGCCGTTGCATGGCAACTGTCTCTACAGCAAGGAATGGGAATGGCAAAAAACCAAAACACGTTTGAAAAGCGGCGTCGTGAAGTGGAGAAAAGATTCAAAGCGGAAGAAAAGCGCAAGAATCGGCTGAAAAGGAAAACGGATGGCCCGGAGGTTACGACACCCACCGAGGAGCCCGAATCTTCGGAAGAGAAGCCAGCAGATCCTACCTAGTGCTATGTCAAAGCGTGATTTTAGGATTAGCCGTTGGGCGCTAGCTCAAGGTTGGAGCGACAGTAACCGAGGGCTAGCGCCCTGCGGCTGATTTGTTAGCTTTGGCAAAGCACTTGGCGAGGTTATTCAATCGATTTCATGGAAAGAATGGTGAGCCGGCCTTGTAAATGCCGAATTTGCATGTACAATACTTGTATCTGCATATTTTGCATCTCCACTAGAGTTCCAGAGATTTGCCATGCCACGCATTACGATCAGTAAGGAAGATTTCTTCAAGGACCGTCAGGGAAGAACATTTGCCGATGTGCTGAATGATCCTCAGCAGCCTTTTACCGACGTGCTGGCTTTTTTCAACGACGTGGATCGGCAGCGGCGTATGTTGGAATCCGAGATTCATCATGACCGCGCCCCGATGGCCGGGATCGTGCGTGAACTCGAAGCGCAACCGAAAATTGGTCAGTTTCTCTCGGAAGTGCATCCCCAGCGAACTCAGCGACTCCGCCAGGCGATTGGCGTGTTGGTGCGCATGATCATGGAAGGCCAGGGCTGGAAGAAAACCGGTAAGAAGGGTTCCTTGGGTGTTCGCGCGGAAGCCGCCAAAGCTTCGCCGGCTCACAATACGGGAGGTTTGGCTTTCTGGTTCCTGCGGGCCGAACGCTACGAGCTGGAACAGGGTATGCCTTACAGCACGGTGGCCGAACGGCGAAAAGCATTGAAACCCGCAGCGGGCACCTCCACTTCTGCTCCGAAGGCTAAGCAAGCGACAAAAGAACAAACGACAAAGTCGAGATAGGTCTTACCTGATACCAATAGCAGCCATCCCTGACTTCAAAGTGTTCATCAAGCACGAAGGCTACTGCTGCCATGTGCGTGCCGAAGGAATGGCGAACTCGTTATGGCTGCTGAAATGTCTGAGCCAGTCCTTCGCCTTCAAGACCAGTAATCCACTCGTCGAGTCGGGCCCACCAAACTATTGCAATTTCCAAGTAGCTTACGGTTCGCACTTATCGCGCCGTGGCCTGGAAAGTCTCTTGTTGGCGATCCCAGGAGTGCGGTTGAGCGTGGATTCTACCGCGAAACAAGGCCGCTGACTCGCGCCGGTACAAGTTGTTTAGTCCACATGATACTGATCTTGAGATGAGCGGGGGTGTTTGATGTTAAACGAAGGTCATGTCACGATGCTCTGGCAAAAGCTGTTCCGCGGACAAGCGATCACCACGGAAACATTTATCAAGGCCGACGAGCTGATTGAGGAGCTTCGTCCAGAAAGCCCCTTGCGCTTTCGCTATGAAAAAGAATTAGGGGAGATTCGCGTCATGCACAGTCAGACTTGATCTCCTGGCCATGATGGCGAATTCTGTTGAGAACGGATTCCACCACGCTACTCGCTGTGGAGTGGCTTCACTCTTTTCTGGTGCGAGGTAAGCGATGTTTGGCAAAAATGAAGTTCCGGACAAAGAACTGCTTAAAATGGTGAACCGCAAGTTGAGCCGTTCGGGAGGAGGCTCGCAGACGCGCGTCGCCGTGGCGATTCAACGAGGGGCCGTGACACTCTCGGGTAAGATTCAATACGAAAACCAACGCTCGCCGCTCGTGAAGTCGATCTCGAGTGTTCCCGGCGTGCGAAGCGTGATCGACATGCTGCAAGGCCCCTCGAAGACCGCTGGACGCGGTTGATCAGAATTGCAAAAACCGTGCCGGCAACTTGCGTTCCCGGCACGGTCTCGGTCATCAGGGTGTCAATCTTAGTTGTCAATTAGGCAGATCGGCGGGTTAATCCCAGCAGTCCGCAGAGGACACCGAACAGCAGCGAGGTCGGTTCTGGGATTTGCACATTCGCGCCACCGGGAGTGGCGTAAAGATAGGTTGAAGCAGGATTCACGGTGATTTCCGTGCCATCTTCAAAAGCGGCATCGCTATCGCCAGGGCCTGATCCATCGTTGGCAAAGAAAGGTCCGGGGAAGCCAGCAGGTTCATCTTCACCGCTGCCGGAATCAAAAAACATCCAAAGGCCATCGCTGGGGCGGCGTTGAAACACATCAGCTCCAAACCCGAGTAAAACGTCTCTTCCGCCGAACTGCGAGGCGTATTGGTAACCTGGATCACCATCTTCGGCTTCGGCAATACCATCGATGAAGCTGGTCCATGCGGCGTCGAGCACGCCGTCGTTGTCGCCGTCGAGATCGTCACCCACGGCACCAGTAAAGCCTTCGACCAATAAGAATGTGTGGACATTGTTTTCGTAGATGAGATTTTCGTCATCGTCTTCTTCTTCGTAACCAAAAATCTGCGTGAAGGGAGCAACTTGAACCACAGTAGCTGCATCGGGCCCTTGCACACCGCCAGTCACGGGGTCAATGTCGATCACCGTGGCCGAGTCACGCCAGAGGAACAAACCGTTCGTGCCGGTGGAAAAACTGCTCAAATTGAAGGCGTTGAGCACTTGGCCAGGGTTGTCGGACTGCATGGCTTCAAGGGGCAGATCGCCCTCGATTTCCAGGAACCAGAGATTGCTGAGCGAGGTCGCGCCCGTGGTGCTGTGAATCTCAAAGAACTGGCGATCTTCTTTGGGATCTTCGGGGCTGAAATAGAGTTCATTAATTTGCAGGTCGGCAAATGCCGCCTGACTGCCGACCACGAGGGCCAAGGCAAGTAAACCAAAAAGACGCTTCATTAGTCATGCTCCTGAGTGTAAAGGGTGGAAGCGAAGTGAACGACCGTCGGCTAGCGCCGGCGGCTAGGAATGAGCAAAGTTACGCCAATCAACAACAATCCGGTTGATGGTTCGGGGATGGAAGAAAATGCGGCGAGCGCGCCGACGAAACCGTATTTGTTTTGCCAAGTTTGCAGATCGAGTTGATTGACAATGTCGTCGCCGTTAAAGTCGCCCAGCGCCCAGCCGCTGTCGGCGCCAGCACCGCGTTGCCAGGCGAGAAAGTCGCGGCCATCGACGTCACGGTCGAGATCAGCGTCACCAAAGTCGGTGAAAAATAGGTCTTCTGACCGCACGCCGTTATCCCCCTGGACGAGGGCGTTTACGTCAACTTGGTTCGCGGCGCCAAAGTTCAAAGCCACGTCGAATCTGGGCCCGACGATGCCGAGATTGTCGTAAAGGAAGTCGATGTCCGCGGCATCCACGTCCCCATCTTGCTCGGTATCGCCGCGATAAAGTCCGCCGACGCCCGAGACATTGTCAGCGCCCGGCGTTGCGAAGAGGAATTCGGAACTCGAGGAAACATAGATTGTGCGACCGTCTTGAAAGCCTGCGTCGCTTGAACCATAAAAGCTACTGCCATCGTTGGCAAAAAAAGGCCCAACGTAGGCCCCATTGCCTTCGCCGCTACCCGAGTCATAAAAAGCATACATGTTCTCGACAGGATCCCAACTGAACATGTCGGCACCGAACGTGCCGCTGAAATTGATGCCACCGAAACTTTCCGCATATTGAAATCCGGGATCGACGTCTTCCTTGACACTGAGCGCGTCATGTACGGTGGTCCATGGCGTTATGTCAAGTGTGCCATCCCCTTTGAGAGCACCCCCTCCGGTGTCAAGGTCAAGACCCAACGATCCGGTGTAGTTTTCGACCAAGAAAAAATTGGAAACGTCGTTCTCAAAAATTTTTGTACCACCATCTTCGTCCCCTTCGTAGCCGAGATCGACGCGGCCAGGGAACAAATCCAGAGCGAGGACGGTTGTGGAACCGGGGCCTTGCACGCCGGGGGCCTTGGAATTATCGAGCACGATCGAAGCCGAATCCCGCCACATAAACAGGCCGTTGGAACCGGTGGAGAGGCCGCTCAAATTGATGGCGGTGAGAATTGTGCCGGGATTGTCTTGCAAGCCTGGGACGTTGCCGGCGTCGCCGTCGATTTCCAGAATCCACATGTTGTTGAGCGATTCGATGCCGCCGGTCGTACTGCGAAGTTCAATAAACTGTCGGCCATCTTCGGGGGTCTCGGGGCTGTAGTAAATTTCGTTGAAGCGAATCGCGGCTTGCGAGTTGGCAACGCCCAACAAAATAAGTGCCAAGAATAATTGCCACGGCCGTTGCAGACTAACTCTCCTGCCAAAATCGAAATTCACAAGGCACTCCTTAGGCTTCCCGTTCGGAAAAGATTGACACCGAGGCCCTGATTGTCCGCCAAGATGTGAAGTTGCGATGAATGGGAGAAGATGAAATTGTGAAAGTCATGTGAAGACCAGCGATGTGCAAATAGTGTTTCCAAGCCACGCGATTCTTAACGTGTTCTTAAGAATCGTCGGTAGACTGGTGGTTCAATAGTCACTTGGCTGGATTTTCACGGTCTTAACGATATGCAACCGCTTGTGCCCACGCTTGCTAAATTTCTATTTGTCTCTGCAATCATGTTGTCGGGATCGCTTGCAGCTAGAGCCGATTCGCACAAGGAGGTCGAAAACTTTCTGAAGGTCCCTGAAGAGTATTGCACCGTACAAGCGGCTATTGATGCGGGCCGGGATGGCGACACGATCCTGATTTCGCCGGGCGTTTATCACGAAGCACTCACCATCGCGGGCAAGTCGATCACGCTCGCTTCTTGGTATCTCACAACCAAAGAGCCGCGATACATTAAGCAAACTGTTCTGGATGGTTCGATTATTCCCGATCCCGAGGATGAAATCGACGCGGTCGTTGATGCCGTGATTTCCATGCCGGAGAGTCCTGGCACGGAGTCAACCATTTTGGGGCTAACGATTCGCGATGGGGATGACGGTTTGGCTTGCAGCAGTCGGGTCCGTGTTTTGTTCAATCATTTTGTGAACAACACCGACGCCATTGATTACGAAAACGGCAGCGGTGAATGTCGTTTCAATACGTTCGTGGCGAATGACGATGACGGGGTCGATCTCGACAATTCCTCGGAAGTGTTGGTGGCCAATAATGAAATGCGAGACAACGACGACGATGGCATCGAAATGCGTTTGCATCCCCATGTGGGAAAAATGCTCAATGTTGTGATCCGCGACAATATTATCACTGGGAATGGCGAAGATGGGATTCAAATTATCGACTATCCCGAAATGTCGGACCGCACGATTACGATTGAGCGCAATTTAATTGCCGAGAATGCGATGGCGGGGATTGGCTTTATGAGCGATGCCGTCACCTTGGAAGATTACCGCGGGGCGGCGATTCCCGAGTCGATCACCATCATCAACAACACCATTTGCCGAAATCACTATGGGATGGTGGGGGGCGGCAATGCCCGGGTGCTCAACAATCTGTTCGTGGAAAATTTGCATGCCCCGCTCAAGAATGTGAACGGCCAAAGCCAGCTCACGCACAATCTGCTGTGGCAGAACGGCGGCGAACCAGTGAATAGCAATCTGGGGGCCGGTGTGCTGCTGCGGAAAGACCCTCAGCTTGACAAGAATTTTCGCCCCATCGAGGCGAGCTTCTGTATTGACCGCGGCACGACGCAGCTCGATCTGGCCTCCAGTGTGAGGGCGGTATTACCAGAGGCGTTTCATGGCGAGGCTCCCGATTTGGGGGCATTTGAGATTCGCTAAATTGCTCGCAATCAGACACAAGGAAGAGACATGAGCCGATACAATCGCAAGCTAGGTTTTACTCTCGTTGAGCTTTTAGTGGTGATTGCGATCATCGGCATGTTAGTCGCGCTGTTGTTGCCGGCGGTGCAGGCGGCACGCGAGTCGGCGCGGCGGGCGCAGTGCGTGAATAATCTCAAGCAAATGGGGCTTGCGCTACAGAATTATCATGATGTCTATCGCCAGTTTCCCTTGGGAGTAGCCGGTGCCGAGAAAAAAAATATTATTGACGAAACTGGTCGACCTCGGGATGGCGATGAAGGATACGGTTGGGGCACGGCAATATTACCTTTTTTAGAACAGAAGCCCTTATACGACTCATTTAGCCCAGACTGGAAGGCTAGTCCTTTCATGATTCATTACGTCGAAGAAGGAAAGATTTTAGAAGCCGGAGCAACGGAATTGGGTGTGTTCCGTTGTCCATCATCCGCTTTACCATCCCACGTTCCTGAGGCTATCGGAACGATGACTCTTGGCGAAGATTTTGTGCTTGGTTATGCAACATCCGACTACAAAGCAAGTGGTGGAGTTCGAGATCAAGGAATGTTTTGTTCTTTGAGAGATTGTTTGCAGCGCAATATGGGTAAAGACCCAAAGCGCCGCATACGTGCCCAAGATGTTACCGACGGGTTGAGCAATACGATCGCTTTAGGTGAAGCTGCTTATGCCTTGGAGCTTGTAAAATGGCCTTTTTGGATTGGCGGAGTGACAGAAGATGAATCTGTAATTTTTGAAACAGACGCACTCAACGTCATTAACTGTGGCATTAGTCCTAAGCAATTAGAAAATTTCACCCAAGCACTTGATGATGAATGTGCCTTTAGTTGGCATGAGGGTGGAGCCTTTTTTTGCTTTGGGGATGCTTCGGTGCATTTTTTAGATGAAACAATAGATTTTCAGGTTTATGGTTATCTTGGGACTATCGACGACGGGAACCTCACTACAGGCGTGCAGTTTTGAGAGCGAGACTTTGCTTGTTCAACATGACGCCCTTAAATCTAACTGGTTACTCGCGGTTGCTGGCCTCTCTGCTGTGTGTTTGTTTGCTCGGTTGTGGCAAGTCTCATCCCCCGGTGGCGAAAGTCATGGGTACGGTTACCTATGAGGGTAAACCGGCAATTGGGGGCCGTGTGCTGTTTCTGCCCGATGGCGGGGGTAAACAGGGGCTTGGTTCGATTCAACCCGACGGCACGTTCGAGCTTGGTACATTCAGTACTAATGACGGAGCCTTGGTTGGCAAGCATCACGCGATGGTTGTCCGTTCCGCATTCGATAGCTTAGGGGACGATCTCCTCACCTTCCGGCGCGCCGAGCAGCAGCGGATCGTTGTTGAACCGGATAAAGTGAACGAATTCACGATCGATCTGGGCAGCCGAGAGTGGCAAAAACTGGCCGATTAGCGGCCAATGTTACTTGTTGGGCATTTTCTCGGCCAAAATTCTTGACTCCTGCAGAGTGAGTCTCCAGGATAAAATGTCTGCTGCGCGCGACTCGCGTGATTCCTTTCTACAACTTGATCCTCTGAGTGTGAGTGACGCTAATGAATTCGATAACAACACGACTCGCCGGCACTTGGTTGGTGCTGATGATTGCCACGATCTCCACGGATACTTGTCGCGGCGATCTGTTTGCCTTGCTGAGCGGCAACAATGGCATCGTGCGGATGGACTCCACCACGGGGGCGGTGATCGACACCTATTCTGGATTTGATCCCTTCTTTCCCGTTCCGATTCTCACCAACGCGGGGCTCGCTTTTGATGGTCGACGACTTTACGTCAATCGACGGTTGGACCCTGCCACGGAAGAAATCTGGTCGTTTGATTTGGCCAGCGAAACTTGGCAGCCCCTTGGTATTCTTGATACCTTTTCGATTGATCCTAGCGGTCCCCATCAACTCTCGGGTCTCGGTTATACTCCCGGCATGTTTGGCGAAGGATCACTGATCTCGGTATCGCGTCGCATCTCGGACATTCGACCCTCCTATCTGGTCGAGTATGCGCTCTTCCCACCATTTGGAATCTTTACGCCGATGTTTCCTGTTGGGGCATTGCCTGCGGATATCGACGCCTTGGGCGTTGATTATGATCCCGCCTCGGGAGAAATCTGGATCGCTGCGGAAGAAGTGGAGGGAACGACGCGGACTCCCCTATTATTGCGGACGGATCAGGCAGGAAATGTGTTGGCAACAGTCACGCCGGCATTGGGCCCAGCTACTATTCCACGAGGCTTGGCGTTTGATAACGGCAATCTGTTTGTCGCAGCTCGAAATCTGCCAGCCATTGCCAACGAGGTCCATCAGATTGATCGCGGGACGGGGGTCGTGCTGAACGCGTTTCTCATTCCCGGAGGCGGCACGGTCGCGGCGTTGGCGGGGGGAACGGTGATTCCAGAGCCATCCACGGGGCTTTTGAGCGCGTTGGTGTTAGGCTGGCTGGCATGTTGCGTTCGGCGGCATGTGTAACTAGAGCATGATCATTGACACGCTATTTGTGAGGGGCACAATTAAGGCTTCGGATTTTGGGCCCAGCATTCCAAGCTCTCGCAGAGGAGAATAATCATGGCGATTCGTACCGCGGACGCAGTGTGGCAAGGTGATCTCAAGGGTGGCAAAGGCAGTGTAAAATTTGGCGGCGGGGCCTTTGATGGGCAGTATTCGTTTTCGTCGCGGTTTGAAGAAGGGACCGGCACCAATCCCGAAGAGCTGATCGCCGCGGCCCATGCCAGTTGTTTTTCCATGGCACTCTCGAATGGCCTGTCGCAAGCCGGGCATCCCCCGACCGAAGTGAAAACCACGGCCAACGTGCATTTGGTGAAGGGTGAGCAGGGATTCGGGATTCCCAAGATCGACTTGGTGACCGTGGCCAAGGTGCCGGGAATCGACAACGCAGCGTTCCAAGAGCAAGCCATGAAGGCGAAGCAGAATTGCCCGATCTCGAAGCTGCTCGCGGCGGCGGAGATCACGCTTGACGCGAAATTGGTTTAGACCGAGAGGGTCAACCTCTCAGCTCTAAGGGGTGCTCACCACGCGCAGTTCCTTGGGTAGGGGGAACGATACGTCCTCGGTGCGCAGCGACCGGGTTTCAACCGTTGCGCCAAACTTTTCGCAGAGAAAATCGAGCACCGCTTCGACCACCACTTCGGGAGCGCTCGCGCCGGCGGTGACGAGCACGGTTTGCACATCCGTGAACCAAGTGGGGTCGATGTCCTCGACGCCATCAATGAGGTGGGCGGTGACGCCGCGTTCGTGGGAAAGTTCGGCCAAGCGCTGGCTATTGGAACTGTTTTGGCTTCCCAAGACGAGCGTGAGATCCGCCTCGGCGGCCAACAGCGACACCGCTTCCTGGCGATTTTGGGTCGCGTAGCAGATGTCGTCCTTGGGGGGAGCAGCAATCTGCGGAAATCGTTCGCGGAGCCGGCGGATGATGCGGTTGGCGTCGTCGACGCTGAGCGTGGTCTGCGTGAGGTAGGCCACCTTGCTTTCGTCCGCCACAGTGAGCTTGTCAACATCTTCGGGAGTTTCGACCAACAGAATCGCTTCCGGCGCTTCGCCCATCGTGCCGATCACTTCGTCGTGACCGTCGTGGCCGATCAGCAGAATCGTGTAGCCCTGGTTGGCATACTTGATCGCTTCGAGGTGGACTTTGGTCACAAGCGGGCAGGTGGCGTCGATCGCGCGCAACTTACGTTCCCGCGCCAAGCGGCGAATTTCCGGGGAAACGCCGTGGGCCGAAAACAGGAGCGTGGCCCCGGTCGGCACGTTGGCGAGTTCGTCGACGAACACCACTCCCTGCTCACGGAAGCGGTTGACGACGTATTTGTTGTGGACGATTTCGTGGTAGACGTAAATCGGCGCGGGGAGCGATTGGATCGCCAGTTCAAGGGCGTCGATCGCCATATTCACCCCCGCGCAAAAGCCGCGAGGACTTGCCAGCAATACCCGCATGAGGAAAAGGTCCGTTGGTTGAATGGGGAAACGATGTTGCGTTATCCCATCATAACCGCAGAAAGGGTTGAGCGACAACTTGGCTCGCCTTAGCGAGGCTTCTTCGGCAATTGCTGCCAACCGAAGCGGCTCAGTGGGATGCGAGCTTTTTCGGTCGCGCCGAAGCGAGTCTCCATCTGTTTGAGGGCTCGATTCATTTTGAGGCTGAATTCAAACAGGGCGTGGCCATCGACGGTCACTGGGGGCAATTCCCGACTAGTGGAAGCCGGTAGAGGAGATTGTGAATTGGCCATGGGTAACTCCTGGGTTCTTTCGCCGCACTACGGGGGATACTAAACTCTGTTCCGCCGATCCCTCGAAACGATCCCACAGTTGGGGCGAACGATCCCGCTCGCGTTACTGTAATCATACGCAAGACACATTAAGAAAGTTCGCGGTTCAGAGGGAAATCTGGCTGACACTCATCAAAGCGCGAGATGGCCAGAAGTGTTACGAGAACAGCTTTGGTGGCGAACTTAATTTTTGCGGGGCTTTTTGGTGCGTTCACCCGAGAGAGGTGCCGAGGCAGGCTGAATTCCTGCGGAATTCCGCAGCGTGGCGAGGATTTCCACAGCGCGCGAGAGCTCGGTTTGATCGAGTTGGCCATCGCCGTTTTGATCAAGCCGTGGGAAGCGTTGAGCCATCCGAGGGGGTGCTTCTTCGCGGCTGATCTGGCCATCGTCGTTGCGATCCGCGCGGCGGAGAAGCTGTTTGACGCCTTGGTTGGTTTCGGCCAACGAGGGGCGGCTCTCCGAGAATTTCGCGACTCGCTGACTCATGGCTTTGAATTCTTGCTCGCTCAACTGCTTGTCCTGGTCGCGGTCGGCGCGCTCCAGCAGATCGGTAAACCTCTCGGCATACGGTTCGGGAACTTCCCCAGCAGTGATGTTCCCATCGCCGTCGGTGTCCAATCTGGTGAAGAGCATCAGGGCGTTGTCGGGATTTTGCATCATGCTGCCCGGCTTGAGCGAGGTTTGCAGCCGCTGGACGTAAGCCCATTGTTTGTCGTTAAGCAGCGCCAGCTCAACTTCCACGTCGATGCCTTCCCGCATCGTGAAACGTCTGGCGAGGGCGAGATAGCGAATCGTCTGTTGGCGAAGCTGCGGAACGGGGAGCCGCTGGGCATCCTTGGAGTTCAAGAGCTCGACAAAATCGTCGAACAGGGGTCGCATGGTGGGGGGGACTTCGGCGGCGGTGATCGTGAGATCGGCGTTTTCATCCATCCAGGCGAGTACCAAGAGCAGGGCGTCGGAACCGGGGAGTTCGCTTTCGGCCTTTTCGGTGAGTGGTTTTTCAGGGCGGGTGGAGGCAAGCCCGGCTTGGAACTCTTGGGCAGAGAGTCGCTCATCTCGGTCGGTGTCAGCCTTACGGATTAGTCGCTCAAAGAGTGCGATTTGGGTTTGGGGAATCTCGGTTATGGTGATTTGGCCGTCGCGATTGGCATCGAGCCGGACGAACAAGTCCGTCTGATCGTCGGCTGTCGTTTGGCCGATGAGCAGCACCAGAATACAGAGTGAATGGAGCGAGTAATTAGCCATGGTAATTGGTACTTAGTTTTGAACCGGATGTTCGTATTCTATCAAACCCCTGGCCCCGTTGGAGGTTCCGGCAATCATGCCAGCAATGCTGGTTTTTCCTGCGGTAGAGCTGGCGTTGACGCATTTCTGGCCCTCACCTACGATCCCTGGCCCGTAAGTCTCACGAGGTGCTGGTCCGCATTTTGTTGCTGAACAGGCCATAGCCCTGCCGCGTAAATTACCCTGGGCGGCATGAACCGCATATGTGGTTTGGCCCCCAGAACCGACTTGGTGGACTTCATTGTTACGACAAGTTCGCTTGGGCGACGGTCGAGGCGGTGAGGTTGCGAAAAGTCAACAATTACGAGGTTTAGAGCGTCTTGCGGCAGAGCATGATTGTCACACTTGTTACAGGAGTTTTTGCACGAGCGACCGGACTCGGGGAGAATTATTTGGCAGACTGCTAGCAGATTGGTCGATGATATTTGTGTTCTCACAACCGTGATCTCATCGTCAGGTTCGCTGCGGCGATCTTATCCCCAACCTGAAAATGCGATGTCCGCTAACAGAGAGTTCCTCCTTTTTTAGTCAGCTTTTTTTAAGAAGGCGATTGGCCCGACTTGTCCCAGGCGATACGATAGGCACCTCATGGAGCGTGCCCACCGCCGAGTGCCAACCAAGGTGTTAATCACCGGAGAGATGACATGCAAATCAACAGTTCAGCCCACGTTCATGGCCCCCACGCCCTCCAAGGCCCTTACTCAGCCCGCAGCAATGCGGCCCGTCCTCACTTTTCGGTCGGTGCGACCGGCGATCAGTTGGACATTTCCGCGGCGGCCGAGGCTGCGATTCAAGCGACGGAAACCGGCGATGTGCGTACCGATTTGGTGGCGCGGATTAAGAACGAGATTGCCGCGGGCACCTATGAGACGGCCGACAAGCTCGATGCCGCGCTTGAGGGATTGCTCGACGACATCGCTTAGGCCTCGCCGGGCTTAACACTGAGCGGCTCGATATCACGGCAATTTTTGCCGCCTCTTGAGACTGACTGCCTCTTCGCTTAGAATCAATAAGCCCGGGTCATTGTGCCCCGAGTACTTATTTGCAAAGAGTTTCGGCATATTGTGCAGGAGAGTAGCGTCTCAATAACCAGCCGTCGTAGGCTGTTAATGAGACTGGCAGCCCCGCCAGGAGCCATTTGGCCCTGGCGATCAGGAAAGGCAGGCAGATCATGGCGACCGGTTATTCATTAGGGACGGTAGAAGTCTCGAGTTCGCCCCAGGATCGCTTCTCCGAGTTCCTGCAGAGTAAAGGAAAGCGGATTACCCAGCAGCGCCGCATTCTCATTGATTACATCTTCGAGCGGCACGACCACTTTGATGCCGAGGAACTGATTTACAACCTTGCCAGCCTGCCCGAGGGAAGCAAGGCGAGCCGGCCCACCGTCTATCGCACGCTGAACGAATTGGTCGATTCGGGACTCTTACGGCGGATGAATCTCGGCGGTCGGGCTGTTTATGAGCACGATTACGGCTATCCCCAGCACGATCATTTGCACTGCACGATGTGCGATCAATTGATCGAGTTCCAGAGCAGCGAGTTGCGTGAGCTCCGCGATGCCGTGGGCAGCGAATATGGCTTTCGCGTTACCGGCCATCGGCTGATCATTTCAGGCATCTGCGGCGATTGCAGCTCGAAGCGTCATCGGCGGATTTCGCCGTTGGATCTGATTTGATAGCCGCGAGCGGCGCTTGCGGCCAGAATCATGGAGCTTTCCCGAAGCGGTCAGGTCGGTGCTGTAGGCATTTCAGTTGCTAAATTGAGTTTCGCCAAAATCCATAAGCCAGATATCCGCAGCCTCCGCCGACCAAAATGCAAAAGACAGTGAGCGTAATGCCTACAGGATATCGGGTAGCGTCGGTAAAAAGCATAAAGACGCCAGCGAATGCTATTATCGCTGAAGCGCACATAGCTAACTTCGCACCATGTCGTTGCTGTCGAGAATTCATTCAAGCTACCCTTTTCAGCGTTAATTCAGCAAGTCTGCTGATTGCAGATGGCTTCCAAGTCACGGTGTAGCTCATGAGACCCCTAGCGACTTCCAAAGATCAGCTAGGGGAGTGCCGCCATTTTCTTCTCGCATCGCGGCTAACTGCTCGGCGGAATACGGGCAATCATCCTTACCTCGGGTGGGAACAATAGGAACAAAATGACCGAAAGCCGATCCACTCGCATCGCATAAGACAAGTGGTTCACTAGCACCGAAAAATTGTGATTTCATAGTATCATCGATCGTGATACGGTCCATGGACAAATCTCCAAAGGTGATAGGCGACCACTCTATTTTAAGCTTTGTCAGACCACAAAACAACAATCAAGAAAAAACCTCGTCTAAACTCGCAGTTCTGCCCGGACGGTTTGCTTGTCTGCGTAGCGTTCGCGGATGGGTGCGACCACTTCGGCAAGAAATTCGTCCACTTGTTCAGCACTGCGACCAGTGAGCTTTGAAGGATCGACCGCAGCGTTGAGATCAACATCGGCAAACGCCTCGTCTTGGCGGAGTCGGTCGAGCAAGTCGTTGGGCTTGCCGCGTTGTTTCACTTCCGTGGAGGCTGCTTGGCTGTGTTGGCGGATACGCTCGTGCAAGTCCTGGCGATCACCCCCCGCCGCCACGCCCGCCATCAGGATGTTTTCCGTCGCCATGAAGGGAAGTTCCTCGCGCAAGTTGCGGGCGATGACTTCTGGATAAACCACCAAGCCGCTGGCGATGTTTTGATACAGGATCAAGACGGCATCGATGGCGAGAAACGCTTGGGGCATGACGAGCCGGCGATTGGCACTGTCGTCGAGTGTGCGTTCCATCCACTGCGTGGCGACAGTCGCCGCAGTGCTCGATTGCAGGCTCATCACAAAGCGAGACAGTCCGCAAATCCGCTCTGAGCGCATGGGGTTGCGTTTGTACGCCATCGCCGAGGAGCCGATTTGATCTTTCTCGAACGGTTCCTCGACTTCCTTGCGGTGGGCGAGTATCCGCAAGTCGGTGGCCGCCTTGTGAGCCGAACCGGCGATCCCCGCCAGGGCGTCGACAATTTGGGCATCGACTTTGCGTGGGTAGGTTTGCCCCGTGACGGCGTAGGTCATGGTGAAGCCCATTTTCTGGGCGACTAATTGCTCCAACTGGCGGACCTTGTTGTGGTCGCCGTGGAAGATTTCCAGAAAACTGGCCTGCGTACCGGTGGTTCCCTTGGTGCTGCGCGCGGCGAGAGCAAACAGCCGATGCTCAAGCTCAGCCAGATCGAGGGCCAAGTCGTAGGCCCACAAACAAGCGCGGCGACCGACAGTTGTGGGTTGTGCTGGTTGTAAGTGCGTGAAACCGAGCGTCGGCAAATCGCGATATTGATCGGCAAATATTCCCAAAGCGTCGATCACCCCTGCCAACCGCGCACAAACCATGTTGAGTGCTTCACGGTAAATCAACAGATCGGCATTGTCGGTGACAAAGCAACTGGTGGCCCCCCAGTGGATTATTGGCCGGGCCGTGGGGCATTGGTCGCCGTAGGCGTGGACGTGGGCCATCACGTCGTGGCGCAGTTGGCGTTCGTAATTCGCGGCGGCGGCGAAGTCGATGGTATCAACGTGCTGACGCAGTTCGGCGAGCTGTGTCTGGGAGATGGGCAGTCCCAACTCAGCTTCCGCCTCGGCGAGCATCACCCACAATCGTCGCCACGTGCTGTGTTTATGCTGGGGGCTGAACAGCCGACTCATCGCCGGCGAAGCGTAACGAGCTGTCAGGGGGTTGTCGTAGGTGTCGTGGGGCATGGCGAGGGGCTGGGGATCAGGGATCAGTTCAAATAAATATTCTAATTGAATCTCGCATGTCTCGGTATGGGGTGCTTCAGTTGCCGGAATCACGACAAAAAAGGGACGCCCGGCATTCCGGGCGTCCCGCATGGAAACATGATGTTCAACACACATCGTTAACGACGTCTGTGGTTAGTGAGCAGCGTTGCCCCCAGCAAGACCAAGAGCAGCGACGACGGTTCGGGGACGAATTGAGCCACGGCTTCAATAGCGTCGATGTTCTCATTGAGGAGACCGAAAGTACCACGCACATCGAAGGCCGTGTCCCACAAGTGACCGCCGTGTCTGAGAAATCTTGTAGGTATGCCAGGACCGTCGTATTCAAATATTTCACCGCCATCGAGAATAAGTGGTGCCGCAGGGGTCAAGTCGATTGGTCGGATGCTAAATGTTACCTGTGGGCCAAACGTCATGATGGCATCAACATCCATCAGCTCGACCAACTGGCTCCAGAAGGGGCCTCCCACGCCAGGACCACCAAACTGTAAATCCATCGCAGCGGCCAAATCACTGGTGAACGTATGGGGGGTACTCGGTCCAGCGAGTGGCGTGAAGCCCCAAATTGCGACCTTGGACATGCCGCCAGGCGTGATGATCGGCGGATCACCAGCCAGCGAGTAGCGGTCGCTGTCGTCGCTGTTGTCACCGCCCCAGACTTCCAAGGCGTCGGTGTCATCTGGCGGGTTCATCGCGTCGATGTCGAGTTCACTAGCCCAGAGACCGAAACCAGCGGGAGCAGCGGGAAAACCTGTCGCGCGCTCGAAATAGATGTCGGGGTCACCTTCGACGGAAAAAAGTAACGCTGCTACATTATCTCGGACGGCTTGAAACAGCGCATCGCCACCCGACGCAAGGCCATCCACGGCTTGTTGTTGGTTGACTTCCGGGAACGCGACGCGGGTACCGCTGTAGTCAAAGGAATCGCGGACCCCACCGATGCCGTCCCAGGCAACCACTTGCTCGGGATCAAAAATGCCCGCGGCATCTCGATCTCGAATGTCGGAAAAGTCCTTGCCGGGGACTGCTTTCGCACTCGGCACGATTCTGCTGGGACCGGGTACGGCGCTTGTCATGGGAGCCCAGGGAAGAGCGTTAGCAAGGCTCGCGAGCACGGAAAAGAAAATGCAAACCAGCGTCTGGAGGATTAACAATCGCAAGGCAGCGGACGACGTAAGCCCAGTTGTTCGGATCATGAGACTTCTCCCCAATATGAAAGAAAGTGAACACTAAGTGAAACACAATTGCCATTGAGTGAACTCCAATCGCTATGCTTTCATAAGCATCCTCCTGTGAGAAGAAAACTTCTTCTCACGTCAACCGAGTTCAAAGGAAGAGATCAAACCAAACAGCCGAAATCGTAAGCCCGGGACATCGCGTATGCAAGTGAATTTGGTGTTAATTGTCCATTTACCAATTTGTGGTCCGAACGCTGAATTGCAAGCGCTTGCGGAAATGTCAGCACGTGACTGGAAATTCAGTCTGCCAATGGTGTTGGCTGCCAAACGGGGGGTTACATGTTCGTGAGATCATCGTCGCTGTTGCTGCCGAGCAGCACGTCGAGCGCGGTGGAAACGGCGGCATAGTGACTTTCGGGTGCCCCCTTGGGGAGGTATATGCGGCATACGAGTTGGCTCATCGGCAGGTGCTTGTACAACTCGTCGTCGGTGAGCGGGCGAATTTGATGCGACGCGGTGCGGAACAGAAAATTTTGTCCCGCGGCGGCCGTCTTGGGATCGGGGCGGTCGATATAGTTGGGCAAATCCACTTTCAGAGAAATCTCACGAAACTCCGCCGGCAGTTCCGCGCGAATCGCTTGCTCGGCAAGCGTTTCGCGGCCCTTGCGGAATAAATCGGTGGACTTGGGATCGAGACGGGTTCGCTCATCAGCGAGTTCCCAATCGACTTGGCGATGCAACAGCCGCAACCAGCGCACGCCGAGAGCCTGTTTGGCGGGGTTCTCGCTCTGATGCCAGCGAGCCACATCCACCAGCAGCGACCATTCGGTGAAATGCTGGTATTCCTGCATGTGCTCGAGCGGATTCCCAGGAAAAAGAAATTGCTTCCCTTCGCGGAACAAGTCTTCGAGGGTTTTGTCGATGGCGCGTACGGTCCGATGAAAGTAAACCGCGCGAAACAACTCGCTGCGGGCTTGTCGGAAGCGGACCAACGCATTCACGCCGCGATTATGGATCGTGAGGCCTTGCTCGCTAAAAAACGTGTAACGCAAGAGACGTTCTAAATCATAGACCCGCGTGCTGTAACCCGACATGTAGGCATCACGCAGGACAAAGTCCATGTTATCGACCGTGTACAGTCCGCAGAACAAGCTGCGGAGCATGACGAGCCAACGGGGTTTGTCGGCGGCATCGTTTTCGGTGGGACGGGTGATGAGCCACGCAATTTGCTCGGGATCAATTGCTTCGCCTTCGGCCAGCTTGCTGTTGGGGCAGGTTCGCACATTACGCAACAGTGGGCCGAGTTCAAAACGGATAATATGCGAACCGAGCGTTTCGTGAGTCAGGCCATAGTCGGCGAGGAAGTGCGCATCGAAAAAATGTCCGAACGGCCCATGGCCCACATCGTGTAACAACGCCGCCAAGCGACACAAACATTCCACATAGCCACGGCTAGGCACGTCGGGACAGACTTGCTGCAAACTAGGATAAAGTGACTCGATGACCCGGCTGGCCATGTGCATCGCCCCGACAACGTGCTGAAACCGGGTGTGCTCCGCCGAGGGATAGACCCACCAAGCGGTTTGCAGTTGGTGAATCTGTCGCAAGCGTTGCAGCCAAGGGTGATCGAGCAGCACACGCTCCGAGGTTTCGCCGTCGTCCACAATCGACACGAAGGGAATATAGCCGTGGATCGGGTCGTGCAGCAAACTTTGGCGAGAGATGTCTGTCATGCCGCGTATTGTGGCGCAGTGAGGGGCAGGGCGGCAATGGGGCGAGTCAGACGCCTACGATTCACTCTTCGCGGTAGCGGTCAAGGGATTCAAGCCCTAGGACGACCACGATGCCCACCAGCGAAACGAGCCAAAGCACTTGGCTAGCCGTGTTGATATGCCCCAGGACGTTCGCCGCGCCGGCGTCGCCCATGGCCGCCAAAAGTCCCGCGACCCAAGCGAGCACCACCACCAAAATGGGGAGTCCCAGGACGAGCACGAGCAAGGTTTTCAAGGCGGTCCGCAAGTTCACGGTGGAGGTCTCAAGGTGCTGGAGATACATCGGCGCAGTCCGCCCAACCGGTAAAGTCGGCGGCGAGTCGATATTTTCCGATCCTAAGCAAGCTACTGTCAATACACGCATTTGCAGCCGTTTTCCAAGCGATTGCTCTGCCAGCTTCAAAACGTGGAAATTGACTGTTTCCGCAGTCGGGGCACAATGAATTCTACAGGAGGAAGCTGAGGGAGCGGAGTGAATCAAGACTCTCCGCTCCCTCAGCTTCCTCCTGTAGATCGGTTTTTTGATTCCGGAACAGGCTTTGGCGGCATGGCAAACTTTCGACGAATACGAGTTCTCTTGGCCTGCTGTGCGATCCTAATGCTAGGTTTCGCTCCTAAGTCCGCGCTGGCCCAAAAAATCCAGATGAAGGATGGCCGCATCTTTTCGGGACGGTTTCTCTTGATGACGGGTGTGGCCGATGCTCCCGTGCCACCGGCCGCGGAAAAAAATGAAGATGTCCCAGCGACGCCAATCTTGCTGGTTGACGACGAGTTGCGCCGGACCTTCGTGCCGCGAGGAAACGTGGCCGCGATTGTCGACGCGGCCCCCGAAAATCCCGTGAAGATCAAGCTGTGGCAGAAAGTCGCCAAGGCGGGCAATACCGTGGCCAGCGTCGGTCCCAGTATTGGCATCACGCCGTTCGACGAATTTGGTCGGCGGATTTATGAGATGCAAACTGGCAAGGGTCCGCTTTCCATCGTGCAAGGGATTACCGAGCTAACTCCGCGTTACGCGAAAGTCGAAGGGCTCTTGGGTCAGCCGAACGCGATCGTGTGGGACATGCGGATTGCCACGAGCTCAATTCCCGGTCAGACCTTGGCACGGATCATGTCTCAAGGGGTGTCCCACGAGAGCGCGGAGGCTTGGCTGGAGGTTGTGCGATTCTACTTGCAAGGGGAGCGTTACCGCGAAGCATCGCAAGAACTCGAAGCCATCATCAAGGCGTTTCCTGAAAAGCAGGATCTGCAGGCTGAAGCCAAGCAAATTCGCCAATTGGGAGCACGCCGGTATTTGAAAGAAATTCAACTGCGTCGTGAAGCGGGGCAGCATAAGCTCGTTGGCATCCTGTTGAATGGCTTTCCCACGGAAGATGTTCCCGGTGACACCTTGCAGCAAGTTCGCGAGGCGGTGGCCAACTATCAGGCGGAGACATCGGGCATGAATATCGTGGCCGATCAGGTGAAGGTCCAATACGATCAGCTCGCTAACAACGATATGCGGGCCTTGGTGAAGCCGGTTGTCGACGAAATCCACAAAGACCTGAATTTCAACAATGTTGGTCGTTTGTTGTCCTTCACGCAATTGATCGACGACCCCAGTTTGACCGCGGAGCAGAAGATTGCCCTGGCGATTTCGGGTTGGATCCTTGGCCCTGGCGAGGCGATTCAAGATTTCGGCGTGGCCGTGCCGTTGGTCCAGGTTCGCAAAGTCGTGCGCGATTATCTCAATGAACCCCAAGCCCACAAACGGACTGCGTTGTTGGACTCCATCCGCAGCGTCGAAGGGGTCACGGTTGAGCGCGTGGCGGCGATACTCGCGCAACTGACGCCTCCTTGGCCGATTCCCAAGGAAGCAGAACTGGGCGACGGTGCTTACGAGCTCATGGCTCCAGGAAATTCCGAGAACGGCGACTTTCGTTATCTCGTACAGTTGCCTCCGGAATACGATCCATATCGTTCCTATCCCACGTTGGTCGTGCTTAATGGGGCCTACAATTCGCCCGAGCAGGAGTTGGAGTATTGGGCTGGTGGGCGTCCGCGCGATGAAGAAGGGAAACCGACAGGGCCGCGGCAAGGGCAAGCGATGCGGCATGGTTACATTACCATTGCCATCGATTGGCTCAAGCCGCGCCAGTATTACTATGAGTTTTCCTTGCGCGAACACGAAGCCGTGTTGACGGCGCTCCGCGATGCGAGCCGCCGATTTAGCATTGATCCCGATCGCGTATTTCTTTCGGGTCACGGAATCGGCGGAGATGCCGCTTGGGATTTCGCGCTCGCGCATCCTGATTTGTGGGCGGGATCGATTCCTTTTCTCGCCCAAGTCGACAAGGAAGAGAAATTTATCCAGCACTATTGGGAGAACGCCGAATATGTGCCGCTCTATTTTGTCGGTGGCGAGCTTGATGGCCTAAAAACTGATATCAACGGCGACAGTTTTAATCAATATCTAAAGAAACGGTTTAATGCGACCGTCGTTGAGTATCACGGCCGCGGTTATGAGCCCTACCATGACGAAGTGTTAGCGCTCTTCGATTGGCTTGGTCGGCAGAAACGTCAGTGGCCCAAGGAGTTCAAGTGCAACACGATGCGCGCCTGGGATAACTTTTTCTGGTGGGTTGAAGCCCAAGGTTTTCCAGACCCCATTACGCCCGGCAACTGGCCGCGCCGCAACGCGCGCCCCACACTTCTCGAAGGCCGCGTGCTCAACGGCAATAAGCTCTCGGCCCGCTCGGCGGCCGAGGAAACAACCATTTGGCTACGACCCGAATTGGTTGATTTCAGCAAGCCGATCCGGGTGGAACTGAACGGCAAGCGGGTCAACGGCGACACGATGCCTAATTTGGAAGTGTTGCTGGAAGATGCCCGCACCCGCGCTGATCGCCAGCGGCCGTTCTGGGCAAAAGTTCAAGTGCCGTAAGGGACACAAAAAAACGCAGCTCAGCGAAATGCTGAACTGCGTCCGGAGAAAGTAATTCGGTTGCATTATCTGTTGCGACGCCAGCTAAAGAGCGTTGCCAGCAAAGCGAATGTGAGTGTCGTAGGCTCGGGAATCACGTCGGCCACCGCGATGTCGCGAAAGCTGCCGTTCACGCCTGTGACGGGGCCCAATAGTGAGGCCGCTCCGGTGGCGAGATTGACTGAATAAAGACTATTGGCCGTCAGCCCACCCGTGCCAAGTTTGTTGCCTACCAAATACGCCGTGCCTGTCGCTCCCGAGATGTCGAAGCCCGTGAAACCGCCGCTAGCGACAATGTCGAAGCCGAGTGGGCCAATGGTTGTGAGCGTGCCAGCATTGGCCGGGTTTTGTCGCACGAGAACGTCATTGCCAGATTCGATGTCGAAGAGAGCGGTCATCGTGACGCCAGGGCGGCTGTTGGTGTAGGCACTATTTGTGACGGCGGGGGCGTCACCAAAGTTAGGATCACCGACGGCGAAAGCGAGTTGTGTATCGGGTGTGACGAGAGCATCGTTGGGGTTCACGCGCAGATTGTTGTTGGCAACATTGTTGCTGCTCAGCAGGCGAATTCGGTCAACGGTCGGGTTAAAATCAATGGACCGGACAAAACCCGGAGCACCTGGGCTGAGCGTGCTGCCCACCTGAGTGCGACCGCCCGTGGACGGGTCGATGATGTAAAGATTGTTTTGATTGCTGAGACCATAAAGCTCGCCCGTGTCAGGCCGGACATCGATGGTCAAGAGAGCTTCCCCGAGCAGGGAGAATCCTGAAAGGCTTGTGGTTGTAGCGACTCGCGTTTCGCTATCGAAGGTGACAAGCTGTTGCAAGTTCGTCACGCCGTAAATGGTTTCCGAGTGGCAAGGGGCTGCTAAGGCAATTAAAACTGCCACAGAAAGAATAATCGATTTCATAACAAGTTCCTAACTAGTAAATGTCTACTACTGCCTCTTCACAAAGTCGTGCCATAAAACTCACGAGAGTTTACGGCGTGAAATGGCCAGGCCCACAAGGCCCAGCAAAAGTGTGGCGAAAGAAGCTGGCTCAGGCACGAGGACCACTCCAGCGTCGGTTTGGCGGATGGCTTCCAAGGCGGCGAGGGGCACAACCTCGTTCCAGACGCGAAAGTTGTCGAGCAAGCCGTCAAAAGGGTCAGCATCAACACTTCCAAACAAAACCCGAGCACCGAGGCTGAGGGGAGCCGTCTCGTTCGAGGCGGGATCATTTCCCGAACCGTTGGTGTTGGTTCCCGAGCCGACCAGAGCCAGTGGAGTGCCGATGCCACCGGCATAAAAGAAGACATTGGGACCGGGCTGCAAAATCGTGCCGTCATAGGTCACAGCAAAGTTGACCCATTCCTGTGTGGTCCCAAAACCAAAGGAGCTATTCGAGCCATTGTCCACGGCGAGCACAAGTTTTCCGGGAACATTGGGGTCACCATGTACGCTCACGCCAGCCACGCCGGAGCGATTGGAGTACAGAACTGCGTTGGCACCGATCGCGGCAGTGCCAGCCGTTTTGAACCAGCCACCAATCGTAAATTTCAAGAGACCATCAATGGCTTCAAAGTCAGCGGCATGAGTACCGCGGCCGCCGGAGCTGTTCACGGTCCCGCCCATGCTGGAAGCGGCGGAATTATTGAAGGCACGGTCGCCTGGCAAGCCGGAAACACCGCTGCCATCAGCACCAATCACGCCGGGAGCAATAATGTTTAGCGCGGGTGCTGACCCAGCAGCACTGCCATCAGCGACAGCCGTGGAGGCACTGGGAGCGTCGTTGAATTGATACCCCAAAAGATGACTGGCATGGGTTGGCGTTATCGCACGGGAGGCGGCCAAGGCAAGTAAAGTCGGTACGTACAGCGAGCGCAAGATTTTTTTCATTAGATGCATTACCCTAGTTGTAGAAGATGTGTGCGCAACAGTTTGCGCTAAATGAAATTAGCTGAGATTCGCACGAGAACGCGCTCACTCAGAGCCGCTTGCACTCTATTCCGTTTGGGGCAAGCTACAAACAATTACGCGAGAAGCGTGCGGGGGGATGAGCGAAAATTATTAAAGCACAAGAAATTTATAAACGCAAACCACGTTGTACTCATAGAGCCCAACGTGGTTCTTTTTGATCCAGAAGCATGTCTGCGGAGACTAGCGAACGGTTTTTTCTTCGCTAGAAAGCTGGGAACTGTCAGCTCGGGCTTGCGTGGTTTGCTTACTGAGGGTTGCGCCGACTACGAACCAGCCATCTTCGTCGCTGCGGACTACCGTACCCGAGGGGCCAAAGTAGCGACGGACCATCTCGAACTCGGGGAGCTTGGTGCCGTCAATTTTCTGCTCGCGCAAGATTCCCTCGTCTTCACTTTCGGGTGGTGTCAGCAACCGGTTCAGGACGCGGCCCAATAGGGTCTCGGCTTCAGGCATCTTGCCTTGCTTCACGAGATCGTAAACCGGTCGGTAGGCCTCGTCTGTGCGTACGAAGAACTTTGCCGAGATCGGCCCGGGGAGCAATTCGGTCATCACGCGCTCAACTTCTTGGAAATCGCCGGCCCCGCTGAGCTTGTCATCGGCATTTTCAGCGGTAAGCACATGATGCAGGAAATCCGCGTGCGAGGCGATAAACATGTGGCCGTCGGTGACGCACACGGCCGAGGAGGCCAACGCTCCCGTGCCTAACCCTTCGTCTGCCGCAGCGGCTTCCGGGTTTTCTTCGAGTAAATCAAAGTCATCAACCATCGCGATGTCGATTTCGGGGATGTCAGCCTCGGGTTCGTGAATTTCCCAAATCTGCTTGCCTTCAAATTCCGAACTGGAAGCGTTGGGATCACTCTTCATGAACTTTTCCACCGTGGCGGCGATCGCCTTCTCATCTTTGAGTTCGACCACAATCATGAACCGCTCGCACTTGGGAGTGATCGGCAGTTCGTAGTCGGTGACTACCATGACCCGCTCGCCAAGGTGCGAAACGAAGTCCTTTTGCACATCCACCTGTGGCCCGTAGGGATCGCGTTCGAGTCCTTCAAGCACGCCGTCGAAGGCGTCCTCATAGCCGGCAATCGCATCGAACAGTGAGCCGAAGTGCTGGAAAGCGTTATTCAAATCACAGCTAAAGGTGCGATAGGTGGCCAATTGGCGGGGCATCCACTTGTTGGCCGTCATTTCCGCCTGATTGGGGAATTTCATCATCTGCATCGCCAACTTGTACTTGTTGGGCTCACCCGGAATCGCGGGGGCGTAAACCGCCGTGCGGTGCAGCAACTCGTAGCTGCCATCGACCGAGAGATTCACATAGCCGCCCAAAGCTTGAATCGCGTCGAAGCCTTGCTCGCGCAAGATATTCACATAGTCCTTGCCTTTTTGCTTGGCATCGGCGGGCTCTAGCGAACGAGCCGCGCGAGCATAGCCGAAGGGGTTCACGAACCAGCGTGCATCGGGCGCAAGCTTACCCGCTTCCTTTTGGCAACGCTCCATGGTTTGTTGATAGCCGACCACCTCGGCCAAACCCCCCGTGGAGTCTTGGAAGCGGCCAAACATCTCATTGGCTTGCACCGCGTTATCGGTGGCGCAGAGGATGTTGTCCTTCACGAAGTAGACGGTCTGGCGCGCGATGTCACCTTTCTTTTGGGGAGGGATGTCGAACGTTACGAACGTGGTGCCATCGTGATCGGTGGTGCTTTTGGTCGCGCCGATTTTGGCGAGTTCCTTGTCCACCTTCGCGAGCAGTGTATCGAGCTGACGTTGGTGGCCGGTCGTGTCGACAGTCAGGGCCACGGCGGCGCGGCCGTCCTTGATTTCAATCATGCCGATACCGATTTCACCACCAGCGATGTCTTGCAGGTCGCTGTAAGTGATGCCGAGCTTATCTTTGACACCCGAAGTTTTGCGTTCGAGTTGTGCTTTCATATCCTCAACAAAGGGGCGCATCGCTTCGTCTTGGACGAGTTGGCCGAGTTGGGTTTGATGCCAATGCTCGACCAAGAGATTCACGTCGCCGACTGAGGCAAACCCTTGAGTTTCGGCGGGCATGAGTTGGTCACTCGGGACGGCCCCAGCTTGCGCAGCCAGCAAAGTGGCCAGAAACGAGAAAGTTGCCAAAGAACACAAGGTGCGCGGAGCGAAACTCCGGAGTTTTTCAATTTGCACGATGAACCTGCCTGGTACGGGTCGTGGAAGTGGGCCGAACGAGCGTGGTCGGGAAAGCGCGGTGGAATGTAGTGATTTATCGTCCGTCATACAACATTTATCTTTACATGCTAGCGATCCTCAGCAGAGCTTACCTAATACGGGCAACGAGACCCAGTAGAATAAACCGAGGGGGTGTTAAGATAGGCAGAATTTGCGGATATCTGCCTTATTTACTGTCGCTAGGCCGCGAGCGGCCATTACGCAATAATTTCGCGGCGGCGTTTGAGATAGTCCCACAGCACGTAGCGGTCGAGGTCGCGGCCGGCGGTGAAGAAGACGCGGCCTTTCGTGGATTCGGCAAGGCGGTAGGCGAAGCGGACATCTTCCTCCGTTTGCGACCAACTAGGGAGCAGGAACAGATTGATCGTGATCCCCTCGCGCATGCAAAGTTGCCCTTCGCGCATGGTGGCCGACTCGGTTTGTGGATCTGGGGGATACAACAAATACAGCATCTCGCCTTCAAAGTGTGCCGTTGGCAACCCGTCGGTAATGAGAATGACCTGCCGATTGGGCGTATCTTGCGTGGAGAGCAAACGCCGCGCGGTGGAGAGGGCGTGCTGAATGTTCGTGAAGTGGGGTGGGATTTGATGTTCACTGATGTCATCGCGGCTCATGTCGGCTCGCAATCGTACCACGGGATCGAACACGGTGACCGGCTTGGGCATCAGTTCCACGATGCGGCCGCGTTCGACGGTTTTGGCGAAGCTGAACATCTCGATGAACTGCACATAATCGCCAGGGTATTCGCTGCGGATGAGGCCTTCGAGCGCGAGCGCCATGCGTTTGACGTTGATGTACTGGCCGTCGTAGCGCATCGAGCCGCTCATGTCCATCAACACGCAGGTGGCGCACTTGGGATTGTTGCGGGTCTTGTGGATTTGCATGTCGTCGGAGTTGAAGCGAATCGGTGATCCTGGTTGGCGTTCTGATCCCTGACGAATGAGGGCATTCACGAACGTGCCGGGAATATCGAGATTGGTGATCGAATCGCCGAATTCGTAATCCTTGGTGGCTTGCAGTTCGACGGCCCCTTCGCCGAGCACGGGGTTGGGATGCCGACCGGTGCGCGAGGAATCGAGCTCGCTGAACAAGCGTTCGAGCAGCTTGGCTTGAAAGATGCGATACGCCTTGGGGGTGACGCGAAATTGGCCTTGGTGTTGTTCCAGGCCTTGCCGTTCAGCCGCTTCGCGTAAGAAATCTTGAATTTGTTGTTGGAGCGCACTGAGTTGGTCGATGTCGCCCGGCTCGGCAAACTCGGCGAGGGCTTCCATGTCGATGAGGCCGATTTGAGCCGTCTCGCGAGCTTCTTCGAGTTGCTTGATCAGCTCGTCGATCCGCTCCAGCTCTTCCTTGACTTCTAAGGCTTGGGGAACAGTTAGTGCTTCACGCCCAGTGAACTCATAGCGAGCCGCGAGTTCCTCAACTTCGTATTTATTGCCGAGGGATTCAATGAGTCCGACCAACCCACGCGCGAACGGAGAATTATCATCTCCCGCTGCGTACCAGAGTCGTTGCAGGTCGCGGAGTTGTTCGTTCTTAATGGCTGCGCGATACTGATCACGATGCTTGCGCGGAGGGTCGATGCTTTGGGCATTTTCGACGAAAGCGCTGTGCGCGCGGCGTCGGACTTTGCGCGTCTCAAAGCGTTCGAGAATTTTGCGTTTACGCTCGCGCAGAATGGCGAGCAGGGCGTCGATGCTGGGGCCGAGATTCGAGAACTGGCTGGGATCGAGGCGAATCGCGCGGGCAAGCTCTTCCTCGGTCAGTTCGCGGTGCTGGCCGTACATGAGCAGATGCTCGAAGGCCGACGAGACCATGTCGGGCGGCGGCTGCGTGGGGCTGGGAAATCGCTGGGGATCATACTTCTGGTAAGTGTGGATGATCCCGCCGAGCGTATCGCGATTGGCCATATTCTCCCCCGAAGATGTTCGTCTTGAACCATCTCATCATACGCACGAGGGGAGGGCAGGGCGAGCCGTAAGCGTCAGCGCCCGGAGATTTCACGCAGAGGCGCAGAGTTCGCGGAGGAGAATTAGCCACGGATTGAACACGGAAGGACACGGATGAAAACAGGTTTGTTCATATCCGTGTTTAATCCGTGGCAAAGAAATCAAACCGCAACACCTCTTGTGCTGCGCACACCGACACTTGTCTGGATTGAGTCGACTAGTATTTAGCCCGTTTTGCGGACGAAGTGTCGGTGCTACCCGCTGCGCACATTAGCCGTCAGCGTTAGCGCCCGGAGGATTCACCACGGAGACACGGAGGGCACAGAGAGATTTGAGCCACGGATGGGCACGTGGTAGAAAGTTTTATGAATATTCAGTCTTCATCTTCAAACCATACGCAACCTGATAAATGCTCTCCAAGAGCAAGTATTCCTCCATCAAATGTAGCATCAGTTGCTGGAGTCCATTCCTGGTATGGTATATGCCATTCTCCATTGCTATAGAAACGACAGATCTGTCCTTTGAATAATTCAATAAACGCGTTGGATAGTAACTCTGCTTCGGCGAGAGGTATTAATTCACTTTTATATGCCATGTCTTGGTGAAGCAATGTGCAGAGGATTTTGCACGCTACTTCTAAGTCAAACTCAATATAAATGTTTGGGTGTGATTTGAGCCCGAACTCGCAGGCCAGTGACTCGGGCGACTCGAACGATCTAGACTTTGTACCAGAGTGAACATCGTAGCCGTATCGAGTTGCAAACATCTTTTCCCAGAGATCCATCTAAACTCCTGAATGTCCATTCTAAGTAAACTTGACGAAAATATTTGTATGTGATTTCTGTTCGACCTCTGAATCGTACCGAAATCTTCTCGCCGCCAACTAGGCTTTGTCCCAAAACTGGTATTTGAGTTAAATCGTACTTGAGCGATGCTGTGTGGAAACACTCGTTTCTTGCCAAGGAGGGCTTCGTGATGGCTCGCTTGTTGTTAACGGATGAAGACTGGAAATTGGTTGCCGATGTGTTTCCTGAGCCGGCGACGACGGGTCGACCGCGGCGGAACCCACGGCAAATACTCGATGGCATCTTGTGGGTGCTG